>JADMIO012791461.1_pt1 | contig 17475 bp, 15 predicted proteins | sample 8958161 | NCBI WGS metagenome assembly JADMIO01 (sample SAMN16585339, study PRJNA669376) | soil metagenome | isolation source: Crop rotation soil | place: USA: Cullars Rotation, Alabama | collected 2011
CTTTCCCCTGCGTGGTCGCGATGAGCTTCGTCTCCGGCCGGATCGCGCGGGCAATCTCCGCGGGATCCACCAGGCCTGTTTGAGGATCGATGCGAACGCGCGTCTGTTCGATCCAGCCGCGCTGCGCCGCCGCGTTCAGGGGTCGCAGGATGCTGTTGTGATCGATGTGGGTGCAGATCGCGTGCTGCTTTCCCGTCGGACGAAGCAGCCCCCAGATCGCCTGGTTCAGCGCATCCGAACAGTTCAGCGTGAAAACAAACTGCTTCTCCCCTTCCCCGTTGAACAATCGATTGAGTCGCTGACGGCATTGCGTGATCAGCGCCCCCGTTTCCATCGCCTCGGCATATCCGCCACGCCCGGCACTGGCGCCGAGCTCGGTGGCATATTTGGTCATCGCATCAATTACGCTCCGCGGCTTCGGAAAGCTGGTGGCCGCATTGTCCATGTACAAACGTCGGGGGGTCATAAGAGGGTCAATAATAGAAAAAGGTTCCAGGCTTGTCATTACGCGCAAGGCGCGTTGAGCGTGCGCATCATGGTCTTTTCGGCTCAGGCTGACGGCACTGACGCTGCGTCGCCGCGCGAAAAATCGCGCGGAGCGGCCGTTGTCTTTCAACCAGCGTCCGCGAACGGACTTATCCGAAAACATGATTTTAAAAAACGTCCAAAAGCGACCCAAAAGGACGTAAAATCGCGCTATAAAAGTGAGAACGCGCGCCGCCACCGAACGCGCCTCACACGGCCGAGCTTGCGGCGATCCTGTCATACATGCTCTCCATATATACCGTCGGAGTTGCGCGAAAAATGCTCGGCGCGCGCAACCACCTTCGCCCTCGCCCCGTGAACGCCACATTTTTTCCTATTTTTCAATCTGGGCAGTTGCGCGCCGCGGACAAAAACCGCGCAACTCGCTGATCAAAAGACATGGGATCGGTCACTATTTTGTAGGGGTGGGGTTTTCCCGCTCTCAGCCCCTAGGAAAGCCACTCGACAATCCTCCTGCAACGCACGGGGTCCTCGGTAAAACCGACGCTCAGCCCCCACAACCAGTAGTCAACGGTACGAACGAGCGTCCACTCGCGGGCCAGAGGCTCGTTCAGCGATGCGGACTCGACCAAGGCGCGGAAGTGTCTCTCCAAACCGGCGGAGGCTTCGATCTCTTCCAACCGGTTCCAGAAGAGCTGGGCAACGCCGAATTCGAGATCGCCGACGATCACTTTCGGGTCGATTGCCAGCCACGGCTCGCGCGCACCGGCGAGGATGTTGTCGTAGTGCAGGTCGTAGTTCACGAGAACGAATTCGCTGGTCCGACGGCCACGTCGAGAGTCCGCGAAATTTACGACGCGATCCAGGACCGATCGCGGAAAAGGCTGCGCAAACTTCTCCCATCGATGCTTGATGTCGGCAATGCTTGAATCAATTTCGAGATCCTGCGATCGAAATTCCGGGCCCGCCGGGACCGCCAACCGGCGCAGCAATCGGCCCACAATTCTAATTGCTTCTTCAATCTTTACGGTTGAGAGCGATTTCGGACCGAGCCACTCCATCAGAATCGCGCCGACTCCGGGATCGGCTTTAAGCACCCTAACCGCGCCGGCGCCGTTTTACACCAGCAGCGCCGCCGACTCGTCGCGACTCCAGTGGTCGATCCAGGAGACCTTGAGCGCACACGGCTCGCCCTCATATCGAACCGGCGCGACGACGCCGATGTATCCATGCATCAGCGGACCGTCGAGCATGAGGTCCCATCTTTCGCATGTCTGCTGAATCAGCACAGGCAACTGCTCGATCCAGGCGCGGCCGGCTTCGCCTTCGCGCCGAATCGTGTCGGCAGCGAACTGTGACGGGATGACAAGGGGATGATTCCTTGGGTCGCTCATCGCATGAACCACCACTGCACGAGGATCATCATCACCGAGGCCACGATCCCCGCCAGCGCCATGGCCAGTCCGCTGGTGCCGGCCTGCAGCTCGTTTTCGCGCACGAGTCGCGCGGTGCCGATGCCGTGCGAGCTTGTGCCGATCGCCAGGCCGATCGCGATGTCATGCCGCACGCCCACGAGGCGCAGCAGCCGCGGGCCGATCACGCTGCCGATCAGGCCGGCCAGGACGGTGAAGACCGCTGTCAACTCCGGCGCGCCGGCGATCTGCCGCGACAGCTCGATCGAGATCGGCGTGGTCACCGATTTCGGCAACATCGATCGAAGCACGAGGGTCGACCCGCCAACACAGTACACGAGCAATCCAGCACTGATGATGCCAACGGCCGAGCCAGCAATCACCGACGCCGAAACCGTCACCGCATGCCGGCCGATGCGGCGGGCGTTTTTGTAAAACGGCACGCCGAGCGCAATCGTCGCCGGGCCGAGGAAAAAGCTGATGATGTCTCCGCCGACGCGGTAGGCGTCGTAGGGAATCTTCAGCAGCAGCAACATTGCGATCAGCAGAACGCACGTCGTCACGAGCGGGTGCAGCAACCGCCAGCGGTGATGCGCCGCTTGCGCGATGGCATAGGTGAGCACGGTCGTTGCCACGCCGAAGACGGGATTGGAAAAGAGCGGATTCATTGCTCGTCCCGCCCCTTGCCCAGCAGCAGCGTCGCGGTCCAGCCGGTCGCCAGCAGAACCGCAAGAAAACTTCCGATCAACCCGAGCGAAATCGGCAGCCACTGCCTTTTGAGCAGCGGCGCGAACACGATCGTGCCCACTACCACCGGCGCGAAAAAAAGCAGCATGTGCCGCAACATGAACTGCGCCGATTCCTCGACCCACTCCAGCTTCACGATGCCGGCAAAAAGGCAGAGCGTAAACAGGATCAGCCCAATGACGCTTCCGGGCAGCGGCACGTGGGCAAGCTTGTTCAACAGCAAGCCGAGCAGATGAAAGAGCAGCAGAATGGCAAAACCGCGCATGCTCCGAATCTAATCAGAGGACGTGGAAAAAGAAAAACCCCCGGCTCGCACTTCGAGCCGGGGGCGGAGGGTTACCAAAACAGTCTCATCAAGCCGATCTCCGACCGGCTCGTCTCCGAAGGATTTACCCACGGAGCAGGCTCAACGCGTTCTGCGGGGCGGCGTTCGCCTGCGAAAGAACGGTCGTCGCGGCCTGGGAGAGGATCTGCTCGCGAGTGAGCTCGGCGGTTTCTTCCGAGAAGTCGGTGTCACGAATAGCACTTTCGGCGGCCGAGGTATTCTCGTAAGCCACGCCCAGGGCATTGATCGTCGAACCGATGGTGAACTTCTGGAACGCGCCCAGCCGGCCACGAAGCTGGCTGACCTGCTTGATCGCCTTGTCGACGATCTTCTGAGCATTCACCAGGTTGTCGGTGCTGAGGTTGTTGGTTCCGCCGCTGCCGATCGTGGAGAGGTAGCCGAGGGTGGCGTCGCCGAGGCTGCCGGTGGTCACCGACTGGATGCCGAGGCTGGCCTTGTCGGTTTCGGTCACCTTGGTGCCGAGCGCAAACGTCGCGCCGCCGCCGGTGATGCCGAAGGTCTTGGTTCCGCCGGCGTTGAGGCCCGACGAGAGCGCGAACTCGACGTCGAGGTTGCCCGTGCGGTAGGTGACGTTCTTGCCGGCCGCGGTCGCCGAAGCGCCATTGACGGTGACGGCCGCGTCAGTGCCGTAGTCCTTGCCGCTGGTGCCACCGGTCGTGGCGAACGTTCCACTGACGGCTTGGACGCTCACGTACTGATCCGAACCGTACTCGGTGGCATTGAACTTGATCGTAGCGCCCGACTGCACGGCGCTCACGCCGGTCACGCTCTTGATGGCGTTGACAGCGGTCACGATCGAGGCGTAGGTCGAGCTGCCGGCGAACGACAACTGCTGCGTGCCGTTGTTGCCCGCGATTTCCAGCGTCACGGCGCTGACGGTCAGGGCCGAGGCGCCGGTCGTGTGAACGAGCTGGCCCGTGGTGGCCGAGTTGGTCACGTCAACGACGACGCTCTGCGTGGCATTGGCCGGCAGAGCAGCGGAGTTGATCTGGATCGTGTCAAAAGCGCTGGTGGCCGCGCCGCTGGTGGTGTAGGCGAAGCTGCCGTTGAGGAGCTTCTTGCCCTGGAACTCGGTGGCGCCGGCGATGCGGTTCACCGTGCTCAGGATCGAGTCGACCTGGAGCTGGTTGGCGTCGAGTTCTTCCTTGGACAGACCACCGGTGTTGGCGGCCTGGCCGACGAGGCTCTGGAGCTGGGTGAGCAGGCTGCTCACTTCGTTCAAGCCACCTTCGGCGATGCCGACGATGTTGCTCGCGCGGCCCGCGTTGTCGATGGCCTGCGTGATACCGGCCTTCTCGGCGCGGAGATTTTCAGACGCAATGAGACCCGCGGGATTATCAGCGCCGGAGTTGATCTTCAAACCGGTGCTGAGCCGCTGGAGGCTCTGGTTCAGTCCGTCGTTGTTTTGCTTCAGCACGCGCTGAGCAATCAACGAGCTGACGTTGGTGTTGATTCTGCTCATGTGACTTACCCTTCTTCCTTGTTTTTCTCGAAACTGTTTTGGCTGTGAACGAGTCTGCAGTCTCGCACTTCGCCGAATGTCCGACCCCAACGAGGGGCCACCATTGGTTTCGACGGAGGATGAGAGTCACTTTAGGAAGCTGAGGGGAAAAATCGGGGCTGGGAGGTTTGTGGCAGGTCCGAAAATGCGCGGGGGTGATAATGTGGCGGGCGGAATTGAATCAGTGAATCATTTGTTCAGTGAGTCATTACAAGAGCCCGCAATGAGATCATTCAATGATTCACTGAACAACTGATTCACTGATTCACTGCGCCTCACCATCGCCAGCCGATAAACCCGCCGATGAAGAAGTCGTTCAAGTCGCCGCCGACGGAATTTCCGAACTTGAGCCGGCCCCAGGTATAGCTGGCCTGAAGACCGCCTTCCATTCCGGGCCAGCTCGTGCCGATGCGGATATTCGGCTGGAAGCCATAGCCCCCCTTCCACTGGGTGAAGGAAACCTGGCTGTTGCTGGAATCGGCGTCATAGTGGCCGAGCATGAGGATGCCAGCCAGGCCGGGTTCGATGAAAAAGTTTCCGAAGTCATGTCGCCAGGACGGGCCGAAGTCCAGGTGCGCGATGTACAGTTGCGTGTTATCCGGTTCTTCGGCAGTGTCGTTGCCATCGACTTTGAAATAGGAAAGACCGACGCGCAGATTCAACCGCAGGGAGGGAATATCAAAGGCCGGCGGCGTGGAGAGCGTGGTGCCGACATCAATGCCGGAGGCGCCGTCGAGATTCTTGTCATTGCCTTCGAGGTTCAAATGAGAATAGCCGGCGTAGAGGTCGCTGCCGGCTCGAACCCAGTTCACGGAGCCCACTAACACGACGATGGCCACCGCGAAAGCGCACTTCAGCATAGAAAGCTCCATTTAAATGAACTTCTCGAAACGGCGATGGGCAGAATCATCGCTAAAGGAGGGTCGATTCGCAAATCCAAACGCAGCCCGCGTCACGGATCGGCGTTTGGGCAAAATTAGGACTCACCGTTTGATCTTGCCGAACGTCGCAAGCCGTTTGAGGGCATCGGTTTTCTCCGTATTTCCGACGCGGGACTTTCGAACCGCATCGGTCAACACGTCGATGCTGCGGTCGTAGGTCGGACGATCCACCGGATGAGGCGTGCCGTCCTTCCCGCCGTGCGCATAGCTGTAGTCGGCCCAGGAGCGATCCTTCAAGACGGGCGGAAGCTTCGTCGCATCCGCGGGATCCCGGTGGGATGCCGGTGCGTCATAAATAAGCTCAGCCAGAAGGGAGAGCGCGCGTACGGTCGCCGGTCCGACGCCCTTGCTGCCCAGAACGGATTCAAAATCATTCGGCTGCTGCTCGTGAACCGCGCGGATGACCGGCTCGAGTCGTTCGATGTTGACGTTCTCCGGCAACACTTCGTGGTGAGCCGGCGCGAACAAGGTCGGCCCGTCGGTGAATCGGCGCAGCTCATACATCAGCTTGTCCGGATTCCAGCCGACGAGCTCGGTGGTCTTGTTCCGATTCGCATCCGCCTCGGACGCCACCATGTTCAGAAGGAGCTGTTCGCCGGGTTTTGGCGAGGTTGATCGCACATTGGCCAGGTCTTCGATCGCATTGTGCGGCTCACACACGAAATCGTTGACACCTTCACTCAGCCAGTGATACCGCCGCGCTGACTGCTGCGCGTCGCTCATCCCCTGCTGCACCACGCACCATTCGCCGTCGTCGGTGAAGAAGAAGGCATGGTGATAGAGCTGATACCCATCCTGCACCGCCGCCGAATCGACTTTGGCGGACATTTTGGAGGCATGGATGAGGCTTGGACCCTGAGAGATGGCCAACCGGTCTGAAATTGATGCGATCTCGATGGGCGTTTTCCGGCTCGTCCCACCCTTCCCGCCCGCGACATGAATGCCCATGTCGTTTCCCAGCCGCTTGTAAGCTTCTTTCATCGCGCCGCAGGTGACGGTCGTGACGCCGGAGGAATGCCAGTCGAATCCGAGCACGCAGCCGAAGGCCTGAAACCACCACGGATCACTCAATCGCCACAGCATCTCGCCCGGGCCATATTCGTCCACCACCGCCATCGTGATCGCACCAGCCAGCTTGGCCATGCGCTGGAACAGATACGCCGGCGCCGAGCCGGTGTGCAGGGGGAGCTGGGCAAGCTGCCGCTTCATGCAACGAAGTATATGCTATTTGACGTGCGCTTTATGGATTGACGCGTACGGATGGGCGATGGACGATTCCAATGATGAAACAGTTTCACCTCTGCCTCGTGCTGATTCCGCTGCTAATGTCGCACGCCCTTGCAGCCGACGAAGACCCCGTTGTCATCGCCCACTTCGGAGACAGCACGTGCATGACTAACTATCTGCCCGAAAAACAGATGGTCGATGTGATCCTGAACGTGCGGCTGAAGGCAAAGTACAACACGCCGGCGATCACGGACGTGAACGTCGCCGAAGGCGGTGACTCCATTCGACGCTTCATTGATGACGGCCGTTACGACAAGGACGTGAAAAGCAAGCTCAAGCGGATCGACATCGCGTTCATCCGTTACGGCATGAACGACATGCACCGGCGAAAGAACGACGAATACAGGAAGGACCTGCAGGAGCTGTGCGACAAGGTGGAGAAGGATTTCGCGGGCGTGCGAATCATCCTCGAAACGAACATGTACGTGCCGCATCTGGACGCGGGTCACAACAAGCGGTTCGACGAGATCTGGGACATCGCGCGTCAAGTGGCGAAAGAACGCAATTATCCGGTCGTTGAAAACTTCGGACGAATGAAGAAGGAGTTTGAATCCGGCAACAAGGATTTGTGTATTCGCAACCAGAAGATGAGCACGGAAAAGTTCGGCTTCCGCATCGTTGATGACGTTGTCGACAAGGAGATGGCCAGCGAGCCGAAGTGGTTCAGCGATGCCCATCCGAATTACAACGCCAACAAAATGATCGCCGACGAGGAGTTCAAGCTGCTGACAAGCCTGTGGCCGCAAGGTCTTCCGCGAGCGGATCAATCACCGGCCAATCCCCCAGCCAGGTAACCAGAGATGCTGTATATCTTCGCCGGACTGCCGGGGACGGGTAAGACGACACTGGCGCGCGAGCTCGCGCGGGAGTTGAAGGCCATTTATCTTCGCATCGACACGATCGAACAGGCGCTGCGCGAAACCGGACAGAAAGTGGACGGCCCGCAGGGATATGTGATTGCCTACCGGCTGGCCGTGGACAACCTGCGGCTTGGCCTGAACGTCGTCGCGGATTCGGTCAATCCGCTGCTGATCACACGCAAGGCGTGGCGCGACGTGGCGGCGCAGGCCGGCGTTCCTTTCGTCGAGATCGAAATCGTGTGTTCGGACGTGACACAACATCGCGCCCGGGTTGAATCGCGTGTCTCGGACGTCCAGGGGCTGGCCCTGCCGACGTGGGAGAACGTTTTGCAGCGGCGCTACGAGGAATGGGACACGCGACCCCTTCAGATCGACACGGCGAATCGTTCGGCGGCGGAGTGCTTGGGCGCAATAATTTGCGCGATCGACGGCTGGCGCAGACAACGCCAATGAAAAACGACCGGGCATTCAACATGCCCGGTCGCTTTGATTGCAATGCAAATTATACGTCCGGCGATCAATCCCGACGACGGCGACGGCCCGCGATCAGGCCCAACGCGCCGAGTCCGGCCAGGCCGAACGTCGTCGGTTCCGGGACGACCGCGATGCGGTCGATGATTACGCCCGCATCGGCGGCAAAGCTCCAGTTCACTGCCCCAGCCCCGCCAGTGAACGGGTTGGAGTTGAACTTGAAGAGGTACTCAAAGTCGTTGCCCGCCATGCCGGTCAGGCCGTAGGCCGCCTGCAGCGCATTCCATTGATCGGTGCCGGTCGCGATCTGCTGGCCGCCCGTTACGGTAATTGGATTGGCGGCGGTTGCATCGCCCTGCGTCCACAGCATGACATACACCGGGATGTTCCCGCCGAGGTCGTTGTCGACAGTGGCGCTGCCGGCGTTCTGATTGCTGGTCAGACCGTCCACTTCGCTGATGTAGTTGGCACCCGTTCCCCCTACGTGTACTGCCCCGGCCACCGCCGAGCCAGGATTTTCGCTGGCGTTGGTGTTGTCGGCGTAGTTTGTGCCGGTTGCCGTGGCCGACAGCGAGATCGTGTTCTGAGCGGTGACAATAAATTGGGCAGTAAGCGTTTTGGCCCCAGTGTCCCAGAACAACCCGTTGCCGTGATAAGACGGGTCCAAGGCGTAGTGGGTCGACGTTACGTTACCGACGAGCGTCGGCGTACCGGTGAACGTGCCGCCGGTAAACAGCGTGTACGGCGTTCCCGCGTTGATGGTGCCGAGATTGAGGTCATTCAGATTGACGTTGAAGGTTCCGCCCGCTGTCACAGTGCTGGAGATGTTCATCAGGTCGACGTCATTGACCGATCCGTTGAAATCGAAATCAAGCGCTGCACCGCTGGATGCAGTCATGGTTCCAGTCAGAGCGGCGGTGCCGGTATCGCCCGCGGTTCCGGTATCTAGGTGAGCCGTCGCGCCGGCCAGGGTAAGCGATATTGTCCCGCCTCCCGCCGCCGCGCGGACCAGGTTTTTGCCCGAGTTAATCCGCAAGGTGGCCCCATTGGAGACTGACACCGTCTGAGAGAGCGCGTTGTTGATGTTCGCCACCACCGTACCGCTCTTGATCTGCGTGGGGCCCGTATAAGCATTCAAGCCGGCACCAAGCGATGCAACGTTTCCACTGATGATGGCCGTGCCTGTGCCGGTGAAGCTCACGCCGCCATCGGTAGTCGGATTGGTCGTCACGCGAGTGGCAATGCCGGCCGTGAAATCTACGACGTTGCTGCCAGTGATCTCGATGGCATTTAGGTTGCCGTTGGCATGATAGGTGCTGAGTGGATGGGCAACAGAGATGTTGGAGGTTACCTGCAACGCACCGCCCTGAAGCACGACCAGAACGCCGTTATTTGTGCCCAAGCTATTATTGGCGCTCACGCTCAAGGTGCCGTCCGCGATCGTGACAAAATTGGCGGCACTGGTGATGTTGGTGGCGCCGATCAGCGTTAGCTTGCCCGTATTCGCCTTCGTCAGCCAACCCGAAGTGATCCCGCCGCTCATCGTGAGGTCGTTAAAGGCGTGGACGGTCAGGCCGTCAGTGGCATTGGCGGTCACGGGCACCGCAATGCTGTTATTCGTGCCGATGCTCAGAATCCCGTTTGCACCGGCCCCCGCACCAACGCTGGGCAGAGTGATTGAACCCGTGCCGCTTATGGCCAGGCTATTGCCCTTGAGCGTGAGCGAGTTGATGCTCGCACCAGAATTCAGCGCCGGGATCGCGGTGTTCCAGAGAACATTCGCGCCAGTGGTGAAGGCGTTCTGAGCGTAATCATTGGCATTCGCAGTGCTCAATGCCTTGACGCCAACGGTGGCGTCATAAGTGGCAAAGTCGTAGTCTCCAGTTGTCAACTCATGGACAAGGACGGTGCCGTTGTAACCAGTGACGCCCGCGGCAGCGCCGAACAGTGGCATTCCTGTCGCAAGGGTGCCGGTGCCGGCTAGCAGCTGAACAGAACCATTGGCGGTGCCGCCGACGTTGTTGCCTTCAATGATGACGTCGGTCTTGTTGGGAGTGAAGCCCCAAGCGGTCGTGCCGACGTTGAGCTTGGTAACGCCCGCAGCATTCGAGTTTATCGTAATGATGGCGGTGCCGCGGTTGGGGGTGCCGCCGCCACTGAAGGTACCCGTATATGTGTCGAGCGTAGTTGAGGCGATTCCATTGAGAACGAGATGGCCGAGGCTGCCCATGGTCAAGGTGTCGCCATGCGAGCCGTTATTCGCTGTCACTGTGGTGGTAGTGCTGTTAAAGACATTCACCACAGCCGAGCTCATCTCGGCAGTACCCATCATTGCGACAGCGCCAGCGACACTCAAAGCGAGTTTGCGATTCCGACGTGCAAGCATGTCTTTTCTCCTATCCTTTGCGAAGAGACGATCGCCTTCGCGTAAAAGTTCTCGCAACGAGATGAAAACCTAATTAACGGTCGATGAAGAGGGTAACCCGGATTTATTCCAAAGCAATATAGAAATCCCGGTCGGCAATAGTCTGCAATTCCGCCAAAATATGACGTATATGTTAAAATATTGCTTGGGAAATATGGAGGTCGGGCAAAATATATCGTCTCGCACACCAGATAAGAGTCTGAACTGCCCCCACGATCGCAGTGACTTGGCCGTCTAAATGAGGATCGTGCCCGGTGGGCACCCTATTTGGCCCACCGATCGCCTAGCGCACGGCCTCGGGCGTTCCCAGAAAACATGGTATCACACATTGCACGCGGCCGGTTCGGTCAGCACGCCGTATAACTCGGGTCGGCGGAAAGTTTCCAAGTAGCGCGGGTAGTCCATCAACTGACTGTTGTTCCATTCCCGGTTGATTGTCGGCCGCAAGTCCAGATCGACCACTCCTCGCACCAGAGAGTTGCCGGATTGCATCCCCCCCGCCACTACCTGTCCGAAGGAATCGAAGATCGTCGAGTTCATCACCCCGCGGTCGGTGAGTTGGGCATCGAGGGCGAACGTGCTCACGCCTAGCGGCAGGCCGTGCGTGAGGCAACGACTCGGGAGCATCGCGTGCCACCATTCCCGCTCCCAGGGACCTTGCCGCATGCTCGTCCAGAGCAGGATCTCGGCGCCTTTCAATTGATACACGCGGGTGATTTCCGGGAAATGAATGTCCCAGCAGATGAAGATCCCGAGCTTGCCGAAGGGCGTCGCGATCGGCTCGAGCGAATTGCCCATGTCATAGACCCGCTCCTCGCCGGGCGCCAGGTGCGACTTGTTATAGGTTCCGAGCAGCGAGCCGTCGGGGCCGATGACAGGCGTGGCGTCGTAGGTTTTGTCGCCGTCTTTGTGGACGATGCAGGGGATGACAACCATCTTGTGCTTTCGCGCCAGCTCGGAAATTTTCTGCATCCACGGCGAGTCGAGGCCGAGGCCGAGCGTTTCGCGCACGATTCGTCGATCGCGGGTCTCGTGCGCCTGAATGGCTTCGGGCGTGCGATGGTGATCCGCGCATTCGGGCATGAGGAGAATGTCCGTCCCGTCCCGGCCGGCTTGATCCACCAACTCAAGCACTTGCTGCCGCCGCTCGGCCAGGGGGTGAATGCGGTTGTGGATCGTCATCATGGTGAGGCGGACGTGGCGGGACATGAATTCTCCTCTTGCTCTTACTCTTACTCTTAATCCTCTTCCTACTCCTACTCTTCATCTTAATCCTAATTCTTACGCTTCACGACAGAGAAGAATTAGGAGTAAGAGCAGGATGAAGATTAGGAAGAGGATTGAGAGTAAAAGCAAGAGCAAGATCAAGAGGCGCAGGGAAAAGAAAACTCCCGGTCCTTTCGGACCGGGAGCTTCTTTTTAGACCTGTGAGAAAGTTCTGAGCTAATCCCGAACCAGTCTCATATGCCCTACCTTTGCAGCAAGGAAAGGGCCTGCTGAGGGGACGAGTTGGCCTGGGCCAACACCGTCGTCGCAGCCTGAGACAGGATCTGGCTTCGCGTGAGCTTGGCGGTTTCTTCGGCGAAGTCGGTATCGCGGACGGCGCTCTCGGCGGCCGAGGTGTTTTCGAAAGCAACACCCAGCGCGTTGATCGTCGAACCGATGGTGAACTTCTGGAAGGCGCCCAGCCGGCCACGCAGGGTCGAAACCTGCTTGATGGCCTTGTCGATGATCCGCTGCGACTGCACCAGGTTGGAGCTGGTCAGCGCGTTGGTTCCACCGCTGGAGATCGAGCTGAGATAACCCAGCACGCCGTCGCCGAGGCTGCCGGTGGTCACCGACTGCATGCCAATGCTGGCCTTGTCGGTTTCCGTCACCTTGGCACCCAGGGCGAAGGTCGCGCCACCGCCGGTGATGCCGAAGGTCTTGGCCGCGCCGGCATTGAGGGCGTTGCTGAGCGTGAACTCGACGTCGAGGTTGCCCGAGCGATAGGTGACGTTCTTCCCGTCGGCCGTGGCCGCCGCACCATTGACGGTGACGGCCGCGTCGGAGCCATAGGCCTTGCCGCTGGTGCCGCCGGCCGTCGTGAACGCGCCGGCAACAGCCTGCACGCTCACGAACTGGCTCGAGCCGTAGTCCGAGGAGTTGAACTTCAGCACCGCGCCCGAAATTGCGGCGCTGACGCCGGTCGCTTCCTTGATCGCATTGATCGCGGTCGCGATCTGCGTGTACGTGGAGCTCCCGGCGAAGGACAACTGCTGCGTGCCCTTGTTGCCGGCGATTTCGAGGGTGATGTTGCCCGCGGCTAGCGCACTGGTGGCGCCGGTGTGGGTGATGGCGCCGGTGGTGGCCGAGTTGGTCACCTGGACGACCACGCTGGTGGTCGCGCCGGAGACCAGCATCGCGCTGTTGATCTGGTAGGTATCAAAAGCGCTGGTGGCGGTGCCGCTCGTGGTATAGGCGTAGTTGCCGTTGAGCAGCTTCTTTCCCTGGAACTCGGTCGAACCGGCGATGCGGTTGATCGTGCTCAGGATCGAGTCGGCCTGGAGCTGATTGGCGTCGAGTTCTTCCTTCGACAGACCGCCCGAGTTGGCGGCCTGGCCGACGAGGCTCTGGAGCTGGGTGAGCAGGCTGCTCACTTCGTTCAAGCCACCTTCGGCGATGCCGACGATGTTGCTCGCGCGGCCCGCGTTGTCGATGGCCTGCGTGATGCCGGCCTTCTCCGAGCGGAGGTTTTCCGACGCGATGAGGCCTGCGGGGTTATCGGCACCGGAATTGATCTTCAAACCGGTGCTGAGGCGCTGCAGGCTCTGGTTCAGCCCATCGTTGTTTTGCTTCAGCACGCGCTGAGCGATGAGCGAGCTTACGTTGGTGTTAATTCTTGCCATGACTATGTCTCTCCGTGACTGAATTGACGCTTCATCGAAAGATCTGCGGTCGATCGCGAGGCGTCGTTCATTCCCTTGAATTGGCTTTGGGAGCAATCGCTCCACGTTGGCGGCCAGGGGTTAATAAGCCGTCAACAGCCGGCGGGAAGGGTCCTTACCTTCCCGAGTCCATCATGCGTTTGCTCCTTTCTCACAAGTCCCATCAGTGCGCAGCTTCTGCCGCCGGGCACCAATCGGTCGGGACTTTTCATCGACGGGCGTTGAATGATTTCTTTAAGTGGAAGTGAAAACGGGAGTTGCGAGGTGGTTATCGGCAGTCCACCGGACTGCGTCAGACCCCTCACACTGGTTTGCAATCGGCGTCTTTATCAGCCACCGCGCAAGTTCTGCGCGAGTTGCTGCAGCAAAGAAAAAACCCACGGACCATAGGTCCGTGGGCTTTAGCTTTACAACTCAAGTCTGTTCAGCCTTAGTGTTGCAGCAGAGACAACACGCTTTGCGGCATGCTGTTGGCCGTTGCGAGCACGCTCGTGCCGGCCTGCGTCAGGATCTGGTTTCGCGTCATCTCGCTGGTTTCCTGGGCGAAGTCGGCATCGCGGATGGTCGACTCGCTGGCGGTGACGTTTTCCAGGGCCACGCTGAGCGAATTCTGGTTCGTCTCCAGCGTGTTCTTTTCGAAGGCGCCGAGCCGGCCTCGCAGCACGGCCACCTGGCGGATCGCCCGCTCGATGATCTTGCTGGCGCTGGCCGCGTCACCACCGACGAGTGTTGACGAGCCGCCGGTGACGATGTCGTTGAGGAACCCGACGTCGTTGTCACCCAGCTTGCTCGCGGCAACCGACTGGATGCCGACATTGACCTGCTGGTTGGAGCTGACCTGCGGACCAAGCTGGAACATGGCCCCGCCGCCCTTGATGGTGAAGCTGGTGGAGCCGACGCCGACGGATGGGTCGAGCGTGAGCTCCATGTCGAGGGTGGACGTGTTGAGCTTGATGCTTCGTCCGTCGCCGACGGTGAGTGCGCCGTTGACCGTTGCCACAACGTCCTGGCCAGTCGAGCGGTCGGTGGCGGCGCCGGTTCCGTCCTGCGTCCCGAAGGTTCCGGCCTGCGCCTTGACCGACACGAAGCTCTGCGAACCGTAGCCCGAGCTGGTGAAGACGATCCCGGAGGTCGGGGCGGCAGAGTTGATGTAATGCGCCGCGACGCCAGTGGTGTCGGTGATGCGGTTGATCGCAAACGCGATCGCCGAGGCGGTGGTGCCGCTGGTGAACTTCAGCGTTTCCACGCCGTCGTTGCCCGACACTTCGAGTGTCACGGAGCTCAGGATCGAGCTGCCGACGAAGCGGAGATCGGCGGTCTTGGCGCTGGTGACGACGTTGACGTTGACGGGAATCGTCGCGTTGCTGCCGAAATTGGCCTGCGAAATGTGCAGGGCCTGCACCGCCGAGCCGGCCACGCCGCTGGTGATGTAATCCAGGCTGCCGTTGAGCAGGTGGAGACCGGCGAACGTGGTGGTGTTGCTGATCCGGGTGATGCTCGCGACCGCGGAATCGACCTGAAGCTGGTTGGCTTCGATTTCGTCCTTGGAGAGCGCGCCGCTGTTTGCGGCCTGGACCACGAGGTCTTTGATGTTGAGCAGAAGGGATGCGACCTCGCCCAGTGCGCCTTCTGCAGTTGAGATGACGTTGCTGGCGCGGGACGAGTTGTCGATCGCCTGGTTGATGCCGGCCATTTCGCTGCGCAGACCTTCGCTGGCGATGAGGCCGGCGGGGTCGTCTGCGCCGCGATTGATACGTAAGCCGGTCGAAAGCCGCTGCAGCGTGTCTGACAGCGACTTTTGCGTCTTAGCCAGCCCACGCTGGGCTGTTAAAGCTGCGACGTTTGTATTGATACGGGCCATAGCAATCCTCCATGATTGTTGATGGCGCTGAGCGGGCACCATGCCCGCCGCGGGGGTCCCGAAACCTTCGGGACACTAATGCACGGCCGAAACGAAAACTCGGCCGCGGCGTGTCACTTCTTGTCTTCCTTTGGCGGACCTTTCGGACTGATCTTTCCAAGACCCGAAAGATCCTCGGGTTTCACTTGAGCCGCCGCTTTGTTCTCACGACGGATCGCGTCATACACTTCTTTTCGGTGAACGGCGATTTCCTTGGGGGCATTGATGCCCAGTCGGACTTTATCGCCGCGGATGTCGACGACGGTGACTTCGATGTCATCGCCGATCATGATCGTTTCATCGCGCTGACGAGACAGCACCAGCATAATAAGGCTCCTTCCTTCGGTGATTGGACGCGCATCTCATCATCGAGAGCGGTCCGAACTTCTCGTGTGACATCCGTGTCACACGGGGTACTGGCTGGGCGATGGTCAGCAGAGCTGACCAAGCCGCTTAGAGCGCTAGGCACTCTTGGCCAGGGGAACCTCCGAGTGGAGCTGGATCAGGGGCTGCCGTGTCGTCCACTTCTTTTCCGTCAGGACGACTTGCTGGCCGGTCCGGTTCTGCGCGTTGACCACGATGGGCCCGAGCAGGTTGCCGGTGAGCCATTCCTCGACCTTGTTGCAGATCACGAAGCACTGGACGTGGCCCAGGTCGGTCAACTGCAGCTCGGCGATCGTCTCGTCACGCACCGGGACTTCGTAGTCCTTGAAGAAAATTGTCGGATCGGTGACGACGAACGCCAGCGCCGGCTCGTCCACGCTCTGCAGCCAGAAGAAGTAGTTCTCTTCTCCGGTCTGGATGAGCGCGAAACGCGTGTACTCGGGAAACCCGAGCAAACCGTGCGGGAACGTCATGACGCGGTCGTCGTCGACCGTCAGCGTTCCAAACCGTGTGGTTTCGATCTCCATGCGAACTCCATTTCTTACAGGCCGGACCTCTTGTCCGGCAGCCTCGCAGGCTCCGCTGCGGAACCTACCCCACGAATCCTTCTTACCGGCATGGTCATTTCAGTGACCAAGGCCGAGAAGATTCGGTCTTGCAGCAACGCAAGGTTCTCCTTTGCGTCGATCAGGCCACACGGCCCGACCTTCCCAGCTGCGTCTTGTTCTGCTCCGGGCACTCCGGCCCGTTATTCACTTGTCGTCCACCATTCGGTGATCGTCTGCTCGCTGCTGCTGGTGAACGATTGATGTTCATTTTTGCGCGTCGCGCAGACTTTTCTGCGCTTCACACTTATTTAGTTGTATTTACTACTATCACACATCATCTCGACCCTTCACTTGCAAGCCGCGTGCCAATAACAATCACTTCAGGTAATCGAGCAGCGAAAGGTTGAGAATGTTCGCGGTCGTCTGCAGGCTCGCCTGCATCGTGTTCTGCAACTGCTGAAACTGGCTGATCGCCGTTGTGAAATCGGTGTCCTGGATCGACGAGAGCAGGCCCTTGGTGGCCACGTTCTGATCGTCGAGCCGGCTGGCGCGGGATTCCAGCTCCTGGACCTGCGCGCCGGTTTGACCACGCACCCGCCCGGTCCGGTCGTAGTCTTCCTTCAATCCCTCCGCGGCCGCGGTGATCGAGCGGGCGTCGTTCGCCCGGAGTCCGTCGGCCAGCTTACGCAGGTTTGCAAATACGCCGGTGACCGAAACAGGATTGACATCGGTGCCGGTGATGACGCCACCGGCCGCGGTCGTCGTCAGGCCGAGATCGTCGGCCGCGGTCGAGCCGTTGATGTTGCCGACGGTGAGCGTTCCCCCGCCGACGCTGGTGTCAGTCAGAACGATGCCGTTTCCGGTGGTGGCGAACGAGGCCGTCACGCCGCCGCCGGCATCGGCAGTGTTAATTGCGTTAATCGCATCCTGCACCGTGACGGCGCCGTTAAGATCGACAGTGAAGGTGGTGCCGTCCTGCCGGGTGATCGACAGATCATCGCCTGTTGCCAGCGTGACGCCTTTACCGTTGTTCAAACCAGCAAGCGCATCGGTCGGCGAAAAGGTTCGCACGCCCAGTTCAGCAGCGGTCGTGCCGCCGTTCTCGGCAATGCGCATTTCGGTGCCCTGGCTGGCATTGAAAATGTCGATGCCGGTGCCGGCATCATTGATGCTCGCGCGCACGCCTGTATTCGATCCGTTGATCGCATTGAGCAGGCCTTCGACCGTTGTCACGGGAAAG
>JADMIO010787650.1_pt1 | contig 17474 bp, 17 predicted proteins | sample 8958161 | NCBI WGS metagenome assembly JADMIO01 (sample SAMN16585339, study PRJNA669376) | soil metagenome | isolation source: Crop rotation soil | place: USA: Cullars Rotation, Alabama | collected 2011
CGCGACAACTTGTCCACGTGGAATTCTAAGCTTAGGATCCCAATGTGCTGGAAAGGCCTCGGCCTCCCGCGCCAATACGAAGGCGCGGCCGGTCTTGCCGGCGGCCGCCTTGGCGATCCCGGCGGTGACGTCGGCGATCGAAATCAGGATCTCGGCCTGCATCCCCGGGCAGCGGCGCTCCTCCGCCTGGCCCGAGGCGATGAAGCCGTCCTTCATATAGTCGCGGCCGCCCGCCGACAGGTCCTGCACGCAGTCGGAGACGCAATGGTGGTTGGTCAGCACCAGCCCCTTGCCGTCGACCACCGAGGCCGAACAGCCGGTCGAGAGCCGCACCGCCGAGCCCTGCACCCTGTCGAGCCAGGCCTTGTCGATGGTCACGCCGTATTTGGCCTTCACCCGGGCGGCCGGGAAGGCGTCGAAGGTCCACATCCCCTCGTCGGCCAGAGCCGGGGCGGCGAAGACGGAAAGCAGGGCTGCGAAAGCGGCGAGACGAGACATTTTCGGAGCGATCCTTCCGTCGGGCGGGACAAGCGCCTATATTAGACAGGTCGGGCTTCGGTCCGACTATGGAGATAAACGCGCTCATAATAAGCGGACCGGACCCGGGTGCGATTCCCGGCGGCTCCACCATTTCCTTCGCCGGCTAGGGCGAAGCCTTATGGGGCCGATCAGCATCGACGGACGTGTAAAAGGGTTTGCTTTCTCTCGGAATGGGCCCCCGCGATCGGCCCGTTTTCTAACTGCGAACGATAACTTCGCTCAAGAGGTCCGCCTCGCCGCGTAATGCGACGAAGCGAACTTCGCTTCTTAAAGCCCTAGTGTCTTAGCAGCGCTAGGCGGGGCCCGGAGGGAGCCTGGCAACAGAATCCCTCCACCTGCTCCCCTGATCCCGCCCATGGGAGCCGCGGCGGAATCCCGGCGCCGCCCTTATCTTCTCCCCCGCTTGACCGTTAACCGCGCTCGATTATTTAACCCGCGCCGGTGGCGACAGCGCGTACAGCCGCGTGCTAATCTCAAGCCTACCGAGCGTTGAGGACGGAATGGCCCAGGATCGAAACGATCAGGACCTGATGCACTATGAGGCCCTGGCGCAGGAGGCGCTCAGGGGCGTGGTGAAGGCCGCCTTGAAGCGCGCGGCCGCACCGGGCGGCCTGCCGGGCGCGCACCACTTCTACATCACCTTCAAGACAGGGGCGCCGGGCGTATCGGCCCCGCCCGACCTCGTCGAACGCTATCCCGACGAGATGACCATCGTCCTCCAGCACCAGTACTGGGACTTGGCCCCGGGCGAGACCTTCTTCGCCATCACTCTGAAGTTCGGCGGCTCGCCCAAGAAACTGTCTGTCCCCTATTCGGCGGTGACGCGCTTCTACGACCCTTCGGTGCAGTTCCTGCTGCAGTTCGACGCCCCCGAGGGCATGGGCGGCTCGATCGAGGCCCTTACCCCCCGCCCTGTCGATCCGGACCGCGCCGCCGAACCCGCCGTCGGCGAAGACGACGCCGCGCCGAGCGACGGCCCCAAGATCGTCTCCCTGGATCAGTTCCGGAAGAAGTGAGCCTCTAGCGGCTGCGCGCCTTTTCGGTTCAGATGACGCTTCTGGACCGATCAAAGGGGCTTTTGATCTTGCGCTGGACCCGAACCGCAGCGGCGGCTGTCGCCCTTCTCGCCCTCGGGACCCTCGACGCCCAGGCTGCGAGTTTCGACGATTGGGGCGCGGTCGTCGTCGCCGGCGACTTTCACGCCCACTCCGGCGGCCCGACCGAGGCTTTCGACAATGCTCGCCGCGATGTGGTTGGGGCGCTCGTCGCCGCCGGCTTCCAGCCCGGCAACATCGTTCAACTCTCGGTCCGGCCGGAACGCTACCCCGAGGCCAAGCCCGGCGCGGCCGACCTCCTTGGCGTGGCGCAGGGCCTCGCCTACGTGGCCGGAAAGGCCCCCGGCGGCTGCCTCCTCTATCTGACCTCGCACGGCGCCCCTCAGGGCGCGGTGGTCGGCGAAGAGATGATGAGCCCTCGGTTCGCCGCCAAGATGATCGACAACGCCTGCGGCAAGCGGCCGACGGTGGTGGTGATCTCGGCCTGCTATTCGGGGGTCTTCGTACCCTATCTCGCCAAGCCCAACCGGATGGTCCTGACGGCGGCCCGGCCCGACCGCTCCTCCTTCGGCTGCGGCGAGAGCGACACCTATCCTTATTTCGACGCCTGCGTGCTGGAGAGCCTGCCCAAGGTGAAGGAGTTCATCGCGCTGGGCCGCGCCGCCCAGGGCTGCGTCGCGGCGCGTGAAAAGGCCGAGCAGCTGACCCCGGCTTCCGAGCCCCAGATGTCGACCGGCGGCGAGATCGCCCTGACCTTGCCGCTGCTGACCTTCGCCGGTCGCTAGCCGACCTTCCTGATCTCGATCGTGATCCGCTCGCGCTCCCCGGCGCGGCGCTCGACCAGGAGGCGTGAGACCTGGGCGTCGTCGTGGAAGGCGTAGCCCTTGATGGCGTCGAGGAGCGCCTTGGCCAGGTTGTCGAGATCGAGCCAGGGCGGGTCGCCGGTGTATTCCATCCCGATCTCGACCGAGAAGTCGCCCCAGGCGGGGCGCGAGCCGCGCCACTCCTTGCGGAAGAACTCATAGACCAGGGGTTTGTAGTATTTGGCCTGGGTGGTCAGGCCGTCGATGGCGATCGACAGCACGCCCGCCGTCTCGCGCGCCCGCACGCGGCCCGTCCCGACCCAGCCGTCCACCGTCAGCTCCCGATGCCGGGCGAAAAACGCGCCCGCGAGTGCCTTGTAGAGGGCGCAGGGCTGAAAGCGAAAGCTTGATGGCGGCCGGAGCCGCCACCCGCGCGATCGCCGCTAGGCGTCCATCTCCACGCCTTCGTCGCCGTGGCTGTTGCGCTTCAGCATGGTGTTGATCGGGCAATAACGCATGGCCCCGGTCGCCAGGGCGTAAACGCCGATGACGCCCAGAACGAGAGTCGCGGGGTGGAAACTCACCGCCGCCGTCATGATCAGGATGGCGCCGAGAACAAATCGAACCGTCTGCTCGGTGCCGCCAACGTTGTGATGCTTACGCTTCAAGTGGGCCTCCCTAGTTATGGTCGTCTCGGACCACAGTAACGCGCAGGCAGGCGACTCGATCAAGCCCTTATGCGGTAACTATTCGGGGGGCCGGGAGCCGGCTTCCGACTCCATCTGATTCAACAGGAATCTTATCGCCGCCGGGGCCATCAAGATGACGCCGACCAATCCGATGGCCAGCATGGCGAAAGTGGCCTTTCCACCAAGCATGGCGACGATCGAACCCGAGAAAAGCGCAATCCCGACAAGGGCCAGGATCAGCATTGGGGCGCCGAAGGGCGAGCGATTACGGCGCGGCGTCGGGCTCGAAGACGGATAGGCGTTGTATCGGACGGGTTTCGCCCTGCGGCCGAAGCCGTTGGCCGCCATCTGGGTCTCGGGCTCCGGCTCGGGCTCTGGTTGCTGGCGCATGAACAGCGGATCGAACAGCGGCGGCGGGCCGGACTCGGCCTCCTCGGCAGGCGCTTGCGTCTCCGGATCGGGATCGGCTTCGGGCGGAGGCTCGGGTTGAGGCGTCAGCTCGAAAGTCGGCGCATATTCGGTTGCAGGCGCGGCCGGCGTGTCCGGAAGGCTGAGATCGTCGCGCGGGTCCGAGGCCGCAGGCTCGTCGTCGGCCATCAGCCGTTCGAGCCGGGCCTTGACGTTGGCGGCGGCGGCGAGGGCCGCGGACGGCTGCCCGTCCTCGTCGACGGCCGTATGGTCGGGAGCGTCCTCGGCCCGCAGGCTGAAGGCCGGCTCGTCGCGCTCGAGCGTGGCCAGGTCGCCGTCGAGCGAGGCGTTGAGCACCACGGGGCTGACCAGACTGGCTCGCCGCTGCTCCAGGGTTTCGATAACGGAGGGGTCCAGCATGACCCGCAGCACTGGCGTCGGCGTCGGCCGGTAGCCGTCGGTCGGGGTGAGGAACAGCGACTTTTCCGCCGCGCGCCGACGCACCAGGGCGTCGACCACGATGTCCTCGCCGCCGAAATCGGCCTTGCGCCACAGCTCCAGCGCCGAAGCGGCCTGCAGGTAATTGCCTTCGTTCAGCCGCTTGACGACGGCCGAGCGGGTGAAATTCTCCACCCCGATATTGAAGGCGAAGGCCGCCAAGGCGTCGAACTGGTTCTGATTGAGCGGAGTGTAGACATTGGCGACGAGGGCCTCGGCCACCTTGCGCAGGTCGTAGATCAAAAGAGCCTCGGCCTCCTCGGGGCCGACCTCGGCGCCCTCGCGGGCCGAACGGGTGTGGCCGTAGCCGATGGTCCAGCCGCCGTCGGCGAGCCGCGCCGCCTTGCGGCGCAGCCCCTCGAAGCGCTTCACCAGCTCGATGCCGGCGCGCGAGACCTTCGGTTGAAGAGGCTGATGTCCCAAAATGAAACCCACTGATGGCTGTCGGTGGGTTCGAAGCAAAAAGGCCGCCGCGAACCTGACAGCCGAAAGTGGAAGGCGGTTTCGGCGCCCGTCAGGCTCGCGACATGAGAAGTAGGCGGCCTAGCAAAAAGGCCGCCGATTTCGCGGCGGCCTTTCAGATTTCCGAAGTTGGTGCGGTCGAGAAGACTCGAACTTCCACGGGAGTTACCCCACAGCCACCTCAAGGCTGCGCGTCTACCATTCCGCCACGACCGCTCGCTTTGGAGCGGGGTGGGTAGCAAACCGCCGCCCCCCTGGGAAGGGGGGAGTGAGGTGGGATGCGCCGTTAGGCGCCGGCCATGAAGTCGTAGAGGTTGGCTGGACCGGTGACGCTGATGGCGATTCGATCGTCGCTGATCTGGATTTCGCCCCGGGCGACCGGGTGATTGTTCGCCAGAATCCAGACCTCGTCGCGTTCACCGGCGTCCAGCGGGATCACCGCGCCCCGGCCCATGCGCAAGAGCTGCTGCATCGGCAGGGTGCAACGTCCGAGCACGACGGAGATCTCGACCTCGACCGAATTGACCTGACTCACGAGATACCGGGCCTTCCAACGCTTGCGCGAGACGCGCTGAGAGCCACATTGGCGCATCATGCTTGCACAGCCGTTAAGCCCCCCGACCTTCGCGCGCGCCGACCTTCGGCCCGTCGAATGGGCGGTGTCATCGGGTGTGGTCGGTTACGAAGCCGCCGTCGAGGCCATGGAAAGCCGCGCAGCGGCCATCGCCGCCGGCGAGGCGGGCGAGCTGATCTGGCTTCTGGAGCACCCGCCTCTCTACACGGCCGGGGTCTCGGCCAAGCCCGAGGACCTGCTCGATCCGCAACGGTTTCCGGTCTTCCCGACTGCGCGCGGCGGTCAGTACACCTATCACGGCCCCGGCCAGCGGGTGGCCTATGTCATGCTGGACCTCAACGCCCGAGGCCGCGACGTCCACGCCTTCGTGCGCGCGCTCGAGGCCTGGGTGATCGAGGCGCTGGCCCGGTTCAATGTGATCGGCGAGACGCGGCCGGGACGCGTCGGGGTCTGGGTCGAGCGCAGGACCCCGGGCCTTCCGCCCCGCGAGGACAAGATCGCAGCCATCGGCGTGAAGCTGCGCAAATGGGTCTCGTTCCATGGGATCAGCTTGAACGTCGAGCCCGACCTCGGCCACTTTGGCGGCATCGTGCCCTGCGGCGTCAGCCAGCACGGCGTCACCAGCCTGGTCGATCTCGGTTTGCCGGTGACGCTGGACGAGGCCGACGCGGCCTTGAAATCGGCCTTCGAAACGGTGTTTGGACCGGCGAGCCCAGCCCTTCCGCCGGCATAGCTTGACGGGGCCGCCGAGCGGGCGTCTCGTTCCCCTATGGATGGACGAGGCTACAGCGCCGAGGACTGGCCCTATGCGACGGTCTTCCGCGACCGTTGCGCCACCCCGCACGACGTCGACCAGGGCGCGGCGGTCTTCGCGCTCGGCGACACCTTCAACGGCCGCTGCATCGACATGATCCTGCCTCAGCCGGTGATCTGGTACGACGAGGACGACGAGATCGCCGCCCTGGTGGTCCAGGCCGAGGCCCACGAGAGCGAGGACGGCGAGACGCTGGAGGTCATGGGTCTGCTTCTCCCCGACGGCCACACCCGCGTCGCCTTCTACGAGGACCTGGAAGCGGTCGAAGGCTCCGACCCTGTCTGGGTCTCCCTGATCGGGGCCGAAAAAATGCCGGTCGAGGGCGAAGACGACGAGGATGGGGAAGCCGCCTGGCTCGACGAGGGCGAAGACCCCCGCGCCTGACCTATCTTAAAAAGACGATCCGCCGCCGGTCGCCGGCCTGCTGCATCGCCGCCAGGGCTTCGCGGAAGCGCGGATCGGCCTCGGCCTCCTGACGTCCGCCCTCGTAGTAGAGGGTCTCCTCCATATGCTTCAGCAGCATGTTCGACGCCCATTTGTGGCCGGTGAACAGCATATCCGCCGCCGCCGGGGCGAGCGGGATGGGCACGGCGTCGAGGGCGGTGTCGGCGACCAATATGCCGGCCATGGAGAAGAGGGTCGGCAGCGAGGCGTGCGCCCGGACCGCCTGGACCATGATCATGACGGCGGCGGCCAGGCTATAGGCGGCGCCGAGGCCGGGGATCCAGGCCAGCACCCCATCGAGGCCGATACCTATCGGCCCTATCCCGACCACCCGATCGGAGAGGCGCCGCGTCCGCTCCACCGATGAACGGATGCCGTGCAGGTCGAGGTGGCTTCGGGCGAGCATGACGGCGGAACCCCGGGCAAAAGCCAAGGTTCCTGAGCGGTCAGCTCTTCTTGGCGGCCTTCGCGGCGACCTTGGGCTTCGCGCCGGCCTTTGTCGCGGCCTTCTTGGGAGCCGCCTTCAGCGCCGGCTTGGGCGGGGGCGCGGCTGGAACCGGCTTGGCCGCGATCTTGGGCGTCGTCGCCGCCCAGGCGGCGAGGCTTTGGTCGAGACGGCTCACCACGGGCTTGGCCTCGGACGCGACGGCGGGGATCGGCGTGGGGGCTTCGACAAACTCAGCGACGATCGGCGCGGCCGCAACGGGTTCGACGACAGGCTCCACCGCCTCTAGAACAGGCTCGGCAGCGGCTTCGACCACCGGCGCCGCCTCGGCCACGGTTTCGATCACCGCCTCGACCGGAGCGGCGACCGTCTCAGCGACCGCGGACGGCGCCTCGGCGACGGCGTCGACCGTCTCTTCGATCACCGGCGGGAAGGCGGCGGGCGCGGGCAGGGGCGGCTCAGCCGCCGCCGGAGCGAAGGAGGCCGCCTCGACGAGCAGGTCCAGATGCTCGCCGCGGGCCAGGCGGTTCCACCACCAGTAGGCGAGGCCCGCACCGGCCGCGACCGTATAGGCCGGCCACATGGGGGAAACGGCGCCCAGGCCCAGCTGGAAGGCGCGCTGGGGATCGACGGACGGGGTGGCTTGCGGCTCGATCGACATGCGGAGTCTCCGGCGGGCGAGATGGGCGGCAATTGTGCGTCGCAACATAGCACGCCCATATTCTTCGCACACGCGGGAATTTAAGGCGGCGTCAGCCTCTCGATCCTGGCCGACGCGCCCGCCTCTCCCAGCGCCCCGGCGATCCAACCGCAGACGGCCTCCAGCTGCGGCTCGATCCCAAGTCCCGTGACGCCTTGCCCGATCAGGGCCATGGCGCAGCCGTTCATCTTCAAAGGGTCGTGAAGCGGTCGAAGGCGGGCTTGGGCCAGCAGGATCGGCTGGCGCAGCACCTCCAGGCCCGACAGGAAGGCGTCCAGCGTTTCCAGGTCCTTCAACGGCAGCCACACCGCCGCCGCCGTCCCCCGCTGGGCCAGGGCGGGCCTGAGACCTTTCAGGATCTGGGCGTATTCGTCGCCTCGCTCGAACGGGGGGTCGATCAAGACCAGCCGCCGGATACGGGAGGGCGCCTCCAGGGCGGCGTAGCCGTCGAACCGCGAGGCCTGGGCGTCGACCGGCCCCGCCTCCCGCTTCAGCAGAGCCGAAAGCGCCAGATGGTCGTCGGGCCGCAACTCGTGGCCCCGATAGCTGTCGCCCTTGCGCAGCGCCTTGATCGCCAGCCAGGGCGAGCCGGGGTAGTGGCGCAGGTTTCCATCAGGGTTCATCCGGCGGACGGCCGCTTTCAGGCCCGCGAAGGCGGGCGGCGCGGCTGGGTCGGCCATCAGCCTGGCGATTCCCCGCTCGGCCTCGCCCGATTTTTTCGATTCTGGGCCGGCGAGGTCGTAGCCCCCCGCCCCGGCGTGGGTGTCGAGCACGGCGAGCGGCGCAGGATCGCGCGTCATCCGCTCCAGCAGCGTGAGCAGCACCGCGTGTTTGACCAGGTCGGCGAAGTTCCCGGCGTGGAAAAGGTGTCGATAGTTCAGCGCCGCCGCCCCCCTAGCTGGAACCCGAACGCTGCATGCGCCGTTGGCCGGACCATGGGAGAAGCCGAACCGCTCGGCAACCAGGAGACGGACATGCCGCTCGACGTCGGGCCTTCCCATAATCTGATCGTGGCCGAACAGGCCGGCCTGACCTATGGCGCGGACGACCAGCCCGGCATCCGGCGCGTGACCTCGGCCAGGGGCGTCGACTACCACGGCCCCGACGGCAAGCCCGTGCGCGACGAGGTCGTCCTGGAGCGGATCCGCAAGCTCGTGATTCCGCCGGCCTACACCGATGTCTGGATCAACCCCGACCCCCAGGGCCATATTCAGGCCACCGCCCGGGACCAGCGGGGCCGCAAACAGTACCGCTACCATCCACGTTGGCGCGAGGTGCGGGACGAGGGCAAGTTCACCCGTATGGCCGCCTTCGGCCGCGCCCTGCCCAAGATCCGCGCGCGGGTCGAGAGCGACCTGCGCCGGCGCGAGCTTTGCCGCGAGAAGGTGCTGGCCGCAGTGGTCCGGCTGATGGAGCTGACGCTGATCCGCGTCGGCAATGACCAATACGCCCGGACCAACAAGAGCTTCGGCCTCACCACCCTGCGCGACCGGCATGTGCGGTTCGAGGGCGAGCAGGTGAAGTTCGCCTTCAAGGGCAAGAGCGGCGTCGAGCACCAAACGAGCGTCCGCGACCGCCGCCTGGCCCGGATCGTGCGCGCCTGCCAGGACGTCCCGGGCCAGCGCCTGTTCCAGTATTACGACGCCGAGGGCGCCCGTCACGCGGTCGGCTCGGCCGACGTCAACGCCTATATCCGCGAGGCCGCGGGCGAGGACTTCTCGGCCAAGGATTTCCGCACCTGGGCCGGCACCATCGCCGCCGCCAAGGCCCTCGCCATGCAGGACACCCCCGAAAGTGAGGTGGCGACCAAGCGCGCCGTGACCCTCTGCGTCAAGGCGACGGCGGGCCTGCTCGGCAACACCCCGGCGGTCTGCCGCGCGGCCTATATCCACCCCGAGGTGCTCAAGGCCTTCGCCGAGAAGCGCCTGCCGGAGGCCTTCAAACAGGCCGAGGGCGCCGACTACGAGGCGGCGGTGCTGAAGTTTCTGGACGCGCTGACAGGGGTTTAAGCCCCAGCGGCGAGCGCAGGATAGGAACGGCCAGGGCAAGCCCATAAGCGCCCAGGCAACTCATGACCGTGACGGCCAGGATGATCGCCGCCTCGGCGAGCAGCGGAAGGCCGAGCGTCTTCAGGAAATGGCCCGTCAGGACGATGGTCGTCTGGTGGATGATGTAGAAGGGAAAGACCGCCTCGTTGAGCCGGCTGAGGCAAGGTGAGCCCGAGCGGACATAGCGTCCCGCGTAGCCAAAAAGGGCGCAGATCGAGGCCCAAGCATAGGCCTCCCGCAGGAAGGCGAAAGCCGCGCCGGGCCAGCCGGGCTGATCCTCCACACGCCCCGAGAGCGGTAGAGCCACGGCCAACATGGCGGCGGCGGCGATGAGCGAAGCCAACCGGAAACGTTGGAACAGCGCCCAAGCCTGCCCCTGTTTCGCCAGGATGAGGCCAAGGAGGAATGCCGTGCCGTAATGGAGGTGGGCGTAGCCGTCCGCCCAGATGATATGGGTTTCACCCCAGGCCCGGCCGGCCGTCGCTTGGTAGAGGGCAAACGCCAATGCTGGAGCTATGAATAACCCCGGCCCGAAGAGCAGCCGTCCGGCGATCCGGTCGGCCGCGGGCGCGAGGGGCCATGCGAGCGTGGCCGCCAGGGTGTAGACCCACAGATAGGCGACGAACCAGAGGTGATTATAGGTCGGCAGGATCAGGCCGAAGCTCTGGTCGAAGGTGAGATAACGCGGCCAAAAATCCAGGAAGCTTCCGCTATAGCCGTGCTTCTCGACCACCTCGGCCCAGCTTTGCGGAGCGACCACCACAAGCAGGCCGAAGGCCAATGGGATCAGGAGGCGCTGGGAACGTCTCACGGCGAGCGCGCCCGCCGACTGTCCAGCAGCCATGAGACGCGTCGCCGCGCCCGAGATCACGAACAACAAAGTCAGCCGCCACGGATTGAGCGCCCCCATCCAGGGCTCCAACGCCGGAACCCGGTGGGTGCTCTTCACGTGCCAGCCCCAAGGCACGTAGAACATGCCCAAGTGGTAGAGGATGAGCAGCATGAAGGCCCCTATGCGCAGAGCGTCGAGGTCGTGACGGCGGGGGGCGCGAGCAGAGGGCATGAGATATCCATGAGCGACGAAGCGGCGCCCAATCTTCTCTCCCTCTTCGGACCCTGGAATCGTTCGGGGGCGAGCGGTGCTGCTTCGGGGATGAACGGAAAAGCGTTGCGCGACTTGGCTTTGGGATGGCCGATCATCGTCGGGCTCTTGGCGACCGCGACGGTGGTCAACGCCCTCACTGTGCAGGCGGATGAGCCCCAACTGCGAGGCTGGGAGGCTTGGGCGCTGGAGGGGACCAGCACGACGATGCTGGCCTTGCTGGGCTGGATCCCCTGGCTGACGATCACTATTGCGCCGCCGGAAGGCGCCAAGAAAACCTTGGCCTGGGGGCGCCGGCTCGCGGCCCATCTGGCGGGCGCGCTGCTCTTCAGCGCGCTGCATGTCGGTGGAATGCTTTCGCTGAGATATGCCCTATATTCGGCGGCGGGCGAAATCTATCGCTACGGCGCGATTGGCAGCCGGTTCCTTTATGAGTTCCGAAAAGACCTGCTGACCTACACCGTTTTGGCCGCCATCTTCTGGCTCCTCCGTCGCCGGCGTGAGCTCGCGCCACGGCCTGTTAGCTTCGACATCCATGACGGCGCTCGTCTTATCCGGACCTCTTCCAGCGAAATCCTGGCCGTGGCGGCGGCGGGTAATTACGTCGAGTTCGTTCTGGCCGATGGCCGGCGGCCCTTGATGCGCACGACCATGAGGTCCGTCGAAGCCGCGCTTGCTCCCCTTGGGTTTGTACGCACGCATCGCTCCTGGTTGATCAATAGCCGGCGAGTGAAAGGCCTACGGCCCCTGGGCGCCGGCGATTGGAGCGTGGAGCTCGACGGGGCGGTCGCGCCTTTGTCGCGTAGATATCCCGGGGCGTTGGCGCGGTTGAGGCGCGGCGAGCCTTAGATCAGTGAAAATCCCGCGACGCCGGCATCACCCGCACATCGCGGGGATGGCGCGGGGTGGGCGGTTTCTCGGCGGCGAACAGGTCGGGCTCGGAAAGGCGCAGGATCTCGCCGGTGCGGTCGATCAGGCGGTAGACCTGCAGGTGGATCACGCCCTCCGGACTGCGCTGCACCCGGCCCTCGGCCAGCAACAGGCGCGCGGTCATGATGATCTTGCGATAGCGGTCGAACACCTTGGGCAGGACGACGAGGTTCGCGACTCCGGTCTCGTCCTCGATGGTGATGAAACAGACGAGGCCCTTGCCCGGCCGCTGGCGCACCAGCACCACCCCCGCGACCTTGGCGGGCCTGCCATCCTCCAGGGTCCCAAAGCGTCGGCAATCGAGCACGCTCTCAGCCGCCAAGCGCGAGCGGAGGAAGCTAAGAGGATGATCCTTCAGGGAGAGGCGGGTGGTCTGGTAGTCGGCGACCACATGCTCCGACAGGGCCATGGCCGGAAGCGGCATGGAGGGTTCATTGTCGGGCAGGTCCCCAAGCAAAGGGGCCGGGGCGCTCTGAGAGACGCCCCTCACCTTCCACAGCGCCGCGCGCCGATCGAGCCCGAGCGACCGCATAGCGTCGGCCTCGGCCAGTTTCTGCAATTGCGCCTGGGTCAGCCCGCCCCGGCGCACCAGACCGTCGAAGGTCTCGAACCCGCCCATGGCTCGCCCGGCGACCAGTCGCTCGGCCCAGGCCTCGGAGAAGCCGTCGATCTGGCGCAGGCCTAGTCTCAAGCCCAGGGCTCCGGCCTCGTCGCGCTCAAGGGTCGAGTCCCACTGGCTGTGCTCGACATCGGCGGGGAAGACCTTGACCCCGTGCTCGCGCGCGTCGCGGACGATCTGGGCTGGGGCGTAGAACCCCATGGGCTGCGAATTCAGCAGGGCGCAGGCGAACACCGCCGGATAGTGGTGTTTGAGCCAGGAGGAGACATAGACGAGCTTGGCGAAGCTGGCCGCGTGGCTCTCGGGAAAGCCGTAGGAGCCGAACCCCTCGATCTGTTTGAAACAGCGCTCGGCGAACTCCGGCGGATAGCCGCGCGCGATCATGCCCCCGACCATCTTGTCCTTGTAGCGCTCGATCTTCCCGTCGTTGCGGAAGGTGGCCATGGCCCGCCGAAGCCCGTCCGCCTCGGACGGGGTGAACCCCGCCGCGGTGATGGCGATCTGCATCGCCTGCTCCTGGAACAGGGGCACGCCAAGGGTGCGGCCCAGCACCTGCCGGAGTTCGTCGGGGGGGCCGAATTCAGGGCTGGGCGAGGGATACTCCACCGCCTCCAGCTTCTGTTTGCGCCGCAGGTAGGGATGCACCATGTCGCCCTGGATCGGGCCGGGGCGGACGATCGCCACCTCGATCACCAGGTCGTAGAATTTCTCGGGCCGCAGCCGCGGCAGCATGTTCATCTGCGCCCGGCTCTCGACCTGGAAGACGCCGACGGAATCGGCGCGGCAGAGCATGTCATAGGTCGGCTTGTCGCCCTGCGGGATCTCGGCCATGTCGCGGAAACGCGACAGACCGTGCCGGTTCATCAGGTCGAACGCCTTGCGGATGCAGGTCAGCATGCCGAGCGCCAGCACATCGACCTTGACCAGTTTCAGGGCGTCGATGTCGTCCTTGTCCCATTCGATGAAGGTGCGGTCGTCCATCGCCGCATTGGCGATCGGCACGGTGTCGTCGAGCCGGCGCTGGGTCAGCACAAAGCCCCCGACGTGCTGGGACAGGTGACGCGGAAAGCCGATCAGCTCGTTGGCCAGCTGGACCGTCTCGTCGATCACCGGATTGTCGGGGTCGAGCCCGGCCTCGCGCACCTGGCTTTTCGCCATCTCCGAGCCCCAGCTGCCCCAGACCGTGCCGGCCAGGGCGCCGGTGATGTCCTCCGACAGGCCCATGGCCTTGCCGACGTCGCGGATGGCGCTCCTCGGCCGATAGTGGATGACGGTGGCGCAGATGGCGGCGCGGTCGCGTCCATAGCGGTCGTAGATGAACTGGATCACCTCCTCGCGCCGCTCGTGCTCGAAGTCGACGTCGATATCGGGCGGCTCGCCACGATTGGTGGACAGGAAGCGGGCGAACAGGAGATCGCTCTCCCCCATCGGGTCCACTGCGGTGACGCCGAGGCAGTAACAGACCACGCTGTTGGCGGCCGAGCCGCGCCCCTGGCAAAGGATGCCCTTTGAGCGGGCGTAGGCGACCACGTCGTGGACGGTGAGGAAGAAGGGGGCGTATCCGGCCTCCCGGATGAAGTCGAACTCCATCTTAAGCAGCCCCTTCACCTTCTCCGGCACGCCCTTGGGATAGCGTCGGCGGGCGCCGATCCAGCTCAGGTCCTCCAGATGTTGTTGCGGCGTCTTGCCGGGAGGGACGGGCTCGTCGGGATATTCATTGCGGAGGTCGCCAAGGTCGAAGTCGATCCGCGCCAGCAGGCGCTGGGTTTCGGCGACCGCCTGGGGGTGATGCCGGAACAGCTCGGCCATGACCTCGGGTGATTTCATATGCCGCTCGGCGTTGGCCTCGAGGGCGACGCCGGCGGCTTGCAAGGTGGTGTGCTCCCGAATGCAGCCCATCACATCCTGCAGCTGGCGGCGCTTGGGCGAATGATAGAGGACGTCGTTGAGCGCCAGCAGCGGGGCGCCGGTTTCCTCCGATATGTCGGCCAGCCGCTCAAGCCTGCGCCCATCGGCGGGGCCGTAGCCCATGGCCGCCCCGATCCAGACCCGACCGCGCGCCGCACGCATCAGCCGCGCCAACCCGTCGAGATAGGCCGGGCCGATCTTCGGCGGCGGGGCCAGGGCGAAGAGCAGGCCTTCGGCGTCGGCGAGAAGCTCGGCCAGTCCCAGGGTGCAATCGCCCTTCTTGCCGCCCTCGCGCCGCGCCCCGAGGCTGATCAGCCGTGAGAGCCGTGCATAGCCTTCGCGGTCGGCGGCGTAGGCCAGGACGTCGGGCGACCCGTCGGCGAAGACCAGGCGCGATCCGATTACCAGCTTGAACCCGTCGTCGACGGCCCTCTTCTCGGTCCAGGCGCGCACCACCCCGGCCAGGGTGTTGCGATCGGTGATCGCCATGCCGGTGTGGCCCTGCTCGCGCGCCTGCTGGACCAGCTCGCCCGGAAAGGACGCGCCGCGCAGGAAGGAGAAACAGCTGGTCACCGCCAGTTCGGCATAGACGGGCGTCATGCGAAGAGACCGTGCAGGAACCAGCGCGGCGGCGGCGGCGCAGGCCGCTCCGGTTCCCCGGGTCGGGGCGGCTTGTCCTGATCCTGCTCGCCCTGGTAGCGGCCCTCGCGGAAGACCCAGAACCGGCGGCCATCCTCGTCCTCTAGCCGGTAATAGTCCCGCACCCGCGCCTTGGTGCGGCGGCCCCATTCGGGATCGATACGCTCGGGCCCCTCGGCGGCGGCGATCTGGTGTTGGACACGGCGCCAGGTGAACCGGACCGGAGGTTCCTCGGGGATTTCAGCCAGGACTTCGATCGGCTGGGGCGGATCGAACAGGGTGATGGGGCGCAGGGGCGCGCCCTCGTCGCGCAGGGCCTCGCCCGTCCAGGCCGCGGGCTCGGCGGGGTCGAACGGCAGGGCGCGTGACGAACGTTCGGGCAGCCGCGTCTCGGGCGCGGGCGCGAGACGCCGCACCGCGCCAGGGCCTAGCCGCGCCGATAGCCGGTCGATCAGGGCGGCGAACCTGGCCTCGCCTTCGGCCTGGTCAGGCAGGAGGCTCATGGCTTGGTCGGTCAGGGCCTGGGGCCGCAGGGCCTCCAGCCGGATGAGGTCGAAGCCGTAGTCGGCCTCCAGCCCCTCGTTCAGGGCGGCGATCCGCTCGGCGAACAGGGCCGCGACCCGCGCCGGCGCCCGTAACGGCAGGCTGGCCCAGACCTCCAGCGACTTCACCGCGCCGTCGACGCGGTGCAGCTCCACTCGGAAGCCGCGCGCGCCGAGCCTCTCGCCTTCCAACCGCGCGCCCAGCCGCTTGGCCAACTGGCGAATGCGGGCCAGCACCTCCTCGCTCTGAACCATGGGCGAGGCGAGGCGCCGTTCGACCAGATAGGGCGGGATCTCCAGTTTCAGCTGGAGGGCGCAGGCCCTGTTCCCCAAGATCTGATCGAGCCGCTCCAGGGTCGCCTCGCCCAGCCGTTTGGCCAGGGGCGCGCGCGGCCCCTGCAGTAGCTGGCCGACGGTGCGGAGGCCGAGCCGCTTGAGCACATGCACGGCCTCGCCCTCCAGGCCGAGCGCCCCAACCGGCAGCGGCGCCAGCACCGCCTCGCGCTCGCCCGGAGCGGCGATCGGGACCTGGGAAAAATGGGCCAGAGCCCAGGCCAGCCCGGGGGTGTCGGCAAGGCCCAGACGGACCGAGAAGCCCCGCTTTTCGAAGCGCTCGCCGATGACGCAGATCAGGCTCTCCTCGCCGCCGAAGAGGTCGGCGGCCCCGGTGACGTTCAGCATCAGCCCGTCGGCGCCGTCGAGCGCCAGGGCCGGGGTGTAGCGGCGGCAGGCCTCGGCGGCGGCGGCGAGCCAGGCGGCGTCTCCTGCGGGATTGGCCTCGACCGCGCGCAAACCCGGCGCCTGGGCGCGGGCGTCGGTCAGCATCATCCCGATCGACAGCCCCTCGGCCTCGGCGGCCTTGTTGAGCGCGGCCAGCCGAAGCGCGTTAGCCCGCTTCTCGAAGAGGACCAGCGGCGCCGTGCAAGGCTTGGCCTTGGGCAGGGAGAGCCGCGCGCGGTCGGTCCCCAGCCGGTCGAACCACAGGCAGAGGAAGCGCGGCGGGAGCGGGGTTTTGCGGGGCCTGGAAACGACGCTCATCACTATTCCATTCGAGGATCCATTCGCCGGTCGCGCCGTGCCGGTTGCGCACCAGGTCGAGCTTGAAGGTCGGACGGCCGAGCCGGCGCTTGCTCTCCCGCCCCGGCAGGGTCCGCACCCGCCAGCGGGTCAGGGCGGCGCTGGTCCCCGAAAGGTCGCGGGTCGCCAGGATCGCCAGGGCGCCGTGCCGCGCGGCCGAGAGGTTGAACCTGCGGGTGACCGACAAATCGAGCCGCGGCTCGTCCCAAAGCGCCGCCAGAACCGCGGCGACCGCCCCGGACTTCAGCGCCTCGTCCACCACCCGGAGCGCCTCGGCCCCGGTGCGGACCGAGACCACCCCGACCCGGTCGGGGTCGAGCCCGAGCGCCTGCAGGCCGGGCCCGTGCACCACCCCGTCCTCGCGCGCCGCCTCGCCCGACCGGACCAGCAGGCCTCTCGCGCCGGGCTGGGACTCCAACGCCCTCGTCATCAGGCCGGCGGCGAAACCCAGGGCCGCTGCGCCGTCTGCAGCTTCCTCGCCCGCGGCCTGGTGACTGCCGGGAGCCAAGCCGCCGCCCAGAGCTTCGTCCACAGGAGCGAGGCCGAGAGCGGCGACCGCGGCGAGCTTGCGGCCCATCCAGGCCTTCAGCTGGGCCAGGCCCGGCGGCAGCGGGACTGTTGCCCGTTTGTTCTCAGGCCGGCCTAGCCCAAAAGGGACGACACGCGGGCCCTCTGCCTGAGGCGTCTTGGCGCGCGTTGCGCAGAGAGCGGCGGCCGGGCAGGCGCCGCAACGGGTGCGGCTATCCTCGCAAAGCTTCTGGCCGAGCGTCTTCAAGAGCCAGTGCAGAGTGTAGAAGTCCTCGGGAGTCCAGGACGCGGGCGCCGTGTCCATGATCGCGCGCTGCACCCCGTCGGGATCCGCGCGAGCCGGGGCCAGGCCGATCCTGCGGGCGACCCGCCAGACGTGGGTGTCGACCACCATGGCCCGCCGGCGCAGGGTCGAGAAGTTCATCACCGCCGCCGCGACCTTGCCTCCGACGCCGGGCAGCCGCTGCAGCCAGGCCATCCCCTCCTCGACCGATCCCTCCGCCAGGAAGGAGAGGTCCAGCGACCCGCGATGGGCGACGACAGCCTTTAGCGCCTGGGGCAGCCAGGCGGCCTTGAGCTCGGCGTGGGTGACGGTGGACTTTCCAGCACAGTGGGATCCGAAGCTTGGAATTCACGTGACTTGAAGTCG
>JADMIO010634604.1_pt1 | contig 17471 bp, 13 predicted proteins | sample 8958161 | NCBI WGS metagenome assembly JADMIO01 (sample SAMN16585339, study PRJNA669376) | soil metagenome | isolation source: Crop rotation soil | place: USA: Cullars Rotation, Alabama | collected 2011
CCGATCAGTACATCGGCGACAGCCGCGCCGGCGACTCCGCATGGATCTTTAGCGGTGGCGTGACGCATGAGATCGGATTGGTCGATGCGTCGCACACGGCGCCCAGCGGGCATCAGTCCAACAGCGTGGAGTATCTCAACAACGCCGGCCATGTCGTCGGTAGCGCGGACGAGTTCGTCGTCGGCGGCGTCGTCGGAAGTTCCACCTGGTTCTACGACGGCACGAGCACGGTTCAGATCGGCCTGCTCGACGCCCGCCACACCCGCGTCGATGGATATCGCTACAGCACCGCTCAGGGCTTGAACGATGCTGGTCAAGCCATCGGGCTCGCCTTGCGGTTCAGCGACACCGACCTGACCGAGCGTGGCTTGTCCGGCTGGTTCTACGACCACGCGACCAACCACACGTTCCCGCTGGTCTTTTCGGAGAGTTCAGACGGGCATGCGGAAACGGTGCCCGGCGTCATCAGCAACGAAGGTGTCGTGCTCGGCACGTACCGCCAATACTCGGAAAACGGATCGCAACTCCTGCCGTTTTACTGGTCGATCGCAGACGGCTTCCACGCGCTGGATGACCTGGTGTCCGGTGGATTGGCCGCCAACGGGTGGCAGCTCCTCGAGAGCGCGACGCTGACGATCAACGGCAGTGCTCGATTCCTTGTCGGAACCGGCTTTCGCGACGACGGCTCGACCATGGCCTTCCGCATGGCCCTGCCCGGCGGTGGTGCATGGATTAATCCTGCGGGAGGCAACTGGCAGACCGGTTCGAATTGGAACCTCGGCGCCGCTCCCACCAGTGGTGATGATGCGATCTTCAACTTGCCGGGCGCCTACGCCGTATCGCTTTCCTCTGATGCGACGGCCCATGATCTGACCATTTCGGCCGGTTCCGTCAGCCTGCACGCAAACGGGAATCGCGTCGGGATCGGTCATACGCTCAACATCAAGACCGCAAAGCTTTCGCTCGACGGCGGGCAGATCAAAACGGTGGGCGTGGACATCACCGATAACGGCAAGCTCGATTTGACCGACGCCGGCAGCTCACTCGTTGTCGATTACACCGGCGGCACCTCGTCATTCGCGCCGATTCGGTCCCTGATCATCTCCGGCCGCAACGGCGGCAACTGGGACGGCGCCACCGGCATCACCAGTTCCGCGGCCGCCGCCAATCACAATAAGGCGCTGGGCATCGCGGACAACGTCGTGCTGGGTCGCATGACCTTCGGCGGGCATCCGGTCGATCCGCATAATGTACTCATCATGTTGACCTTCTCCGGCGACGCCAACCTCGACGGCAAGGTCGACGTGACCGACCTCGGGGCGCTGGCAACGAACTGGCAGACGAGCAGTGTCTGGACCGGTGGTGATTTCAACTACGATGGGTTCGTCGATGTGACCGATCTCGGCGCCCTCGCCACGAACTGGCAGGCCGGCGTGACCGGCGGCACGCCCTTGAGCGCTACCTCATTCGATGACGCGCTTGCAGCGGTGGGATTATCGAGCGCGACTGTGCCGGAACCGACGCACCTGCTGCTGGGTGTGGTCTTCGGCTCGCTGGCAATCAAACCTCGCCTCACACGTCGCGCTTAACTCGTCGACATGACCGGTTCTTCGCGCGGGCGCACGAGCGCATGTCTGCGTAAGCACCGGCGAGCAATCAATACCACACGTTGAGCACCAGCGCCGGCTCGCGGATCTTGCCTTCGAACGTCATCACCGTGCTGGTGACAAACTTGACTTCGACTTCGGCGTGGGCATCGAGCCATTCGTTGATCGCGTTGTCCAGGTATTCCAGCCCCTGCTCGCTGTACTTGCCGTGAAACGACTTGACCCGGCAGGCGCCGTTGCCGTTGATCACCGGCTGACGCTTCCAGGCGTGCTGCTTGGTCACCAGGTCGGCGCCGAACGCGAGGATCTTCTTCGGCGCCATCGTGGCGGTGGTCGTCGTCGACTCGGGCGCTTCTTCGACCAGCGTCAACGGCTCCAGTTCTTTTTCACTGGGCATGTGCGAAGGAGGCGCCATGATTCCCGGCCGCGCGCTGCCCGGGCCTGTGGCAAGTCCGGGCCGCATCGGCGGCGGGTGCGGCGCGTGGTGTGCCGGGGCGTGCGGCTGTTGCTGCGCCGGCGGGTGCGGGACATGCGGGGCGTGCGGTGGAGACAGATGCGGCATACCTGGAATACCGGGACGTGGTTCACTCATGGCGGCTGCGCTCCCTCAAAGTTGACCCTCGAACGACAGACGTGATGTCGCGAGTATACCGGATCCTTGGGAGAATCCGAAATCTGAAGCAAGAAATTTGGAACAAAATCAAACGTCAGGAAAAAAAGAATGACCGAAACGGGATGCTCATCCTTGTTTCGGTCATTTCAGCTCTTCTTGGTTTGGGTGTTTCCGATTTCGAATCTAGTGCTTCGGATCTCTTAAAACATGCCTTTCGACGTCTCGAGGATCGCCCCGAGGTTGCCTCCCGTTCGCTCGACCACCGCCTGGTCGAGCTTCACTTCGCTCAGGCCGCCGTCGTAGAGCTTCTGGTTCAACGCGGTGAGATTGAATCCGTGGTTCGCCTGGCAGCAGAGCGTGTCGGCAACGAAGACCAGCGTGACGAGCAGGCGGTTGTTGTCTGCAAGCTGTGCGGGCTGGTGGTGGTATCCGGAGACGAGCTGGCAGGAGCGCGGGAACTTCCAATGCTCCGCGATGCCCGCCCCGAGCTGCTGGTGGTCGACGCCCATCACTTCGCGCTCGATCGCGCAAAAATCTGAAGTCCCGCTGCTCTTGGCCTGCTCGCAGGTCTGCCGAAGCTTGTCCGGCCAGACTTGCAGCTCGATCAGGATGCCGATGTCGTGAATCATCCCCGCCAGGAACGCTTCGTCAGCCACGGGCATCTTCATTTCCCGCGCCAGGTGACGGGCGGTGACCGCCACGCCGATGCAATGCGTCCAGAGGTCCTTCGCCGTGAACCCGTTGCACAGCGTCACGCCACGGAACAACTGGCCAAGGCTTGCGGCAACGGCGATATTCTTGACCGCGTTGAGCCCCAGCAGCACGATCGCGCGCTCGATCGAACCGATCTGCCCGGGCAGGCCGTAGAATGAGCTGTTGACGACTTTGAGGATGCGCGTCACCAGGGCCGGGTCGTGCGCGATGATCTTGTGAAGCTGAGCGGCGGAGCTGCGCGGGTCTTCGACAGTCTTGATGATTTGCGAGGTGACTTCCGGCAACGTCGCGATGCTCGAGACCTTGCCGATCGCCTGCGCGACAATGGCCTGCGTGGAATCGGTGCCGCTCGTCGCCGATGGCGTTGCCGTGCTCGTTGTCGTTGTCGTCACGTTAACCTCTCCCGTGGTCGTTCCGTCGTTCTACATCGTGGGTATCTGCCCGCTCGCTTAATTCATTATCGAACGGTGGGTGGAGGCACTTAATATGCGATGAGCTTGCGGAGAATGCGGGGGTCATGCGGGTCGAGCGAGGCGAGGATGGCGGCAATCCGGGTCCCAGTATCCACGCCGCGGCCGTAGACGTTTCGCCCCCGCCAGCGTCGGGGGCGGCCGTTGTTCCAGATTCGTTTGATCGCGGCGGCGATTTGCGCTTCGCCGTACGGAACATTCGTCACATTTTCACTTCGCTCCCGCCCTTGCTGGCGAGGCCCGATATCCATGACCGGCGTGCCGAAACTCGCCGCCTCGATGATCCCGCTGGAACTGTTTCCCACCAGCACCGCGGCGTCGCGCATCAGGCCCAGAAACATCGGGCGCGGAAGGTCTTTGAGGAGGTAAGTGATGCTGTCGCGGTTCCTCTGCCAGCATCGGATGATTCCGCCGGAACCTGGGTCGCTGTTGGGGTAGACGACGACAGTTTGTTTGATTCCGGATCGCTGCACCGCGCGCAGTGCTTCGGCGGCACGGTGCGCTTCGACGAGTTCCGATGCATCCACCGGATGCAACACGATCAAGGCGAACTTCTGAGCATCAATGTTGGGGAACCGGGCCGCGACCTGCCTGCGTGTCGCGGCGGAGCGCGCGATGCCGTCGATTCCTGGCGCGCCAATGCGGTGGATTCGAAATCGATCTTCGCCCAGTTTGACGATTCTGGCTTCGCTCTGCGCCGTCGCGGGAAAATGAATATGCGCGAGTTTGGTGATCGCGTGGCGGAGGGAATCATCGACCTGCCCGGGCGCACGGTCCCCGCCGTGGATGTGGGCGACCACGCGATGCGAGACGTGCGCCGCCGCGGCGGCGGCGAAGGCTTCGATGCGGTCGCCGGTGACCAGGACGATGTCGCTCTTCAACTGCTCGAACTTCACCGCTAAACCCGCAAGCGCCGCGCCAGTCGACCGGGCCTGGGCCGTGGGGTTTTCTCCGGCGCGCCACGGGACGGCTGTGTCAACATTCCATCCTTCGGCGCGGATCGTGTCGATCGATTTCCCGTGCCGCTCCTGCAGGTGCATCCCCGTTACGGCGAGTTGCAGCTTGAGTTTTGGGTGAGCTTGAATGGCGCGCAGCACGCTGCGCATCAGGCCGAACTCTGCGCGCGTGCCGGTGACGAAGCAGACGCGGGTCTTTGCTTCACGCCGCATCGCTGAGCATTTCCCATTGAAGCAGCGTCCCTTTGCGCAGCGCGACCTTTGCGAGCCGCCCCGCCGCCGTGGTGATATCGGCCGCCGCGATGCCGGTGCCGGGGCGCTGAACGGTCAAGTCGCTCATCCGAATCGTTTCGCCGCACGCGATGTCCCGCGCCGCGACGAGGCTCTGCCGGCTGACGGTGCGCACGTCGCGCTCGATCGGGAGCACGTGTTTCCCCGATGCGCCCCGCATACCTTCCGCCGATCGGATTAATCGCACGTACTCGGCAAATTCGTTGGGATCCGCGCTGGTGGAATGATCCGGGCCCTTGGCTGTGCGGTCGTAGGTAAGGTGTTTTTCGACGACGCACGCCCCCGATGCGACCGCCAGCGCGCCGGCCATCAATTCGCACGTGTGATCCGAGTATCCCACCGGTGCGCCGAGTGTCGCCAACTCGCGAATCCAACCCAGGTGTGCCTGATACGACGGTGTCGGATAACTGCTCACGCAGTGCATCAGGACGAATTTCGACTGCGACTGCCGCATCCATTGAACGGTTTTGCCGACCTCCTCCATCGTGGCCGCCCCGGCGGAGATGATCAGCGGCTTGCCGCTGCCCGCCGCCCGCGCCAGCAGAGGTCGGTTCACCAGGTCTGGCGACGCAATTTTGATCGCCGGCAGTCCCAGTTCTTCGATGACCTTCACATCGTCGAGTGAAAACGGCGTCGCCAGCGGGGTGAGGTTCAGTTCTACGATAGCGGCGATGACGTTCTGCAGCTCGTCGGATGAAAGCTCGTACCGGCGGAGCATTTCTGCCGGGTCGGACGCGGCGACGCGCTGCTTTTGATAGTTGGCAAACTTTGACGAGGGGTGCATCAGCGAATCGGCGCGGAATATCTGGAGTTTCACGGCATCCGCGCCGGCCGCGGCCGCGTGATGGACCAGCTCGATCGCGCGATCGACGCAGCCGTCGTGGTTCACGCCGATCTCCGCGATCACCAGCGTGCGCTGGCCGGGGCCGATCAATTTTCCGTCGATCCGCAACGTCATGATGCTTTCCTCAACTCAGTACGATCTCGGAGCACGGCTTCGGCCCAGTACAGGTCGCGAAGCTGGTCGATCTCGACGGTCTCGCCGACGCCGGTTTCGAAGCCGCGCCGGTCGGTGCCGAAAAACGCATGCGGGTCGGTTGGATTCGCTTCGCCACGAAGCATCGACGCGCGCGAAACCGCGACGACCGCGCCGTCGTGCAGAAACAGCGGCGTCAGATCCTGACGACGATGAATGCTCCCCGGCTGAAGCGGCTCGACGCGATCACCGTCGAGCTTCGCCATCCAGGCCGGATGCCATTTGCCGACGGGGCACCAGCTTCGCACCGAATCGCAGCCGGTTTCTTCGAGCATGCCGATCGCACGATCGATCACGCCCTCGCTGCGCACGGGAATGTTGCCGTAGAGAACGACCAATGCGTCAGCGCGAAACTCGGACTCTGATTCGACGGCACGCAGCGCATGCAACATTGCCGCCTGCACGGAGGCATCGCTGGTCGCCAGCTCAGCCGGGCGCGAAACGGTTTCGAAACCTTCGCGTGTGGCCATCGACAGAATCGACGAGCAGTCACTGGAGACGACGACCCGACTCAACCGCTTTGACGCCCGCGCGTGATCAAACGTGTACGAAATTACGGGACGACCCAGCAGTGGCCGCAGGTGCTTGCTCTTAAGCCCCTGGCTGCCCGCCCGCGCGAGGATGACGCCTAAGACGTTCATAATCTCCCGATCAAGGCCGATGCCACTCGCGGCAGCCGGCGCAGGTTGGTTTTGAATTCCAGCAGCCGGACTTGTGAGCCGAACGCATGTCGCGCAACCCGTCTCGCCAGATCAAACGCACGGATTGGCTCTTCACGTCGCCGACGACTTGCTTGGCCGTCACATCCTGCTCGCAGGAGACGACGCGGCCGTCGCTCAGGATCGTCATGCGCGACCAAAGCCGATTGCACGCCCGCCGCAACGGCGGCGCCATGTCGGCCACCGCACAATCCGGCACCAATCCCGCACAATCGCTTGGCCCCAGAATCACCGCAGCGCCGAGCGCCTTAAGCCACTGGTCGTACCACGTCTCCATCTCAGCGAGATTCGCCTGGCATTTGGCGAATTGCGGGATCAGGATCGGTACGCCCCGGGATCGCTCATGCCGACGCGTAATGAAGCGACGGATGTTTTCGATCACCCGTCCGAACTGATCGACGCCCATCACGGTGGCATATGTCCGCGGCGTCATCGCGGGCAGATTCACCGACACGACGTCGATCTCGCTCTCGGCCAGTCGCGTCACGAACTCCTCGTCATCGGGCAGCAAATCGGTCTGGACGTGAAGTGCCGCGACGCCGCTCCTCTTGGCGGCGTCAATGATCTCGAATAGCCCGTCGTGCATCATCGGGTCGCCGACACCGGCGAGCGTCACCCGAACCTCGTCGCCGATTTCGGCGAAGATTCGTTTCGCAACGTCCAACGACATCGCGGCCCGCTCGATCCTCGCGAACTGGCCGGGCCAGAAGATCGGAGACGTCGCGCGGTTCGTGTTGATCTCCAGGACGATCTCGCGCGGGAGCGAATCGAAGTCGCCGGTCCACGCTAGCCGATTCAGCAGTTCTTCGGAATCGCTTTTGACCAGCTCACCATTAAGGCTGATGGCGGCCTCGGTGAGGCGGGTGATCTGCCGGTCCGAATCGAGACGGAAGCTGCGCGTCGTCCGCGCGACGGGCGTGGGCACGGGGTAGCAACTCTCGCCGCTGATCGGGTCGCGCATCGGCTGTTCAGGGAGATAGTGCAGGATCCGGCCCGGGTGCGTGTTCGCGGCCGCGAGCCGATCGACCATCGCCGGCCGAAGCAGCACTCCGCCAAGGCCGGGAGCGGCTTGCGTGAAGACGAGCTCGACGTTTTCCCGCGTCCGCGCGTGCTCGATGATGTTGTCGACCAGCTTCGGATCGACCAGCCCGGCCGACGGATCGATCATGATCACTGCGTCGCTACCGAGCTTCTCGACAATCTCCTTCACCCATTGCCCGTAGAAGCCCAGATCAAAATCGCAGGTGAACAGCGGTCCGCCGCGCCAGCCATCGGCCCATCGACGGGCGGCGGCTACGGACTCGATCGCCGGGATCGGCATGCGCGGGCCCTTTGCCAGGACGTGCGTGTCGTGTTCGCCGGCCAATGCGGCGACGTGTTCGAGCTGATCTTCCCAGCACAGGATCGCGGCGGATTCGACGTTTTTCGCTAAACCCAGTCGCTGAAGCGTCCACCCCAGCACTGCCTGTTGGCGGAACAGTCGCGTCGCGCTGTTCGGAACAACAGGCTCGTGCAACATCGAAATGACGGCCGTCACGTTCTCCATGAGTGTCAGGCCGCCTCCCTGCTGCGGATGTCTCGCTGATCCACATAGCGCTGTTTGAACTGCTCGATGCGCTGGATCGTCTGTTCCATGAGCGTCTGAAACTCGGCGGCCGAGTCGGCGACGTTGCGGACGTTTTCGATATCGCGCTGCACTTGCCGTCGCTGCCGCTCGACGCCGTCGACCTTCGCCGCGGCAATCTTGCGGTCGGCTTTGTAGCGGTTGAGCTCGCTGTCCTGCATGAGCTGCATGATCAGCGTGTAGCAGGTGCTGAACTGCGCCATCCGCGCGCGGAGGATGTCGATCTTCGCGATCGCCCGATTCACTCGGTTCTGGTCTTGCAGGTGATCGCGCACTTCTTCAAGAAGCGGGAGCGTCTCCCGGCTGATCTGCTCGACCTGCTCGGCTTCCTGTCGTCGATTCTGAAGCGACGACTTGCACTCGAAAAGCTGGTCCCACCGCATTCCCGGGTGCTCCAGCCGCGAGATTGCGAGCGGGCCGCGACAGTGCTCGGCGATCGCGTCCGACAGCGGCATCGGCGTCGTCCCACGTTTCAGCACGCCACCCTCGGTTGCGTCGATGATCCTCGAATTGGTCTTGGCGAACTCGCGCTCGAAGTGTTGGAGATACGTGAAGAGCCGCTCCTCCGTGTACATCGGCCGGCCCTGCTGATCGGGAACCTTTCGGAGGATGTTCCGGTCGCGAACGATCTGCTCCCACTGTTTCATCTCGACCGTGCAGAACCGCCCCAGCTCCGGCCGCCAGACGTCTTCGTAGCTTGTGCCCGGCGTGTAGCACAGGCCGTCAGTGAAACCCAGGTCCTGGCCGATGAAGATGATCGGGTCGCAACCCAGGTGTTCGGCGACGTAATACGCCAGATGCGCGACCGTCGCCCCACTCGGCAGCTTCGCCTTGTTCAGCTTCATTTCCGTCAGCAGATTTTCGGCGAAGTCATTGCCCAGCAGCGACAGCGGACCGGGGTTCAGATCAAAGATCGCGCTCGCGGCCTTGGGCTCGGCGACCAGCTCCGTTCGCAGCGTTTTGGGCAGCTTCTCCCAAAACCTCGTGCTGATGTCGTGATAGTCCAGCGACGTCACGAAGTGCGGTTCAATGCCCATCTCCAGCAGCGGCTGAAGCGTCGTCTGGACGGCAATGATGACGGCCTTGTCCTGAACGTCCTTGAGCAGGTGCTTGTTCTTCCGTAGGGACGGCCCGGCCGACACGATGATCGCGGGCTGGCCCTTGTAGCGATTCTGAAGCCGCGAGATGCACGGCGTTGCCACGTACAACGCGAGGTTTTTCGAAACGTTCTCGGCCGTCCGCTTGCCGTTGAGCACCAGCGTCGTCACGCTCGTGTTCGCGTAGGCCTTGAATTCCTGCACCCACGTTTCCATCTGCTGATGGAACTCGGGGTCGAGCTGAACGCCGGCCTGGTGAACGACGCGATCGAACCCCATCGTGATCGACGGTTGCCACGGCGTGAGCCGCGTGAACAGCTCCGCCTTGTCGGCTTGCCAGAACCACAGCACTCGGCCGCATTCAATCAACTTGCTTAAGTCGCGCGTTTCGAACGCGACACGAAGCAATCGCAGGTCCGGTTCGAACACGCAAATCAGCGCGTCCTCACCGGCGCGTTCGAATAATGTTTCAACGTGATACCCCAGACCAAACCCTTGCACGTAAAACGCAACGATCTCGCCCGCCCTGGTCGAATCGATCAGCTTGACGGCTTCATCGAGCGGCTGATAGCGGCTGTGAAGTTGAAGCGATCGCCCATCGCTCGTGCGGGCGGAGATGGTTGGGACGCCTGCCTTGGAAGGTTCGACGTGATACGTGATCGGCGCGGGTGAATTCTCGTCGATGGCTTCGATCAACCTGGCGAGCTTCGGGTCGGTCGCCCAAAGCGCGGCAAGGTTCTTCAAGTACGGAGCGTCGTCCGGGAGGACGAATCGGAGCGAAGGATCGGCTGTGCTTGCAGTCATCGGCGCGTGGCTGTAGCGTGACCGGGTCAACGTCGCGGCGCGTCGTTTCGACGGAAACGTGTTCGCTACACCGTTTATCGGACGTACGGCCGTGCGGGGTTCAATCAAATGCTCAGACAGCTCTTTTTCGACGCGCCGTGGTGGTTACCGACGGCGATCATCGCGTTGGGTGTATACGTTTTCGTGCTGGGAAATCGGCGGCAGGAAAAGCGCGTGATGTATGTCGGCGTGGCGCTGGCGCTGCTGGGGGTATCGGTTGCGATCGGCAGTTACCTGGTAGAAACCGACCGCGAACGGGCCGAGCGACGCACCCGCGAGCTGGTTGTGGCTGCCGACAAGCGCGATTGGAACAAATTCAAATCCCTCATCGACCCCAGGACCACTCTTTACGTCCTGAAAGGCCCCGACGCGATTACCGACGCCGCCCGGGCCGGCGTCGAGCGGTTCAACGTCTCGAACATTCGGATCACGGGAATGGATCTCGAACAGAATGACACCGACATCACGGTAACCGTACGCGTGCTCGCGGAGATTTCAGGCAACTCATCGTTGACCGATTGGCAACTGCGTTACCAGGATCTGGGACGAGGGTGGGAGCTGTTCAGCGTGCAGGCGCTTTCGAATCAGCAGATCAGCGAGGACCGGATCAAAAACGAAATCCACTCACGTTGAACGCCCCGGCTCGCTGCTTCGGCGAGTCCAATCGATCCCTTGCCAATCCTTTAACATGGTGTGATGCGTCAGGTCGAATTGCAGCGGCGTGACGGTAATGTATCCGTCGCGGATGCCGGCGACGTCGGTGTCGGCTTCGGATTCTCCGAGCATGAAGATGCTGCTGTTCCAGTAGTAGTCGCGCCCGCGCGGGTTGGTGCGCCGCTCGTACGTGTCGACCCACGGGCGTGTGCATTGGCGGACGACTTTGGTGCCGGTTGGAGCTTCACCCGAGCGAAGAGGCGGGATGTTGACGCTCACAACCTGGCGTGGCTTGATGCCGACCTTGAGAATCTGTTCGATCGTCTCGCGCGCGAGCCTCGCGCCGTGCGCGAAATCGGTCGTCACATCGTTCCTGAGCATGAGCGACGTCGCGATACTCGGCAAACCGAGGAATGCCGCTTCGATCGCGGCCGCGACGGTGCCGCTGTAAATGACGTTGATCCCAACGTTCACCCCGGAATTCAGCCCGCTGACGACCAGATCCGGCTGCCGCGGCAGCAGGTTCCCCACCGCGACCTTCACGCAGTCGGCCGGGCGACCGTCGACGGCGATCCCCGTGAACGCCCCGTCGATCGTCACCCGGCTGGTGAGGATCGGCGCGTCGATCGTGATGCCGTGGCCGCTCGCGCTTTGAACGGTTTCGGGCGCGACGACCTGCACTTCGCCGAGCTTGGTCAGCTCGCGCCACATCGCGACGATGCCCGGTGCGCGGATCCCGTCGTCGTTGGTCAAAAGAATAAACATGCCGCAGACGAATATAATGCGGCGATGATCCGATTGACACGAGCGCAAGTCCGCGAAATCGATCGGCGGGCAACCGAGGAGTATCACATCCCCGGCATCGTGCTGATGGAGAATGCAGCGCGCGCTGTTGTCGATGTCGCCTGGCAGATGCTCGGTCGTCGGCCGTCCCCCGTCCTGATCGTGTGCGGCGGCGGAAACAACGGCGGCGATGGTTTGGCGGTCGCCAGGCATCTCCACAATCGCAGGTGTGATGTTTCGGTTTTTCTGGCGAACGATCCCTCAAAATATTCCGGTGACGCGCTGATCAACTTCACGATCGTGAAAGCGATGCAATTGAAGCAGGGATGGAGCGAAGGGCCGGCGCTGCTGATTGACGCCCTGCTGGGCACCGGCCTGACTCAAACCCCCCGAAGCGACGCGATTGAAGTAATCCGCCGGATCAACCAACAGAACGTGCCGGTTCTTGCAGTGGACTTGCCCAGCGGTTTGGACTGCGATAGCGGCGAGGCTTTGGACGACTGCGTTCGAGCGACGCGGACCGTCACGTTTGTCGCGGAAAAGGTGGGTTTCGCCAATCCGGCTTCGAAGGAGTTTACCGGCGAGATCATCGTCGGCGACATCGGCTGTCCATACGAGCTGATCGAAACGGTCGCGCGTACGTCTTTTTAGCGCGCACCTCTGTATCATTCTCACCATGCTCCGTCCCGACGCCCTCGCGCCGCCACGGTCTGCGATCAGCGGGCGCTCGGTCGCGCTGGGGTTGGCCGGGACCGTCCTCATCTGCGGGCTCACGCCTTACAACGATTACGCGCTGAACAACACGTTCCTGATCGGTAACAACCTGCCGCTGGGCGCGGTGATGCTGCTGTTTTTGTTTTCGATCTTCGTCAACGGGCCGTTGAGTCGCTGGGCGCCGCGGTATGCGCTCACCTCCGGCGAAGTCGCCGTCGCATTCAGCATGATGCTCGTCAGCTGCGCCATTCCCAGCGGCGGGCTGATGCGCTATTTCCCGGGGGTGCTGACGGGGCCCATTTACTGGGGACGCGACAACGCCGAGTTTCGAGCGCTCTTCGAATCACTTCATCTGCCGCGTTGGCTGTATCCGACATTTTCGAGCAACTCGCCGTCGCAGTGGATGAACGACCCGATCGTCGACGGCCTGCACAACCGCTGGACCGACGCCGGGCCGATCCCTTATACGGCGTGGATCAGGCCTGCCGTAAGTTGGGGGATCTTCTTTTTCGCTATGTACGGCGCACTGACCTGCATGGTGACGATCCTCCGGCGCCAGTGGTTTGAGAACGAGCGACTGCCCTTCCCGCTGGCGCAGATTCAGCTCGCGCTGGTCGAGCAACCGGCGCCGGGCCGCGCTTTCAACAGCACCTTGCGCTGCCGCAGTTTCTGGATCGCGTTCGGGGCCATTTTTCTGCTGCATGCGTACAACGGGTTGTCAAATTACTTCCCACGATACGTCGCGCGGATTCCCGTGGCCTACAACATCTGGGACCTGATGTCCGACACGCCTTGGTCCTACGTCGATACGAAGATCAAGGACGACGCGGTGTTCTTCAGCGCGCTCGGCGTGGCGTACTTCCTCCAGGGCAGCGTGTCGTTCAGCCTCTGGATCTTTTACATCATCGTGAACGTGCAGCGGATGCTGATCGGCGCCTGGGGCGGCGATCCGACGATCCAGAACCTGCAGCAGTGGGACCAGCATTTTGGCGGCGTGATCGCGTACACGATCATGATCTTCTGGATCGGCCGGCATCACTGGCGGCTGGTCATCGCCCAGGCGTTCCGCGGCGAACGCGACGGCGAGCCGCGCGACACGTACCTGCCCTACCCACTGGCCTTCTGGGGCATGGTCGCCTGCACGATCGTGATGATCGGCTGGCTTGTCGCTGCCGGCTGCACGATCGGCGGCGCGCTGATGCTCACGCTGCTGCTGCTCCTGCTGTTCCTGATCATCACACGCATCATTGCCGAAACCGGCTTGATTCACGGCCAGCTCCAGGTCGGCCTGACCAAGCCGGTGACGCTGCTGCAGATCTTCGGCATCCAGCGCCCCGTGACGCTGGAGACGTACTACATCGCGCGGCTGCTCAACGGGATGTTCTACGACTTCCGCGAGGTCCAGCCCGTCTACGCCACACACGCCCTCAAAGTGATGGATGGCGTCGACCCCAAACCTTCACGCCGCGCGGGCGTGCAATTCATCGGCCTGCTCATGCTGGCGCTGCTCGTCGGCTACGCGACCGGGCTATTCAGCATGCTCTGGACGGAGTACCACTTCGCCTCGACGCGCGACGTGCTGGCCAAATACCCGATCAACGACTGGGGCATGATGATGAGCCCGCGCGAGCAGATCATGGAGCCGACCGTCTTCTACGCGAGCGGCCGGCTCTACCTGGACCACGACGTGCGGCTGCACATCGGCATCGGGTTCGTCGTCACGTCGCTGTTGGCGTTTCTCCGCTTGCGCTACACCTGGTGGCCGCTGCATCCGGTTGGGTACCTGATGACGATGACCTTTCCGCAGGCCCACCTGTGGTTCAGCATCATGCTTGGCTGGCTGGCGCGCACATTGATCCTGCGCTTCGGCGGCGCGCGGCTCTACACCGAGGCGAAGCCGTTCTTCCTCGGACTGATCGTCGGTGAATCGATGGCCGCGGGAATGTGGCTGGTCGTCGGAATCGTTTTGAGCGCTATCGGCGTGCCTTACCGGCCGGTGAACATCATGCCCGGTTGATCAGGTCGAAATAAAAGGTAGTGCCTTGCCCCGGCGCGGATTCCGCCCACAGCTTGGCGCCCAGCAGGTCTGCCGCCTGGCGGGCGATGAACAAGCCCAGCCCGACGCCCTTCTGTCCGTACGTTTCGCCTCGCGCGAACGGCGCGAAGATGCTCTGGAGCTTCTCCGGCGCGATCCCCGGCCCCTTGTCGCTCACCATGAAGCGGCACAGCACGTTCGCCGGGACCGCCTTTCCCCCTCGGGCTGCCAGCCCGACGTTCGTCCGCCTCGTGTATTTGATCGCGTTGGAGATCAGGTTTTGCAGGACCATCGTCAACAGCTCGCGATCGCTGCTGATCTGCAGCGCCGGCGGATCGATGCTGGTCTCCATCTCGATCTCCTTGTCCTTGAGTTGATACGCGAATCCTTTGTGCAACTCAGCGACCAGGGTGGGGACGTCGATCGTCGCGATCTTCACGGGCATCCGCCCGTGGCGGAGTTTTTCGGCGTTGAGGAAGCGCTCCATCATCGAGACGGTGTCGAGAATCGACCGGCGCACGACGTCCAGATCTTCGACGGCCGGCGCGAATTTAGGCTCGCCCGCCAGCTCGCGCTTGAGCACCTCGATCATCAGCACCGCGCCGTTCAACCCGCCGCGCATGTCGTGGGAGAGGAACGAGAGGAACTTGGTCATCGCCGCCGCCTCGACTTTGAGCGACGCCGTCTGGTGGTCCGCGTAAGCCACCGCGGCCTGGCGCAGGCTTACGTCAATGCTCTGGTTAACGGCAATGCACTCCTCGATCGCCAGCGAGCGATTCAGGACGATCGTCATTTCCTCCAGCACGATTCGGCGCAGGATGTGATATTCGATGAGTAACTGGTTGAGACTGAATTCCTGATGGTAGCGCGTGCGGCCATGATCGGGGGAGAGGGCGATTAGTTCCTCGGTGCTGCTGGGATTGTCCGACGTCAACGCCGCGGCAATGCGGTCGAGCACGAGGGGCAGATCGTCCTCGAGCTGGCGGAGCGTCAGCTCGTCCGCCTGCGGAAGAGTCATCGTCACCGAGTTTCGCCAGCGGGTGAGGATCGCCTGTTTGGCCGCGCGTATCGCGGCGCCGGCTTCGGGCATCGCACGCCAGCGCAGGTGATCCATCGGTGGCTGTTCCATGTCGGAGCACGATTGTGGAGAAAGTCGCGGGATTGGCAAGCGCCGCGGTGGCGTGCGCGTGCGCGCGCGGGCGCGGGCGCGGGCGCGGCTGGTAAGGTCGCGGCGTCGCGACTACCATTCGCCGACCGAACAGGATGTCCGAGCAGAAAAACGACAACGAACCGAAACTTGCGTACGAGTCGCCGGAAGACGAGCGGCCCGCGACGGCCGCGCCGACCGAAAGCGACCTGGAAACGCAGCTCCCGACGGTTCCGCAGTTGGACCGCTCCCCGCCGCCGCTGCACCACGATCCCTATGCCGCATTCAGGCTCGTGCCCTACCGGTTGTTCGTCGCGAGTTTCATGCTGGCGACGCTGGGCAGCCAGGTGATGAGCGTCGCGGTCCAGTGGGAACTGGCACTTCGTACCGACAATCCGTTGATGCTGGGATTCCTGGGCGGCGTGCAGGCGCTGCCCGTGCTGTTGCTCGCGTTGCCGGCCGGCCACGTCAGTGACATCGTCAGCCGAAAACGCGTGCTGATGGTCACGCAGGTGATCCTCGTGATCTGCCCGTTCGTTCTGGCCGCGCTGTCGTTCGTCGGGAACCGCTGGGAACATTACGTGGTGATGATGTTCGCCATCGTGCTCGTGAACGCGGTCGCGCTCGCGTTCGCGCGGCCGGCGCGACAGGCATATTTGCCGCAGCTCGTGCCCGGCGAGATCTTCTCCAACGCCGTCACGTGGAACAGCACAACGTTTGAACTCGCTTCCATCACCGGCCCGGCCGTTGGCGGAGCGATCATCTACCTCGCGGGCGTCCGCGGCGTTTTCGTTGCGCTCCTCATCAGCGGTCTGTGCCTGGCGATCTGTTTCGTCCTCACGGCGTTTCTCCCCGGCTTCGGCCCCGCCAGCCGAGGCGAGCGCGCCAGCTTCACCAATCTCGTCGCGGGCATCCGCTTCGTCTTCAGCCAGAAAGTTCTGTTGGCCACGATGACCCTGGATTTGTTCGCCGTACTGTTCGGCGGCGCGACCTACCTGTTGCCGTTCTTTGCCAAGAACATCCTTCACGTCGGCTCGCTCGGTTTTGGTTTGCTGCGTGCCGCGCCATCCATCGGCGCCGTTGCGATGGCTTTGCTCATCGCGCACCTGCCGCCGATGCAGCGCGCCGGGCGCGCCATGCTCCTGGCCGTGACCGGCTTCGGAATGGCGACGATCGTCTTTGGTTTCTCGCGCTGGTTCTGGCTGAGCATGCTCATGCTCTTTCTCACCGGCGCGTTCGACAACATCAGCGTCGTCGTACGCCACACGCTCGTTCAGCTCTTCACGCCCGACTCGATGCGCGGCCGCGTCTCCGCAGTGAACCAGGTGTTCATCGGCGCCAGCAACGAGCTGGGCGGGTTCGAATCGGGGCTGGCGGCGGCGTGGCTGGGTCTGGTCGGCTCGGTCGTTTGTGGCGGAATCGGGACGCTCCTCGTCGTGGGCGTCGTCGCACTTGTCTGGCCTCAGATCGCGCGGCTCGGGGCGCTGCGCGACATCAAACCAGTTCAGCTTCCCGAACCTCAGGGGTTCCCCGTCACTTCGAAGGCGACACCGGAATCTCAACCTTCTGCGCCGTCTTGATCACGACCGGTCCGAGCAATCCCGAAGGCAGCAGCGGCGAATCCTTGCTGTAATGTTTCCAGCCGGCCCAGGTGTGACGCTTGTCCTCTGGCAGTCTCTCGTCGCCGATCAAGCGGTTGGGCCACAGGTTCGTCACGCTGATCTCGAGCGTGTTTGATCCGGGCGTCATCGCTGAAGTGATCTCGACCGCGAACGGCGGTTTCCACAACACGCCCAGGTCCTTCCCGTTCACCTTCACCTGCGCGAGGTTCTTCACCTCGCCCAGGTCGAGCCAGACCTGCTGATTGGTCTGCGGCTGTTTGAGTTCAATCTGCTTCACATAGGTTGCTGTGCCGGAGAAATACTTGATGCCTTCGTCGGTGTTTTCAGTCCACGAGGCAAGACGATCGAACGTCGCGCTCGACGGGGCGTCCCAACCTGACGGGAAGCGAACTTCCCAGGCGCCGGAGATCGTCAGCGGTCCCGGGAGGCGCACGTCAATCGAATCGGTTGCGCCTGAGGCAGTCGTGATGGCGTATGTCCGACTCCTCGACGCTACGAGCTGAAGCTTGCCCTGCTGCGAAACGACGACGGGAACCGGCGGGTCGA
>JADMIO011419577.1_pt1 | contig 17470 bp, 18 predicted proteins | sample 8958161 | NCBI WGS metagenome assembly JADMIO01 (sample SAMN16585339, study PRJNA669376) | soil metagenome | isolation source: Crop rotation soil | place: USA: Cullars Rotation, Alabama | collected 2011
GTGGACGCGGTGTTCGACGCCGTCGGCAGCAGCCAGACCCGCCAGAGCGCGGTCCAGGCGGTCCGGCCCGGCGGCGACGTGTGCCTGGTCGGTCTGCACGCGGGCGAGTCGATGCTGCCGGTACGGGACCTGATCCGGCGCGAGGTCGCGTGCGTGACCAGCTTCGCGTACACGCCGACGGACTTCGCCGATGCGGTGGCCATGCTGCAGTCCGGTGACGTCGACTTCCACGGCGAGATCGTGCACGCCGGTCTGGAGACCGGGCAGTCCTGGTACGAGCGGCTGGTGGCCGGCCATCCCGCCGGCAAGATCGTGCTGGAGCCGAGCCCCGCCCCGGTGACCGTGGGAGCGGCTCGGTGAGCGACACGTACCGCGTCCTGCCGGCCGTCGCCGGTCCCGCCCCCGAGGTCGTCCGTCGGCAAGGTCCGGCGACGACCTGGGCGACGACCTTCACCGGACCCACCGAGCCGACCGGTGCCGGCCCTGACCTGATCATCGCGCTACCGGCCGTCCACGTCCTCTCGGGCTTCACCGGCTCCTGGGGCCTGGAGTTCGAGCCGCGCTCGCTCCCCGTGGACGAACCGGTCGTCTGGGAGGTCACCAGCGGCCGTTCCAGCAACGGGGCCCTGCCGTGGCTGGCCGCCGAGACCGACACCGGTGTCGTCGTGATCACCATCCACTGGAGCGGCAACTGGCGCTTCGTCGTGACTCCCGGATCCGACGGCACGCAGATCGCGGTCGGTCTGCACCCGGACGGACAACGCGTCACCCTGGCCGCCGGCGAACGGCTGCGGCTGCCGGAGGTCAGCGTCGCCGTCGGCGCGACGACCACCGAGGCCGCGGCCGCCCTGGCCACTCTGCTGTCCCTCCAGGTGCCCCCCTCGGCCGCCGGTCTCCTCACCGAGTGGAACCACTGGTGGCCGTACGAGGACGCCGAGATCGACGAGGACACCTTCCTGGCCGAGGCGTCCGTCGCGGCAGACCTGGGACTCGAGGTGGCGGTGCTGGACGCCGGCTGGTTCGGCCGGGCCGAGGCGAGCAGCGACTGGGTGGCCGAGCGGGGTGACTGGCACCGCGTCAACACCGCCCGCTTCCCGCACGGGCTGGCCTGGTTGGCCGAGGAGACCCGTCGACGCGGCATCGCCTTCGGCATCTGGATCGAGGCCGAGGCCATCGGACCGGGCGCCACGGTCAGCGCCGAGCACCCGGAGATCGTCGCCCGGACGGACGACGGCCCGCTCGGCTACGTCTGTCTGGGCTCCCCGGCCGGCCAGACGCACGTCCACGATCACGTGGCACGTCTGATCACCGAGACGGGGGCCCGCTGGATCAAGTGGGACTTCAACCTCGACCCCGGCTCGGGCTGCCGGCGCGATGATCACGGGCACACCGCCGACGACGGTCTGCTCCGGCACTACCTCGGTCTGTACGCGGTGCTGGACCGCCTGCGCGCCGCGCACCCGGACACGGTCTTCGAGGCGTGCTCCTCGGGTGGTCTGCGGATCGACGCGGGGCTGGCCGCGCACGTGGACGGCTTCTTCCTGTCCGACCCCGACTGGACCGAGCACCACCTGACCTGTCTGTGGGGGGCGGCCCAGCTGCTCCCACCGCGGCAGCTGCTGCACTGGCCGCAGAGCGAGTGGCGGGGCGAGCACCGCTTCCAGAAGGTCGACTACTCCGGCACCCTGATCACCGCGGCACAGTTCGACACCAAGATCAGAGCCGCGATGCTGCACCGCTTCGGCATCTCGATCCGGTTGACCCAGCTGCGCGCCGACCTCCACGAGCGACTCCGCCACCACCTGCGCGTCTACGAGGAGTCCGTCCGACCGCTGTTGATCGACGGGATCCTGCGACCGCTGACGGATCAGCCGCTCCGCGAGGAGCAGGGGCACCGGCAGCCGGCGTACCAGCTGACAGCGGGTGACGACCACGTCGTCGCGGCGTTCCTGCTGCCTCCTCGGTGGGGCTGGGAGCCGGTGCTGCCGACCGGCCTGGATCCGGGTGCCGGCTACGAGATCACGGACCTGGACAGCGATCAGCGGGTGGCCGTCGCGACCGGGGCGGTGCTCATGTCCGAGGGACTCCCGGTGCCGGCCGGGTCGACGACCTCGGTCTGGTGGTCACTCCGGCGGAGCCGGTGATCACCCGGGACCCACCGGCCCTCTCAGGTGGCGTAGGGATAGCAACGGGCCGTCGCTCCCCCGTCCACCGTGATCGCCTCGCCGTTGACGAAGGACGCCTCGTCGGACAGCAGGAAGGCCACCACGCGGGCGACCTCCACCGGCTCGATCAGCCGCCGGATCGGGTGCAGGTCGGCGTACTCCGCCAGCAGCGCCGCCGGGTCGTCGGCCGCGTCCAGGAAGCTCTGGGTCAGCGGCGTGCGCACCGCTCCGGGGCGGACGGCCGTGCAGCGGATACCGTGCGGACCCTCCTCGACGGCGAGCTGGCGGGTCAGGGCGTCGATGCCACCCTTGGTCGCGGCGTACACGAACGACTCCGGAAAGCCCACCAGGGCGTGGATGCTGGACAGGTTGACGATGGAACCACCGCGGTCACGCATGACCTCGGTCGCCACCGCGCAGCCCAGCAGGGTGCCGACGAGGTTCACCCCCACGATGGCGTGCAGATCGGCCTCGACCAGCGCGCGGGCGGTGGTCGGTCGTTCGATCCCGGCGTTGTTCACCCACCCGGTGAGCTTCCCCCGATCCTGCGCCGCGTCGCGCGCCCGTTCGTGATCGGCCCGCTGGGTGACGTCGCCGAGCACCGGGGTGAACCTCGGACCGAGGTCGGCCGCCAGCCGCACCAGCCCGGCGTCGTCCCGATCGAGTCCGACGACCCATCGGCCCCGGTCGACCAGCACCCGGGCGACGGCCTCACCGATGCCACTGGCCGAGCCCGTGACCACCACCGCCTCGTCGCGTCCGTCCACCCGTCAAACCTAGTCCCCCGGAGCACGCCGTGACCCTCCTGCCATCCGATGTCCAGATCGGTCACGCGACCCCGGCCGGAGAGGCGGGCGGGTTCGTCCGGCTCGCCACCACGCTGCTCGATCACGGTCCGGCGGGGACGGCGCTGGCCGAGCTCCGGCTGCCCGGCCGCGGCGTCGAGGTGGAGTGGCTGCACCCGTTCTCCTGGGACAGCGCCGATCGCGGGGTGGTCACCGCGACCCGCCGGCTCGGACCGGGCGAGCTCGTCTGCCTGCACGCCGGCCCGTACGGCACGGCCGACGCCGCGGCCCACCGCGACGGCGTGGGGATGGGGTTCCCCGCGACCGGGGACGGGCACCGCTACCGCCCCGACGCCGTGCTGCCGCCGCAGCCGGATGACGATCACCAGGACACCGCCGCCTGGCTGGTCGCGCGGGTCGGTGGCCGCTACGTCTCGCTGGGCTGGGAGTACAGCGGCCACCTGATCATGACCGTGGAGGTCGTGGCCGATCAGGTGGTGATCCGCACCGTGCTCCCCGCCGACACCTACGCTCCGGCGCCGGAGCGTAGGTCCGGTCCCGGTCCCACCGGCTGGCTGAGCGTGGGACCGGGCGACCTGGACGCCGGGGCGGCGGCACTCCGGCGGCTGGCCATCGAGGAGCTGATCACTCCCCCCGATCTGTCGGGGATGCCCGGATCACCCGGATTCCCCTGTCTCGTAGCCAATTCGTGGGGCGTCCAGGAGGACACCTCCACGGAGCGGATCCTGGCGATGATGGATGCCACCGCCGCCGTCGGCGCGGAGGTGTTCGTCGTCGACAAGGGTTGGGAACGCTCGGTCGGGGACTGGCGGCCGAACGACCGGTTTCCCTCCGGCCTGCGGACCCTGTCGGAGGAGGCGCGTCGGCGCGGGCTGGGTTTCGGCGTGTGGTGCGGTTGGGGCAACGCGGATCCACGGTCGCCGGTCGCCCTGCAGCACCCCGACTGGCTGGCCAGCTGGCGAGGTCACATCCCGGTGCTCAGCTTCGACAACCACGGTCTCTGTCTCGGCCACGACCCCGCCCGCGACTGGGTGCTGGACGAGCTGAGCCGGATGGTGACCGACTTCGGCCTGACCTGGCTGCTGCACGACTTCGAGACCATCGCCCGCTGCGACGCGACCGGGCACACGCACGACCCGGGTGCCGGTGAGCACGCCGCGGAGGCGGCGTTCCACCACATCCTCCGCCGCCTCGCCGCGCGATTCCCCCAGCTGGTGCTGGAGAACTGCTGGAACGGCGTACGCCCCCTCGACCTGGCCATGATCAGGAGCCACCACACGACGATCACCGAGGACCACTGCCGCACCCACTTCAACAGCCTGGCCAAGGTCGGACTCGGCCGCTATCTGCCGCTGGACTGGCAGAGCGCCTACATGGGTTCCGACGACCTGCCGGATCGGGCGCGGATCGCCCCGTACGTGATCGGCGGTCCGTGGGTGCTGATGGACGACCCGGCGACGTGGACCGACCAGAGCCGTATCGACCTGGTGCGCGCGGCCGAGGTGTTCAAGGCCTGGCGCACGGATCTGCGGACGGCGGAGATCCGCCGGCTGCCCACGATCCCGGCCGCTGTCGACACCGTGCTGGCCACACTGCCCGACGGCCGGGCACTGTTGGCGATCAGCGCCCCGCCCGGGGTCCGGCAGATCGAGCTGGATCCCGGCGTCGTGGGGTCCTACGTGCTGCGGGACGAGTGGTCGGACACCGAGAGCGCCCAGGAGCTCGACGGCTCGCCGTGGCTGATCGACGTCGAGCCGGCCGGCGAGGGTCTGGTCCTCAGCCTGACTCCGCGTTGATCACCAGCAGGTGAAGCCACCGTCCACCAGCAGGTCGACGCCGGTGCAGAAGGCGGCGGCATCGCTGAGCAGGAAGACGACCGGACCGACGATCTCCTCGACCGTCGCCATCCGGCCGAGCGGGGTCTCGGCCGCGAACGTGGTGGCCTGCTCGGCCACCTCGGGTCGGGTGTTCATCGGTGTCGCCGTGTAGCCCGGGCTGATCGCGTTGACGCGGATCCGGGGGGCGGCCCACTCCATCGCCAGGCTCTTGGTGAGGTGCACGACGCCCGCCTTGGCGGCGTTGTAGTGGATCTGCAGCAGGCCCCGGTTGACGATCGACCCCGACATCGAGGCGATGTTGACGATCGCGCCGCCACCGTTGTCGAGCATGGCTCGCCCCTCGGCCTGACAGGACAGGAACACCCCGGTCAGGTCGACGTCGACCACGCGCTGCCACTGGGCGAGCGACATCTCCGCGGCCGGCGCCGCGTTGGCGATCCCGGCACTGTTCACGGCCAGGGACAACGGACCCAGCTCCGCCTCGGCCCGGCGGACGGCCTCGGCCAACGAGTCCGGATCGGTGACGTCTCCGGGCACGGCGATCGCTCGACCGCCGGCGGACGCGATGTCACTCACCACGGCGTCCAGGGGCGTCCCCGGCCGATCGAGGCAGGCGACCGATGCTCCCGAGCCGGCCACGCCGAGCGCGATCCCCCGGCCGATCCCGCTGGCCGCCCCGGTCACCAGTGCGGTCCGGCCGTCCAGCCGGAAGTCGGGTGCGGTCGCCGTCATCGAGGTCGCTCGCTCGTCAGGGCCCGCGCCGCGTCGGCGATGCCCGCCGCCGACATGCCGTAGCGGTCGAGCAGGAAGCCGGCGGATCCGGTGGGGGCGAACTCGGGAACGCCGAGGATCCTCATCCGGGTGGGGTGGTGCTGGACGACCATCTCAGCCACGGCGCTCCCCATGCTGCCGGCGACGGTGGCCTCCTCGGCGGTCACGATGCCTCCTGTCTCGCGGGCCGCCGCGAGGACGACGTCGACATCCAGCGGCTTGACCGTGGGCATCGAGATCACTCGGGCGGCGATGCCTTCCTCCGCGAGCTGCTCGGCCGCGGCCATCGCGCGCCAGAGCACCGTGCCGTTGCTGATGATGGTGACGTCGTCACCCTCACGCACGATGTGGGCCCGACCCGGGACGAACTCGTAGGTGGTGTCGTAGATCTCCGGGACGGCCATCCTGGAGACCCGGATGAATGCCGGGCCCTCGGTCGCGGCCGCCCAGCGCAGCGCGGCAGCGGTCTCGACGGGAGAGGCCGGGACCACGATGATCATGTTGTCGAGGGCCCGCAGCCAGGCGATGTCCTCGATGGAGTGGTGCGTCGGGCCCAGCTCGCCGTAGGCCATGCCGGGGCTCATCCCGCACAGCTTGACGTTGCGGTCCGAGTAGGCGACGTCGGCCTTGATCTGCTCCAGAGCCCGGCCCGTGAGGAAGCACGATGCCGCGGAGACGAAGGGGATCCGACCTCCGTTGGCCAGACCGGCGGCGACGCCGACCATGTCCTGCTCCGCGATGCCGACGTTGATCAGGCGATCGGGAAAGGCCTTCTTGAAGGCATCCAGCTTCGACGACCCGACCGAGTCGTTGACCACGCCGACGATCCGGTGATCGGCCTGAGCGAGCTCGGCCAGGGTCGTCACGTACGCGTCCCGACAGTCGAAGCGCGGCTGGTCGGCGATCGAACCGGACCCGGGCCGGAGCAGCGCGTTCATCGTGGTGCTCACGTCAGAGTCCTCGGATCCTTGGGGTCTGCAGCCGGCGCGAGCTCGTCGAGGGCCTGGGCGAGCTGCTCCTCGCTTGGCACCTTGTGGTGCCACGCGGCGCTGTTGCTCATGAAGGAGATCGGGTGTCCCTTGTGGGTGTGGGCGATCACGAAGGTGGGCTTCCCGGGCCGGAACGGTGCCGCGGACAAGACGTCGAGCAGCTCCCCGTGGTCGTGACCGTTGACCTCCACCACCGCGAACCCGAACGCGGCGGCCTTCTGATCCAGCGGATCCAGGTCGTTGGTCTCGCGGGTTGTTGCGCCCTGCTGCAGCCGGTTGCGGTCGACGATCACCGTCAGGGAATCCAGCTCGTACTGCGACGCCGCCATCATGGCCTCCCAGTTGGAGCCCTCCTGCAGCTCGCCGTCACCCGTCAGCACGAAGGTGCGCCGCCGCGACACGTCGAGCTTGGCCGAGATCGCGTGACCGACGGCGATCGGCAGCCCGTGACCCAGCGGCCCGGTGTTGGCCTCCACTCCCGGCACCTTGGTGCGGTTGGGGTGACCGTTGAGCCGGGACAGCGGTTTCAAGAAGTTCGCCAGCTCGGCCACCTCGAGAAAGCCGAACGCGGCCAGGGTCGTGTACAGCGCGCCGGCCACGTGGCCCTTGGACAGGATGAAGCGGTCGCGCTCGGGGTCGTCGACGGTGTCGGGGGTGACGTCGAGCACCGCCCCGTAGAGGGTGGCCAGGATGTCGATGGCCGAGAAGTCGCCGCCGATGTGACCGGCGCCGGCGTAGTGGACCAGCGCGAGGTCCTGGATCCGGATCTGCCGGGCCGCCTCGGCCAGGTGGGCCACCTGCTCCTCCCGGGTCGCGTACGGCGACAGCCGGCCGAGCACCGGCATCGTGGCGTGCTCGGGGGCGAGGAGACTCATGAGTCCTCCCCGACCATCGAGCTGAGCAGCACCCTCTGGACGAGCTTCTGAGCCGCCAGTGCGTCGTGGTTGGCCTGCGCCGCCGCCAGCGCCTCCTCATCCAGGGCGTCGAGCGCTCGGTGCAGGGCCTTGAGGAAGGTGATGGCCTGCCTGGCCGCCTGGACCGAGTCCTCCCGGAACGGGAACTGGTCGAGCTGCCAGACCCCGTCCCAGTTGTTCTTGCGCAGGGTGTGGAAGAACTCGAACGTCTCGACCAGGTGCACCGAGCCGACCACCATGTCGTCGTCCCAGCCGCGGAAGTTGTCGTTGACGTCGATCGCGAAGAGCTTGCCGTGGTCGATGCAGAGCTGGGCGGCGTCGGCCGGGGTCTCCAGCCCGTACAGCGAGTGTCCGAAGTCGAGCAGCACGCCGAGGTTCTCGCAACCGGTCTGCTGGATGGCCAGCAGGGTGCGGGCGGCGCTGGGGAAGATGATCTTGTTCCGGGGCTCGCGCGGCTTGTACTCGATCACGAACCTCATGTCCGGGTGCGCGCTGCAGAGCTCCCGGAGAGCGTCGATGGCCAGCTTCCACACGTCTTGGTAGCTCACCTGGAACGGGTAGTCCCAGCCGTCCTGGCCGAACCAGAGCTTGACGTAGTCACAGCCCAGCTCCTGGGCCAGTGCGGTCGCCTCGTGCAACAGGGCGAGCGCCTGGGCCCGGACGGCAGGATCGGGGTTGGTGATCGAGCCCTTGATGTAGTCCCTGTTGTAGATCTCCGGGGTGATCGCGATCGCTCGCAGGCCGTTCCGGTCCAGAGCGGTCCGGACGTCGTCGAGCGTGCCGTCGAAGCCGGCGAACGGCCAGTTCAGGTCGACGACCGAGAGATCGCCGACGGCCCCGGCGAGGTCGATCTGATCGATCAGGCCCACCGGCTCCCCGTAGCCCTCGGTCGCGTAGCGGTCCAGATAGGTGGCGAAGTGCCAGATGCCGGCGCCGAAGACGGGTAGGGCGCTCATGAGTGTCCTTTCGGGACGGTCAACGGAGGGAGACGGGCGGCTTCCCGGCGCCGAAGCGACGGAGCTTGGCGAACATGTCCTCGAGCAGGAACCGCACGTCGACGGACTCGCAGACCTGCACGGGATGGCCCGAGCCGGGGACGTAGTGACCCTCGGCTCCGAAGCGCGGGGCCGGCACGGTCCGGAAGACCCCGCTCTGCGGGTAGAGCAGCAGCGAGACGGCCGGTGAGTCGCCCAGGGAGCGCGATTCGATGGGCCCGGGATGGTAGGCGGTGTTCCACTCCTTCAACTGGCGGATCAGGTAGTCGGCCAGCTCGCTGGTGCCGGCGATCTTCTCCTCCAGCTCGGTGTAGGAGACCGACACCATCGGGTAGACGCTGCGCGGCACCTGCCACAGCGTGATGCCCGAGTCGAAGACCACGTTCGCGGCCGCGATGTCGTTGGAGAGGTTGAACTCCATCGTCCGGCGCAGGCCGAGATCGCCGTGGCCCTCCCCGCCGATCCAGATCACCGTGACCGGCCGGTCGACGATGGCGGGATCGAGCAGGATCGCCGACGCCATGTCGGTCAACGGGCCGAGGAACGCCACGTACAGCCGATCCTCCGCCGAGGCCAGCAGACTCTCGGTGACGATCAGCCGCGCGCCGGGCGAGTCCACCGGCGTGTTCTCGTCCGCGATCGGTACGGCGGCGCCGTCGGCCACCACCACCTGGCCGCTCAGCTGCATCAGCTCCAGCAGCAGGTCGACCTCGTCGCGGGAGTCCAGCATGCTCCGGTCGCTGCGCCAGGTGCCGAAGTGTGCCGGGATGATGCCCCGCACGTCGAGACTCGGTGAGAGCAGCGCGTGCACGATGGCGTACTGGTCGTCGCCCTCGTTCTTGGCGTCGGTGTTGATGATGGCGCGTCGATGCGTGGCCACGAAGCAGGTCCTCCATCGATTGCATATTCATTCGATACTGCATATTCTCTCACCACCCGTCCGCTCGTCAAGCGCTAGCGTCCGGAGCGTCCGGAAGGAGTCACCGATGACCCAGGTCTTGGCGATCGACCAGGGCACCACGAACAGCAAGGCGGCGCTGGTCGACGACAGGGGTGTGGTGTGCGCGATCGGCTCGGCGCCGGTCGGGGCGAGTCACCCTCGACCGGGGTGGGTCGAGCACGACGCCGAGATGCTCTGGGGCAGTGTGCTGACGGCAGTCGACCGGTGCTTGGCGTCGCTGGACGCCGACGAGGTCGACGTGGCCGCGGTGGCGCTGTCCACCCAGCGCGAGTCCGTCGTGGTCTGGGAGCGACGGACCGGACGACCGCTCGGTCCGGTGATGGGCTGGCAGGACGTGCGCACCGCGGCGTGGTGTCGCGACCGGACGGGACCGGCCGACGACGAGCTGGTCCGGGACCGCACCGGGCTGCGCATCGACGCGATGTTCTCGGCGCCCAAGATCAGCTGGCTGCTGCGCGAGTCGGTCGCCGGCCGGTCGCCCGCCGAGGTCTGCGTCGGCACCGTCGACTCCTGGCTCGTCTGGCGGCTCACCGGCGGCGAGCGGCACGTGACCGAGGCCGGCAACGCCTCCCGCACGCTGCTCTACGACATCGTCGATCTCGCCTGGTCACCCGCGCTGCTCGAGCTGTTCGGCGTCCCCGCGGCCGTGCTCCCCCGGGTCCTGCCTTCGGACGGCGACTTCGGCGCCTGTCGTTCGGTACCGGGAATCGCCGACGGCGTACCCATCACGGCGGTGCTCGCGGACTCGCATGCCGCCCTGTTCGGACACGGCTGCACGAACGTCGGCACGGCCAAGGCCACCTACGGCACCGGCACGTCGGTGATGACACCTACGGCGTCGTTCGTCGCCGGGTCCTCCCCCGTCCCGTCCACGCTGGCCTGGCTGACGGACAGGCCGACGTACGCCCGCGAAGGCAACATCCTGTCCTCCGGGGCGACCCTGGCCTGGACCGGACGGCTGCTCGGCCGATCTGTGCCGGAGGTGCTCGCACTGGCCGAGACGGTCGAGGACGCAGGTGGGGTGACGCTGGTCCCGGCCTTCACCGGACTCGGCGCCCCGCACTGGGACCGCGAGATGCGGGGCGTGCTCACCCAGCTCGATCCGGACAGCGATCCCGCCCGGGTGGCGAGGGCCGCCGTCGATGCCGTGGCTCATCAGGTCTGCGACGTCGTGGAGGTCATCGACAACGACTCTCCGACCCCGCTGGCGAGCATCCGGGCCGACGGCGGGATGTCGTCGTCGGCGCTGGTGATGCAGACCCAGGCCGACCTGCTCGGCCGCCCGGTGGAGGTGGCCGACCTGCCCGAGGTCTCCGCACTCGGTGTCGCCGACCTCGCCAGCCGGCGGAACGGCGGCGCACCGGCTCCGCGCTCGCCCGGGCGGACGTTCCTGCCGACCCTCGACGACCACGTCCGGATCGATCGCCGGGCGCGGTGGCAGGAGCAGGTGCGCTGGCTCCGATCGGCCCCGCGTCGCTGAGGAACTCGGCCGCCGGCGGATAGGGTCGGGCTCTCGTGAGGAAAGGGGCAGGTGAGGTGGCGCAGCCAGCTGGGGTCGCTCGCGTCTCCTCCGACGGCCAGGTGCGGCTGATGACCAAGATCGCCCACCTGTATCACGAGCAGGGACTGCGGCAGAGCGAGATCGCCGGCCTCCTGCACATCTCCCAGGCCAAGGTCTCCCGGCTGCTGAAACGTGCCGGCGAGGTCGGCATCGTCCGCACGGTCGTCGTCGTCTCGCAGGGGGTGCACACCGATATCGAGCAGGCCCTGGAAGAGCGGTACGGGCTCTTGGAGGCGGTCGTCGTCGACGTGGACGGCGACGACGCGGCCATCTCGGCCGGGCTGGGGTCGGCTGGGGCGGGCTACCTGGAGGCGACCCTGTCCGGGGGCGAGCGGATCGGTGTCTCGTCCTGGAGCCAGACGCTGCTCTCGGTCGTCGACCGGCTGCGTCCCCTGCGCACGGCCGGGGCGGACTCGGTCGTCCAGCTGGTCGGCGGCGTGGGGGTCGCCCCCGTGCAGGCGCAGGCGAACCGTCTCCTCGAGGAGCTGGCCACGCTGATCGGGGCCAGTCCCATCTACGTGCCCGCTCCGGGGCTGGTGGGTGGCGCGGCGATGCGGCGCAGTCTGCTGGCCGATCCCGCGATGCAGGGCGTGGCGGCCCATTGGCAGGACCTGACGATGGCGCTGGTCGGTATCGGCAGCCTGCAGCCGTCAGCCCTCCTGCAGCAGAGCGGGAACGCCATCGCGCCGCCCGATCAGGACGCGCTCCGCGGGCTGGGGGCGGTCGGTGACATCTGCACCCGCTTCTTCGACGCGGACGGGCACCTGGTGCCCTCCGACCTGGACGCCCGCGTGGTGGGAATCGCCCCGGACAGCTTCCGCCGCATCGCGCGACGGATCGGTCTCGCCGGCGGCGAGCGCAAGCACGCCGCCATCCGGGCCGCGATCGCCGGCAACTGGGTCAACGTGGTCGTCACCGACCTGACGACCGCCCGAGCCCTGTTGGCGGCCGCGTGACAACCGACCGCCACGCTGACGGTCTCCTGCGTCGGCTCTGGGACCAGATCGCCCACCTCGGACCGGAGGCCGTCAAGTTCGGCATCGTCGGGCTGACGGGGGTCGCCGTGCAGTTCGTGGTCTTCAACGTGCTGCGCTACGCCGGTGCCGGTGGGCAGGGCCTCCTCGCAGCCAAGCCGATCACCGCCCAGGTGATCGCGATCGGGGCCGCCACGGTGATCACCTACCTGGGCAACCGCTACTGGACGTACCAGCACCGGGCGAAGGGGAACCCGGTCCGCGAGCTGCCGATCTTCCTGCTGCTGAACGGGATCGCGATCGCCATCGGCGCCGCCTGCCTGGCGCTGTCGCACTACGTGCTGGGTCTGACCTCGCCACTGGCCGACAACCTCTCCGGCAACGTGATCGGGCTCGGCCTCGGCACGCTGTTCCGGTTCTGGTCCTACCGCAAGTTCGTGTTCACCGGGGACTCCCCTCGTCGCGAGCGGCCGTGAGCGAAGCGACTCTGTCTGGACGACCGAGGGAGCAGACACGTAGTGCGTCTGCGAGCGAGGGAGGGAAGACGGAGTCCCCAGCGTGCGGCGAACAGCGAATGACGACTACGGAGCCTGCTGCTCCATCTCGGCCACGCTGCGCAGGATGCAGAACTCGTTGCCTTCCGGGTCGGCCAGCACCACCCAGCCGCGACCGTCGGGCAGGCGCCGGTCGTCCACCTCGGTGGCGCCGAGCTCGATCAGCCGCGCGACCTCGGCGTCGCGGGAACCCTCGGCGGGACGCAGGTCCAGGTGCAGGCGGTTCTTGATCTGCTTGGCGTCCGGCACGTCGATGAACAGCAGCCGGGTCGAGCCGTCCGGGGAGAAGGTCATGCACTCCTCGTGCCCGGGCTCGTTGGGGTCGTCGGGGTCCTCGGCATAGCCGAGCACCTGCGACCACCAGACCGACTGGGCGTACGCGTCGCGGGCGTCGACGGTGAGATGACTGAGATAGCTGACCATCCGGTCAGGATCGCACGGGACCGTGGATCAGCTCGGTCATGGTCACGTGCACGTCCTCGACATCGGGCACGTCGTCGAGCACCACCGGCCCGGCGTCGGCGGCGGTCTGCACCCGCAGCGTCCCGCAACCGAGCATCCGGTCGGAGAGGCTCCGCTGGTAGGTGACGTCGTTCACCCGCGCCAGCGGCAGGTTGGTGCCGGACTTGTTGAGGATGCCGGTCCGGGTGATCAGCCGGTAGTTGGTCAGCGTGTACGTCGTGGTCCGCCAGCGCAGGAACGGGATGATGCTCCACCAGGTCGCCAGCACCCCGGCCACGACGGCCACCGCGAACTGCCCCACCGGACGGAAGTCGTACGGGATCAGCGCCGCGCCGGCCCCGAGGATGGCGCCGCAGGCGACCAACCCGGCGGCCGGCCAGAACAGGACCTTGCCGTGGGTGCGCATGTGCATCAGCACGCGCTCGTCTGCACCCAGCAGCTTGGCCGACAACCCCACTGCTCCATGCTGACACAGCGGCGCAATCCTGGCGTCGGACCGCAGACCGACCCGGGGAGTCCCCGATCAGCCCCTGGCCAGGGGTCCGGGTGGCGGTCAGCGCAGGTGGGTGACGTCGCCCGCGGCGAACGTCTGCACCCCGGTCGTCGTCCGCACACGCAGCCGGCCCTCGGGGTCGACTCCGATCGCCTCGCCGGTCACCGACGAACCGTCGGCCAGCAGCACCGCGACGGACCGGCCGATGGTGCCGGAGCGGGCGACGTAGCCGGCGGCCAGCTCGGTGTCCAGGCCGTCCTCCCAGCGGTGGTAGAGCAGGGCGAGGGCGGCCAGCACGGTGGCCATGAGCTCGGCCCGGACGAAGCGCTCTCCGGGCCGCAGCACGGCGAGCGACGTCGCCGTGGGCACGGGCAGCTCGTCCGCGGCGAGATGGACGTTGAGTCCCAGACCCAGCACGCAGGCGGGCCCCTGCGGGCTGTCCACCCGCTCGGCCAGGATCCCGCAGACCTTGGCGTCGTCGACCAGCACGTCGTTGGGCCACTTCAGCGTCGCCGGCACGCCGGCGACCGAGCGCAGGGTGTCGGCCACCGCCAGCCCGGCCAGCAACGGCAGCCAGGTCCAGGTCGCCGGGTCACGCTCGGGCCGCAGCAGCACCGACATCGCGATGGAGCTACCGGCGGGTGCGGTCCAGGAGCGGCCGAGTCGGCCGCGTCCCGCCACCTGGTGATCGGTGGCCAGCACGTTGCCCGCCGGCTCCCCCGCCCGCGCGCGGGCGGCCAGGTCGGCGTTGGTCGACCCGGTCGACGCCACCACCTCGGCGGTCCGCCACAGGCGGTCCGCACCCACCAGCTCGGCGTTCAGCCGCTCGGTGTCGAGCGGGTCCGCGTACGTCATCGGGCCACCGTAGTGCCCGTCGGGACTAGGGTGCGGAACCATGGACGACGTCGACATCCACACCACCGCCGGCAAGCTCGCCGATCTCCGACGGCGGGTGGACGAGGCGGTGCACGCCGGGTCGGCGGCGGCGGTCGAGCGGCAGCACGCCCGGGGCAAGCAGACGGCCCGGGAGCGAATCGAGCTGCTGCTGGACAAGGACTCGTTCATCGAGCTGGACGAGTTCGCCCGGCACCGCTCCACGGCGTTCGGGATGGAGCAGAAGCGCCCGTACGGTGACGGGGTGGTCACCGGCTTCGGCACCGTCGACGACCGGCCCGTCTGCGTGTTCAGCCAGGACGTGACGGTGTTCGGCGGCAGTCTCGGCCAGGTGTACGGGGAGAAGATCGTCAAGATCATCGACTTCGCCCTCAAGACCGGCTGCCCGCTGATCGGGATCAACGAGGGGGGCGGCGCACGGATCCAGGAGGGCGTGGTGTCCCTCGGCCTGTACGGGGAGATCTTCCGCCGCAACACCCACGCCTCCGGTGTCATCCCGCAGATCTCGTTGATCATGGGCGCCGCCGCGGGTGGGCACGTCTACTCCCCCGCGCTGACGGATTTCGTCGTGATGGTGGATCAGACCTCGCAGATGTTCATCACCGGACCCGACGTGATCAAGACCGTCACGGGCGAGGACGTGACGATGGAGGAGCTGGGCGGCGGTCGCACGCACAACACCAGGTCGGGCAACTCCCACTACCTGGCCGCCGACGAGCAGGACGCGATCGACTACGTGCGTGCCCTGTTGTCCTATCTGCCGCAGAACAACCTGGAGGAGCCGCCGGCCTTCGACGTCGGCGACGAGCTCGACCGGAGCGACCAGGACCTGGCGCTGGACACGGTCATCCCGGACGCGCCCAACCAGCCGTACGACATGCACGAGGTCATCTCGGCCGTGCTGGACGACGGAGAGTTCTGCGAGGTGCACAGCCTGTTCGCCCCCAACATCGTGGTCGGGTTCGGCCGGATCGACGGCCGGAGCGTCGGCGTGGTCGCGAACCAGCCGCTCCACTTCGCCGGCTGCCTGGACATCGACGCGGCGGAGAAGGCCGCCCGCTTCGTGCGCACCTGCGACGCCTTCAACATCGCCGTGATCACCTTCGTGGACGTGCCCGGCTTCCTGCCCGGCACCGATCAGGAGTGGAACGGGATCATCCGGCGCGGGGCCAAGCTGATCTACGCGTACGCCGAGGCCACCGTCCCGCTGGTCACGGTGATCACCCGCAAGGCGTACGGCGGGGCCTACGACGTGATGGGGTCCAAGCACCTCGGCGCGGACATCAACCTGGCCTGGCCGACGGCGCAGATCGCGGTGATGGGGGCCCAGGGAGCGGTGAACATCCTGTACCGCAAGGAGCTCGCCGGACTCGAGGATCCCGACACCCGGCGGGCGGAGCTGATCGCCGCGTACGACGACGAGCTCGCGAACCCCTATCTCGCCGCCGAGCGCGGCTACGTGGATGCGGTGATCATGCCGCACGAGACGCGGCTGGAGATCACCCGCGCCCTGCGGCTGCTGCGCACCAAACGCGAGACGCTGCCGCCCAAGAAGCACGGGAACATCCCCCTGTGAGCGAGGCCGGGAACGCGTCCGAAGAAGGGAGTGCTGTCGGAGCGGAGTCGCCCCCGACGATCCGGGTCGTGGCCGGCCACCCGACCCCCGAGGAGCTGGCGGCGCTGGTGATCGCGCTCGCGACGCTGGCCTCCGAGGCTCCTGCTCGACCACCCGCGGCCCCGCTGCGCGGCTGGTCCGATCGCGCGTACGGATTGCGGACGAGCCTGCGGCCCGGACCCCACGCCTGGTCCCTGTCCGGCCGGCGAGGGGCTGGGTAGTCTGCGACCACCGGGCCCTGGCGTGGGCCCCGACCCCGGAAGGGCCCGACGATGAGCTCGATCGACGACATCCTCGCCAACATCCCGATCAACTCCCTGGCCGATCAGCTCGGCGTCGATCCGGCCACCGCCGAGTCGGCGGTCCGTGAGGCCCTCCCGGCCCTGGTCGGTGGGATGCAGGCCAACGCCGCCGACCCGCAGGGCGCCGCCTCGCTGGCCGGCGCGGTGGAGAGTCACTCACCCGAGCTCGTGGACGGTGGGGTGAACCTGGACGACGTCGACACAGCGGACGGGGAGAAGATCGTCAGTCACGTCTTCGGCGAGAACAGCGGTGCCGTCGCCCAGACCCTCGGTGGCAACCTCGGCGGCAACTCCGACCTGGTCCAGAAGCTGCTGCCGATCCTGGCGCCGATCGTGCTGTCCTACCTGTCGCAGAAGATGCGTGGCGGCAGCGCCCAGCCGGGCGCGGCCGGCGGCGGTGGGCTCAACGACCTGCTCGGCTCGATCCTCGGTGGGCTCGGCGGGGGCCAGGGTCAGAGCCAGGGTGGCGGCTCCATCCTCGACGTGCTCGGCGGTCTGCTGGGCGGCGGTCGGCGCTAGCCGTCGACTCGCTGCCCACGGCGCGCTGAGGGTTCTCTCTTCCCTCCTCAGAGCTGCAGCCAGACCGCCTCGTCCACCCCGAGCGTCCTGGATGCGGCATCTCCGGAGGCGACCAGGATCTGCGCGTCGGCCGGCAGGTCGTACGCGTCCGGGCCGAAGTTCACCACGCACCGGAAGCCCGGCTCCCGGGTGAAGGACAGCACGCCCGCCGGCACGTCCTCGTCCCAGGCCAGCGTGCCGTCGCCGAGCGCCGGGTGACGACGACGCTCGGCCAGCGCTGCCCGGTAGTGGTTCAGGTGGCTGGTCGGGTTGCCGGCCTGCGCCTCCGCGGTGAGGACCGCCCAACCCTGGGGCTGCGGCAGCCAGGGCGGGTTGTCGGCGGACCCGAAACCGTACGGGGCCTCGGTGCCCGACCACGGGATCGGCACCCGGCAGCCGTCGCGGCCACGCACGACATGGCCGGAGCGCTCCCAGGTCGGGTCCTGCAGCAGCTCCTCGGGGATGTCCTCGACCTCCTCCAGACCGAGCTCGTCGCCCTGGTAGACGTACGCGCCGCCCGGGAGGGCCAGCTCCAGCAGCACCGCAGCCCGGGCGCGCTTCCGCTTTCCAGCACAGTGGGATCCGAAGCTTGGAATTCACGTGACTTGAAGTCGCGGC
>JADMIO010888940.1_pt1 | contig 17468 bp, 7 predicted proteins | sample 8958161 | NCBI WGS metagenome assembly JADMIO01 (sample SAMN16585339, study PRJNA669376) | soil metagenome | isolation source: Crop rotation soil | place: USA: Cullars Rotation, Alabama | collected 2011
CCTTCGCGACTTTCGCGACCTTCGCGACCTTCGCGACTTTCGCGACCTTCGCGACCTTCGCGACTTTCGCGACCTTCGCGACTTTCGCGACTTTCGCGACCTTCGCGACTTTCGCGACATTCGCGCATCGTTCGCGGCGATTCGCGGCCGAGGTGCGCGAACGACGCGAACCGACATCGAGGGCGAGACGGGTTAAAGGGATGGTATTGAACATGTTATAACGACCCGAGCGGCGGACTGAGGATTGCTTTGGGTGGCGGCCTCTTCTTCGACCACCCACCCCGGAGACCGCCTCGTGTCACGCCGCCCCATGTTCCACGGCATGCGCCGCGCGTCGCGCGTGCGCCGCCTCGGCACCGCCGTCGCCTCGGCAGTCACGCTCTGCCTCGCCTTCGACGCGGCATATTCGCCCGCGTCGAATGCGGCAGGCGGTGCGGTCTCCCGCGTGTTTGCCGCCACGGATGCACCGGTGCTGTACGCGCCCGACACGTTGCAAATCCTGCCGCTGGGAGGCGCTGGCTCCGAGCCGTTCGTCGTCCGAAACGCCGGGACGAGCGATGCGCTCTACACGATGACCGCCGCATGCGACGCGGCGTCGAGCTGCACGCTATTGCACGGCATGCTGTTGATCCCCCCAGGCGACTCGGTGATCGACGTCGTGCGCTTCGTCGCGCCGTCGGCGTACGGCGCGAAGGTCATCGTCGGGATCACCGCGACATTCACGGCATCGTCCGGCCAGACCACGAGCCGCACAGCCAGCATAGTGGTCATGACGCCGATCGTCGGCCCGCTCGTGGCGCCGAAAGCGACCTCGCCCACGAACGTGCTCGTCGAGCCGGGACGGCAGACGACCCTCAATTTCACGGCGTCGACCACGCCGACCCTCCAAGCAACCGACTTCCAGCTCTCGGCGTCGTGCCCGTCGGCGGCCGGGTGGTCGTGCTCGGCGGCCGCCAGCGTCCTCTCCGGGGTGAGCCAACCGGTACCCGCGGCCGTGCTTGTGCAGCCGCCCGCCACGCTGGGGAGCCCGACGACCGCGCCGGTCACCGTGCGTCTGATCGCTTCAGTCCAGAGCCGCGGCGTCACACTGGCCGCCGATACCGGCGTCATGCAAGCCGTTCTCGCCTACCACACACCGGCGGTCGCGCCCAAGGGGGCGGCGGCGACCGTCGCATCCGGCGCGCAGCGAACCGACACTTTCACGATCGCCAATCGTGGAAACGCGCCGGCAACCTACTCGCTGATCGCGACGTGCGGCAGCTTCGCGGCGAACGGCTGCACGGTGTCGCCCGCGTCCGTCTCGATCGCCGCCGGCGGGAGCGGAACTGCGACGATCAGCTACGTCGTGCCGACGCTCAATGCGCGGACTGACACGATCACGCTGGTCGCACGCTATCAACCGTCTGGCACGTCGCTCGTCGAGGCGGACACCGGGCGAGTCGTCGTGACGACGCGGGACCAGCTCGGGCCAACGATCGCGATCGCGCCGGCGGAGAGCTCGATCGTCACTACGCGCTTCCTGCCGGTCACGACCACCGTGTGCGACGCCGACGGTGTGGTGACGGCGCCTTCGATGACGCTCAACGGCGCTTCGCTTGGTGGTTCGTTCACGAGCATCGCGCCGCCCGGCTGCGCGACCGCGGGCACTTTCGCGAGCACGGCGACGCTCCAGCGCGGGTTCAACACGATCGTCGCCACGGCGAGCGACGGTGTGCGCACGACCACGATCACCCGTACGATCGCCTACAACGAGACCGTCGAGCAGCGGCCGATCGTCGCCGCGCGCGTCGCGAGCGAGCAGCTCACGACCAATCGCGCGTGGACCGACTCGTTCACCGTTCACAATCCGGGCTCGATCGCGATCAACTACAAGCTCAGTGCACGCTGTCCCGCCGGGCTTACCGGTTGCACCACGGTCGCGACGCAATCAGTCAACGCCGGCCAGACGGCGACGGTCGGCGTCAGCTACACCACTGGCGCGAGCTCTGCACGAGCTTCAGTCGCGCTCACGGCCACGCTCACGTCGAGCATCGGGGCGAGCACCACGTCGACCGACTCGACGCTCCTGTTCGTCGACGCGGCCGCGCCGACCGTGCTGCTCTCACCCGCCTCCGGCAGCTCGGTCGCGCCGGACGCTTTGATCACGGCGCAGTGGTGCGACCCGGACGGCACGCTGGCCGGGCACACCGCCTCGCTCGACGGCGTCGCGCTGCCGAACCTGTTCACCAGCGCGACCGTGGCGGGCTGCGCCGCGGCTGGAACCTCCACCTGGTCCGGCGCGCTCGCACCGGGCATCCACACGGTGACGGCGATCGTCACCGACGGCGCCGGCCGCAGCACTACCGCCACGACGACGTTCACGGTGGCCGCCCCGGCGAACAACTTCCTGCCCGCGGTCACGCCGAAGGCGCAGCGGGTGGCCGCCGCCGCGCCCGGCGACACGCGGTCGCAGACGTTCGTGATTCAGAATACCGGAACGCTCAACGCGCAGTACGACCTTTCCGCGGACTGCGGCGCGTGGACCGCTCTCGGCGGGTGCCAAATCGATCGCACCTCGATCACACTCGCGCCGAACACTCGCGATTCCACGCGCGTGAGCTTCACGGTCGGGCAACCGTCGACCGCGGCGACGATCTCGCTGCGGGCGACCCATCGTGATCCCGCGGGGCCCGCAGTCGCCGATACCGGCTCGATCATCGCGAGCACGCCGGACTTTCAAACACTCTATCGCGTTGGGATCGTACCGGACGCCGACGCCGTCGTGAACCCGTCCACGACGCGAACGATCTCGTGGACGGTGACGAACCTCGGCACGCAATCGAACAGGTATGTATTCGGCTTCAACATGGGTACCGCCGTGCTGGTGCAGGCGACGGATACCTCGGATGTCATTGCGCCGGGCGCATCGCACCTCGTGACGATCACGGTCCGAACGCCGACGGCATCCGATTACGCCACGCTCCTGACGCTGAACGTGTGGGCGAGATCGTCGAACGGCATGACGCTCGTCGGGCCCCTGGGCGACCTCGTGGCGCTGTCCGGCATCTCGATCATGGCACCGGTGCCGACGTACCGCGTGATCGCGACGCAGATGACCGGCGGAGACTTCCCGATCCCGATCGACGCGACGCTCACGACGCCATTCGACTTCACGAACACCGGTGCGTCGTCGGCGAACTTCAGCTATCAAGTGACGTGCGGCGGCATCGTCCTCAATTGCGGCTCTTTCGCGGGGCCGCTCGCTGGCACCGTCACGCTCGTCCCCGGTCAGACCAGGTCGCTCCCGGTAACGAGCACATTTCCCCCCGTCGCGCAGCAATTGCCGAACGCGTCGGGATTCGCGCAGATCGTCGTGACCGGGGTCGGCCCCGCCGCCGTGGCGACGGCGACGTCGACGGCGAACTACCGATTCATCGGCGCGGCGGCGACGCGCGGCGTCGTCGTCTCGCCGGCGAGCGGCGCCATCACCGCGGCGCCGGCTCGCGCGGGAAGCGCTCCGTTCACGATCACGAATGCCGGCTCGCAATCCGACGCGTTCTCATACACTGCGTCGTGCACCGGCAGCGTGAGCTGCGCGGCGCAGACTGGCACAACCTCGTCCCTTGGCGGTGGTGCGGCGGCCACGGTGAACGTCGCCTTCCAGGCCGGATCCACGCTCGGCGCGACAGGCGCCGTCACGCTCGCTGCGACGAGCGTCGCCGATCCGACCAAGAGCAAATCGGGCGCGTACGCGGTGACGATTGCCGTGGCGCCGAACGTGATCGCGGTGAGCACGGCGGCCGGAAACCCCGCGACCGCGATCTCTCGCGGCGCATGCCTCACGATCGCCGCGAGCGACGACGCGGCGTACGAGTGCGGCGACCTTCGTCTCGTGCACGGCCTGCCCGCGACGATGACGATGAATCGCGCTCATGCCCCGACGCTCATCTACACGAGCGCGCATGCGCATCCCGTCACGCTCATCGCCGCCGACGTCACGCTCGACGGGAGCGTGTGCAATCCGAATGTCACCGTCACCGTCCGCTTTGCGCCGGGCGACACGAGTCAGCGCGTGTTCGGCTGGAACGCGCCGTGCGGCCAGGTCGCGACGCGGCGCCTCGTCGTGCCGGTCGACGAACAGGCGCGCTCGCACCCCACGGGGTTGTATCGCTACACCGTCGAAGCACGCATCACCACGGCCGCCGGACCCGTCGCCGCGACGGACACCACGGGCGCGCTGGTCGTCGTCGACCGATCGACGGCGACTTCGAGTCACTTCGGCGCTGGCTGGTGGTTGGACGGCCTCGAGCAACTGCTTCCCGTCGCCGGGCGCCCAGATCAGCTCCTCTGGATTGGCGGCGACGGCAGCACGCGCGTGTACACGCGTCGCGCCGACGATACGCTCACGTACACCGTCCAGCCGTCGCTCGACCGACCGGACACGCTGCAGAAGTTCAGCGCCGTCGAGTATCGACGCCACCTGGCCAACGGAGCGTTCGTCGCGTTCGATGGTTTTCTTCGGCACGTCGCGACCATCAACGCGCTGCAACAAGCCACACGCTTCGTGTGGAATGCGTCGAACGCGACCCAGCTCGATTCCATTGTGTTGCCCGTGCCGGCCGGCGGAGAGCGCCGCGCCTACGCGTTCAGCTACACGGCGGGGCTACTCACATCAGTGACCGCGCCGGCGCCCGCCGGCTCGCCGCGCGTGACGACCCTAGTGCGCGCCGGATCCGATCTCGCCATCGCCGATCCGGGCGTTCCCGCCACTCACTATCTGTCGGATGCGCAGGGAAGAGTCGTCACGCGCGTGGACAGGTTGGGCGACGGAGTGCTCTTCACGTTCGACGCGGCGTCGGGACTTCTCGTTCGAGTCGCCGAAAGCATGTTGCGCACGAGTGAAGACTCGATCCGGACGACCTTCTGTCCGGCGGAAGGATCGTCCGCGGCGGCATGTGCTTCCACGCCGGTCGACCCGACGTTCGTGCGGACGCTGCTCGACGGGCCGCGCGTCGACGTCGCCGACACGACCGCATTCTATCTCACGCGCTTCGGTGCGCCGGCGCGCATCGTCGACGCGCTTGGTCACGCCTCGCGCTTCGAGCGCTCCGATCCGCGCTGGCCGATGTTGACGACCAAGACGGTCGACCCGCTCGGCCACACCGTGCTCGCGTCGTACGACACGCTGCGCGGACTGGTGCGCACGACGACCGACCTCAATCCCAACAGCCTCGATTCATCGACATCGAGCGGCGCGGCGATCACGACTTACGACTGGGATGCGAAGTGGGACCACGCGACGCGCGTCGTGTCGCCCGCCAATGTCGTGTCGCGCTTCGTCTACGACCCGGCGACGGGCCTTCGCACCTCGCAGTCCGTCGGCGACAACGGGTCCAGGCTGGTGACGTACTCGTACTATCCCGACACGCGCCTCCTGAAGACGGTGACGACGCTCCAGTCGGCGTCGCCCTCCGTCTACGACTACGACGTGCAGGGAAATCTCTTTCACTCGACGACGCCACGCGGGCTGCGGTCGACGACGCAGCGCGACTATCTCGGGCGCGACTCGGTGGTGCAGTCGCCGATCAACGACGTGCCGGTCACCGACTGGCGGTATCAAGCATACACCTACGACGCGCAGGACCGCGTGCTCACGACGGTCGACTCCGCGCAGACGACGGGACCGGGCTCGCCGTGGGAAGCGCTGCGCGTCATCAACGAATACGACGCCGAGGGGCAACTCACGCGGGTGACGCGCCGGGCTAGGCCCGACCCCATGCAGCTCGGCGACATCGTGCTCGCCGCCGAGTTCGACGCCGTACATCGCAAGACGCGCGAGTTCGACCCCAACCGCGTCGGCATGCAGGACCTGCGGCGCTGGCGGTACGATCCCGCCGGCAACGCGATCGCCACGACGCGCGGCGACCTCACGGTCACGGCTGAATATGATCCGTTGAATCGCGTCGTGCACCGCGTCGTTCCCGGCCCGGCGAACCAATTCACACCGCAGGCCGCGTCCGACGATCAACGCTTCGTCTACGACGCCGCGGGGCGTATGCTCGGCGCGACGAACAACTACGCGCAGATCGGCCGCGCATACACCATCGGCGGGCGCCTCGTCCTCGATACGCTGCGCATCGCCAGCGCTGATCTCGGTGCGCCGAACTTTGCCGCGCACAGCTACGTCGTTCAATCGACGTACGATGTCGCCGGGCGCCGCACGTTGCTCACGCCGCCGCTCAGTCTCGGCGTGTCGGCCCCCGTCAGCTACCGCTACGACGCGACGACCGGCGATCTCGCCGCGATCGCGCCGCTGAATCGCGGGACATTCACGTTCTCATACACGCCGGCCGGGCTGATCGATTCGCTGGTCGAGGCCGACGGCACCGTCGAGCGACACTCTTACGACGCCGACGGGCGCGAGCTCCGCCGGGCGGAGCGGAGCGGCGTCGTAGGGACGATTCACGACGAGAGCGTCGGCCTGGACGGACGCGGAAAGCGGACGCAGGTCGTGTCGTCGGGATTCGGACGACCGGAACAGAGCGCGTACTCGTACGACGGTCTGGGCGGCGCGATCGCGACCAATGGTCTCACCGTCGAGAGCACGCCCCGCGATCCGCTCGGCAATGCGTTGTTCCACGTCCGCTCGAGCAGCCTTTGGGAAGAAGACTACGGGTACGAGCCGCACTCGACGCGTCTCCATTTCATCACGCAGCGCTTGAGCGAGGATTTCCAGTTCGACTCGCTCTCACAGTCGTTCGACTTGTCAGGCGATCTGGTGCAGATGTCGGAGCAGGTGACGGGCCAGGCGCAGTGCGCGGGCGATGGACGTCTCATCGACTGCAACACCGGCGAGCGGCGTCTCATGGCGGAGCTGCACGTCACCAACTCCTACGACGCCGACGGACACCTCGAGCTTGCGATCAAGGAGACGACCAACGATCAGAGCTCGACGTGGCCGCGGCCGAGCGTGCGCGACCCGAACGCGCTGGTCGTCTACCCGAAATTCGAGCGCGGCGTTCTCGAGGAGTATCGGTACGACGCGCTCGGACGGCGCGTGTGGACGCGGGCGCATCGCAACGCCTACTGCCCGGGAGCGAACGAGCGCGACAGCACGAGCATCTGCATCAGCACCATCGAGCGCGCCGTCTACGACGGCGACGCGGTGCTGGCGGAGATCCGGCAGCCCGGCGACGACAGCGCGTCCGTCTCGACGCTCGAAGCGGACGGGCCGATCCAGACGGTGCCGCTCCAACAGTTCGGGCTCGTCGGCTATGTGAACGGCCCATCAGTCGACCGCCCGCTGGAGATGGACCGGAGCTACGACGGCAACGTGCTGACCGCCGTGCTGCACTATCAGTGGGAGGGGAGCGTCGACGTCGCGACGACGCTCGACGGCCGTCCGCTGCAATGCGGCATGGGCCCGAACCTGCCGGCGCCGTCGGTGCCGTGCCAGGTCATCGCGTGGCCGGGTGCGACGCAAACCTTCGGCATCGTCCTGGAGCGTCCGACGCAAGGCGCACCGAGTTGGTGGGGGACGCTCGTCTCGCGGAAGCAGAACGCGACGGGAATGCTGGACATGCGGAGCCGGCAGTACGACCCGCGGACGGGGCGGTTCACGCAGGAGGATCCGATCGGGTTGGCGGGGGGCGCGAACCTGTACGGGTTCGCGGGCGGGGATGCGGTGAATTACGAGGATCCGTTTGGGTTGTGCACTATTGGCAAAGACTGCTGGCAGGCAGTCGTAGATCATTGGAAGTCATTTTGGGGAGACTCATGGACCCAAACTTCCTTTGTTGTGGGTTCCATGGGCTTCGCGGATGCGGAGAGCGATCCCGAAGGCGCGGGCATCGACTTCGAGATGGACGAGCTGGTTACTGTACCGCGTCTAGCTCGAGTCCAAGGCGCATACAAACGACCGAGCGGTTCTACAACAGCCGCCCAGCGCGCCGCGGTACAAGGTCAGCCTTGCGTTAAGTGCGGAGCGACAGCCCCCAGAATGGTTGCTGGCCACAAGACCGCGCTGGTTGTCGAACATTACGAGACGGGTACAATTGACAAAGCACGAATGCGCAGCATCACCGCGATTCAGCCGGAGTGTCCAACATGCTCGGCGAAAGAGGGAGGCCTAATGGCCCAGTTTTCGAAGGCGATGAAAGAATTGTTCGGGCTAAAATGACGAACGAACAGCTTGAACTGTGCGCCCGGGTGGGTGCGGCGTGCGAACCACCGAGCTCGAATTTGAAAATCGGAATTGCCGCAAACGTCGGGACGGGGCTCGTCCCTCTAAATGGGCTCCGCCACCCGCAAACTCCGGGCACTTCGGGCTGGTACGTTTGGGCCGGTGAAGAACTTTCTAGCGATCCTCAGTTCTTTCAACCGATGCACATAGGACACTTGACCGAGTTCTGCCCGGAAATCTTAAGGTTTCTCGGATTACCGCCCGGTTGGCGATTCCTGAAAGCACCGGGGGTCGAAGATGTGTGGTTCGACACGACACTTCTTCGAGTCTAGGATGAGGGTGCGACGGCAGCGGTCTCAGAGTTCTCGTGGCGGATGAACGCCGTCGAGACCGCATTCGTTTGGCCCTACTTCACAAACCTCCCCTTCCCCTTATCCAACCCGTCCAACACCCGCGAGATATCATTCCCCACCGCCTGAATCCGCGTGATCGAATGCGGATTGAACTGAGGATCGAACGGGGAGCGGGTCGGCCCGCCGGCAACCTCCAACACCGCGTCGAAATGGTACGGGTGCGCTTGGCCGGTCTTGGGATCGGTCCACGTGCCTTCCCACGCCAACTGACGGTTCTTCGGCCACAGCCCATACGGCAGCGCCAGCGTCCGCACCTTGTAGCCCGGAACCGCCGAGTCGATCGCCATCATGTTCCCGGCAATCTGCTGCTGCACTTGGGCGTCGGAGTACTTGTTCAGCATCATGTGCCAGATCGTGTGGTCGCACAGCTCGAAGCCGTTGTCGGCGAGCCATTTGACTTTCTGAAAACGCCACGCCTTCTGCTGCCCGCCGAACTTCGGGTTGTCGCCGAAAAAGTTGTGTCCCGCCGACGCGCCGTTCAGCATGCAGAACGTCCCGCGGTTCTTCCAGCCGGGGTGCGTCTTCATGAAGTCTTCCCAGATGCCGATCGCGCTGTTCGGGTCGATCGTCAGCTTTCCGTCGGCCCCCTGGATATATGAGAACTGTGACGGCGACGCGTCGTCGAACACGAACACCACCGGCGACATCCCGGCCGGCACGTCGCTGAAGTCCTTGTCGAGCAGCTGCGCGATCGTGATCGGGCGGTAGCCGCGTCGGTAGACGTCCTCGAGATCGGCCTTGTAGCTCGCGACCGTCCGCGTGTACAGCGCGTTCTGTCCGCCGCCGATCACATGGTACTCGAGCACCGGGATGCGACCCATGTGGTTCGGCGGGAGCGTCCCGTGCGCGGTGTCGGGCAGCGCGGCCGTCGCGCCCGCCGTGGGGCCCTTTCCGCCGCTGTTCGCGCCGTTCTTCGCGCCGTTGGTCGCGCCGACGGCGCCCCCGGCCGAATCCGCGGTGCGGACCGACCCGCTCACCGCCGATTTGTTCCCGCTCGAACCCGACCCGTCATCCTCACTCGCGCCACTCTTGCCGCACCCGGCGGCAACTGCGCCGAGCGCGACGACCATCACCGACAGTGCGACACGGAACGTCATCTTTGTTTCAATGGTAGGAGCCTGATCGGTCTCAGTCGACCGGACGCGACGGCGAGAAACCTGCACTACCCCTGAGACTTCGGATTCCAGGTCCGCGTTCCCGCCTCTGGAAACATGCGCAAGCGAAGAGCGTACCAATCTTTAGAGATGCTCACCACAGGACCGGCGTGAAAGTCACTTCTTATCGCGCTCGCTTCGCGGATCGTATGGCAGTGCTGAAAGAGCGGCTGCACGCCAACCCGGCTGACCCGCCGCGGCGCTGGCTCCGTCGCCACTGGCCTTGGTTGAGCCTGCTCGCGCTCGCCTGCGGCGGCACGATCGCCTTCGACGCCTGGCTCGGCACGTGTGGCTTCTACGGCTGTCCCTCGCCCGCCGAAATCCGCGCCTTCCACCCCAGCGAAGGCGGCAATGTCTACGACCGCAATGGAAAGCTACTCGGCCACCTTGAAGAGGTGAGGCGAGTCAACGTTCCGATCTCGGCGGTCCCGCAGTTCGTGCGCGACGCGTTCGTTGCGACCGAGGACCGGCGCTTCTACGAGCACAACGGCCTCGATTGGCACGGCGTCATCCGCGCGATCGCCCGGAACTTCAGCGCGGGGGGGATCCGGCAAGGCTTCTCGACCATCACCATGCAGGTGGCGCACAACAGCTTCCTGCAGGACCGCTATCACGGCCGATCGCTCCGCCGGAAGCTCGTCGAGCTCCGCATGTCGCGCCTCCTCGAGCGCGAGCTGACGAAAGACCAGATTCTCGAGCACTACCTCAACGTCATCTACCTGGGGAACGGCGTGAACGGCGTCGAGGCGGCGAGCCTCGATCTGTTCGGCAAGAACGTCAGCCAGCTCACCCTCGCTGAAGGCGCGGTGCTCGCCGCGCTGCCAAAGGCCCCGTCGACGTACACGCCGCGACGCAGCATCGCGCGCGCCACGCAGCGCCGGAACTTGGTCTTGGGCCTCATGGCGGAGCAGGGCTACATCAGCGAGACGCGCGCGCGGGCCGCCGAAGCGACGCCCGTGCGCATCGCCGAAAACGAGTGGCATCCGTCGGTGTCGGCCGAGCCGGGCGCCCTCGACGCCGTGCGCGCGCTCGTCGACTCGGTGCTCCCCGACGTGCTCAAGGAAGGCGACGTCAACGTCTACACGACGGTCGACTGGGTTCTCCAGCATTCGGCCGATCGCACGATCGCCAAGCACCTCGCCGAAGTCACCGAGGAGACGCGCGAGACGGAAGGGCCGGTGAGCGAGGGGGCGCAGGGCGCGCTCGTCGCGCTCGACCCCTTCACCGGCGACATTCGCGCGCTCGTGCCGGGGCGGCGCACGCAGCGCGGCGGATTCAATCGCGCTTTTTCGGCGCGGCGACAGCCCGGCTCCGCGTTCAAGCCGTTCGTCTACGAGGCGGCGATCGCGGCGGGCTACAAGCCGTCGGAGCCGGTCGACGACGATCCCGTCGAAGTCGACATCGGGCGCACGGTCTGGCAGCCGGCCAACTACAACGACGAGTACAACGGGCGCATCACCTTCGCGCGCGCCCTGTTGCTCTCGGCGAACGCGGCGACGGTGCGGGTGAGCCGTGCGGTCGGCGAGCCGGCGGTGATCGCCGCGGCGCGGAAGAACGGCATCACGAGCCCGCTCACGCCGGTGCCCTCGATCGCGCTGGGCGCCGAGGGCGTGACGCCGATCGAGCTGGTGGCGGCGTACGCGCCGTTCGCCAACGGCGGCGTGCGCGTGAAGCCGCGGCTGGTGACGCGCATCGAGGCGCCCGACGGCACGCTCCTCTGGAGCACCGAGATGGAGCGCACGCCGGTGATGGATCCGCGCGACGCGTTCGAGATCACGGAAATGTTACAAGGGGTCGTGAATTACGGGACTGGTAAGACGATTCGCGACCTGGGCGTGACCGGCCCGCTGGCCGGGAAGACCGGGACGACGAACAGCGGCGAGGACGTTTGGTTCGTCGGCTACTCGCCGACGCTCGTCGCGGGCATTTGGTTCGGCTACGACACCCCGCGCCAGATCAGCGACAACGCCACCGGCGGTCGCCTCGCCGCGCCGGCGTGGGCCGAGTTCTACACGGGCGGCTGGCACGAGACGCAGGGCGCCGCGTTCGTGGCGCCGCCGGGGATGGTGTCGGCCGTCGTCGACCCGCAGTCGGGCGAGCTCGCCGGCGACTGGTGCCCGACGCGCACCCGCCAATGGTTCAAGCCGGGGAGCGAGCCGACCGAGGAATGTCACCTCCATACCGGCCCGCCGGAAGGTCAGATCGCGATCGACGCCAACGGCAACGTGCAAGTCAATCCGAACGACGACCCGATCTCGCGCGTGGGGCGGAGCATCGGGAATATTCTGAGAAAGATCATCAGGTGGTAGAGGGGCGGCGATGAGAACGCGTCGGGCCTTCGGCCCCCGCCGTTGTGGGCGAGACCGCATCGGCCGCTATCGCGGCTGATGCGGTCTCACCGCTTTTCCAGCGCGTCCTTCGGAATCCCCAGCCACTCGCACGCCTCGTCACTCGAGGTGAACGCGCGGAAGTCGTGAAGGCGCTCATCGAGGAACGCTTCCCACGCCTGCGCGTAGGCGACGCCGAGCGCGGACGTCGCGACGACCGCCGAGCGGCCGACCGGCATCTCGCGGCCGCGGAGCAGCCGGTCGAGCGCGAGCTTTCGAATTTCCTGATCGCTCGGAATCGACGTCAGGTCGCCGCACTCGACGTAGAGACTCATCGCCGGCCGGTAGTCCGGATCGGCGAGCATCGCGTCTTGCGTCGCGCACAGATCGGCGAACGTGACGTCGCCCTGGAGCGTCGCGAAGACGACGTTGTTCCGTTCGTCGATGCGGTATCGCACCGGTTGCCGCGCGAGCTCTTCGGACGAAGTCTCCATCGATGCGCCTTGGGGCAGAGGGGCGGAAACAAGTGACGGCAAATCTACATCGGCAGGTGACGATCATCACGGCCATCCCGTCGTCGGGTGGCGAGCGTTGACACATGCGCACGCCGCGATGGATGCAATTCAAGCGACCGATGCGAGATGTGCGACACATACATGTCATACACTTCATGCACGTCATGCACGTCATGCAGTTGAGGGGTAGAGCAATTTCGACGGTTCTGATCGCGCTCGGTGCCGCCGCGTGCTCGGCGGCGCGCGACACGGGTCCCTCGACCCCGGAAGCGCCCATCGACACGACGGCCGGCGCCGCGCTCGGCGGGCGGCGCCCCTTTCCAGCGGATAACGCGTGGAATGCGGACATCAGCGCGGCGCCGGTCGATCCCCGGTCGTCGACGCTCATCGCGTCGTGCGGCCTCCGCAACCTGCATCCCGACTTCGGTACCGTGTGGGACGGCGCGCCCAACGGCATTCCGTTCGTCGTCGTGCACGCGGGGCAGCCCAAGGTGCCCGTCTCGTTCGACTACGGCGACGAGAGCGACGCCGGCCCGTATCCGATCCCGCCCGACGCGCCGATCGAAGGGGGCGCGAGCTCGGCCGGCGACAAACACGTTGTCGTCGTCGACGTCGATGCGTGGAAGCTATACGAGTTGTATGACGCGCATCCGTTGAATGGAGGGACGAGCTGGCACGCCGGTTCCGGCGCCGTGTTCGACCTGAGCTCGGACGCGCTGCGTCCGGCAGGCTGGACGTCGGCCGATGCCGCGGGCTTGCCGATCTTCCCGGGGCTCGTGCGCTACGACGAAGCGGTGCAGGCCGGCGCGATCAACCATGCGCTGCGCTTCACCTGTCCGCGCACGCGGAAGGCGTACGTCTCGCCCGCGCGTCACTACGCGAGCAGCGACACGAGCAGCGCGCTGCCGCCGATGGGAATGCGCGTGCGCCTCGAGTCGAGCTTCGATACGACGGGCTTCTCGCCGCCCATGCGCGCGATTCTGCGCGCCATGATGCGCTACGGGATGTTCGTCGCCGACAACGGCAGCGGTTGGTACGTGAGCGGTGCGCCGGACCCGCGGTGGAACGACGACGATCTGGCGACGCTGGCGCGGGTGCCGTCGTCGGCGTTCGAAGTCGTGAAAGTGCAGTGAGGCGGCTGGACGGCGGTGAGTTGGTGAATTCGTGAATTCGTGAATTGGTGAATAGGTGAGGCGATGCGGCCTCACCTATTCACAGCGAGCGGCGCGGCGGCGAAGCCGTCTCACCGCTCTACAGCAGCCCCAACCAGCGCGACGCATCGCCGCCGTAGCCCGGGAAGACCGCGTCCATCTTCGCCGCGCCGAGGTGCTTGAACGCGACTTCAGAGAACACTGAACGGAAGTCCGTGGTGAGCGCCAGGTCGCGCCCCTCGTTGAGCTGCTCCGGCTCGAGGCCGGGCCACTTGCCGTGCACCTTCTTGCCCTTCACGTCGCCGCCGATGACGAACATCGCGGTCGCGTGGCCGTGGTCGGTGCCACCGTTGCCGTTCTGATGCGCCGTGCGGCCGAACTCGGACATCGTGAGGATCGTGACGTCGGCCATGCGGTCGCCCAGATCCTGCGTCAGCGCGGCGATCGACTTGCTGAAATCGTCGAGGCGCTGGGCGAGCTGGCCGGTCGCGCCGCCCTGATTGACGTGCGTGTCCCACCCGCCGACGTCGGCGAAGGCGACCTCGAGCCCGACGTCCGACTTGATGAGCTGCGCGATCTGCTTCAGGTGCTGGCCGAATGGCGAGCGCGGGTAGTCGGCGCCGTTCTGCGGGAGATACTGTTGAGGATCCGCCGCTTTGAGAATCTTCATCGCCTCGAACATCTCGCCCCCGGCGGCGTGAACGACGTCGGCGTTCCCCGTGCGATACAGCGCCTCGATCCGCTCGGCTTGCGTGCCGTTGGTGCGAATGGTGAACTCGTCGATGCTGTTCATGGCGACCGTCGGCGCCGACCCCTCGAGAATGCGCGGCGTCTGCGGCGTCATCGACACCGCCTGGAACGACGACGTCGCGCCTGGCGCGGCCGCCGGATCGTTCAGGTGGCACTCGTCGCACGTGCCTTTGACGGCGAGGTACCGATTGAGCCAGCCGTCGCGCGTCCCCTTGTTGTCGGGCGTGCCGCTTTCCATGTAGTCCTGCGCGTCGAAGTGCGAGCGCGTGTTGCTCGGGCTGCCGACGGCGTGCACGGGCGCGAGAATGCCGTCGTCCCACAGCCGCTTGAACGGGGCGAGCGACGGGTGGAGGCCGAAGAAGCCGTCGAGGTCGATCGCGGTATTCGCGGCGCCGTCGGTGGGACGCGGAATCGCGATCGTCGGGCGCATCGTGTAATAGGCGCGCTCGCCGTGCGGTACGACGACGTTGAGCGCGTCGGCCGCGCCGCGCTGGAAGAGCACGATGAGCACTTTGCCGCGACGGTTGCCGTTCAGCGCGGCGCCCTTGAGCAGATCTTGCGCGAACACCGCGCGGCGAAGGAAGCTCGGATTGAGTCCGATCGTCGCGAGCGCCAGCGCGCCCGATTTCATGAAGACTCGACGTTGCATGTGGCTGCCTGCGTGGGACGTTGGACGTGGGGCGTGGAACCTACTGATTACAGACCTATGATTTCAGCGTTCGGTCATCAGCCTTACCGTTGAAGACCGCCCTTAGCGCCGTTGGAATTCCGGAGCGCCCAAGGCGAGGCCGACGACCTGGGCCAGGCCCTGGAGGTTGACCGGACGGCCGTAGCCCGGGATCTGGGCGCCGCGCCCGGCCGGGAACCCTTTGCCGCCGGCGGCTTGCTTGGCGGCCTTGCCGCGCAGCGGAGCGCCGGACGCGTCGGTCATCGACGGGTCGTCGCCATTCGCGACCGCCATGCCGTTGACGTCGTTGGCGGGCGGCTTCGAGAGCATGGGGTTTTCGCCGCTCATGAGAACCTGGCGCGTTTCAGGCGACACTTGCCCCCCGAGCATCGAACGCACGACGCCGTCGACCTGTTGGGCACGCGGCAGGGCGCGGAGCGAGTCGTACTGCGTCCACGCCGTGAGCTTGGCCCCCGGCACCTGTCCCGCCGCGAGGCTCAGCCCGAAGTTGATGCGATTGAGGATCGCGCCGGTGTTCATCCACGCGTCGCCGCGGTCGGGCCAGCCGTCCGGCGTCTGGCGGCCGAAGATCGGCTGCCCCATGCGCGCGACGACCTGCGCGGTGCGCGGCGTCGGATCCGGTTCGGCATTCACCGCCCGGAGCGCGCTGGCCACCAGCTCGAACGGCGTCTTCACCTTGGCGCGGTAGGCGGCGCGGCTGAAGAACTCGGGGCTCGTGACGACGCACCGAAGCGTTTCGCGAATGTCGCCGTCGGTGCGCGAGAAGGTGTTGGCGCAGCGGTCGACGAGCGCTTTCGGCGGATCGTCGCTCACGAAATGCCGCGCCAGCTTGAGCGTGATGAAGTGCGCCGTCGCCGGCGACGAGGCGAGAATGTCGAGCACGCGCTCGCCTTCGTCCTCGCCGTGCCCCGCGGGGAACTTGTTGCCGAGGATGACCTTTTCGCCGGCGTCGTGGATGTTCGGATTGAACTGGAACTCGCCCGTCTGGCGGTTGAAGGTCCACCCGGTGAGCGCCCGCGCGACTTCCTGCACGTCCTTCTGGGTGTAGCCGCCGTCGACGCCCAACGTGTGCAGCTCCATCAACTCGCGCGCGTAGTTCTCGTTGAGTCCGCGCTTGGCGCGCTGCTGGAATTGCTGGAGAAGCTTCTGCCGCTCTTCTGGCGTAGCGTTCTCGTACCGTTCGCGAAGCGCCGGCGGGAGCTGTCGACCGGCGCCGATGCCGCCGATGCCGCCGAAGATGGGACGCCGCCGCAATCCGGCGCGGCCCCGCCCGTTGGCCTGCGCGAGCGTGGGGTGCGTGCTGTCGGCCGCGCTCTGCCAGTTGTCGAGGAAGAAGAGCATCGCCGGGCTCTTCGCCACAGCGCCTAAGAGATCTCTGAATTTGCCCAGCGCGTGCGGCCGGATGACGTCGCGGTCGTACTGGGCGAGGAAGAGGCGCGTCTGCCCCTTGCCGGCGAAGACGCTGAAGTGGTTCTCCCAGAAGTCGACCATCACCTCGTCGAGCTGCCGGTTCGTCGCGACGGCGCGCGCGAGCTCGGCGGACTGGATCTCGCCGACCATCTGGCGGTTGCGTTGGACGAGCGACGCCAGCTCCGGGTTGTCGGCCAACGCGTCGCGCCGAAGCTCCGCCTTGGTCATCGAGCTGTCGGTGTTCTCGCGCTTCGCCTGCCGCTGGAGCTGCTGCACGACGTTGTAGTCGTGCACGACGTCTCCCGTCTTCATGGTGAAGATCTGATAGTCGGACAGGAGCTGGTCGGCCTTCGAGTCGTCGATGCGCTCAGGGTGGAGCTGGAGATCGATCCAGCTGTCGATGCCCATGGCGCGAACCGCCGCGGCGTCGCCGGGCCGCGGCCCGAACGTCAAGCGATTCAGCACTTGCTGAACTTGCTCGTCCGGCAAGAGCTCGCCGGTGGCGGGGGCCGGCGTCTGGGCCGTAGAGCGCGTCGCGCGGGACTGAGCCGGCGACTGGGCGGCACACGGCAGCGCACCGGCGACAGTGGAAACAGTGGCGACGGTGGCGACGGTGGCGGACAGAAGCGATGAGAAGGTGCGCATGACGAGCTCTCGCGATACCAAGTGGCAGAGGGTAGACGAGCGTGAACGCGCGGTAGTTAATGCGCCCAGGCGGCATACGGCCTTGCGCCAGCCGAAACTGGCACCTACGGTTGGCAGGAAGACCTCACCGCGGCCGTAAGCCACCCTCCCGTGGTGGTTTCCACGGCCGAGCTCCGTCTCCTTTCGTGCTCGCGCCCTCCTTTCCAGCACAGTGGGATCCGAAGCTTGGAATTCACGTGACTTGAAGTCGCGGC
>JADMIO011251703.1_pt1 | contig 17467 bp, 13 predicted proteins | sample 8958161 | NCBI WGS metagenome assembly JADMIO01 (sample SAMN16585339, study PRJNA669376) | soil metagenome | isolation source: Crop rotation soil | place: USA: Cullars Rotation, Alabama | collected 2011
GGGCTTCGCGCCGCTGTTCGCCGCGCTCGGCGGGATTTTGGCCGCAGGCACCGCCATCTTTTGGGCCACCCATCGCCCGCCGCCGAACGAGCTCGTGACCACGCAGCTGCCCGCCACAGCAGCTACGACTGCAGCCGCAGCAAGCGGACCTGCCGCAGATCCGGGCGCCGGCCCCGCGGGCGTGAGCCTCGACAGCCTGCCCATGGCCGGCACGAACGCGCCCGCCGGCTCACCCCCACCGGCCGGAGCCGCGCACCGCGCGGGCAACGTGCGCCCCGACCGTGTTTCGCTCAAGGACGACCCGCAGCCCAAACCGGACAAGGTGGAGCCGAGCAAGGTGGAGCCGAGCAAGGTGGAACCGGACAAGGTCGAGCTCCCGGTGGAGCCGCCGCCCCCTCCGCCCAAGGCAGCCGAACCCGAAAAGCCGCTTCCGCCTCCGGACCAGCGCGCTCCGCTCAATCGCGGCGCAGCTGTGGCCGCGCTCGGCGCCGCCGCATCGGCCGCCGCAGGCTGCAAGCGTCCCGACGGTCCCTCCGGCTCCGGCACCGCGACCGTCACCTTCTCGCCCGACGGCCCCGTCTCCTCCGTCAAAGTCTCCGCGCCCTTCGCCGGCACCCCCGTCGGCAACTGCGTCGCCTCCGCCTTCAAAAACGCCCACGTCGCCCCCTTCAGCGGCAGCTCCGTCACTCTGCCCAAAGGCTTTGTAGTCCCTTAACGGGATCTACATGAAGGCGGGAAGGCGGGAAGATTTTTTGGGTCCCGCAACACGGCGCACTCCGTCGTTTGTACGTCGCGCCTCGACGAACAACAATCAACCCCAAAATCTCAATGGCTCGATCGCGCTTCGCTCGGTCTTGAAGCGCTCTTCCCGCCTTCCCGCCTTCATGTAAACCCGTGATGGGCCGCCCGCGGCGTTACGATCGCCAGCGACGATCGAGGTCGAACTGGCGCGCCAGGCGGCGTTGTTCTTGGACGAAGGCGCCGTAGAGGCGGGGGACGCGGGAGTCGGACATGAAGGCCTGGAGCACGTGGAGCGTGGCTTCGGCGTCGTGAGCGGCGCGGTGCGCTTGTTCGAGCTTGATGCCGAGGCGCTCCACGACGTCACCGAGCGCGCGACTCTTTTCGAGCTTCTGCAGCTCGCGCGCCCAGACCAACGGATCGATCCATTCGGTGCCCTTGCGGAAAGCCGCGGGCAGCGTGTCGGTGAAGCCCTGCACGCGGCCGATCTCGGTGGCGAGCACCGTGCGATCGTACTCCGCGTTGTACGCGACCGGCACGTGGCCGGCGGTGACCTGACACAATTCGCGCAGCACTTCACCGAAGCTCGGCGCATCCTTCACCTGCTCGTCGCCGATGCCGTGCACCTCGAATGCCTCTTGCGGGATCGGGCGCCCGGGATTGACGAGCCAGCTGCGGCGCTCGATCACGGCGCCGTCCTTCCAGATCACGCACGCGACCTCGACGATGCGGTCGACCGTCGGATCGCGACCGGTGGTCTCGGTGTCGATCGCCACCAAGCTGAGGCCGGCGATGGCATGATCCGCGGCCCAGCCGTCGACCAACCCTGCGGCGACGATCCGCAGCAGGTGCGCGATACCGGGATAGTGACGCCCGGTCGGAAAGCAGCCGATGTCGAGGCTGGCGCCTCTCAAGGCGCGCTACCCTTGGGCTTCGGCGCGGCAGGTACTTTGGCGGAGGCAGCCGGCGGCGCGCTGGCGGGAGCGGCAACGCTGGCCGACGGCGCACCACTGGCGGCCGGAGCCGCGTGCGAGGCAGCAGGCTTCGGCGGCGTGCCGCCGTTCAGCTCGATCTCGAGCGAAATCCACTCGGACAGATCGTCCTTCAGATCCGAAGATGCCTCGAAGTGGCGGCCGTTGATGAAGATCGACGGCGTGCTGGCAAGCTCGAGCTTCTCGCCCTGCTTGCGATCGCGGCTGACGATGTCGGCCACCGCCTCGCTGTCGCGATCTTGGGTGAAGCGCGCCATGTCCAGGCCGATGCTCTTGGCGAGCTGCTCCACGTTGCTCGGCTCGAGGTGCTGCTGATTGTCGAACAGGACCGCGTGCATTTCCCAGAACTTGTTCTGCTTCTGCGCGGCCACCGCGGCGCGCGCCGCCTTTTCCGCGTACTGGTGAATGCTGAGCGGGAACTCCTTGAATACGAAGCGCACCTGACCTTCGTACTGGTGGTAGATCTCGTCGAGCACCGGGCGTGCGGCGCCACAGGCGGGGCACTCGAAATCCGCGAACTCGACCACCAGCACCGGCGCACCCGCCGGGCCCTTACTGGGTGAGTCCGCCAGATCGATGTTCTTGATCTGATCCGCGGAGAAGCGCGCGCGGTAGGCGGCTTCCACCTGCGCGCGCGCGCGACCTCGGCGAACTTGCGTGATCAGGAATTTGGCGGCGGGCACGCACTGGCGGCAGCCGCGGCTCTCGTTGACGCACTGAGCCAGGCTCACCGGTTGGTCGGCGCAGGGCGCGAGCAACTCCGACACGTAGCGCGACCAGTCCGCCTTCTCCCGCCCGGTCAGCTCGGAGGTATCCACGCCCTTGAGCGTGACGTCCTTGGCCTCGGAGTGAGTGGGTGCCGCTTCCGAGCCGTTCTCCCCCGGCGAGCGACAGGTGCTGAGCCCCGAACCGGAAAAGGCGAGCGCTAAGAACGCGGCGGCCGCGCGCAGGCTGAACATTGCGGGGGGCAGCCTAGCACCAATGGCTGAGGCGAAGAAAAGCCATGCTTTTCCGAACGCGCCTCGGATTTTGCCGCTGCATTGGGCGCGTGACGATGGCGGCGCTCACGACAGTAGGGTAAATCGCTGATTCCCGAGATGTCCGACGCGAGGCTGCCTTCGTATCCGCCTGACGCTCAGGGCATCGCTCCCCCGCCGGGTGTCAAACGCGTGATCGCGGTCGGCGGCGGGCGCGGCGGCGTGGGGATGAGCTTGCTGGCCGTAAACCTCGCGGTGTACGTCGCCCAGCTCGGTCGCTCGGTCTTGCTGGTCGACGCGGATCCCGCCGGCGCCGCGCTCCATACGCTGCTCGATCTACCGCTGCCCGCAGCCGTCGAGCAGGCCGAAGACCCGGACGACGAAAAGCTGGCGGTCGTGGCCACGACCGTGCCCGGGCTCCGGCTCTTGCCCCAGAGCTACCGGATCGGCTCGACCGTCCCGGCGCGCCCCGGGCGCAAGCCGCGCTGGGTGCGCGAGGTGCAGGAGCTCGACGTCGAGTACGTGATCGTGGATCTCGGGGCCGGCACCGCGCCGGCCACGCTCGACCTGTTCCTGACCGCGGACATCGCGATCACCGTTTCGTCTCCCGAGCCGACCAGCATCGAAGCGACGTATCGCTTCATGCGCGCGTCGTTCCAGCGCTCGCTGCGCCGCCTGCTCAGCAAGGATCGCTTCAAGCTGCGCTTGCTCGAACGCGCGGAGGCCGAGCTCGGCGCGCTGCCGGCCCCGCAAGATCTGGTGCGCGCGGTCGCCCGTTACGACACGTCGCTCGGCGCGCTGGCGCTCGGTGAGCTCGTGCGGCTCCGGCCGCGGCTGGTCGTGAACAGCTCTCGGCTGCGCACGGACACCGAGCTCGGCCCCGCCATGTGCGAAATGGCCCAGCGTTACCTGGGCGTGTACTTCGACTACGTCGGACACATCGAGCAGGACGACGCGGTCTGGCTGAGCGTCGTGCACCGGCGGCCGCTGTTGATCGATAGCCCGACCAGCAAGAGCGCGCGCAACCTCGAGCGCATCGCGCGGCGCGTGCTGGCCCTAGCCACCACGCCGGATCAGGCGCGCGAGCAGCGGCAGCTCTCGCTCGTCCCGGACGAGCCCACGCTCTACGAGGTGCTGTGGACGCACCGCGGAGCGAGCGACGAGGATCTGCGCCGCGCCTACAAGCGCCAGCGCGAGCTCTATCAGTCGGGCAGCCTGCCGCTGAGCTCGCTGCTCGACGGCGAACGCCTGGAGCGCGAAGTGCTGCGCGTCGACGAGGCGCACGACACACTGCTCGATCCGTTGCGGCGCAAGGCCTACGACGCCTCGGTCTTCCCGGAGCAAGAAGCGGAGCCCGCGCCGCGCAACGCCGCGCTCGACAGCGCGCTCGAGGCCGAGCGCGCCATGCTGCTCCGTGAGCTCGCGCGCGAGATCAACGCGGAGACCGAGTTCACCGGCGTGCTCTTGCGCAAGGTGCGCGAGGCAAACGGCATCGAGCTCGCGGAGATCGTCAAGCACACCAAGATCTCCACCACCCACCTGCAAGCCATCGAAGCCGAGAATTTCGCGGCGCTGCCAGCGCTGGTCTACACACGCGGCTTCGTCCAGCAGCTCGCCAAGTTTTTGAAGCTCGACGCCACGCAGGTGTCTCGCACCTATCTGCGCCGGCTGCGCGAGTGGCGCGCCCACGACGAAGGGGACGCCGCCTCTTGAGCGCGCTTCGCCGGCTGAACAGCGCCAAGGACGTACCGTTCTCGCTCGTAGTCACCATCGTGGCGCTCTTGCCACGACTGTTCGTGGCGATCGCCTGGGCGCGCGAGCCGGTCTGGGACGGCCACTACTACCACTTCGGCGCCGAGCGCATCGCGCGCGGCCTCGGCTATTCCGAGGACGTTTTCAGCCATGGGCAGCTGCTCTGGAAACCGTGGACGCACTACCCGGTGGGTTACAGCGCGCTGCTCGGCGCCGTCTACCGGCTGTTCGGGTCGGCGCGCTGCTCGCGCTCGTGGTGCACCGCTTCGCGCGCTACTACATGAGCCGCGAGCGAGCGCGCGTCGCTGCCGGCCTGGTCGCGATCCACCCCGGTTTGATCGCCTACTCCGCGGTGGTGATGACCGAGCCGCTGGCCGCGCTGCTCTTGCTCTCCGCGGGTCTCGCGGCCCTCCACTACCGCGGGCGACCGCAAGCCGTGCTGGTCTCGGGACTACTACTCGGCCTCGCCACGCTGGTGCGCCCCTCGAGCCTGCTCGCGGCCCCGCTGCTCGCCTTCACTCAGCCTCGCCCGTACTGGCATGCCGCGCTGCGCGGAGCCGCCGCGAGCGCGCTCGCGCTGCTGGTAGTCTTGCCCTGGACCCTGCGAAATTGTGCGCGCATGGACGGCTGCGCGCTGGTCTCCACCAACGGCGGCTGGAACCTGGCGATCGGCGCGATCACCGAAACCGGGCGCTTCCAGACGCTGCGCGCCAAGGACGGCTGCGCCATCGTGACCGGTCAGGTCCAGCAAGACGACTGCTGGGCGAAAGTCGGCCGCGCCAAGATCCTCAAGGATCCGAAGCACTGGCTCGGGCTCGCGCCGCTCAAGCTGTCGCAAACCTTCGACCACGAATCGTTCGCAATCGAGTACCTGCACGAAGCGGATCCGGGACGTTGGCCGGAAGATCGACGCGTCGCCGCGCGCGAGCTGCTCACCGCCTTCCATCGGGCAATCTTGGCCCTATCCGCGTTCGGCGTGGTCGCGTGGCCGCTGTTCGCCCGCGACGACAAGCGTGCCCTCTACACGCAGTGCGCGCTCGCCACCGTGTTCGCGGGGCTCGCCCTGCTCGCGGTGTTCAGCGATGCGCACCCGTTTTACCTGCTCGCGGTCCTTCCACCGATCGCGGGCCTCTGCCGCGTACCCGGCGCTCCGGCGCAGGGCCCCGCGGGCTGGTACCTCTTGGGCCTGGTGCTCGCGACGGCGCTCACGCACGTGCTATTTTTCGGCGAGGATCGCTACCACCTGGTGATAGCGCCGATCTTCTGTCTGCTCGCTGCGGGCGCGCTGCGCAGCCCGGAGTACCTGAGCGCGGCCGCCCGGAGCTCGCTACCCGCCACCGCCAGAGCGGCCGGTTGAGCTCGTGCTGGGCCGCGAGCTCAGCTCTTGCTCATCTTTTTGGGATCGTGCCAGCGCTGGCCCGGTCCGAGCAAACGCTCGGCCTCGCCGGGCCCCCACGAGTTCTGCTCGTAAGTGTAGATCGGCGCGTCATTGCCCAGGATCGGCTCGACCACACGCCAAGCTGCTTCCACGCCGTCCTCGCGCGCGAACAGGTTCGCGTCGCCCTTCATCGCGTCGCCGATCAGGCGTTCGTAGGCACCCATCTCCGCCGCGGTCTGGTTCGAGAGGAATAGCTCCACCCCGTCCCCCGTCATGGCCTCCCCGGGCCGCTTGGCGCGCGCGCCGATGGCGATCGCCACCTCCGGTCCGAGCCGAAAGCGCACGTAGTTCTGTCGTTCCGGCAGAGGCTCCTTGAACACCTGATGCGGTGGACGATGAAACTCGACCAACACCTCGGTAGCCGTGACCGGCAGGCATTTGCCGGCGCGCACGTAGAACGGCACGTCGTGCCAGCGCCAGGAATCGATGCTCAGTCGCAGCGCCGCGAAGGTTTCCACGGTCGAATCTTTGGCAACGCCGTCCTCGTCGAGATAGCCCCTGAATTGCCCGCGCACGACCGACTGAGGTGAGAGCGGGCGGATGGCCTTGAAGATCTTGGTCTTCTCGTCGCGCAGCGCTTCACGGTCGCCTGCGGGCGGCGGCTCCATGGCGAGGAACGCCACCACCTCGAGCAGGTGGTTCTGAATCACGTCGCGGATCGCGCCCGCTTCCTCGTAGAAGCGACCGCGACCGGCCACGCCGAACGACTCGGCCATGGTGATCTGCACGCTGGCCACGTAGTTGCGATTCCAGATGGGCTCGAAAATCGAGTTGGCGAAGCGGAAATAGAGCAGGTTCTGCACCGGCTCCTTACCGAGGAAGTGATCGATGCGAAAGATCGAGTGCTCTTCGAACACGCGGCGCAGCGTGCTGTTCAACACGCGCGCCGAGGCGAGATCGCGTCCGAACGGCTTTTCCACGACCACGCGCGCGCCGCTCGAGCAACCGGTCGAGCCGAGCAGATCCACCACTTCGGGGAACACGCTCGGCGGGATCGACAAGTAGAACAGCGGGCGCTTGGCCTTGCCCAGCGCGGCGCGGATCTTCTGGAAGAGCTCGTGCGTGCGGTAGTCGCCGTCCACGTAACTCAGGTTGTCGGAAAGTGCCTTGAAGGCCTGCTCGTCTACGCCGCCGCCGTACTCTTTGATGCTGCTACGCGCGCGCTCGCGCAGCTTTTCCAGGCTCGACCCGCCGCGCGACACGCCCACGATCGGAAACGGCGGGGCTCCGCGCTTCAGCATGGCGTGGATGGCCGGGAAGATCTTCTTGTATGCAAGATCTCCGGTCGCGCCGAACAGCACGAACGCGTCGCTCAGGGTTTCGCTCACGATCTTCTCCTACTTCTTCTCAACGTGTCCGCCGAAGCCGAAGCGCATGGCGCTCAGGATCTTGTTCGCAAAGTCGGCTTCGCTGCGCGAGGCGAAGCGATCGTACACCGCCGCGGTCAGCACGTGGGCAGGGACCGATTCGTCGACCGCCGCCTGAATCGTCCAGCGGCCTTCGCCCGAATCCGCCACACGGCCCGAAAATTCGGCCAAACCCGGGCTCTTCACCAGCGCCGACGCGGTCAAATCCAAGAGCCAGGAGCTGATCACGCTGCCGCGCCGCCAGAGCTCGGTGATCTCGGCCAGGTCGAAATCGTAGCGATAGTGCTCGGGGTGCTTGAGCGGCGTGGTCTCGGCGTCGAGCGCGCGCGCGCCCTTGCCGGCGTTCGCGTGGTGCAAGATGTTCAGACCCTCGGCGTAGGCCGCCATGATCCCGTACTCGATGCCGTTGTGGATCATCTTCACGAAGTGGCCGGCGCCGACTGGACCGCAGTGCAGGTAGCCGTGCGCCGCGGTGCCGCGATCCGCGGGCCGACCGGCGGTGGGCGGTGCGGAGTCCGTGGGCGGCGCGAGCGCTGCGAAGATGGCGTCGAGCCGCTGCACGACCGCCGCTTCGCCGCCGATCATCTGGCAATAGCCGCGCTCGCGCCCCCAAACGCCGCCGCTCGTGCCGACGTCCAGGTAGTGCAGGCCGCGCGGCGTGAGCTCGCCCGCGCGGCGAATGTCGTCGTGGTAGTGCGAGTTGCCGCCGTCGATGATCGCGTCGTCCGGCTCGAGCAGCGGCGCAAGCTGCGCGATCGTCGAGTCCACGTGGCCCGCCGGGACCATCAGCCAGACCGCGCGCGGCTTGGCGAGCTTCTGCACGAACTCGGCGAGCGACGTGGCGCCGGTCGCTCCCTCGTCCGCGAGCTTCTGCACCGCGTCCGGGAACACGTCGTACACGACGCACTCGTGGCCCTTATCCCGCAGGCGCCGGACCATGTTGGCACCCATCCGACCGAGACCTACCATTCCGAGCTGCATCGTTCGATCCTCGCGTTCGAGCCCAAGACCTTACTAACACCAGGCTTTCGCTCGTAAAGTGCCGGCCGGCGACCAAATACGATCCCCCTACAGGTCGGCCGATTCCGGCCGTACTGCCGGAGCGGCAACGGAGGAGCGCGCGAGTGGTATCATTTGAGACGATGAGTGACCCATCGGGAGCGAGGCCGGCGTGACGATTTCGTCACGGCCCGTACGCGCCAAAGCCAGCCTGCAGCCCGCCGGTACGGGCCGCGAGGAGCTGCGAGCAGCCATGCTGCGCCCGTACCTCCTGCGCCTGCGCGACGAGCGCGGTGAGAGCGCGGTGCGCGCGCTGCTCAGCACGGTCGGCGTTCCCCCGCTGCTGCTCGAGGACGACGCGGCCTGGCTCTCGCTCGCAGCCGCGCAGCGCACGCTCGCCGCTCTGGCCACCGCCCTGGGCGAGTCCGCGCTCGAAACCCGCGGGGCCTGGATGACCCACCCGGAAACGCTCGGCGCGTACGTGCGCATGCTGCGCGTCGCGTCTGCGCCGGAAGACGCGTATCGCTACCTGGCCGCGCACGCTGGCGAGGCCACGCGCGTCGGCAGCTACGAGCTCGTGCAGCTCGAGCGCGGCAAGGCGGAGATCGTCTACAAGCCGAAGTCGGACCTCGAGGACGAGCAGAGCGATCCGCGTCTGTGCGCCGCGCGCCGCGCGGAGTTCGCGAGCGTGCCGCGCATCTGGGGTCTACAGGACGCGAGCGTGGAGCACCCGACCTGTCTCGCCCACGGCGGCAAGGAGTGCCGCTACGTGCTGCGCTGGGAGACCTTCAAGCGCCGCAAAATGCTGGCCGGAATCCTGCTCGGCGGCATCAGCTCGGGCGTGGCGGTGGCCGCGGCCGGCTCCAGCCGAGGCGCGATCATCGCCGGCGTGCTCGGCTCCGCGCTGGGCGGCGCGATCGGCGCGCTCTACGAGCGGATCGAAGAAGAGCGCGCGGCGCGCGTGTTCGAAAAGCACCGCATCGCGGCGCTCGAGCGCGGGCTCGAGACGCGCGGTCACTTCAAGGCGGCGAGCGGCGATCTGGCCGGCGAAACGCTGGGCGGAAAATACCGTATCTTGCACCGCATCGGCTCGGGCGGCATCGGCGCGGTCTACGCGGCCGAGCACGTCGGCATCGGCGCCAAGGTCGCGATCAAGGTGCTGCGCGGCGCGGCGGCGGTCGACGCCTCCGAAATAGCGCGCCTGCGCCGTGAAGCGCGCGTGCAAGGCTCGATCGAGCACCCGAACGTGGTGCGCACGCTCGACCTCGACCAATTGCCCGACGGCTCGATCTACGTGGTGATGGAGCTGATGCACGGTATGAGCCTCGCGCAGAAGCTCAAGCAGCAGGGCATCGTGGCGCCCGGCTTCGCGATCCCGATGTTCACACAGGTCTGCCGCGCGCTCAGCGCCGCCCACCAGCTCGGGATCGTGCACCGCGATCTGAAGCCGGGAAACATCTTCATTTGCGACGATCGCAGCATCAAAGTGCTCGACTTCGGCATGAGCAAGCTGGGCGAGAGCGAATCGCTCACGCAGGACGGCTACACGCTCGGCACGCCTGAGTACATGGCACCCGAGCAGTGCATCGGCGCACCGGTCGATCCGCGTACCGATCTCTACGCTTTCGGCGTGTTGATGTACGAAGCGCTTACCGGCGAGCTGCCCATCCGCGGGCGGCACCGGCGCGAGCTGCTCGAGCTGCACCAGCGCGAAATCCCCCGCTCGCTGCGCGCGGCCCGACCGGATCTCGAGCTGCCCGAGGCGCTCGACCAGGCGATCATGCGCTGCCTCAAGAAGCGCGCTTCCGAGCGTCCAGCCAGCGCGCGCGAGCTCGAGCGCATGCTGACGGGCATCCCGCTCGACGGCCTGGTCACCGAATATCCCCCGACCATCGCGCGCCGCCCCTCCGAGGCGCCCTCTTCCGAGAACATCCGCTTCAGCGGCTCCTGAAAAGGCGGCAGGCAGCGCCGCGCGGCCGCGCTATGCTCGCGGCCGAATGGCGCTCCCGCTGCGCAACATACTCGGCCTACTCGCGGAGCTCGCACCGCTCACGCTGGCGGAGGACTGGGACAACGTCGGGCTCTTGCTCGAGCCGAGCGGCGCGCACGAGCGCAGCTACGAGCGCATCCTTTGCACGATCGATCTGAGCGAGGCCGTGCTCGCGGAAGCAGCGGCGGTGCGCGCCGATTTCGTGCTCGCCTATCACCCGCCGATTTTCAAGGGCGTGAAGCGCCTGCGCGCGAGCCGGCCCGAGGAGCGGCTCGTGACGCTCGCGCTCGAAGCGCGGCTGCCCGTGTATTCGCCGCACACGGCGCTCGACGCCGCGCCGGACGGGCTCAACGACTGGCTCGCTCGCGGGCTCGGTGCTGGCAGCGTGACACCGCTCGTCGCCGCGCGCGCGGGACGAGCGCAGCTCAAGCTGGTGGTATTCACTCCGCGCGAGCACGTGCCAGCGCTGCGCAGTGCGCTGTCCCAGCGCGCGAACGCGGGTGTGATCGGCAACTACAGCGAGTGCAGCTTTGGCTCCGAGGGCCAGGGCTCATTTTTCGGAAGCGACGCAGCCTCACCGACCGTTGGCGAGCGCGGCAAGCTCGAACAGGTCGACGAAGTACGGCTCGAGATGCTCTGCGAGCGCGCGCGGCTCGCCGACGCCGCCGCCGCCATCGCCGAGCACCACCCCTATGAAGAGCCCGCCTGGGACGCCTATCCGCTCGAGCCCAAGCCGCGCGCCGATGCCGGCGCCGGGCGTCTGCTCACGCTCGCGGAGCCCGCATCGCTCGCTACGCTCGCCGAGCGGCTGAAAGCGCACCTGGGCGTCAGCACACTGCGCGTCGCGAGCTCGGGCTCGGCCGCGCCCATCCGCACCATCGCCATGTGCGCTGGCTCGGGGGGCGCCCTATTCGAGTCCGTACGAGCGGACCTGTTCGTCACCGGCGAGATGCGCCACCACGACCTGCTCGCCAAAGTCCGGCAAGGCGCGAGCGTGATCTTGTCCGAGCACACCCACACCGAGCGCGGCTTTTTGCCCGAGCTCGCGCGCCGCATCGCCGCCCGCGCCGAAGGCGAGCTACAAGCCCTGGTCGCCAGCTCGGACGTCGACCCGCTGACCACCATCTAGCAAAGAAGCCCATGAACGCGCGCACCTCGCTCCTGAGACGACTGCTCCAGTCAGTGCCATTCGGCTCCGTGTCGGTCGCCGTCGCGCTCGCTCTCCGCCCCGCGCCGGCGCGAGCATTCACGCACATCGTCGCCCCGAGCGAGACGCTCGCCGCGATCGCCGAAAAGTATTACGGCAAGATCCAATACGAAAAATTCCTGGTCGACGCGAACCTGCTCGGGCTGGGCGGCGGCTCCCCGATCGTCAAGGGCATGCGCCTCGAGATCCCCGCGGTCGGTCACCGCGTCGTCCGCCACGGGGAAACCTGGGACACGCTCGCCGCCGAGCTGCTCGGCGCTCCGGGCCGCTCGGACGTGCTGTCGATCGAAAACAGCTCGAACCCCTGGCTCTTTCCGCAAGAAGGCGCCGAAATCGTGGTGCCGTACAACCTGCGCGTGATCGCTGCCAGCGGCGAGACGCTCGTGACCATCGCCTACAAGTATTACGGTGACATGAACAAGGCCTGGGTGCTCGATCGCTACAACGGCATGAACGGCCACAAGCTCGAGCCGAACGACGTCGTGCTCGTACCACTCAGCGATCTGCCGCTCACGGACGCGGGCAAGAAGGCCGCACAGCTTGCGGCGGGCGCGGACTGCTCACAAGCCATGGGCAGCGTGCGCGAGGCGCAGCGCAAGGTCGCGCAAGAGGTGCCCGCGCTGATCGCGGACGTGAAGGGCGGGCGCTACGTCGACGCGGTCAGCCGCGGCACGCGCTTTTTGGCGTCGGCGCTCTTGTCCGAGCCGGAACAGGCGATCGTCAATCGCCAGCTGCTCGAGGCCTACGTCGCGCTCGACGCGCCGGGGCTCGCCGCGCAAGCGTGCAGTGAATGGCGCAAGCGCGACAAGACCGCGCGGCTCGATCCGGTCGAGCTCAGCCCCAAGATCTTGGCCGCCTGCAAGCGCGGAGCCCCTTGAAGCTCGAGCGCGGCGCGATCGACTGGGGCAAGCTCGCGCCGCTCCGGCTGCACGCGCAGGGCGTGGCCGACGGCGCCTACGCGGGCTGGCACCGCAGCCGCCGGCGCGGCTCCGGCATCGAGTTCGGCGGGCATCGCGCCTACGTGCCGGGGGACGACCTGCGCTTCCTCGACCGCCACGCGCTCCTGCGCCACGGCGAGCCGCTCGTGCGCCAGTTCGAAACCGAGACCGATCGCGCGCTCTGCCTGCTGCTCGACGCGAGCGCGTCGATGAGCTTCAAGAGCCCGAGCGCGATCGCGGCAAAGTTCGCCTTCGCCGCGCTGCTCGCGGCCGCGCTCGCGAAAATCGCGGTCACGGGCGGCGACCGCGTCTCGCTCGGCTTCATCGCCCGCGACCCGCAGAGTGAGCTCGGCCCGAGCGGCGGAAAGCAAGCTTTCGAGCGCGTGGTTGGCGTGCTGGAGAGCGTGGAATCTACGGCCAAGTTGCACGAAGACCGCGCCAGCATCGAGCACGCGGTCGCGCGCGTCGAGCGGCGCGCAAACCGCGGCGCGAACGTGGTCGTGCTGAGCGATCTACTCGATCTGCCGCCCGGGTCGCTGGACTTGCTGGCGGGGCTAGCGACGCGCGAGCGCAACCTGTGCGTGGTGCGCGTGCTCGACCCGGTCGAAATCGAATTTCCGTTCACCGGTCCCGTACAGCTGCGCGCGCTCGAGCGAGACCGCCAGGTGGAGACAGACGGCGCGCTGGTGCGCGCCGACTACCTCGCGGCGCTCGCCGAGAACGAACGCCAGATAGGGCAGCAGCTCCTGGCGCGCGGTGGTCGCCTGCTGCGCGCGAGCTCCGGCGACGACCCGATCGCAAGCGTGCGCCGCGTGCTGGACGCGCTCGGAGGCCGGCCCGCGTGAGCTTCCTGGTCAGCGCCGCGCTCGCGGTCGGGCTGCTGGTCCTGGCGCCGATCCTGGCGCATCTGCTCCGCCGCGGGCGCACGCGCGTCCAGGATTTTCCGCCGGCGGAGCTCGTACCGGCGGCGCGCTCGGTGGCGCGCGAGCGGTCGCGCCTGGAAGACTATTTCCCGCTCGCGCTGCGTGGGCTCTTGGTGCTGTGCCTCGCGCTGCTGGGCGCTACTCCGTTCGTGCGCTGCTCGCGCCTGTCCCTGCAGCGGCCGCACGGCGCGTCCGTCGCGCTGGCGATCGTGGTCGACGACTCACAGAGCATGCGCCTCCGCACCGAGCAAGGCGTGCGCTGGGAGCTCGCGCTCAAGGCCGCGCGCGAGCTGTTCGACTCCGCGCGCGAGGGCGACGCCGTCTCGATCGTGCTCGCCGGCAAACCCGCGCGCCTGGCGCTCAGCGCCACCATGGATCTGCGCGCGGTGCGCCGCGCGCTCGACACGCTCGAGCCGAGCGATCGTCCCACCGATCTCGCGGGCGCGGTCCAGCTCGCGCGCTCGAGCCTGGACGGCCTCGCGCAGCGCGACCGGCGCGTGGCCGTGCTCAGCGATTTCGCGGGCGAGCTCCCCCCTTCCGGGGATCCGCCGCCCTGGGCTCCCGCCCCCGGGCTCGCGCTGCCAGCGCCGAACTGCGCCGTCGCCAGCGCCGAGCGCCGCGGCAGCGAGCTCGAAGCGGTCGTGGCCTGCTCTTCGGAAGCCGCCGCGCGCGGGCGCACGCTCTCGCTCGTCGGCCAGCCGGCGAAGGCGGCCCTGGTGGCGCGCGCCGGAACCCAGACGCTCACCTTGCCGCTCGATCCCAAGCACGAAAATCCAGAAGTCACGCTCGACGGCAGCGACGCCTTCGCGCTCGACGATCGCGCGCCGGTTGCGGCCGCGTCGAGTCACGTCGGCATCCTGTTGGTCGAAGACACCGCCGGCAGTCGCGTCGCAACCGGCGGTCCGCCGCCGCTCGATCAGGCGCTCTCGGCGCTCGAGACCGACGCGACGCTCAAATCCGCGGCGCTCGCCCCCGACCAGGCCGGAGACTACGACGGCCTCGCGCTCGCGCTGCTCGACGATCCCGGCGGACTCACCCCCGAGGCCCGCTCGGCCCTGACCAGCTTCGTCGAGCACGGCGGCGTGGCTGCGGCGTTCCTCGGCCGCCGCGCCGAGCACGCGCCGCTCGGCGCGAGCCTCGAGCCGTTCGCGCACGGCGCCGTACGCTTTCGCGCCGACGCGACCAGCGACGCCGCACCCCAGAGCTTCGCCTGGCTCGGTCCCGAGGGACAGAGCTTCAACGGCCTCGCCCCGCGCGGCCACACCAGCCTCGCCGCGGCGGATCTACTCGGCGCCCGCACGCTCTCCACCTTCACCGACGGCGATCCGTTTTTGACCGAGCGCGCGCTCGGCAAAGGCCTGCTCTACACGCTCGCGCTACCCACCGATCCCGAGCAGAGCGATCTCGCGCTCCGCCCCGGCTTCCTCGCGCTGCTCGATCATTTTCTGTACGAGGCTCGCCAGCGGCGCGGCGCCGGCAAGACCGTGGCCGGCAGCGAGTGGACGTTCGACGCCGCGAGCGCGGTCATCGTGCGCGGTCCGCGCGGTCCCGTGCACGTCGCCGAGCGCGCGCTGCCGGGCGGCACGCACCGCAAGTTCGTCGCGCTCGACAGCGCCGGCCGCTACACGCTCAAGGTCGACGACACGACCGAGCAGCGCGTGGTCACGCTCGATCCCGAAGAAACGCTCACTCTGCCGCATTTGCCCGACTCCGCGGCACCGCAAGCGCGCGCCGGCGCCCCGCGCAGCGACACCGACATTTCCCCCGAGTTCGGCTGGGTCGCGCTCGCGCTGCTCGGACTCGAGCTCGGCTTACGCGGCTGGCGCCTGGCCCGCGCCGGGCGCGCTACATTCGCTCCGGAGCGTCGATCCCGAGCAAGTTGAGCCCGGTCGCCAAGGTGCGCGCCGTGAGCTCGCACAGTGCGAGACGCGAAGCGCGCTGTTCGGCGGTGTCGGCCTTCAGCACCGGGCAAGCCTCGTAAAAGCTAGTGAAGCGCGCCGCGAGCTCATACAGGTAGCCGCACAGCTTGTGCGGAGCGAGCGATTCCTCGACCTCGCGCAGCACGGCGGGAAAAGCGAGCAGCTCCAGCCCGAGCGCGTGCTCGGCGGCTTCTTGGGTTTGAATGGCACCCGGTGCGTCGCTTCCGGCTTTGCGAAAAATCGACCGAATACGGGCATGTGCGTACTGCAAATACGGCCCGGTGTTGCCCTCGAACGCCAGCATGCGGTCCCAGGCAAAGATGTAGTCCTTGTTGCGATCGCTGCTGAGGTCCGCGTACTTGACCGCGCCCATACCGACCTCTTGGGCCACGCGCGCCCGCTCGTCGGCGGAGAGATCCGGGTTCTTCTCCAAAACGGCGCGGCCGGCGCGCTCGACCGCCTCGTCCAGAAGCTCGATCAGCTTCAGGTTCTCGCCGCTGCGCGACTTGAGCATCTTGCGATCCTCACCGAGCACGGAACCAAACGACACATGCTCCGCCCGCACCGACGGCGGAAGCCAGCTCGCCATCTTCGCGACTTCGAACACCATCGCAAAGTGCTGCTGTTGCGGCGCACCAACGACATACAGAAGGCGGGTACCGCCGAACTCCCCCGTACGAAAGCGAATCGCCGCCAGATCCGTAGCGGCGTAGCCATAGCCGCCGTCCTGCTTCCGCACGATCAGCGGCAGAGGTTCTCCCTCGCGCGTTTGAAAACCGGGCGGAAAGACGCACAGCGCGCCGTCACTGAGCTTGGCCAGTCCGAGCGCCGTTAGATCGTCACACACCTTCCCCAAGCGATCGTTGAAGAAGCTCTCGCCGCGAATATCCGCGTCCGTGAGCGAGATCGAGAGCCGGGCGAAGATCGCTTCCATCTCGCGCTTGGAAATGTCCACGACCGTGCGCCAGAGCTCGAGCGTCGCCGGATCGCCGGCTTGCAACGAAACCACGCGCTGGCGCGAGCGCTCCGCGAACTCGGGCGACGAATCGAACTTCTTGCGAGCTTCTTTGTAAAAGCTCGAGAGCTCGCCCACGCTGTACTGTTCCGTCGACCCCTCGCGCTGCACGTCCAACAAGTGCTCGATCAGCATGCCGAACGGCGTGCCCCAATCGCCGATGTGGTTCTGGCGGATCACGCGGTTGCCGCGGAACTCGAGCACGCGCGAGAGCGACTCGCCGATGATCGACGAGCGCAGGTGACCCACGTGCATTTCCTTGGCGATGTTGGGCGAGCCGTAGTCGATCACGACCACGTCCGGCTGCGGGCTCGGCTCGACGCCGAGCTTCGGATCCTTCGCGACCGCGCTCAGGCTCGCGGCCAGCGCGCTCGGAGCGATCGTCAGGTTGATGAAGCCGGGCCCGGCGATTTCCACCTTCTCGCAGAGCGCGCCGAGCTCGAGCTTCTCCACCAGCGCTTGCGCCACGTCGCGCGGCGGGCGGCGCAGGAGCTTGCCCAGGCTCATCGCCACGTTCACCTGGAAATCGGCGCGATCGGAGCGGCGCAGCAGCGGATCGGTGTGCTTGTGCTCGGCGCCGAAAGCGGCCTCGATCGCCGCGCCTACCTTCTCTTTGAGCGTGAGCAGAAGCTCGGACATGGTCGTCGCTCGTCTTTAGCCGTTTCCCGCGGGAAGTCTAGGGTGGAGCGGGCGCGAGCAGCGCGCGAAAGAGCCCGCGCTCGCGCAGAGCTTCTCCGCACAGCTCGAACGGCAGCTCACTCGCACCCACCTGGCAGCGGAGCTCCGAGCGCCACGCGTCGAATTCACCGGTCAGCTCGACCGCGCCGGACGCCGCGCTGAACAGCACGCGCGGCGTAGCCGCGGAAGCGCGGATCACACCGAGCGGTTCGCCCGATACGCTGAAGAACCGCACCGCGCCGTCCGCGACCAACGTCACGGTCCCGCCCGGACCAAAGCTCGCGTCGGAGGCGCGCACGAGCGGCAGAGTAGCGACCAGCGCGCCGCTGCCGAGCTTGCGCAGCTCGATCTGTCCCGGCTTGGTCAGCGGCATCGGGCTTCCGGGAAGAACGATCGCCAGATCGCGCGCGACTGCGGTTGCGGCTACCGTTGCTCCGGGCGGGAGCGCATCCCTCGGCCAAATCGCCAAGCGCCGCCCGCTGCTCGCGCTGACGAAGATCCGCGCTCCTGCCGAGTCCTGGCCGATCAGCGTGT
>JADMIO010703394.1_pt1 | contig 17466 bp, 14 predicted proteins | sample 8958161 | NCBI WGS metagenome assembly JADMIO01 (sample SAMN16585339, study PRJNA669376) | soil metagenome | isolation source: Crop rotation soil | place: USA: Cullars Rotation, Alabama | collected 2011
TGCGCGCGGCGCCTGGCCTGGACGGACTGGGATCGCCTGCAGGTTTACGAGGAGGTGCGGCGGCGCCTGCAACAGCCGCCGTTCACGGCGCAGTTCGGCCACGCGCAACGCGATGCGGAATGGAAGCGGCGCATCGATGAACTCGGCGCGAGCCTGACGGCAGAGGCGTTTCAGCGCGTGACGAAGCAATATCGTGCGGCGATTCGGATGGCCCCGGGCGATTGGGTCCTGCGCGAGAACCTGGCGAAGTTGCTCGAAGCAAATGGCGAACCCCAACGCGCGTTGGAAGAGTGGCGCGAGGTGATGCGCCTGTTGCCACACGAGATCCTGGCGCATTACCACGTCGGCAACCTGCTCGACTCGTTGGGACGAAGCGAAGAGGCCCTGCCCTTCTTCCGCGAAGCATTGCGCAGGAATGCCGCATCCACGGAAACCCGCAATGGTTTGGCGCTGGCGTTGATGAATCTCGGGCGCAATGCCGAAGCGGAGAAGGAACTTCTGCTGGCGCTGCGGTTGAAGCCCAAATCCACGGAAGCGCGCGTCAACCTCGGACAGCTCCTCGCGCAGCAGGGGCGGACGAACGAAGCGATCGCGCAATATGAACTCGCGCTGCGTCACGACACGAACAGCGCGGCACCGCACATTAATCTCGGCAAACTGCTGAACCAGGCGGGCGACAAGGCGGGGGCGAAATCGCATTACGAAGCCGCGGTGCGGATCAATCCGCAGAGCGCCGTCGCGCACTTCAACCTCGGCAACGCCTTGCTCGCCGAGAATCCCGCGGAGGCGGCGCGGCATTACACGGAGGCGGTGCGCGTGAAGCCGGATTTTGCGGAGGCCCATCTGGCGCTGGCTCTCGAATTGGCGCGGCGCGGCGAAAGCGCCGAAGCCGAGAGGCATTTCAAGGAAGCAATCCGCCTCCAGCCCGCGTCGGTCGACGGCCATTTCAATTACGGCGTCCTGCTCGCGCAGCAAAGGAGGTTCGCGGAGGCGGCGGGTGAATTCAGCGTGACGCTCAAGCTCCAGCCGAATCACCTTCGCGCCCGGGAATTTCTCCAGCGCGCCGAAGCCATGAAATGAAAACAGGACGCCCCGGGCGAGTCGTTGGACCGCACACAGATTTCAGTCCGCCCACTCACGCCGGGGCAAAGTCTCCTCACAAACTCGGAAAGCGGCGGCATTGCGGCATGAAACCACGCAGGCTTTGTCGGTTCGTTGAGTGAAGAACAGTTAATCCCGCGAGGCGCCTCTCGCCACTTTTTTCTTTCCGTCGGCGACGATTTTTCCGCGCACGGATTGCAAGGCGCCCAGCAACGCGTCCCAATCGCCGGCTTTGGTTTCCCAGCCGGCGCTGAAGCGCAGCACGCGGGCGGCATCCGCAGGCTTGTAACCCATCGCGCGCAGAACATGGGACGGCTCTTCCTTGCCGCTGGAACAGGCCGAGCCGGTCGAGACGGCGAAGCCGAGCTTGTCCAGCTTCACGACCCAGCGTTGCTGGCAATCGGCTTCGGGCATGAGGGCGGAAACGGTGTTCCAGAGGCGACGCGCCTGGGCGGAGACAATTTCGGCGCCGGGCAGGACGGCGACGAGGCGGCCTTCGAAGGCTTCGCGATAAGCGGCGCGCGCGCCGTATTCGCCGCGGGCGATTTGTCCTTCGCGCACGCCGAGCGCGGCGAGCATGGCCAGCACGCCGGGAACATTTTCCGTCCCGGCGCGGCGCAATTCCTCCTGCGGGCCGCCGCGGATGAGCGGGGAAATGGCGAGGCTGCGCGGAACTTTGAGAAAGCCGACGCCGCGCGGACCGCCGAATTTGTGGGCGGCGCCCGTGACCCAATCGCACGCGCCAAGGCCGCGCGACGCAAGTTTGCCGACCCATTGCGCGGCATCGCAGAGGAACGGAATCTCCTGCGCCCGGCAGATCTCGAGCGCCTCGGGCCACGGTTGCTGCGCGCCGGTTTCATTGTTCGCGGCCATGACGGCGATAAGCGCGGGCCGACGTCGTTTCAACTCGTCTTCGATCCAGGTCAACTCCACCACGCCATCGCGCGTCACAGGAATGAAGCGCAGCCGCTGGCTGAAATGAGCCCGCGCCGGCTCGAGGACGCTGGGATGTTCGATGGCGGAGAGCCAGACCTGGGCGTCGTCCGGAGACGTGCGGGCAGCGTGTTGGAGAACGGTATTGTTGGATTCCGTGGCGCCGGAGGTGAAAACGATTTCCGTCGCATGGCAGCCGAGGATGGCAGCGAGCCGTTCGCGGGCTTCGTTGAGGGCGTTCTCCGCACGCGCCCCAAGGCGATGCGGGCTGGAAGGATTTCCGGCAAAGCTGTCGCAGGACTTCCACCACGCCTGCCGCGCTTCCGGCAGGATCGGGCTCGTCGCGTTGTGATCGAAATAAATCACCAGCCGATTTGAACGGCGCGGGCGGGCACAGGCGAGAATTTTCGGAGCGAAGGCGGCGCGGAATTCACCGCGACGTCCCGGCACCGGCACGCCCAGCATGGAGGCGGTTCGCCTTCGCGTCTTCGGGCCCTGGCGTCTTTGCGTTGATATCCATTTGCCGCCCGAATCTCTTGCACCAATCCACGCGACGCTTGCGCCGCCTCTTGGCGCGCCGGTAGCGTCTCGCGCCGTGGACACCGGCAAGCCAGCGACCCTCTTCTACAAACGCTCGCATTTCGTCACGCATCTGCCGGTGCATTACCTCTATTCCCGATCGCACTTCTGGCTCGCGCGCCAGCCCGACGACACCTGGCGCATCGGCCTGACGAAGTTCGCCACACGCATGCTCGGAGACATGGTGGATCATGGCTTTGAGGCGCCAGTGAATGAACCGGCCGCCGTCGGGCAAATCATCGGCTGGGTGGAAGGTTTCAAGGCCATCTCGGATATCTATTGCGTGGCGGACGGAACCTTCCTCGGCGCCAATCCGGAGCTGCGCGAAAAGATTTCCCTCATCGACAAGCAGCCTTACGGCGCCGGCTGGCTTTACGCCGTGCGCGGCACGCCGGATGAGAAATGCCTCGACGTGAACGGCTATCGCGATCACCTCGACCGCGCGATTGATTTAATCCTGTCGAAGCAGAAGACTGACGACAAATGACTCCAGAATCCACGAACGACGGTTCCAAGGCCCGCTACATCATGATTGGCGGCTTTCTCGGAGCGGGCAAGACGACTTCCGTGGCGCGCCTCGCGGAGCGGCTGCAGCAACGCGGCCAGCGCGTGGGCCTGATCACGAACGACCAGGGCACGGAGCTCGTCGACACCGCGATGCTGCGCTCGCGCGGTTTCGCGACGGAAGAAATCCCGGGCGGCTGCTTCTGCTGCCGCTTCAATTCGCTCGTCGACGCGGCGAATCACCTCAAGGAGGCGGCGCGGCCCGACGTGTTCATCGCCGAGCCCGTCGGCAGTTGCACCGATCTCGTGGCGACGGTCACCTACCCGCTCCGCCGCATTTACGGCGGGAACTTTTCCATCGCGCCCGTCAGCGTGCTGGTGGATCCGGTGCGGGCGGCGCGCGTGTTTGGATTGGAGCCGGGCGGAAAGTTCTCCGAGAAGGTGCTCTACATCTACCGCAAGCAGCTCGAGGAGGCCGACCTCATCGTGATCAACAAAAGGGAAACGATGGACGCCCCACGGCTCGAGGCCTTGCGCGCCAGGCTGGCGGCGGAATTCCCCGCGGCGGATGTCATCGCGGTGTCGGCGCGGACGGGCGCCGGGCTGGACGATTGGTTTGCGCGCCTGGAATCAGCCGAGCAACTGGCCCGCGAAACGATGCCCGTCGATTACGCGCTCTACGGAGAAGGCGAGGCCCTGCTGGGCTGGCTCAACGCCACGGTCGCGTTGCGTGGCGCGGGCGGCGAGTTCGATGGCAATGAAACGGTGCACGCGCTTTGCCAGTCGTTGCAATCGCGGCTCGCATCTGCCGGCGCCGAAGTCGCGCACTTGAAGATGACACTGAGCCCGGAGGAAGGGCTGTCCGACCTCGCAGTCATCAACCTCGTGCGCAACGATCACGTTCCGGAGCTTTCGCAGGCGCTCGGCGATTCGATCGCGGGCGGCCAGCTCATCATCAACCTTCGCGCCGAGGCGGAACCGGAACTTTTGCGCCGCGAACTGAATGGAGCTTTGGCGGAAATTTTTCCGGCCGGTGCCAAAGTTCAGGCGCAGCTCGAACACCTCGAAGCGTTCAAGCCGGGACAGCCGAAGCCAACACACCGCGACGTCATCGGGTCGACCTGAGGGCCTGGACTGCGACCGGCGGCGGCGCGAAGGGTTAATTCCGCAGCGTGTTCCAAAGCACGCCGATGACGAAGAGCGTCATCATGGAGAGGCAGCAGACGAGCTTGCCGACCGCGCCGGCGAACAGGCCGAGGGTCGCGCCCACGCCCGCCTTGAGCGCCGGCTTCCATTCGCGGCCGCCCATCATTTCGAAAAGAGACGCGCCGATGAACGGGCCCAGGAGAATGCCGGGCAGATTGAAGAAGAGCCCGACGATGCCGCCCACGATCGCGCCGATCATCCCCTTCTTCGTCGCGCCGAACTTTTGCGCACCATAAAGCGTGGTCAGATAATCCATGATCAGCGCCAGCGCGGTCATCAGCACGATGAGCGTGAGCACGAACCAGCCGACGCTGGCGGACTTGAAGTAGAGCTTGTGCGCAAAGGCCGCGATGAGCACGAGCGGCGTGCTGGGCAGCGCCGGAAGCACGCTGCCGAGACAGCCCACCGCCATGATGAGAAGCGCAATGGCCAGTCCGATAATCTGCTCGACCGTCATGGCGCGTTCATTTCTTCATCGGCTCCACCACCTTGTAATCCGCGTCCAGCCGCGGCGCAAAGAGCGCGTCGTCGATCTTCGGATTGAACTGCACATGACGAAATTCGTTGCGCATCGTCGAGCCGTCGCCGAACTGCAGCTCCGTGGCCCGCAGTTGAAAATCGTTCGTGCCGAACGCGAGCGTGATTTGCGGCATCATGCGCCGCGCGGAAAAGGACTTCGGCTGCAACACGACCTGGTGCAGGTCGTTGAGCTGCGTGACGGCCAGGACCTTGAACCGCTTTTCGATCTCCGCCTGGCTGCGGGGAAAGCCGGCCTCGAGCAACGCCAGCGTGTCCTTCCACTGGCCAAGCTTGTCGCCGGCGAGCGGATATTTCTCGACCCGTTTCAGGCGCGGATAAATGACGAGCATCTCGTTGCCGCCGCGCACGGCGATGGTCTGGGCCGGCGAACCGATCTCCCAGCGGAACTTCTGCGGCGCGGCGAACCAGACATGGCCGCTGTTGGTTTGCGGCTGCGCCAGCGCCTTGAACTTGCGGATTTGCGTCAGATCGGCGGACCAGGTGATGAGGTTCGTTTGAGCGGCGAGAAACTTTTGCAGAACGGCGGGCGGCTCGGCGGCCGGCGCCAAAGCAGGAGCCAGCACGAGCGCCAGGATCAGGGCGGAACGGAGAGCGGCCCGGAGGCCCGGCTCTTGCGGGCCGCGTTCCCGGATCATTCGTAATTCGTGCTTCGTCATTGGCCTGGCTTCCACACCGGCACAAAGTGATACCACTGGTCCAGATGCTGGCGGATGGCCGGTTCCAGCGCGGCCAGCAATTTCTGCGTGAGCTGCCGGCGCGCGGCGCGATCGCGGAGCGCGGCTCGTTCGTAATCCACCGGCGGCAGGATGTGGGCCGCATACCGGTCCCCGGCGTGGACCAGGCAGGCGGGCAGCAGCACGCAATTCGTGGCCCGGGCCAGTTCGGCGGCGGCGATCGAGGCGGAGAATTTCCTTCCGAAGAGTTCCACCTCCACCGCGCTTGTCTTGGGCGGCCGATCGATGAGCAGCGCCACGGTGGCGCCGGCTTCGAGGCGGCGAATGATTTCCACGAAGGCAAACGGGTCCCGGCCAATCACGAGCGTCTCGATGCCCTGGCGCGCGCGCGCGGCCTGGCGCAGTTCCGTGAGCCCGACGCCGGGTTCCACGAGCGTGATGACGTGCAGCTTGTAACCGTGGCTCGTGAGCAAGGGCGCGCCGAATTCCCAGTTGCCGAGATGCGGCGTGACGAGCAGCACGCCGCGGCCCGTGGCTTGCGCGGCGAGGAAATGATTCCAGCCCGTCAACTCGCCGAACGAGCCGTCAATGGAAATGCCCGCCTCGAATTGCCAGAGGTCGACGAGCTTGGCCGCGAATTGTTGAAATAACCGGGCCGTCACGCGTTCGGACTGGGCGCGGTCATGGTTGAGCGCGGGGAGAAGATTTTGCACCACCACTTCGCGACGGGCGGAGAAAAGCCGCCGGTAGGCCGAGGCCAGAAACGAAGCCAGCGTTTTCAGGCCGCGCTCCGGCAGGACGCGGGCGAGAACAAGGCCAAAGCGCCAGAACGCGGCGCCATAAAAAACGGACGGACGCTGCGGCAGCGAACGGGTTGGCCGCGATTCGACTTTGGGCGGGCATTGAACATCGAACGTGGAAGCCGCGCCTCCGGCCACGCCCGTAGCCGTTCCCTGTTCCGTGTTGGTCTGATGTTCGACGTTCACTTCCTTTTCACCGCATGCCACCAGAGCGGCAGCAGGTATACGGAGACGAGCATCGCGCAAACGATGCCCGTGCCACAAACTTTTCCGAGGCTGGCCATCCCGGCGTTGTTGGACAGCGCGAGCGAAGCAAAGCCCGCCACGGTTGTCGACCCGGCCAGCAGCAGCGCCCGCCCGATGGAGCCGCGCACGAGCGCCAGATCGCCGTGATGCCGTTGCAGCGCGAGCTGCACGTGGATGGAAAAATCCACGCCCATGCCGAGCAGAAGCGGCAGGGCCATCATGTTCAGGAGGTTCCACGACCAGCCCAATGCGCTCATGAACGCCCAGAGGCAGACGCCGCTCATCGCCAGCGTGGCCAGGCTCAACAGCATTTCGCGAAAGCTGCGGAACGCAAGCCAGAGCGTGAACACCACGAGCACGAACATCGGCGTCAGCACTTTCCAGAATTCCGCCTTCACGCGGGCAAAGACCGAGTAGCCGAGCATTTCCCAGCCGGAGATGTAAATATCGCGCGGAGCCAGTTGATCCGCGAGCGCGAGCAGGCGCGGCGCGAACGCCGTCAGCGGCGCGTTGGTGTTCCGGAACATGAGGCCAAGGGCGAGCAACTGGCCCGGCCGGCGCGTGATGAACTTCTCGATGATCCAAAGGCTGTTTTCATTCGTGGGCCAGAAAACGCCGGGCTGGGCTGCGGCGTAATGCCAGGTGCGCAACATGCCTTCGCCGAGCGCGAAAGAATTGGTGGTGAAGCCGCCCGCGAGCAGCGCCGATCGGAATTCGTTTTCGCGCGCGTCCAGCGCCGCCGCGATGGGACGGTTGGCCGCCTGATATTCCGGCCGCGGCCACAGGCTGTCCGGCAGCGTGAACGACGCAATGAGGCCGTTGGATTGGGCGCGCGACAAGGCCGCGCGCGTCGCGGCCAGTTTTTCCGACATCTCCGCCTCGTTCTTCGCCACGGTCAGGACCCAGAGCGGTTCCTGCGTGCGCTGGAGCCGCTGCTTGATCTCCGCCACGGCGGCGTAGGCCGGGCTGTTCTTTGGACGCAACGCGTCGGGTGAATTGTCGAAGCCCGGAAACCGCAGCGCGAGCAGGACGGCGCAAATCACGAGCAGAATCGCCGTGCCGCGCCAGGGCGAAAAGGAGAGTGACTTCGGGACAGACGTAATGATCTGCGTGGAGCCGCCGACCGTCGGCGCGCGCCCGCGCATGAGCGGCGGCAGGAAAGCGTAGAGCATGACGACCGCTGCGAGCGCGATGCCAATCGCCACGAGCGTCCCGAGCTGGCCGAGTCCGGGCAGTCCGCCCAGATTCAGCATGAGAAACGCTCCGCAAGTCGTGACGGCTGACCAGAAGATTCCCGGCGCTGCCATGCGCTGGATGACGGGCAGCGATTCCTCGGGATGGCTGCGCGATTCCTGGTAGAGCACGATGCCGAAATCCTCCGCGAGGCCGAGCAGGATCGAAGCGAACCCAAGCGTGATGACGTTCAATGTTCCGAAGACGAGCCCGCCCAGGGCCAGGGTCCCGGCCAGGATGAGAAGCAGCAGCGCCGTGAGCCAGAGCAGCGGCTTGAAGCGGCGGTGCGTGGCGTAAAAGAGCACGGCAATGATGAGCAGCGTGGCGCCGGACGGTCCGGCCAGATCCTGTTTCATGCCGCTGGAAATCTCCGCGACGAAGGCAGGCCGTCCCGTGAAATGCACTTTCACCGGCTCACTCAGTTGCGCGGTGTACAACGCGTTCGTCACGGCGCGGCGCATCTCCTGCACCCATTTCGTGCACCTGGCATAATCCGAAAGCTCCGGGCGCGCCTCGGCGAACACGACGCGAAACATGCCGTCGCCTGAAACGAAAAATTCTCCGCCATCGCCGAAGCTGTTGACGGCGCCGAACGACTCGGGAAGCTGCGTCAGGTTGAGCGGATCGTAACCGCGCCGCGCCAGGTCCTGCGGCGAAAGCGAAGTGGTGAGCGCTTCCTGCGCCTCGCGCAAAATGTTGGGCAGGTTGGTGGAGGCAAGGCGGTTCGTGAGCTCGGCGAAAGCTTCCGGCGGCTGATTGAACCAGGCGTAGGCGATCAGCTCGGCGGATTGCCCCGGATTTTCCATCCAAAGCGGCTGCCAGGTGACCTGCCGCGTAAGATTGGTGGCGGCGCGCAACGCGATCGCGATGCTGCGCGCGGCGTTCTCCGTGACGTCCGGATCGCCCGACTCGATGGTGATGATCAGCTCGCGCGCATTGGCGAAATTGGTTTGGTAGAATTTGATGCCGCGCACGACGGGAAATTCGTCGGGCAAAAGGTTCAGCACTTCGACGTCGAGCCGCAGCCTCCACAAACCAAGGCCCATTGGAATGAGCAGCAACAGCCAAAGCCAGTGGCGGGAGAATTTCATCGGCACGGCGCGGATTAGGAAGGCGTTGCGAACGGGGCCGTGCGCCGTTTCTGAGTTTGGACGTGGGACGAGCCGCAGTGGGCGGCGGTGTTCTCACCGCGCCGCGGCTGCGACGGAACGTCTATCGCGGCGCGCCGGGGAAAGCGCACCCTGCCTTCAGCTTCATGAAAAAATGGAAGCACCGCTTTCATGGATTGAGAAACCCCGACACCGTTTCGCCGCTCTTCGGATTTTCCAGCGTGAAACCCTGCTGGGCCGTTTGTTGAAAAATCAACGGCTCGGGCGGCTTCCGGCCATTCAAGGCGCGCGCCAGGTGCACGAACAACAGCCGCGGACTGGGTTCACCCAGGCCAGTGAACTTGCGGCGTTGCGGCACGAACTGAATCTGCCAGCGCTCCCCCACGGTCTGGGCCGTCACGAAAGGGAGAGGATTCTTGGTCAGTTGCAGCATGGCTCGATCGCCACGCGTGGCGAAGAGGAGCTCACCCGCAATCTCCGGCTTGTCCCTGTCCAGGCGCCACACCGCCTGGCCCTGGCGCAGCGTCCAGCCCGGTTCTGAAAGATTCACCGGCGGCAAATCAGGGACGGTCCGGCACGAGGCGAGCAGCAACGCCAGCAATGCGCCGCCGGTCAGCAACCAGCCGCGAAAGATTTCGCGCCCCGCGGCCGCGATCATTCCTTGATGAGGTCGTCGTTCCACGCCTTGTGCATTTCCTCCGGCGTCGCCATCTTCAGCGGCCGCACGATGCGCAACCCGAGGAACTGCGCGTCGGTGAGATACCAGATGCTCTTGGGCAACTGCGGATCCTGTTGCTTCCAGCTCTTGTGGGAGAATATCCGCGCGCCGCTGCGCAACTGCGACACGGACGTCATGCCTTTTCCACCGGGCTGGGGGATGAGGTCCCACGCGCCGCCGCGAACGACATGGGGATAAACCTGGGTGCCGCGCGAAAACGGACTGTCGGCTGTGCCGCTGCCGGCGGTCTCGTAAGCCTTCGGGTCGTAGCCATCCGCCGTCCATTCCGCCACGTTGCCATGCATGTCGTAAAGGCCCCACGGATTGGGCTTCTTGCGCCCGACCTTCTGGTATTTGAAGTCGCTGTTCTTCTCGAACCACGCGTATTGGCCGAGCTGGCTCTCGTCATCGCCAAACGAATACTTCGTGGTCGTGCCCGCGCGGCAGGCATATTCCCACTCCGCCTCCGTCGGCAGCCGATAATACTCGCCCGTCTTCGCGCTCAGCCACTGGCAGAACTTGTTCGCGGCGTGGTGCGTCATGCTGATGGCCGGATAATCATCCTTGCCCATGCCAAAGCTCATTTCCACGTAAGGCTGGGTCGGGCGCGCCACAGCATCGGAAACGGTGTCCACATGAGGGTCCGTCGGAATCTCTTTCTTGAATTTCCGCTCCTCGTCCCGGTACATGAACAGCTCGTATTCGCTCCAGGTCACCTCGTAGGTTCCCATCCAGAACGGCGCAATCTTCACCTTGTGCTGCGGCCCTTCGTCGGCGTTGCGGCCGGCTTCCGCGGCGGGACTGCCCATCATAAACTCGCCGCCCTTGATGGGCGTCATGCTGTACTGCACCTGCGTGCCCGGAATGGTTTTCTTGTAGGGCTTCATCTCGGCTTCCAGCACGGCCGACGATTTTGAAACGATGAACTTGTGGATGTTCGCGGTGACGGCGAGCTCATCGGCGCCGGCCTCCTCCTTCTTCTTCGGCGTCAGCGTCAAACCCTCCGGCCATTCCGCGCCCTGCTCGATCCAGGCGGAGAGCAAATCAATTTCCTCCTTCTTCAACGGGCCGTTCTTGTTCAATGGCGGCATGAGCCGCTCGTCGTTCGTGCTCACGGCGGTCGCGGTGTAGACCGGGCTTTCCTTCGGCTTGCCGGGAACGATGCCCGGGCCGCTGTCACCGCCGGCGAACGCGAGTTTCTTTTCGTCCAGCCGCAGCCCGCCCTTTTTGTGGCCGTCGCGATGGCAGGCCACGCAGTTGAATTCAAGAATGGGCTGAATGTGCTTCACGAAATCCACCTTCGTCACGGCCGCCAGCGTCAACCCCGCCGGCCACGCCGCGCCCTGATCGATCCAGTTCTTCAACACTTCTGTTTCCGCCGTTGTGAGCCGCGCATTCTTCGGGCGCGGCGGCATCACCTTCTCGTCGTCATCGGGCAGGAGGGTAAGCTTGTAGAGCGGGCTGTCGCCGGACTTGCCCGGAACGAGCACGGCGCCGCTGTCCCCGCCGGCCAGGGCCGCCTCGTGGGTGTGCAGCCGCAGGCCGCCTTTTTTCTGCTCCGCGCCATGGCAGCGCACGCAGTGCTGTTCGAGAACGGGTTTGACCTGCTTCGTGAAGTCGACGGGGTCGGCGGCAAAAACGAGCGCGGGCATCGCGGCCAGCGCCAGGCTGAGTGAGAGACGGTTCAATTTCATTCCTAAAGTTATGCATACTTGGACGGCGGCGGCGCTTCTGTCAATTCACGCTCCATGCGATACCGCGCCGGCCATGGATTTGTTCCTGTAGTGCGACGGCATTTCCCCCGGGGGTCCTTTTCGGGAGATGCCCCGATTCCGCCGGGAACGGTCCCGGACTAGAAATAACGCGTCAGTCAGGACGGGGCATCCACAGCCCCGCGGGCATAAAGACAGGCGAGTGCGTTGCCTGTCGGAGCATGGCCGGTGAGGGGACATCGGCCAAATTGGAGCGGGCGCAGGTTAGGGGTTCCGGCGCCCGCTCTTCTTTTTTTCCCGGAAACGGTTCGGGTTCAAAGTGCCGTGGCCGTGGCGAAAGAACCGGTTCAGATTTCGTTGGAGCCTTTCACGGCAAACCAGAGTGTGTTAAGGTCGCGGGGTGACCAAGCCGTTCGTTGTCGTCCTGATCTGCGCCCTGGCCGGAAACGTTCCAGCGGCCGGTCCCCGATTGGAAATAGGCGCCGTTGGACCCAATGTAACGGTGACCTACAGCGGGATTCTGCAGGGCAGCGCGCGGGCGGACGCTCCATTCACCAACCTGTGGGGCGCGGCCAATCCACATTCGACTGCGTCCTACGGTGGCCATCAATTCTGGCGTGCACGGCTGGGTGGCCCGCGCACATTTGCAGCCGGGGAAATGTTCAGCGCTGCGATTCGGGCCGACGGAACCTTGTGGACATGGGGCGCAACGACGAATCGTCCCATGCTCCTCGACGCCGGAACCAATTGGTTGGCGGTCGATTGCGGGTCGGATTACCTCCTGGCGCTCAAGTCGGATGGCAGCTTGTGGGGGCAAGGCCAGAATCTTTACGGCCAACTGGGCGTCGGCACCTGGCTGGCAACGGATCACGTGATGCTGGTCGGCGACGCCTGGCGCAGCGTCAGCACCGGCCAACGCCACAGCGCCGCTATCAAGGCCAACGGCACCCTCTGGACGTGGGGTGAAGGCGATTACGGCAGGCTGGGCACGGGCTCCAGCGTGACGACCAATCGTCCCGTGCAGGTGGGGACGACTCACGACTGGGTCGGCGTCGCCTGCGGTGAATCTCACACCCTGGGCCTCAAAGCCGATGGCAGCGTCTGGGCCTGGGGCAGCAATGAGCGACTCGTTTTAGGCAGCGACATCCTGGCAGAAACCAATCGTCCCGTTCGCGTCGGCATGGCCAACGATTGGGCGGTTCTCGCCGCGGGGGAGGCGAATGCCATGGCGTTGAAGGCGGACGGCAGTCTTTGGACCTGGGGCATGCTGGATATTTATTGGCTCGGGGACAACGGCGACAATTCCAGCACACCCGTCCGTGTGGGAACGGCCAATCACTGGGTCGACATCTCCGGAGGCGCCAATCACGTGCTGGTGATCGACCGTGATGGAAGACTGCAGGGATGGGGTAACCCGACGGCCGACCAGTTGGGCGAAGTAGATAGCGAACGATTGCCTGTGCCGCTGAGCGAAGACTCGGACTGGGTCGCGATGTCCGGCGGCCAGTACCACACCGTGGCCATGCGACGGGACGGCAGCCTGTGGGCAGTCGGCAACAACAACTGGGGGCAATTGGGTATTGGCACGTGGGGAATTGGGACGGGCACAAATCAGTTTGTGCGCGTGGGAGGAACGGTCTTGCCCTTTCAGGCCCGGCTTGAATGATCAGCATTGCCCCTGCCCTCTTCGAATTGCCCCGTGTTGGATTCGCGCCGATTTCAAGTCTCCGATCTTGCACTTTGAACTTCAAAGCTGAGCCGCGCTTCCCACGTTAAGCCTTGAACTTTGAACGTTGAGCTTTGAACTTCTCCCCCCATGACGGATCCGCGCTTTGCGAAACTGGCGAAACTTTTGATCGAATACTCGACCGTGCTCAAAAAGGGCGAACGCGTCCTCTTCGAAGTGATCGACGTCCCCGATGAATTCTCCGTAGAACTGCTGCGCGCCGCGCGGAAGGTCGGCGCCACGCCCATCATCGAGATGCGCCACAGCCGCGTGACGCGGGAGATCATTCGCGGCACCGAGGAACGGCATGCCGTCCTCGTGCGCGACATCGAACTGGCGCGCATGAGGAGGATGCAGGCCTACATCGCGATTCGCGGCGCGGACAATGCCAGCGAAAACTCGGACATCGCGAGCGACCGCATGGCGCTCTACTCGAAAACCGTTCGTCCCGTGCTCGATTATCGCGTGAACAAAACCCGCTGGTGCGTCCTGCGCTGGCCCACGCCGAGCATGGCCCAGGCGGCGAGCATGAGCACGGAGGCGTTCGAGAATCTTTACTTCGACGTCTGCACGATGGATTACGCGAAGATGGCCCGCGCCATGTTGCCGCTCGAGCGCCGGATGAAAAAGGCGGACAAGGTGCACCTCACCGCGCCCGGCACGGATTTACGCTTCAGCATCAAGGGCATCGGCGCCGTGAAATGCGAAGGCCTGCGCAACATTCCCGACGGCGAAGTCTTTTCCTGTCCCGTGAAGAATTCCGTGCAGGGGCACATCACGTTCAACACGCCCACGATTTATTCCGGGACGAAGTTCGAGAACGTGCGCCTTGAGTTCAAGGACGGCAAAATCGTCCGCGCCACGGCGAACAACACCAAGCGGTTGAACGAGATTCTCGATACGGATGCCGGCGCGCGCTACATCGGCGAGTTTTCGCTCGGGTTCAATCCCTACATTCTCAACCCGATGTGCGACATCCTCTTCGACGAAAAGATCGCGGGCTCGCTGCACTTCACGCCCGGCCAGGCTTATGAGGTGGCGGACAACGGCAATCGCTCCGCCGTGCACTGGGACATGGTGCTGATCCAGCGCAGGGAATGGGGCGGCGGCGAAGTGAGCTTCGACGGCGAAGTGATTCGCAAGGACGGCCTCTTCGTGCCCAAGGATTTGCAGGGGCTGAATCCGAAGAATTTGAAGTAAGACTTAGCTGTCCCCGTTCTTTTTCGCCGCTTCTGGCGAAGGATTAGCCGCGAGCCTTGGCGTAGCCCGGCTTGATCACTTCATAGATCAGCCGCAGCCTTTCGTCGAACGGCAGGAAGGCGCTCTTAATCGCGTTGAGCGTGACCTTCTCCAGGTCGTTGAGCTTCAGGCCGAATTCCTCGACGGCGATGGCGAATTCCTTCGTCATGCTCGTGTCGCTCATCAGGCGGTCGTCCGTGTTCAACGTGACGCGGAAGCCGCGGTCAAAATACATCTTGAACGGATGCTCGCTCAGCGAACGCACCGAGCCGGTGTGGACGTTGCTCGAGACGCACATCTCCAGCGGGATGCGCCGGTCGAGAATGTATTGCGCCAGCGTGCCGAGCTTCACGATTTTCCCGTCCAGCACCGTCATGTCGTCCGTGAGCCGCGTGGCGTGGCCCAGCCGATGGGCGCCGCAAAACTGCAGCGCCTGCCAGATGCTGGCGACGCCAAACGCCTCGCCCGCGTGCAGCGTGGAATAAAAATTGGCCCGTTGAATCGCCGCGAAGGCGTCTGCGTGTTTCTTGGGCGGATAGCCCGCCTCTTCGCCCGCGAGATCAAATCCCACCACGCCATGCGCGCGGAAATTGATGGCCAGCTCCGCCGCTTCCAGCGAATCCATCCGGTCGCGCATCGCGCAAACGATCAGGCCCCACTTCACACCGTATTTCTCCTCGCCACGCCGCAGGCCATCGAGCGTCGCGCCCACGATGGCCTCGTCGGTCAACCCGCGCTGGCGATGAAAGCACGGGGCGAAGCGCGCTTCGGCATAGACCACGCCGTCGCGATGCATGTCCTCGATGAATTCAAACGCGACTCGTTCCAGCGCGGTGCGCGTCTGCATGACGCCGATGGTGTGCTTGAAACCTTCGAGGTAGAGCGGGAGCGAGCCGCGGTTGGCGCCGCGGAAAAACCAGGCGGCGAGTTCTTTGGCGTCCTGGGTTGGGAGTTCGCTGTAGCCGACCTCACGCGCCAGATCGATCACGGTTTGCGGACGCAGCCCGCCGTCGAGATGTTCGTGCAACAGAACTTTGGGCAATGCCTGGAGGTCCACAGCGACGGCATGATTCGCCCTCCCCTCGGCGCGCGGCAAGAGGATTTCGCGCCGCCCGATTTGAATACGGAACTCAGGAACTGAGGAACCGGAACGCCCTTTCCTGAGTCCTGAGTTCCTGATCAATTCTCTTCGAAGGCACGAGGCCGCTACTGCAGCTTCAGCGGCATCTGGAACACGCGATCGTAAAGCTGCGAGAGCATCTGGCCCGTCTGCTGGCTCGCCACGGTGTCGCCCAGCTGAATCGTGCGCGTCGGCGTCACCTGGTTGAGCACGGCGCAGTATTCGCCATTGACCATGATGCCGAGCAGCTCGCCGCCCTTGGTGAAGACCAGATCGCCGCGGGACGGATTGAATTTGCCGAACAGGCCCTTGAGACGATTGCGGTCCACTTTCACGTAATGCTGCGGCGTGGCGGCATCGATCTGGAACCGGCATTCGCCGTAATAACCTTCCGTGGCGCCGACGATCACCGCCTCCTGGAATTTGAACGGGTCCGCGGCCGCCTTGTAGATTTTCACGCCGTATTGTTTCGCCTGCGGTTCGCCCACGGGAATGACCACGATGCGCGGGTCCTGCGCGAGAAATGACAAACGCACGCCGCCGTAGCGGGTCTGGCCGCGTTCCAGCACGGTGGTGATCTTGTTCCAGTCCGTGCCCGGGTTCCAGATCATGAGCGGCGTGTCGTCGACGTGGAAGAGCGCAAAAATCTGCGAACCTTCCGTGAACATGATGCACTGGCTGACCTTGTCCTTCACCACGTCGCGCCCGAACAATCCGCTGCGCGTCGCCTCGAAGCGCGCCGTGATGCGATTGCTCAGGAACTGGCTGAAGATGGCGTTGGGGGCCTGGGCGCGGTTGTCGCGGATTTCCTGCGTCAGCTCCGTGGATTTCGCCGCGAGCGTGGCCACGTTCGTCGCCAGCACGGTGGCGTGCGCCTGCAATTTGGCCTTCTCCTCGCGCTCCACCGCAACCGTGCTGCGCAGCTCAGCCACCTGCTCGCGCGTCAGGTTTTTCTCCACTTCCGAAACCTGGAGCTTGGCGGTGAGCTGCTGCTTCTCGGCCATGGCGGCCTGCGCGGCCCTTTCCGTGTCCGAAAGCTTCTGCTGCAGCGTGGCCGCCTCCTGCTCGCGCCGCTTCAAGTCGGCTTCGAGCTCCTTCAAGCGCTCCTTCGACAGCACGTTCTCGGTGCTGGCGGCGGTCAACTGGCTCTGTACGTCCTTCAGGTTGGTCTGCACGGACGCGAACTGCTGGGCCAGCGAGGCGCGCTGCTGCTCGATTTGCTTGGCCTGCTCCTCGGTCTTGCGCAGGTTGGCCTGGAATTCCTTGATGCGCTGCTCGCGCTCCGCCACGGCCTGCTCCTGCGCGCGCAAATCCTGCGTCAGCTTCTCGCGCGATTGCTTTTCGTCCTCGAGCGCGATCTTGAGCGTGCCGACGACGTCCTTGCTTCCGTCCGTCTGGCGGGGCGCCGGGGAGACGCTGGTCTCGACCTTTCTCGCGTCCTCCGATTCGAAGTTCGAAAAGGCGACGAGCGTGACGAGCAGGAAGTCGCAGATGACAATGAGAATGGATCGATTCATGACTTCGTTTCCGTTTCGAGGATCAGCTGCCGGCGGAGCGGCCGGACGTGAAAGATTTTCAGGATCGACACGAAGATGATGCCGAACGCGGTCGAGGCGTAGGCCATCATCGAGATCTTGCCGATGCCGATGGACATGAGAATGAGCGAGAGCACCGAGCCGACGAAGCCGATGTAGAGGCCGGCGTCGAAGAGCAGATCCTCATTCTCGATCAGGCGCAGTTTCATTTGGGGCGGCACCGATTCGCGGCGGATGCGCGCGAGCCGGGTCAGGCACCAGATATAAATGAGCGCCTGGATGGAGAAGAATGTGATCAAGGAGACGAGACTGAGCTTGTTCATAATATCAGGTGTGACTTGTTGCAGTTTGAGCCCCGCGGCCGCCGCGAGGTTGGGCACTTGAAAGCGAATCGGAAAGGGACTGGCCTGGTGAGGCACGCCCAGGAACGGCTCGACCGCCACTTTCCAGCACATTGGGATCCTAAGCTTAGAATTCCACGTGGACAAGTT
>JADMIO011602925.1_pt1 | contig 17465 bp, 16 predicted proteins | sample 8958161 | NCBI WGS metagenome assembly JADMIO01 (sample SAMN16585339, study PRJNA669376) | soil metagenome | isolation source: Crop rotation soil | place: USA: Cullars Rotation, Alabama | collected 2011
ACCGCGCCGCCCACCGGCGAGATCAACGACGGCGCCGTCGGAGCAGCCACAGCGGCCCGGCAAATGACACTTAATAATACGAGACTGAAAAATAGCGTGAGAGATCGGTAGACAGACGTTCGGCGCTTCATAAATATCCCCCCCCCAGGGTTCAGAGAACACAACCCGTTACAGTGAAATGGCTCTAAGAGCAATGAGTGTTTTCGGCTAGCCGAAGGAGCAACACATATCACTCGCCAGCCCGCCGCAGCCGAAGCAGCAGGACAGCCCGGGGGGTAACGATGCCGCCTTCCTCCTTTACAGAGCGAGGATCGGGACGAAAAATACATTCCTTCAGCGGCATTCACCTGGCTAACAGTTAATACAAACCACAGGTGTTTGTACCTTAGTTGTTCATAGCGGTCGAAAGTTTTGCGTTTTGTTGAGGTTGCTGGTACCGAAGGGGCTCTAAAGCGATAGATTGTTTTGCGGTCACTGGGGGTTTTTGATTTTCTTAGGAAAACTGCAAGTGTTGTGTTCCGCACAGTCGCACCGCCAGTACGGTAAGCACTGAGTTGTACCTTAGTTGTTCCGAACTTTTCTTCGACTTACTACCCCTTGACAATCTGCCGCTGAATCTCATAATCGGTCTATGACGGAGAAAGAAATCGTCCTTGAAACAATAAAAGCCTTGCCGGACGACTGTTCGATTGAGGAGATTGCAGAGCGCATTGAGTTTATGGCGGCGGTGCAGAAAGGTCTTGATCAACTGAATAGAGGCGAAGGCATTCCTCACGACGAAATCAAGAGACAGCTGGCCTCATGGCTTACAACCTAATCTGGTCTCCCGCAGCTCGCGACGACCTTCATGACATAACCGTATTCATCGCTCGTGATGATTACGATCGGGCAATGTCCTTCGGATACGAACTGATTTCAGAGATAGACCGCCTAAAAGAGTTTCCCGAGTCGGGCCGCATCGTACCCGAATATAGTAATCCCTGATCCGCGAGGTCGTCTTTCGGCCGTATCGAATCGTGTATCGAATCCATCATAAGTCGAAGGTGTGTGAGATTGCGCGCGTTTGGCATTCAGCACGAGGACTCCCGAAACTCTAGAGACTAGACGAACAGAGCTAGTGCTTCGAATGATTAGCGCTAATACACCCATTTCGATGGAGGCGCGAACAGTTCTCCGTTACGACTTAAAATAAACGATCCTCTCTTTCTGACTCCTCCCGCGATTATTCGCCGTCACTGGCCAGTGGAGGTAGCAGACAGATCGCGATAAGCGAAGCTCTTCTCAACGGAGCTAAAAGCTTTGCCATCGACTTCGGCGTAAGGGTAAACGAAGTAGTTGAGCGGCTCTCCGCGCTGCTGCGGTTCGAGGATCAAATCGCGACCGATACTAAACTCGACGCGGTTTTCATCATGCGCGCCGAAGAAGTATTCGCGTTTGGACGAGTCCTTAGCCGCTTCTGACGCATCAATCGGCACCCAACCGATGCCCTCGGCATAGAACTCCGCCCAACAGTGATAGCCGCTCACCTCGCCTGCGCCTCTATCAGCCGGCAACGGAAAACCAATCGCGAAGCGAGCCGGAATGCCAACCGCGCGGGCATAGCCGATGAAGATGGCATGAAAGTCCGTGCAGTTGCCGCGTCGCGCATCACAGGCGTAGTAGATGTCACCGCGTCCCCAACCCTGGCCGGTCTTGTCGTATTTTACAGTTGCGACCACATGGTTATAGATGGCACGTGCTTTCTCAAGATCAGTTTTAGCTCCAGCCGCAGCTACTACTTCCTGCGCCCACTGCTTGATCTTGCCGTCGATCGGCACTAATCGATCCGGCTCGAGCCAGCGCTCCATGTTCGGGTCACGCTCTACTTTCAAAGGAGCGTAATTTGTTTGCTGTAGTCTTTCCTGTAGATGCTCCTTGCGAATTGCGTTGAAGCGCATGGTGACAGCGAGGCTTGATTCCTCGGGGTTATTCAAGCTGATGTGCATGACTTTGTTTCCATACTGTGACGTATGAATTTTGTATTCGTGAGGCGAATCGATCTTCAGGTCAGTGATCTTCTGGAAAGGGCTGTCGTGTGGTACGGGTATCCAAAGGTCCACTTTCTTTGTTCCGGCGGGGATTTCTTTGACCAGGGCTTTATATTCAAACTCGAACTTACGCTCTCGTGGCGCAGTTGCAGTTGAAGGTGGTGCTGTACGACTGACGAAGGTAAAGAGTGTGCCGCAGAGTGCAGCGATAATCAGATACGAACTTTTCATCATGACGAGCGACTCGCTTTCTCAGGCCCGGGAAAGCAAGCGCCTCGTCGAGTAGTTAGACGAAGTCTGGCGAGTTACTCCTGAGTCTGTGAAGGTAAGGGTGTTTTGCGATCCACACCGGGATCGCTAACTTCCCGATTCAGTTAGATTGTTTGCGACTCATAGGTTTGGATTGTGCAATACGATTCTACGCAGGTCAACGTAAAGACCAGCCGCTCCGGCATGAAGTGAGTTACGCGACTTATAGCCTTATAATTTCAACATAAATAAGGGGGAATTATGCAATCACAATCGAGAATAAAAAACACAACGAAGTCGAACATTACCGTACGTCCTCTTCAAGAGACTGAACTCTCCGCCGCCGACTCCATCATGCGACTCGCGTTCGGCACATTCATTGGTCTGCCAGAACCAATGTCTTTCATGGGTGACGCTGCGTACGTCCGAAACCGGTGGCTCGCCGATCCTGAGGCCGCTTTTGCTGCCGAGGCTGGCGGCGAAATTATCGGTTCAAATTTTGCGACTAACTGGGGCAGCGTCGGTTTCTTTGGTCCATTGACGATCCGCCCTGATTTCTGGGATCGCGGTGTGGGCAAACGCTTGATGGAACCGATCATCGAGCTTCTTGATAAGTGGGAAACGAGACATGCTGGTCTCTTCACTTTCCCGCATAGTCAAAAGCACATCGGGCTTTATCAACGGTTCGGATTTTGGCCGCGCTTTCTTACCGCGATCATGTCAAAAGCGGTCGGTCAAAAAACGAGCACAATGCGATGGACGCGATTCTCCGAGGTATCAAGCGCTGAACGAGATGATGTCTTGAGCGCGTGCCGCGAAGTAACGGACGCGATTTATGAGGGCCTTGACGTGGCGAATGAAATCCGCGCTGTCGCTGCGCAAAACCTTGGGGACACAGTTCTGCTCTGGAACGACGACAGGTTGATGGCACTGGCTGTCTGTCATGTTGGACCAGGGACGGAAGCAGGAGGCGACGTTTGCTACATCAAGTTTGCCGCAGTGCGTCCCGGGCCTACCGCGGAACAACATTTCAGCGACTTACTTGACGCGTGCGAGGAGATGGCTTTCGCACGACACGTATCTCGTCTGCGCGGGGGAGTTAATACAGCACGCCATGAAGCTTATCGCCACATGCTCGTACGCGGCTTCCGCACGGACATTCAAGGTGTAGTGATGAGCAGGCCGAACGAGCCGGGCTACAACCGCCCCGGTGTTTTTCTTATCGACGACTGGCGCTGATCGGTTTAGGCGTGACGCGTCCGAACTGACTTGTTTTTTTGCAACACTAGGGGCTTTGCACAAAAAGTCCGAAATCCCACCCACGGCAGTGGGTGGTTTATTCAGATGTTTTCTACTCAAGCCTACACTGCGCGCTTGGAATCCCACCAACGGCAGTTGGTGGATCGTTCAAGTCCTTTTCTAGATGCGATTTGAAGTATCCACCAACTGCCGTTGGTGGGATTGAATGTCAGTCCAGGAGATGTCTGTAGAAAAGATCTGAAGTAATCCACCCACTGCCGTGGGTGGGATTTCAGACTTTTTTGTGCAAAGCCAACACTAGGAAGTTTTTCGCGAATGCAAGGAAGTTTTCGACGAAGGCTAAGAAGTTTTCCGCAAAGTTTGACGTGTTTCGCTTGAAACATTTTATGATCGCACCCGGACGTGACGTGAATGCATCTTTGCAAGTTAAGACTGGCCCCGTGCATAACTTGTCAGCCTTCGGTCCTGATTTGCAAAATCGCGATCATGTCACGTTTGGCGATTAACTTGACAGCTTTCGTCGTAAACTTCCTAGCATTCGGCGAATACTTCTTAGCCTCGATAATGATCACGTCAGACTTCGTCTGAAACTTCCCTGCTTGGACGCGATCACGTCGGACTTCGGCCAAACCTTCCTTGCTCAGACCCGGTCACGTTGTGATCGATGAAGAAGTTAATCCGCAACCGCTCTTCCTAACAGTTCGCTCTCGATCGCGGCGATCTGGAAATCAACCATGCCGTAACAGTTCAACTCGAGGAAGTGAATTCTTCTCCCGAGAATTTGTCGAGCCTCGGAATCCTGGGTTGTCGCGGTGATTTCCTGGCCGCTTAAATCTGTGGACGTTTTTGCCCCACTGCGGTTAAACTCCCCGAACCCGTCTTACCCCATCAGTTTAGCAGCACTTCGTTGTTTCCCCAGAAAACAACGAGCCCAGAAGCTTAGTCAGAAAAAGGAGGGATACATGTCAAAGATTTTTGCAGGACTCTGCACACTCATTCTCATCGTTTTGTTTACACCGACTCTTACTCGTGCGGACCCACTCGTAGTGACGAGCGGCAGCATCGAGATTACAGGGATAATGGGCGGTCCATTGGGCGGCCTATCAGGAGACAACTTCTTTATCGCGGGTTTGGGCGGTGGTATCGGGAGCCTACCATCTCAGCACTGTTTTCCGTGCGCCGGCGGATCGACCCTTTCCCTGAACGGGTTCTTCGGAGGTTCAACGCTCGGTGCTGGAAGTGCCAACATAAATGGCACGCTCTTCACTAACATTGGCTGGGGCGGACAGATGTTCCTCACTGCGGGAAGTATCATCGTGCCGTCAGATCTGCATGACCTGACGATATTGGTCCCATTTACGTTCACCGCTACTTTGAACGGGTGTTCGATAAACTGTGTTAACAACCCGGTCATTTTCACTGTTGACTTGGTGGGGAGTGGAACTGAGACCGTTCACCTTGATTTCATTGGTATTAATGGTTTCGGACAGCCCATCTACCAATTTCGAGATGCGACGTTCCAATTCGAGGAAGTTCCTGAACCTGCGTCAATACTGCTGCTGGGTGGCGGCCTTGCTGTACTAACTGCAAAGCTCAGACGCCGACGTTCCTCGCAGAATGATAGCGAGATTGATTAAGCCGCCGCTTTCGCGCGGATGAACGCCGATCACCCCGTTCATCCGCCCAAGCGGCATCAGGATTGTTTAATTCTTTCTGCTTTAGTGCGGAGGCGTTCTTCGAGTTTTCGCATTTCCGGAGTGAGCTCCGGGCCGAAATCTTCTACATCGAAGATTGGACGCAGATCGACTTCGCCTTCCATGTCCGGTCTTTCGGGATCGTTCGGTATCCGCTTCGCCCATTCGAGCGCTTCTTCCATCGAATTCACTTTCCAGATCCAGAAACCGGCGATGAGCTCGCGCGTCTCCGCGAATGGACCATCCGTCACGATTCGGTTGCCGCCGGAAAACTTTATTCGCTTTGCCTTCGACGACGGGTGCAGTCCTTCACCCGCGAGCATGACGCCGGCGTTCACTAACTCTTCGTTGAACTTACCCATCGCATTGAGCAATTGCTCGCTCGGCATGATTCCCGCCTCTGATTCCGCGTTACCCTTGATAATGACCATCACTCGCATCTTAATATCTCCTTAAGTTTCAAAATTAGAGCTTGTTTCTTGGCACTTTCACCTACTAATCGAATGGGCAGCGACGAATTCGACAACAGCATTAACAAATTTTCAAGTGGGCGAGTTATTTTAAGGAGCTGTATTGGCAAACAAACCCAAAATTTTCGAGGAGGCGCTTCTCTCGAACAAGTCGGTTTCTTCGGAGTGGGTCAAAAAGGAATTGGATGTAGCAATGAACCAGGAGATTGCGGGACGACGCGTCAAGGTGATACCAATCCTCGCAACTCGTTGCGCTCACCGACATGATCATGAACGCAAGTCAGGAGTTGCCAGGATATACGCTTCCCGAGGGCGAGGCATTTGCGTTGTTAGCTCTGTATAAAGCGGGGGTTGGTGAGAGTTACGAGCTCATTGTTCCTTTAGCATCTTTGCCAGGGATACTTGGGCGGCCGCAGCAGCTGGCAAAAGTGAAATACCTACTGCTGCCGTGAGACACATCAGCGGGATGGCCACTGCCGATTGCCATGACAACTCCGCTTTGCCTACCCAAGCGCTGGATGCAAGTACCATAATAGGTTTCCATGCCAGCAAAGAGATTGCTACCGCAGCTACAGAGCATCGAAGGGCTTTCCGGATAATGATCATTCGCAGGTTGGCGGCTGATGCTCCCAGGCACGCACGCAGGGCCATCTCTTTTCGCCTTGAATTCACGGAATGAACAAGCACACCATAAAGACCAAGGTAGGCGATTATTGCAATTAACGCCGCCCCGCCCGTGGAAAACCACGCACGCGCCTTTTGCTCCGTGAGGGACTCGCGCAGCCGCTCATCGACCCGGTAGGAAGTGGTGACTCCTAAAGAAGGCATAGAGCTCGCCGCTTGTTGTCGTGTGAATTCTTCGATGGAGTGCGAAGACACCGTACCCCTCGTCACAAAATACAGCGGGAAGGATATTGTGAATACGTTCCCTCTCAAGGGCAGAAATACAGTTGCGTCAGGAGTGCTCGTCAATCCTGAAAAGCGCATGTCCTGCGCTACCCCTACGACCTCGGCAACGAATTGGAGACCCAACGCAGGCTCTTCAACGCGAACGGTGTGATGCAGAGGTTCTTCTCCTGGCCACAACTCGCTGGCGAGTTGACGATTGATCACCACCTCAGAGACACCCCCAGTGAAACTGTTGCTCGAAAAACTCCTTCCTTCGACAATCGGATTTCCCATCGCCTGAAAGAACCCCTGAGAGACTGCACAGAAATGCATGGAACGGGCGGGCAAGTCGCGGTCCATTCGCTGAATGCTGACTGTCTTCATCGGCTGAGCGAGCGGCGCGCAGGATGCAGCACTGATGTCCTTCACTTCACGAAGCTTCTCTTGTGAACCTTCAATTACCAGACGAGCAAACGTAGCCATGGGAAAATTGCTCGCGTCAGCCGTCACAAACTCGACAGGCCCGTCTTTTAAGGTGGGACCAATCTCAACGACGGTAAGGTGATCACCATTAAAGCCAAGCACCTCTTGGGAAATGGAGCGGACGGCGGTGATGATCATTGCGGCTATCAGGCAGATGAGAATGCAGCAAGCGATTTGACTCGATACGATCCCGTCCATCGCTAAGTTTGCCTTTCTACCGGTCGTGCTTGTATACCCAATCCGAGGCGCGCCGCTATCACGAAGCAAGCGAAGCGAGGGAACGAGGGCTACAACGATGGCCAGGAGACAAGCAATCGCCAGTCCGATACCAAGGATGCCCAGTGCCGTTTGCCATGAAACTCCGTCGGTCGGCAAGAAACGAGGTTCCTGCTTACCAAGTAACGAAAGTCCGGCGAGGGCGCCGCATGCGGCCACGAAAAAACCTGCCAGCACGGTAATAACAGGACCACACATGCTTTCAAGCGCAATGCGCCGCACGCTCGCGCCAAGAACTCTCTTAAGGCGCACCTCTTCCACGTATCGCGGCGTCTGTGCCAGCAGCAGACCGCAATAGTTCAACGCCGCCGCGAAGACGAGCGCTGTCGAAAGCAGAAAAGCCAGCCGTGCCCAGGAGCGAATCTTGATGTCACGAACCGGATCCTTGCTCAATCCATCGCTGACATGCAGATTATTCGGTAGATTATCTGGTGATTGAACCAACGTCTCCAGGTTCTGGTGCAAACCTTTTAGCGACAACTTTGTCGAACCCGCGAGAACGTAAAAGAAGGGGACCTTCTGCCATAACTCTGGATTATCAAAGACGGAGGAATTCTCTTCTCCGTTCCCGGGCGAGCGAGCCCCTCCGTTGAATGCACCAAACTCAAGCGCAACTATTTTGTCTGGGGTCACCCAGGCTTCAGTCGAGGACCACAATCCGGAAAAGCTCTTCGGTGCAACTCCAACCACTCGGAACATCTGATTGTTGAGGACAATCTGGCGACCCAACGCGCTGCCGGGATCAGTAAACAATCTCTCGGCTAAATCTCTACTGAGAATGACTTCGGTTCCACCCGGTCCTCCTTGCTGGGAAGAAAAAAAGTCCTGACCAGCATCCAACCCCTGCGTAAACGCGCCAAAAAAACCCTTCGACACGGCTGCGACTGATACCACTCGTTCGCCTTGGTTATAACTCAAGTGCGCCCGGATTGGCTCACCATACGCAACCAGCATGAGGTCCGACCAGGGAGCGGATTCACGCAAATGCTCGTAACTTTTCCAGGAGATGGGCCGCGATCCGCCGCCACCGGTCTTCTCCGCGATGGTTGCATACTCCATCGAACGGAGACCGTTTGATCGTGGAGCCAGCATTGTGAGCATGACCGTATAGGTCAGAGCTGATCCAGCAAAACCCACCGCTAAAACAGCCTCTGCCAGCAAAGTCACAAGCGGACTTCGCCTAAAAAATTGGCGATACTGCCTCAAGGCAATCTGCAGCATGATAGGACGGTAAACTCAGGGATGGGCCACTTCAATTTCCAAAATCGCAACAGATTCTTGCAGTAGGCGGCCCTTGAGATTACCAAGGGCCTGCTCCTGGACTGCGCATCCTCCACAGTTCTCGAGGCCAACCGAAAGAATAACCAGTTTCTTTCCCACAATCTCTTGCTCCCGTGGCTTGAAATCGGGGATTTGCTCAAGGATCTTGTCCAGGCGAGGAGCATCCTCCTGTGGCGGCAAACTTCGAACACTGCGGGGAAAGTCTTTCAAAATCTGAGCATTTGCTATTGACTCATGGCTACGGTAGACAAGAACTCCGGCATCGTTGAATATCTCCAGGGTTGGAAAATAGTACGTTGATGCTCCGCCGGGGTTAGCACGCTCGCGAGCCTCAGCATATGCGGACATGGACAAGCTGGTGGAAATCAACTCACCATGGTTCCCGTTGGACCTGCATCCATTTAGAAATACCAATATCAGGGCTGTGCACAATAGTACCATCAGCGCACTCTTGTCACGCAGCTTCTGGCGCCTTCTTGATTCTCGATGTCTCATTTGTGAAGTAAAACTTCAAGAATCCGAATGCTGGTCTGCGCCGCGCGAGCCCGCAATTTCGCAACGGCCTCATTCTGTTCTTTACAATGATCCCAGTCAGGATAGGTAACGGCAAAAACCGTATAACGTTTATCAGCGAGCAGCGCATCCTCTTGCGCCTTGAACTCCGGAAACATCTCGATCGCCTCCTTCAAAGAAGGCCGGACTACAGTTGTCTTGGCGTCACGAATGCCCTGTGGGAGAGTACCTAGAAAAGCGGCGTTCGACGCTGAATCTGCTCCAAAATAGATCGGATCACCGGCCGGCGAATAGACATCAATGGTCGGCATTAACACTGTGAGTTTTTGCCCCGCGGGAATTGCCTCGGGATGCTGGTCAAGCCATTGAAAGTATCCGTCGCTGAGTTCTTCCACTGACACCTTGATGGTATCCACCAACTTCCCATGCTGTGCGGATGGCGATGAGCTGGTGGATGGAGACGAGCTGGTGGATGGAGACGAGCTGGTGGATGGAGACGAGCTGCTGGAAATCGGCTCGCCAGGGTTCCTGTTGGACCTGCATCCATTTAAGAATACTAAGGTCAGGGTCAAACAAACGAGACAAACAAAACGCACAATAGTCATTTGCGATCCATTTTAATATAACCTGATTCTGGCGTGAGAGTAGTGATTTGTCGACGCGCTCATGGGTATGGTTAACCGCAGGTAATTGCCTGCCCGCAGCAGGCGCGAAGTCGCGAGCGTCGCACTTCGAAACTCCGCGGGCAGACACAGGTGCTTACACCAAGTCGGCCATATTTTAGGTGGGGCACACGATCTGAACACAAACACACTTACCGTTGCTACACCTACAGAAAAAACATTGGTCCGCTGATGCGACTGGGTCCAATTCGGTCGCTTTCGTCGACGTAAGTAACGGTGACATGCTTAACATAGCAAGGGCGATAGTCAGCACGCCAAACATTCTTTTCAGTTTTCTCATTTTCTCTCCTTACTTTCGTCGGTTACGGTTACGAAATCATAGATGTTTGCGCCTATGACAACCTCCGAGCCAACGAGTTTGGTTGATAGGATCTGAAGTTTGGTTTATAGCAATCTGACGCCAAGCGGGTGGCTGAGACGGTGGACAGTCGCCGGGCCTGCGAATTAGAATACGGTTCGCTGATTAATCTCTGACCCGGCCAACTGAGTCTCCTCAGAACAGACTATACGTGCAAGTGCCTCATGGCTGTCCTTAAGAAACCGCAAAAGATTTCCAAACGCATTCCAAGCACCTTGCAAACTCCGGAAGTAGCGAATGCTGCTGCCCGCATTTACCGGTTCGATTCCTTCGTGCTCGACCAAACCGAGCGCATCTTGCTTCGCGGCAGAACCCCCGTGGCATTAGCACCAAGGGTTTTCGATGTATTGTCAGTATTAGTTGAGAGTGCAGGTCATCTGGTGACGAAAGCGACGTTAATGCAAAAGGTTTGGCCGGATACTTTTGTCGAAGAAGCAAACGTCAGTATAAACATTGCGACTCTCAGAAAGACCCTGGGCCAAAGCGCTAGCGGACAGGTTTACATTGAAACTGTTCGTAAACGTGGGTATCGCTTTGTAGCAGAAGTCCTGGAGGTTGAGAGTGAAAGCGTTCTAAACAATCTACGGCATGAAGAAGAATCTACTGTTGTGGTATCGCGGGAGAGTACCCTCGGTTACGAAGGTTTCAGTTCTCTGGCAGTTTTACCGTTTGATAATGAAACTGGAGATGTCGAGGCAGAGTATCTCGCGGATGGCATCACTGAAAGCATCATTAATAGTCTTTCACATCTTCGACACCTTCGAGTCTTGGGCCGCAATACCGTCTTCCGCTACAAGGCAAGATCGGCAGATGCTCAAAAGATTGGAAAAGAGTTAGGCATTCATTCGTTGCTCACGGGTAGGATTCTTCGGCTAGGCAACCGGTTAATCATCAGAGCTGAAGTGATGGACGTAAAAGGGGGATGGCAGATATGGGGAGAGCAGTACGATCGTCCGCTATCAGATCTGTTGGTGGTCCAAGAGGAAATCGCGAAGGAAATCTCCACGACACTGAGACTCAAGCTCAGCGCTGATGAAAATAGTCGACTTACCAGGCGCTACACAGATCCCGCAGCTTATCACTTTTATCTGAAGGGCCGTCATCACTGGAACAAGTATTCTCATAAAGGTCTGAGCACAGCCATCGAGTACTTCAGAAAAGCAATTGAAGAAGATCCGACCTACCCGTTGGCTTATGTGGGATTGTCTGACAGTTATTACCGACTTTCAAACCTCTATTCACCCCCAACAGAAGCCATGCCAAAGGCGAAGCTGGCCGCCCAGAGAGCCTTAGAAATAGATGAGGAGCTTGCTGAGGCGCATGCTGCGTTAGGGTCAGCATTAATGTGTAACGACTGGAATTGGCGGGGCGCGAGACGAGAATTCTTGCGAGCAGTAGAACTCAATCCCGGATGCGCGATCGCGCATCAGCGACTGGCAGAATACTTGAATCTCGTAAGGGATTTTGCCGAGGCAATGCACGAATATGAGGTCGCTATGGATTTGGACCCGCTTTCGCCGTCAATCTGTTCAGGCGTGGCTCTTGAGTTTTTCTTGATGGGCGATTATGAACAAGCAATTCGACAAGCAGAAAAAAGTCTGCAAATAGATCCCTTCTATCCTCCAACATATTACTTGCTGGGTTGGATCCACAAGCGTAGGGGCGACTTGTCCCAAGTCTTGGATAGCTTTGAACGAGTTACAACATTGGATGATTCTTCCCTCTACTTTGCGGCACTAGGACACGCGTACGGCCTTGCCGGTGATCAGACAAAAGCGTTGAGTGTCCTGGACCAACTGGAGAAACGATCGGAAGATCAATACGTTTCATCATATTGCAGGGCACTGGTCTACGTTGGCCTTGGTAAAAAAGATCTGGCATTCCACTGGCTGGAAAGAGCCTTCGAAGAAAGGTCGGGGATGGTCTTATGGCTCAATGTAGGTGCTGACTGTGACAGCCTATCCTCTGATCCAAGGTTTCATAGTCTCCTACGCCGCTGCGGATTAGAAACTGAGAAGGAAGAAAGAGCTATGCGGATTTAGAAATTCTTTGGTAATGAAGATTTCCCGCCAGCCAAGTTTTGATTTTTTCTTTTACGTTCATACAAAGACCTAATTAATAATTTCCTTTTTGCTATTCGCCAACTTTTGTCGCCATGCATGAACTTGCTCCGGTGTTTGTCTCACCCAATCTGTGACTTCGCCGACGATTCTCAATGGTGCTTGACTGCGATACGAGCGTGTTGGATTGCCGGGGAATTTTTTGTCTGTAACGTTCGGGTCATTTTCGAAGCCCCCGGTCGGTTCGACGATATAAACACGTTCACGTCCATCCCCCTTAGCTAACGCTGCGGCAAGTCCCGCCCCATTAGCCAAAGCCGTGAAATAGATGTGATTCATTTTAAGTTCCGGTTTGTAATTAGAACTGCCTCCTGGCGTCAGCAAGTCACCGATCTGCAAATCTGCTTTCGTTCCATGATAGAAGGGACCACTGTCAGACGGATTGCTCGAGTATGAATTCGCTAATTCATAACTCTTTCTTGCACCTTCACGATCGTTTAAGTCCTCATAGCATTTGGCAATGTTCGAGTACAGAAAAGGAAAAGCTCCTCTGACAGTCACGTCATTTATTTTTAAGGCGAACTGCAAAGATGTTTCGAGCCATTTCAATTTGTCACGAACAGTCTCCTGATGCCGGGCCACATAGTACGCTGAAGTGAACTTCTCAAAGTCGTTTGTTGATTCATTCCAGGCTTGAAGAAATATGCTGCTTGCTTCCTCGGGTTTGCCTTTCTCTTCTAACTCTATGCCTTGAATACAGAGTTGAATAACATGATTCGCTGGGTTGAACTCCATGTGTTAAGTATCTCTTCTTTCTATTTACGATTTACCATCTACGATTTACTCTAACCAGCAATGATGTCACTTTCTCGTCCCGCGAAAATCCCCGCGAAAATCTTAGCGTGTTTAGCATTCGTATTTGTTTCCATTGTCACACCAGCATTCGTACGTCGCTTTCTTCCTACACTCGCTATCGCCTGTTGCTCCGCAAGTGCTCAGGCTGATACGCGCTTGAGGGGTGATTACGACTATTACGTCATGCTCGGTGCGGCGCCGAACGGAGGCTTTGAAGCGCGCCGCCGGATGGGATTCGCTCACTTTGACGGTCCGGATGCAAGTGGCGCCTGGTTCAAGCGGCGCAGCGGCGCTCCCCTTTATACGATCACCAAGGTAATGATCACCGGCGCGCAGATCACGATGTCACTCGAGAACGGCGCTGAAATCGAGGGTCTCATGAAAGGTGACGGCATCGAGGGTCGCATCTTTCGCGACGGCAAACCGATAGATCGTATCTGGCTCGTGAAAAGAACCAATCCAATCATTTGGGAATCGAACTACGCGCTGTGGCCTGGCGAGTCATCGCGTCCTACGTTTCAAGTCACCGTCGATTCTGCCGTACCGATGACTGCGCGAGATGGTACGACGCTGATGAACTACGTGGCGCGGCCGGTCGGCGCCGGGCCGTTTGGCGTCGTCCTCGAACGCACACCATACCTGCGCAGCGACAGAGCCAATGGTGAGTTCTGGGCGTCACGCGGTTTCATCTACGTGAAACAGGACGCGCGTGGCCGCGGAGGTTCCGGCGGCGTCCTCGATATGAACTCGATGCAGGACCAGGATGGGTACGACGCCGTCGAGTGGGCCGCGAAGCTGCCGGGCAGCAATGGAAAGGTTGGGATGATTGGCGGCTCGGATCCTGGACTCTTAGCGTGGTATGCGGCGATTGCGGCGCCGCCTCATCTTGTTACGATCGCTCCGACAGTAGCGACCGCTGATCCGTTGCGCATCGTGCCGTACATCGACATGGTTTTCTCTCCGACCGTCGTGCCGTGGCTCTGCCTGACAGCGTTGAAGGACCAGAATTCGAGCATGAGCAACGTGAATGAGGTAGAGGCGTTTGCCCACCTCCCCGTTATCGACGCGGCAGAATTGGCCCGTTGCCCGCGCCCACAGTACTGGAACGATTGGTTCGATCACCAGAAAGACGATGCTTACTGGCGCGCGCGCAGTATCGAACGACGACTCGACCGAGTGAAAGTGCCGGTGCTCGGCATCGCCGGCTGGCACGACGATGCGAGAGGAACGATCCGCAACTACGAGGTGATGAGTAGGTTGAAAAGCGCGCCCTCGTATCACGTGGTGATGGATGCGGGCGCACACAAGGGAATCGATTATGTGAACGGTTACTTCGGACTGCAGGCACGAATCGATCGCCGCGAGCTGCAGCTCCGTTGGATGGACCACTACTTGAAGGGCACAGACAACGGCGTGGAGGTACAAGCGCCGCTCGACATCTTCGTGATCGGAGACAACACCTGGCGGAAAGAACGTGAGTGGCCGTTGGCACGAACGGTATGGACCAACTTCTACCTGCGCCAGAATGGCAAGCTCGAGACCACGGCGCCCGGCAGTGAGACGGCGGACGAGTACACCTACGATCCCGGCAATCCCACTCCGTTTCTCGTGGACGCGCGCGAACTCGAGTTGAGTCTGAACGAAGACTATCGAAAAGTGGACAGCGAGCGAAAAGATCTCGTGATCTACACGACGCCGCCGCTCGACAAGGACATTGAGATCACTGGACCAATGACCGCGACACTCTGGGCGGCCACTGAGGGAAAGGACACGGACTGGAATGTCATGCTACAGCACGTCTATCCGGATGGGCGGGCTGAGCGCATTCAGGACGGCGTGGTGAGGGCGCGCTTCCGCGACGGCTTCGATCGCCCCTCACTCCTCAAGCCCGGCAAGGCTTACAAGTACGATATCGATCTGTGGTTCACATCCCGGGTGATCCCCGCGGGCCATCGTCTACGCGTGGTCGTTGCCTCCGCCTCGTTTCCGAAATACGATCGCAATCTCAACACCGGCGGGGACAACGAACGGGACACACGCTACGTCGTGGTCCATCAGCGGATTCTGCATGACCGCGCACATCCGTCGTTCGTGCGGCTGCCGATCATTCCGCGTTGAGTCGGTCGCCCCCAAGCCTGATCCCGAGATTTTTTGAACTCCAGTCAAGTTTGCGGAGAGTTTTCATGGGAGGATTTGCCTTATGAGCACTGAAAAAAACGGTCTATATCCTGGGAGCAGGATTTTCTATTCCAGGCTGGAGGCCCTAAGCAAGAATCATTGTTAAAGCTGGCTCTTGCCCTTCCAGAAGGGGAACCAAAAACCCACGAAGCTAAAGTTGCGCTCCGAGATTTTCTCGTGGAGGTGTTGAATGTTGCCCCGAGCAACTTGGATGAGATTTCACTTGAGGACATTTACACTCCGATCGACCGTTGCTTGGCTGATGGTGTATAGCTGCGCAACAAGACGCCTGCTGAACTCCAAGTTATTCGTGGTCAAATGGAATATCTTCTCTCGCTTGCTATCGACAACGAGTTTGTTTCCAAACCGCACGCCGCGAAAACATATGTTCGGGACTTCGCCAACTACTTAGTCGCTAAGGCGTCCGTTCGTGCGACGAAAGCTCGCGGCACAGAAGACGCAAGCATACCGAAAGCGTATGACCCTTTCTTGGTCATATCATTGAATTGGGACATCATTCTCGAGACGTGTCTGTATCAAGCGCTGGGGGATCACGACCATTGGGAAAAGGGTGACTACAAGCCAATCGGCGTTGTGGATTATTGCTGTTACATTAGCTCAATTGGTCCAGAACAAGAGCGCATTCGGTCCGGGCTGTGGACTCTTGGAGCACGAGAAAATCAACATTCCAAATTTCATCAACGTTGAGACATGCCATCACTGCGTGCGATATCAAATCGAAGCCAAATTGCAGGGTTCGCTTATCATGCCAACTTTTTTAAAAGACTTGACCAATTTTCAGATCAAACTCATCTGGCAAAACGCGGCAGTGGAATTGATGGAGGCGGACCAGCTAGTTTTCATTGGTTACTCTTTGCCGCACGCGGATTTTGAGTTCAGGCAACTTCTATCACGAATGGTTCACAAGAAAGCCAAGATTGACGTTGTTCTCCTTGATAATGAGACACCCGATGGCACTCGACAATACGAGGATGAATGCAAGCGTTATCGCCAATTCTTCAGCGGACGAACCCTAACATTTGAACCGCGAGGCGTAGCTGAATTTGTTAGTAAGCTAACGACAGCACAGTAGATTGACCATGAGAAAACAGCCGGTCGCACGAAGACAGTTTTTTGGGAAGGGGTATTGCCGTGGTGGGTGCGATATCGATTGGCGGCGCGTTGCTCGTAAATGCACGAGAGGGGGAAGAGTACTCCGCGCGCTTTAACCGACCAATCAGCGAACGGGCCCGGCTGCCGGCGATTGCATTCGCGTGACCCCGTCTCGTTTTACCTCGGCGGATGACGTCATGAAACTGGTAAACGCATTGCGGTCGTTCACCACTTTGAGGTGATATAACCCGCGAACTACAACAATACTCGGAATATGAAAACTCTACTTTCGCTCGCCCTGCTCCTCGCGTCACTGCCCCTCGTTGCTCAGGAACGCACGCGGCGGCCAACTGGGCCAGCCCAGTTTCACGTTGAAGAAAAAACCATTGCTCAAATTCACGCCGCGCTGCGTTCTCGACAGGTGACGTGCCGAGGACTGGTGGAAGCGTATTTGGCGCGCATTAACGCCTACGATCAGAAAGGCCCGTCGCTCAACGCGGTGGTGCTGCTGAATCCCGAAGCCCTGAAGACAGCCGATGATCTCGATCTGCGCATGGAGACCGCCGCTATGCGTCCGCTTGAGTGCATCCCCGTCGTCGTCAAGGACAACTACGAAACAAAGGCTCTGCGAACGACTGCCGGTTCTCAGTCGCTTGCCAAGTTTATTCCCACACGCGACGCTTTCGTGGTGCGGAAGATCAGGGAGGCCGGCGCGATCGTTCTGTTCAAATCGAACATGGCAGAGTTTGCGTTCACGCCACTTGAAACCGTGAGCTCGATTCAGCCTGGATACACCTTCAATCCGTATGCGCTCAATCACACGACCGCGGGCTCGAGCGGAGGCACAGCGGCGGCCGTCGCCGCGAACTTTGGCGCCGTCGGGTTGGGAACCGACACCGGAAACTCGATCCGCGGTCCATCGTCGCACCAGAGTCTCGTCGGCATTCGATCCACGATGGGTTTAGTCAGTCGCACAGGCGTGGTACCACTCAGTTTTCTGGCAGACATCGCCGGGCCAATGACGCGCACAGTTGAAGACGCCGCAGTCGTGCTCAAGGTGATTGCTGGTCCAGATCC
>JADMIO011472278.1_pt1:0-5000 | contig 17464 bp, 10 predicted proteins | sample 8958161 | NCBI WGS metagenome assembly JADMIO01 (sample SAMN16585339, study PRJNA669376) | soil metagenome | isolation source: Crop rotation soil | place: USA: Cullars Rotation, Alabama | collected 2011
CCGCGACTTCAAGTCACGTGAATTCCAAGCTTCGGATCCCACTGTGCTGGAAAGCTGTCATGCCTTCGGCGGACCGACCCGGCGCAACGCACCGCTGTTCGGGCCTCCCGGCCATGCCTACGTCTACCTCTGCTACGGGATCCACTCGATGTTCAACCTCGTCACCGAACCCGAGGGGACCGCGGCCGCCGTCCTCGTCCGCGCCCTCGAGCCGACGGCCGGCATCGACGCGATGCGGGAGCGCCGCGGCCTCGAATCCGTTCGCGACCTCTGCTCGGGACCGGGGAAGATCTGCCAGGCGCTCGGCATCGAGCTCGGCCAGAGCGGCGCCGATTCGCTCCGCGAGCCGTTCGCGCTGCTGGCCCCGGCGTCGAACGGGCATCGCGAGGTCGTTGCCGGACCGCGGATCGGACTGACGAAGGCGGCCGACTATCCGTGGCGCTACTGCCTGGCCGACAGCCCCTACCTGTCGCGACCGGCCGGCTGAGCGCCGCCGGCGATCAGGGGACGGTGCCGCCGGCGTCGGTGCCGCCGGTCCCGGTCGCTGGCGGTGCCGCCTGCTCGGGCGCGGCGGGCGCCGGCGCAGCCTCGGTCGGCGCCGGCGCCGGTGCCACCGGCGCCGGAGTGGTCGTCGTCGCCGGCGGCACGTAGGTGTCGGTGGTCGTCGCCGGCGGCACGTAGGTGTCGGTGGTCGAAGTCGTGTCGGTGCTCGTTTCGTCGGCACCGCGGGAGGCCTGCAGGCCGTCCCAGGCGCTGACGACGTCGCTGAAGATCAGCGCCGGGATCGTGCCGCCGTCGACCGGGCCGCCCGCGAACTCGGTCTCCATCGGGGTTGCCCCGTCCGGGTAGCCGACCCAGACGGCGACGGTGATGTCCTCGTTGGCGCCGACGAACCAGGCGTCGGCGTTGTTGTCGGTCGTGCCGGTCTTGCCCCAGATGTAGTCGTCACCGACCTGGGCCCGCTCGCCGGTGCCGCTGGTGACGACGGTGTGGAGGATGTCGGTCGCGTTCTGGGCGACCGACGGGTCGACGACCTGGTCGGAGACCTTCTCGTTCTCGCCGCTGCCGCCGAGGTTGTCGGGCACCGGCTTGTCGTCCTGGTCGACGACCTTGTCGATCGCCACCGGCCCCTCGCCGTTGCCCTGGCTCGCCTCGGTGCCGCTGATCCGGGCGCCGCCGTTGGCGAGCGTGTTGTAGGCGTAGGCCATCTCGAGCGGTGTCACCCCGTGCTTGAGTCCGCCGAGGATCATCGCCGGGTTGTCGTCGAGCCTCGAGGTGATGCCGAGCTCGTGAGCCGTCTTGACGATGTCGTTGATCCCGACCTCCATGCCGAGCTGTGCGTAGACCGAGTTGTCGGAGTAGGTCGTCGCGGTCGCGATCGAGGCGCTGCCGAGGTAGTTGTCGTCGTAGTTGTTGACGCGGAAGTAATCGGTCACCTCCTTCTTCTTGCCGTTCTTGCGGATCGTCGCCTTGAACGGGATCTGCTGCGGGGCCGATTCGAAGGTCTCGTCCGGAGAGTGGCCCTCGCGAAGGGCGGTGACGAGCGTGAACGGCTTGAACGACGACCCGGGCTGGCGCTGGCCGTTGGTCGCGAGGTTGAACGGGCTCTTGTCGAAGTCCTGACCGCCGACCATCGCCAGCACGTCGCCGCTGCCGTTGTCGATCGCGACGACGGCGGAGGTCGGGCCGAGACCGGCGAGGTTGTCGGAGACGGCCTGCTCGGCCGCTTTCTGGAGCCCGTAGTCGAGCGTCGACTTGACCACGAGGCCGCCGCCGAAGGCCTGGCCCGCGCCGTATTTGTCGACCACCTGCTGGCGCAGCCAGTCGGTGAAGTAGGGGGCCTTCGAGTCGACGGTCGGCGGCTGGATGTCCTTCTTGGTCGGGACCGGGGCGTCGAGCATCGCCTGGAAGTCGTCGTCGCTGACCTCGAGGACTCCCTGGTCGCGCATCTTCTCGAGGACGACGTTGCGCTGCGCCTGGGCGTCGACCGGGTTGTTGACCGGGTCGTAGGCGGACGGCGAGGAGATCAGCGCGGCCAGCATCGCCGACTCGACCGGGGTCAGCGCCGCGGCGCAGCGGTTCTCGGGCTCGCCACAGCCGGGATGTGCGGTGCCGAAGTAGGTGCGTGCCGCCGCCTCGATCCCGTAGGCGCCGTTCCCGAAGTAGATGTTGTTGAGGTAGTTGGTGAGGATCTTGTCCTTCGACCACTGGCGCTCGATCTGGTAGGCGAGGGCCGCCTCGCGGAGCTTCTGGAGGACGGTCCGGCTTCCCTGGGCCTCGAGCGCGTTCTTGACGAACTGCTGGGTGATCGTCGAGCCGCCCTGGACGGCGCCGCCGGAGAAGATGTCCTGCTGAAGGGCCCGGGCGATGCCGAGGTAGTCGATGCCGCGGTGCTCGTAGAAGCGCTCGTCCTCGATCGCGACGACCGCCTGCTTGAGCGAGGGCGCGATCTCGTCCGACTCGACCAGGATCCGCTTCTCGTTGCCGGTCAGGGTCGCGAGCGGCGTTCCGTCGCTGGCCAGCACGACCGAGTTCTGGGCCGCGTCGTACTGGGCGCGGGCCTCGAGGTCCGGCAGGTCCTGGGCGACCGCCATCATCACGCCGAAGACCCAGGAGACGATGGCGAGCAGCCCGAGCCCGATCAGGACGAGCAGGAAACGCAGCTTCTTGATCTTCGGGCGCGGCTGCCCGTCGGTGCGGGGCCGTCGCCAGCCCTCGCCGGTCCGCAACCGGGCGATCCGCTCGCCCAGGGCCGAGCCGCTCTCGCGCCGTGCCTCCCGCCGTTCCTCCCGCCGGCGCTTCCGCTCCCCGGCACGCTCGCGGGCTGCCTGCTTGGCCTGCTCGCGGGGGCTCAGGCCGGGATCGGCGTCGGCGGAGTCACCGTCGCCATTGCGACCGGCGGTGGCCGGATCGGCCGGCTTCGCATCGGAACCGGGCTCGACGCTGGTCGCGACGTCCGCGGCTTCGTCCGCGGGTCCGTTCGGCGAGGCGCCGTTACCGGAAGTCGTGACCTGATCCTCTTCGGTGTTGTCTCTGCTCTCAGGCATAAAGGAGGAGCGGCAGCCGGGCGCGGACGAGGTGAATCGAGGCGGTCCGGCGCTCGGATCGGGCCTCCCGGCCGCTGGCGGGGCGTACACGGCCCCTGCTTCCGGGCGCCCCCGGGCGACGCGTGAGTCTAGCATTGCGCCGATGCGGCAACCGGGCCTCGAGGGCGGCGAAGCGGCGAACGGCCTGACCCTCGGGTCGGTCGACGTGCTGCCCGCCGGAGAGCTCGAGCAGCGCCTGAGCAGGGAGCGTCCGCTGCGCGTCAAGCTCGGCATCGATCCGACGGCCCCCGACATCCACCTCGGTCATGTCGTCGTCCTCGAGAAGCTCCGCCAGTTCCAGGCGGCGGGCCACGTCGCGGTGATGATCATCGGTGACTACACGGCCCGGGTCGGCGACCCCAGCGGCCGTTCGGCCCTGCGCCCGATGCTGTCGGCCGAGGAGATCGCGGCGAACTCGCGGACGTTCCAGGAGCAGGCGTTCAAGGTCCTCGACCCCGATCTGACCGAGGTCAGGTTCAACAGCGAGTGGCTCGACATGCCGAGCGCCGAGCTGTTCGCGCTCGCGCGCCGCTTCACCGTCGCCCGTCTGCTCGAGCGCGACGACTTCACCAACCGGATGGCCGCCGCCGAGCCGGTCTCCCTGCTCGAGCTGCTCTACCCGGTCCTGCAGGGCTACGACTCGGTGGCCGTCGACGCCGACGTCGAGCTCGGCGGCACCGAGCAACGCTTCAACCTGCTCTTCGGCCGTGACGTCCAGACCTCGTTCGGGCAGGAGCCCCAGGTGATCATGACGATGCCGATCCTGCCCGGGACCGACGGCATCCGGAAGATGAGCAAGTCGCTCGGCAACTACGTCGGCGTCACCGAGCCGGCGAGCGAGATCTTCGGAAAGCTGATGAGCGTCCCCGACGATGCGATGCCGCTCTACTGGGAGTTGCTGCTCGGCGAGCCGCTCGACGAGGGCCGCCACCCGAACGAGGCGAAGCGCGACTTCGCACGGCGGATCTGCGACCGCTTCGCCGGCCCGGGGAGCGGGGAGGAGGCGGAGGCGCGGTTCAACCGGATCCACCAGGACCGCGAGATCCCCGCCGACGTCCCGATCCACCGGATCGAGCTCGGCGGCGACGTCCACCTCCCGGTCCTGCTCCGCGAGGCCTTCGGAGTCAGCAGTAGCGAGGCTCGCCGGCTGCTCGCCCAGGGGGCGATCCGGATCGACGGCGAGCCCGTCTCCCCGGATCGGCTCGACGTCCCGGGCGAGGAGCTCGCCGACCGCGTCGTTCAGCTCGGCAGGCGCCGTTTCGCCCGGGTCGTCGCCGCCTGATCGCGGCACGGAAGCCGGCTGGACAGGCCGCGCTCGGATCGCTATAGTCCCCCGTCGCCTTGTAGGCAGCCGCTCCGGTTCCGGGATTCCCCCGCCGCCGGAGCGCGACGGTCCTTGAAAACTGAGCAGCGCATGTATCCGGAGGTCCTCGGATCTCCAGATGCATCGAGTCCGACCCGGTTTGTCGCCAGCGGCAGGCCGGGCATTTACATGAACCTGTCATGTCGGTCGCCGCACGTGTAAGCGGCGGCCAAAAGCCAAGAACATGACAACTCTCAGTAAGACAGAGGAGCCCCGTCGCATTGACCCGCGATGGGGATTGAAACCCCTCGAGTCACTTTTTACGGAGAGTTTGATCCTGGCTCAGGACGAACGCTGGCGGTGTGCTTAACACATGCAAGTGGAGCGACGAACCAGGGCTTGCCCTGGGGCAGAGCCGCGAACGGGTGAGTAACACGTGGGTAACCTACCCCGATGACTGGGACAACCCGAGGAAACTCGGGCTAATACCGGATGTGTCCGACGTCCACGAGGACGTCGAACAAAGGAAGCTTCGGCCTCCGCATCGGGAGGGGCCCGCGGCCCATTAGCTTGTTGGTGGGGTAACGGCCTACCAAGGCTGCGATGGGTAG
>JADMIO011472278.1_pt1:7500-17464 | contig 17464 bp, 10 predicted proteins | sample 8958161 | NCBI WGS metagenome assembly JADMIO01 (sample SAMN16585339, study PRJNA669376) | soil metagenome | isolation source: Crop rotation soil | place: USA: Cullars Rotation, Alabama | collected 2011
CCCTACCAGGTTACCGACGTCAGGCAAACTCCGAAGACCATCTCGTACCAGCTCGGGAGTCAGTGTGTGGGGGATAAACTCCATACGCGAGAGGGAAACAGCCCAGATCACCAGCTAAGGACCCTAAGTACTGGCTAAGTGGACAACGATGTCCGAATGCACAGACAACCAAGAGGTTGGCTTAGAAGCAGCCATCCTTGAAAGAGTGCGTAACAGCTCACTGGTCAAGTGTTCGGGCGCGGAGAATGTAACGGGGCTCAAGCCAGTCTCCGAAGCTGTGAGCTCGGATCGCCTGCGGGCGAACCGAGCGGTAGAAGAGCGTTCCCAGCGCAGCGAAGCGGGCGCGTAAGCGATCCCGTGGAGGGCTGGGAAGTGAGAATGCCGGCATAAGTAGCGCAAGAGAGGTGAGAATCCTCTCCACCGATAGTCCGAGGTTTCCTGAGTAAAGTTCGTCTGCTCAGGGTTAGTCGGGACCTAAGGCGAGGCCGAAAGGCGTAGTCGATGGCCAACGGGTTGATATTCCCGTACCACGTCGCAACCGCTATGACCAATGGGGTGACGGGGAAGGCTAAGGGAACCCAGGCGATGGTCGTCCTGGGGCAAGCATGTAGCCAGTCGCGATAGGCAAATCCGTCGCGGCGTTCACGCGAGATGCGATGCCAGCTGGCTTGACCGCCGGCCAGTCCCTGAAGCCATGCCCCCTAGAAAAACCTCTAGGCAGGTTGCTCGTGCCCGTACCCAGAACCGACACAGGTGGACTACTTGAGAATAGTAAGGTGAGCGAGATAACCCTCGTTAAGGAACTCGGCAAAATCGTCCCGTAACTTCGGGAGAAGGGACGCCTCAATAGGGTGAAGCCACTTGCTGGTGGAGCCCGAGGAGGCCGCAGTGACTAGGTCCAACCGACTGTTTACCAAAAACACAGGCCTCTGCTAAGTCGCAAGACGACGTATAGGGGCTGACGCCTGCCCGGTGCCGGAAGGTTACGCGGAGCGGTTAGCACTTCGGTGCGAAGCTGTGAAGCTAAGCCCCGGTAAACGGCGGCCGTAACTATAACGGTCCTAAGGTAGCGAAATTCCTTGTCGGGTAAGTTCCGACCTGCACGAATGGCGCAACGAGTTGGACGCTGTCTCAACGAGGGGCTCGGTGAAATTAAAGTCTCGGTGAAGATGCCGAGTACCCGTGGCTAGACGGAAAGACCCCGTGAACCTTTACTGCAACTTGATATTGGAGTCTGGGACTTCTCGCTCAGGATAGGTGGGAGGCTTCGACCCAGTGGCTTCGGCTGCTGGTGAGCCACCCTTGAGATACCACCCTTGGTGTTCTGGGCTTCTAACACACCGCCGTCAACCGGGGTGTGAACAGTGTCAGGTGGGCAGTTTGACTGGGGCGGTCGCCTCCTAAAGAGTAACGGAGGCGCCCAAAGGTTCCCTCAGCACGGTCGGAAATCGTGCGAAGAGTGTAAACGCAACAAGGGAGCTTGACTGCGAGACCGACGGGTCGAGCAGGAACGAAAGTTGGGGTTAGTGATCCGGCAGTAGCAAGTGGAAGTGCTGTCGCTCAACGGATAAAAGGTACTCCGGGGATAACAGGCTTATCGAGCCCAAGAGTCCACATCGACGGCTCGGTTTGGCACCTCGATGTCGGCTCGTCGCATCCTGGGGCTGAAGTAGGTCCCAAGGGTTGGGCTGTTCGCCCATTAAAGCGGTACGCGAGCTGGGTTCAGAACGTCGTGAGACAGTTCGGTCCCTATCTGCCATGGGCGTTGGAGAATTGAGAGGAGTCATCCTTAGTACGAGAGGACCGGGATGAACGGGCCGCTGGTGTACCTGCTGTCCTGCCAAGGGCACCGCAGGTTAGCTACGCCCGGATCGGATAACCGCTGAAGGCATCTAAGCGGGAAGCCGACCTCGAGATGAATTCTCCCATTCCTTCAAGGAAGTAAGACCCCTGATAGACCATCAGGTTGATAGGCCGACTGTGCAAACGCAGCAATGCGTGAGCAGATCGGTACTAATGGGTCGAGGTCTTGACGTTTTCTTATTGCCTTCGTTGGCCTGCGTGCAGTTTTCAAGCCTCGCCGGACGGCGGGGCGACGCGTTCACCGGGTTCGGCGAGCGCTCGCCTCCGCGGCCCCGGCCGATTTCGGTGGCTATAGCGAGGGGGATACACCTCTTCCCATTCCGAACAGAGCCGTTAAGCCCCTCAGCGCCGATGGTACTTGGCGGGAAACCGCCTGGGAGAGTAGGTCGCCGCCGGTCTTACCGAAACGATCGAAGCCGTCTCAGCCCGCCTGAGGCGGCTTTTTTCGTGCCTACGGGAGCAGCTGGTCGAGCTGCGGGATGTTCAAGCCGTCGATCATGCCGCCGAGCTCGCTGATCAGCCCCTGGACCGAGTCGTCTCCGGAGAGCGACTGGAGTCCGTCGATCGCCGGTCCCACCGGCGCGTAGCGGGCGACCTGACGAAGGATCGATTCCTCGACCCCGTCGATCTTCCCGGCTGCGGCAGCGTCGTCGACCGCGCGCTCGAGGCCGGCGCGGACTGCATCGTCGACGGCCTCGGAGTCGATGTCGTGGGCGGTCGCGAACTCCTCAGTGGCCTGCGCGTCGGCGAGCGCGAGCGTGAGCTCCTCGCGGCTGACGTGAAGCTGGCATGCGGCGCCGTCGAGCGCCGAGAGGGCGATGCCCTCGAAGATGCCGCGCTCGTCGAGGACGGCTTGATCGCGGGTCTGGCAGGGGTCCGCAGTCGCCGCCGGCGTGTAGGAGCCGCCGCCGAAGGCCAGATAGACGCCGATCAGACCGATCGAGGCCGCAAGCGCGATCAGCGGCGCTCGGCTGCGATCACCCATGGGGTGCCTCCGGTCCGGGTTCCGAGCCGAGCGATCGGGATCAGCGCGAGCACTGCCAGCAGCGCCGCCGCGAGGAACGGCAGGCTGAACGCGCTGGTCGCCGCCCGCTCCAGCTGGTCCTGGATGTCCGCCTCGAGGGACGCGTAGGCGGCCTCCTCGCCGGCGGCGGGCGTCACCGAGTCGAACGCGGGCCCGATCGCCGGCAGGCGGCCGTCGGCGGCGTCGATCTGAGCGGCGAGGGCCGCCGCGAGCGAGACCTTCGTGTCCGCTGCCACCGGCGCGTCGAGCAGCGCCGCCGTGGCGGCATCGGTCGCCTCGGTCTGCTTCGCGGTCAGCTGGGCCGAGAGGACTGGGGCGAGGAGGAGGATGCCGACCACGATTCCGGCATGACGGGCGGCGATCGTCGCGGCGGCGCGTGATCCGTTCGGATCGCGACCGCCGAGTGCAGCGAGGGTGAGCACCGGAAGCGCAAGCGCCAGGCCGATCCCGATCAGGAGCTGCGGCTGCAGCGTCAGCGCCCACGATGCGCCCGGGAGGACCCCGAGCGCGGCGAGGCCTCCGGCGACGGCGATCCCACCCGCCAGCGCCGCCGCGGACGGAGGGCCGGCGCGTTCGGCGATCCAGCGAGCGGCGAGCGCGGCCAGCGGGATCACCGAGACCGTCGCGGCCGCCGCGATCGGCGACAGTCCCCACCCTTCGGTGAGCAGGATCACGAGCAGGAAGAGGGCACCCGTCAATCCCGCCGAGAGGAGGCCGAGTCCGACCTCGGGCCTGAGGTCGAGGACGCCGCCGCGCCCCGGCTCCGGGGGCGCCGGACGGATCACCGTCGCGAGCGGCACCAGCAACAGGAGCGGGACCTGGAGGATGAAGATCGACTGCCACTCGAGGAGCTGGGTGAGCAGCCCGCCGACCGCGGGCCCGACCGCGATCCCGATCGTCCCGGCGGCGCCCCAGACCGGAGCGGCGAGCTCATGGCTGCCGCGAAGGCGGGCGAGCAGCTCGATCGCGCAGGCGACGGCGAGCGCGCCGCCGGCTGCCTGTGCGACCCGAGCGGCGATCAGAACGGCGGCGGTCCCGGACGCCGCGCAGGCGATCGACGCGCAGACGAATGCGACGACGCCCGCCGACCAGCCGGCGCGGGGGTGGGAGCGAGCGATCCGCACCGCGGGGAGGATCAGCAGGGCCAGGACGAGGTTGAAGGCGGTCAGCACCCAGGAGACCCCGAACACGGTGGCGTCGTACTCCGAGAGGATGCTCGGCAGCGCCAGTGTCACGATCGACGAGTCGGCAAGGACGACCCCGACCGTCAGGGCGAGGCTCGCCTCTGTGAACCGTGTCTGCCGCGACGTCATCTTCGGGAGGATCGCAGGGAGTCCGGCCCGTCCGACCATAGGATGGGACGGTGACGGCGAGCGACGCCACCGCCGCGACGGACCTCGACGCCGCGATGGCGACGATTGCCGAGCTCGCCGAGGGGATCGGCCCGCGGCGGCCGACCGGGGCGGGGGAGGAGGCCGCTGCCGCCGCGCTGACCGATCGCCTCGGAGCCGCGGGGATCGATGCCGCCACGGAGCGGTTCGACGGCTACTCGACGTTCGCCGCCCCGTTCGGGCTGATCCTCGCCGCCGCGGTGGCGCCGGCGCTGTTGCCCCGCTCGCGGCCCCTCCTGCGCTCGACGCTGAGCTGGCTCGCCGCGGCGGGCCTGCTCACAGAGGGCTCGCTGCGCTGGGCGCCGCTGTCGGCGCTGCTCGCGCGCCGGCCGAGCCGGAACGTCGTCGCGACGATCGAGCCCGCCGGCCAGGCCGCGCGGACGGTCTGCCTGGTCGCTCACATGGACACGTCGCGGAGCGGCCTGATCTTCGCCCCGGGGCTGGTCCGCTACATGCCAGCGTGGATCGCGACGAGCGGCGGCCTCGTCCTCTTGCAGGCGCTGCTCGAGCCCCTGGCGACCGTCTCCCGCCATGTCAGGGCGTGTGCCGCCGCCGTCCGCGGTGGGCTGGTGGCGAGCCTCGGGCTGCTCGCCGAGCGCGAGATCCGCGGCGCCGACGTTCCGGGCGCCAACGACAACGCCTCCGGCTGCGGCGTCGTCGTCGCGCTCGCTTCGCGGCTCGCCGCCGAGCCGCTCGAATCGACCCGCGTCGTGGTGCTGATCACCGGCTGCGAGGAGGCGGGGACGCTCGGCGCCCGTGCCTTTCGCGACTCCCGCGACACCGGCGGCTGGATGTTCCTCAACTTCGACAACGTCGGCGGCTCCGGCAGCGTCCGGTTCCTGCGCCGGGAGGGCGTCATCGACAAGTGGGACGCCGATCCGGCGCTGGTCGCCGCGGCCGATCGGGTCGCGATCGCCCGGCCGGATCTGCGGATGAAGCCCGAGGATCGCCCCGCCGGCCTCACTTACGACAGCAGCCCGATCCTCGCCGCCGGCGGGCGGGCGCTGACGATCAGCAACCAGGACGGCTTCATCCCCGACCTGCACCGCGCGAGCGACGTCGTCGCCAACGTCGATCGCGACGGGGTCCGGCGCGCGCTCGAAGCGGGCGCCGAGCTGCTCGCGGCGATCGACGGCGGCGCTGCCGACTGAGCGCGGTCAGCGCGTGCGGGCGGCGCCGCGGCGGGCGGGCCAGTCCCACTCGCAACCGGGACGACGCGGCGTGCGGGGGGCCTCCCAAGCCTCCTGGAGCCCGGTCCGGGCTCCGCTGTGGCTGCTCCCCCCGCAACCGGTCGCTCCGGTGCGCGGCCGTTCGCGGCACTCGAGCCCGTACTGGCCGAGCGTCAGCAGATCGATCGCCAGATCGATGCGGTCGGCGACCCGGTCGATCGCCGCGACCCCGATCTCGAGGCCGGTCCGCTGCCGGCGGGATCGTTGGTTCATGTCTGTCTTCGTTCTCATCGCGAGCGAAGATAGGAGGGGCGTCGGACGTACACGTGTTCGTGCAAGAGAACTTGCAGCCGGCCCATCGATCCGGTCGTCAGCGGCCGCGGCGGCCGAACGAGTGGGCGACCGGCAGGACCGCGTCGAGATCGCTGATCTCGCGGCCGCCGTCGCGTCCGGTCTCCCGGGAGCGCGACGGCTCGATCGTGTGGACGTCGGCGAGCGGGACATCGGGACGCTCGATCGGGCGAACCGCGCTCGCGACGACGTTGACGACGCCCTCGCGGCGCTCGAGGCGGCCCGTGACCGTGACCAGCGAGGCCGTCCGCACGGTCAGGCGGTGGCGCTCGTAGACGGGCGGGAGGACGATCACGTTCGCCACTCCCGTCTCGTCCTCGATCAGCAGGAACATCACGCCTCGGGCGGTTGCCGGACGCTGCCGGGCGACGAGCAGGCCGGCGACCTCGAGACCGGCGCCGTTTCGGATCCGCTCGAGCGCCGCGCACGTCACCGTGGCGGGGTCGAGATCGCCGCGGAGCAGGCTCAATGGATGCTCCTCGAGGGCGATCCCGTAGGCGCCGTAGTCGGCCGTCAGCCGCTGCCAGGGCGTCTGCTCGGCGAGCGAAGGCGCCTCGGGCAGCGGCAGGGGCAGGCTGAGCTGACCGTCACCGGAGCCGTTCGCGGCGCCGAGCCGCCAGAGCGGCACCCGCCGCCGGTCACCGCCGCCGAGCCCGCCGCAGGCGCCCGCCCAGGCAAGCCGCTCGAGGCCGTCGCGCCCGGCTCCCGAGCGGGAGGCGAGGTCGCCGAGGTCGCGGTAGTCGCCGCCGCGCTCGCGCTCCGCCACGACTGCCTCGGCATCACGCTCGGCAAGGCCCTTGACGTAGCCGAGGCCGATCCGCACGGCGAGGCTGCGGTCGTGACCTGTCCTCTGTCCTCTGTCCTCTGTCCTCTCGACCCCGCACAGCACCGCGCTGGCGTTCACGTCCGGCGGACGCACCTCGATCCCGCGCCGCTGCGCCTCGTGGACGAGGGCGTCGGGCGGGTAGAAGCCCATCGGCTGCTCGTTCAACAGCGAGCAGAGGAACTCGGGGGCGTAGTGGACGCGCAGCCAGGTCGACTGGTAGGCGAGCAGGCCGAACGCGGTGGCATGGGACTTCGGGAAGCCGAAGCCGGAGAAGCCGTGGATCTGGCTGAAGACCCGCTCGGCGACGCCGGGATCGACGCCGCGCGCGATCGCGCCCTCGACGAAGCGCTCGCGATGGGCCTGCATCGCCCGCTCGGAACGCTTCCGGCTCATCGCCCGCCGCAGTCCCTCCGCCTCGCCGGAGCTGAATCCGGCGAGCGCCATCGCGACCTGGATCACCTGGTCCTGGAAGACGATCGCGCCGAGCGTGTCGGCGAGGATCGGCTCGAGGCTCGGATGCTCGTAGGGGACCTCGTAGCCGGGGTCCTCACGGAGGCGCTTGCGGCGCTCGAGGTAGGGATGGACGGCACCGCCCTGGATCGGCCCGGGCCGGACGATCGCCACCTGAACGGTCAGATCATCGATGTTCTCGGGTCGCGATCGCGGCAGCATCTGCATCTGGGCGCGGCTCTCGATCTGGAAGACGCCGGTCGTCTCCGCAGCGCGGATCCGCCGGTAGACCTCGGGATCGTCGAGCGGGATCCGCGAGAGGTCGATCCGCTCGCCGCGGACCCGGGCGATCTCGGTGACCGCACGCTCGACCGCCGAGAGCATCCCGAGGCCGAGCAGGTCGATCTTCAGAAAGCCCGCGTCGGCGCACGAGTCCTTGTCCCACTGCGCGATCTGCCGGCCCTCCATGGCGGCCGGGACGACCGGGCAGAGGTCGGTCAGCGGCTGCGTCGAGAGCACCATCCCGCCGGGATGCTGAGAGGGATGCCGGGGCAGTCCGTAGGCGTCGTCGAGCAGCTTCCGCAGCGCCTGCCGCCGAGCTCCGTCGCCGCCGAGCTCGGCCCGCTCGTGGTGGCCGGCCGAGCGGGCGGCACGCTCGATCTCGCCCGGCGGCAGCCCGAGCGCCTTTCCGAAGTCGCGGATCGCGCCCTTCGCCCGGTAGGTCGGGAAGGCGGCGACGAGGGCCGAGCGGTCGGAGCCGTAGCGGTCGTGGATCCGCGGGATCAGCCGCTCGCGGACGTCGCGGGGGAAGTCGAGGTCGATGTCCGGCGCCTCGGTGATCTCCTCGTTCAGGAAGCGGCCCAGGAACAGGCCCGCCTCGACCGGGTCGACGTGGGAGAGCCCGGTCAGATAACAGACGACCGAGCTGACGCTCGAGCCCCGGCCCCGTCCGGGCGGCAGCAGCGAGCGGGCGCTGTCGGGGCCGCGGACCTCGACCGCGACCTCGCGGGCGAGCTCGAGCAGGTCGCGGTGGAGGAGGAAGAACCCGGAGAGCTTCAGCTTCGCGATCAGCCCGAGCTCCTGCTCGAGGCGACGTTCGGCCTCGGCCCGTTTCGGCTTGCCGTCGTAGCGCTCGCCGAACCGGGCCCGGCAGGCATCGGCCAGCCGCCGGTCGGCGCTGCCGTCCTCGGCGCCCGGATAGCTGTAGCCGAGGTCGGTCGTCAGGTCGAAACGGAGCCGGTCGGCGAGGCGGGCGGTCTCGGCGACCGCCTCGGGATGGTCGCGGAAGCGCTCGGCCGCGCGCGCCGGGGCGACCAGGGTCGCGGAGCCGTTGCCGCGCCGCTCGGGCTCCGTCGACTCGAGGGTGCCGCCGAGCCGGACGGCGACGAGCGTGTCCTGGAGCGGGATCCGGCCGCGATCGTGCGCGTGGACGTCACCGGTCGCCACGCAGGGGACGCCGAGCGTCGCGGCGAGGCCGGCGAGCCTCCGGTTGCGGGCCCGGTCGCCGCGCCAGAACGGCATCTGCAGCTCGACGCGGAAGCGATCCCGACCGAACGCCGCGAGCAGCCTCCGGCCGAGGCGCTCGGCGCCGCCGTTGTCGCCGCGGGCGATCCGCCCGGCCAGGGCGCCGTCGCGCGCGCATCCGGACAGGCAGACGATCCCCCCGGCGTGGCACTCGACGTCGGCGAGGGAGACGAGCGGCGGCAGCGGCTCGGTCGCTTCGCGGGTCCCGGAGTGAGCCTTCGTCAGCAGCCGGCAGAGGTTCCGGTAGCCGGTCGCGTCGGCGACGAGCAGGGTCAGGTGGAAGGCGCCGGGCGGGCAGTTGCCGCGAAAGCCGGGCGCCACGACGGCGGAGCCGGCCGCCTCCGCGACGGTCACCTCGGCGCCCGTGATCGGCCTGACCCCCTGGGCGTGACAGGCGCTGGCGAACTCCATCGACCCCCAGATCCCGTCGTGGTCGGTCAGCGCCAGCTCCCGGTAGCCGAGCTCGGCGGCGCGAAGGGCGAGCTCATCGGGGCTCGAGGCCCCGTCCAAGAACGAGAAGGCCGAGTGGGCGTGGAGCTCGACGTAGCTCATCGCTGCTCGTACCAGCGGCCGGTCCCGAGGTCGCGATAGACGACCGCACAGCGCCCGCCGGCCAGCACGACCTCCAGGTAGTGGCGGCGAAGCGGCGCCTCCGACCACCAGCGATCCTCGACGAGCCACTGCTCGCGGACCGCTTCGACGCCGCGACCGGCGACGCTCTGCGGCCGCCCGGCGCCGACGACGACCGCGACCTCGCGCGGAGCGTAGGGATTGGCGGGGCGGCTCATCGCTCCGCGCCGCGGTCGTTGTAGGGCGCGAGCGCCGCCCAGCGCTCCGGCACCCTCGAGCCGGGATCGACGTCGAGGACCCGCAGCACCGCGTCGCGGCCGGCGGCGGCCCGGACCTGCTGGATCGCCTCGGCCAGCCGCTCGCGCCGGCGCTCGGCCGGATCCTCGCCGAGCGCCGGCTGGGCGCCTCCGGATGGGGCCGTCGCGACGGCCCGGAGCGCCAGTGCGGTCGCCGGGGCGGTGAGCTGGGCGAGCTTCGGCGCGAGCGCCAGCCGGAGGCGCTCGGGGGAGCCGCTGGCGCTGCGCAGGACGGCCGTCGCGCTCCAGCTGCCGCCCCCGGCCAGCCGGGCTTCGAGACCGAGCGAGCGGATCGCCCGTCCCGACCGCCGGGGGTCGCCGAGCAGGCGCTCGATCAGCAGGTCGAGGGCGCGCTCGAGCTGGGCGCCGTAGGCGGCCTCGGGGAGACCGATCGCCTGGACGAGATCCTCGTGCGGCGTCCGCGGCCGCAGCGGAGTGTCGAGCCCTTTCCAGCACATTGGGATCCTAAGCTTAGAATTCCACGTGGACAAGTTGTCGCG
>JADMIO010830247.1_pt1 | contig 17461 bp, 16 predicted proteins | sample 8958161 | NCBI WGS metagenome assembly JADMIO01 (sample SAMN16585339, study PRJNA669376) | soil metagenome | isolation source: Crop rotation soil | place: USA: Cullars Rotation, Alabama | collected 2011
CTTTCCCCTGGCCCGCCGACACGGCGGCTCGAACGGCGGCCGCGGCCGAAATTGATATCGCCCTGGTCGCGGCGGTGGCCGAGTTCGGCACGATTACCGGCTGGCAGCCATTCCTGGCCGCCGGCGCCGATACGACCCGTCACTTCGCGCTGCCAGACACCATTGGCCTGCTGCGGCTCGACGCCGGGCTGGTGACGCTGACGGAACTGGCGCTGGACGGCGTCGACTGCGCGGTGGACCACGATTTCTGGTTGCGCCGCAGCCACGCCGCCGTGCCCTATCCGTATGACCAGGTCCAGTTCGCGGCCTGGGTCGGTACCACGCACGGCCTGCTGCCGCCGGAGCCGGTCGCCATCACGGGCCGCTGGGGCTACGCCGTCACGCTGCCCGAGGACGCCTGGAATGCGGTGCGCACCGGCGGCGCCGCGCTCACGGTGTTGAACCTGACAACCGCTTCGGACGGCATCATCCGCACCGTCGCCGAAAGCGGCTTCCGCCAGATCTTCGACCTCGGCGTCAAGCGCCCCGACCGCATCCACGACTGGTTCACCACTTTCACTACCACTGCCGCGCGCTACACCCGCGTGGTGGTTTAGGTTTCGAGTATCTCACGCAGAGGCGCAGAGAACGCAGAGGAAGATAGAGATAGTGACACTTGCTGCTATTCCTATCCTCTATTCTCATCTTCCTCTGCGTTCTCTGCGCCTCTGCGTGAGATTGATTTCGCTGTTAGGAGGAGTTATGACGAGGTTGGTAGCAGAGTATCAGCGACGACAGCATTGCGAACAGGGCGAGGCGGTGCGCTGGTTCAAGGCGTTTCTGTGCCGGTGCTACAACCCGGTGACGCATACGTTCGATGATCCGTGCGCCTATGAGCATGATGCCAACGGACGTGTTTATGTGGAGCAGATGGTGGACGCTGAGTGCAAGGTCTTGATATCGCTGACACGTCTGCCGCTGACGGACCCGGAATATGGCGTCATTCCCGCCGGCGCGCTGCGTATCTCAGCGATGCCCGATTACATGCCGCTGGCGCGGCTCGACCACGTAGCGCTGACCGAGCGCCTGCTGGTGGCGCGCCCGGTATTGCTGCGCGCGACGGGCACGCTGTTCGATCCGCTCTCCGACACACCGGTCGCGGCGGTGCAGGCCGTGCGCCAGGTTACTACCGTCTACGTCGCCGGCACCGATTGGCGCCTGACCGGCGACAGCATCGAGTGGCTCGCTGGCGGAGCCCGCCCGGCCGACGGCACCGCCTACACCGTCGAGCACAGCTACCATCCGACCTATGCGTTTCTGGGCCTCGAAGACGATGCAGCCCACCCTGACGCATCAGGCCAATGCCTACCGCTGCGCGGTGTGCTGCTGCCGGTGACGGCGTGATGTATTCGGTTAGTGGACGCGACAGGAGAGGGAATCGTGCCTCGGTTCTGTTGCATTAACATCGCGGATTTCCCGGCGTGGGCGGCGGCACGGCACGATCCGGCGCTGCAAGAGCCGGCACGGCGCGACAAGCCGGTGTTGATTTATCGCAACGGGCGTGTGGTGGCGGCGTCACCTGCGGCCCGCGTGAGCGGCGTGCAGACGGGGTGGTCGTTGCCGCGCGCGCAGGCGTTGCTGCCTGAAGCCGTGGCCCTGCCGCATCATGCCGCGCTCACCGCCCTCGCCTGGCAAGAGGTGTTGCAGGCGCTGTACGAACTGACCCCCTATCTGGAAAGTATCCGGCCCGGCCTGGCCATAGCTTCGATCAGACCGCCAGGAGCCGTGACCGCGCATGTGCAAAGCTGGGGCGCACAGGCCGGTGTCGCCGATGATCGCACTACTGCCGAACTGCTGGCGCTTGCCGCGAAGCCCGGCGAGTTGCGTGAATTGCCGCCCGGCACCGGTATGGAGTTCTTGCGTCAGGCTTCCGTGCGCTACTTGATGGCGGCCGGTGTCAGCGCTGCAACTATCGAGCGATTGGGTTGGTTCGGCTGGCATACGGTTGGGGCCCTGCACCCGGTGACGCGGCAACAACTCCGGGCGCAGTTTCCCGAGAGCGATATTCTGTTCCGCTATGCCCAGGCGCGCGATGTCCGTCCCGTAGCGATGTACTGGCCGCCGCCGGTGCTGGAGGCACACTATGAATTCGACGACCCGGTCTGTGAACCGTGGGAGTGGGAACCGATACTCGATTATCTGCTGGAGCAGGTGTGCGAGCCACTGGCTGGCCGGAGCGTGCGCACGATTACGGTGTCCCTGGAAGCGCCGCGCGGCGGTACCCAACCGATGCGCCGGCTGAGCCGAAAGCGTCTGCTGCGCGAGCCGGTCGCGTCCCTGGCGCGCCTGCGCGACGAGGCGTGCCAGATCCTAAGTGCCTTACAGCATTCACTGTATGAGCGACAGCGCACGGCTGCCCTGACGCGGCTCGAAGTCGAACTCGGCGGCCTGGAAGATACCTATGCGACGCAGCACAATCTGTTCGCCGAGCGCCCCACTGTGCACGCGGTACTCGCCGCGCTTGAGGACCGCTTCCCTGGATCGGTACAGCGTGTTGTTATGATCGACCGTGACGCGTATTTGCCCGAAGCTGCCTTTCGTCTGGTGCCGCTCACGCCGGAGGATTTAACACCGCCCCGGGTGCTCGCGAAAGCCCGGTCACGCCGCACTGTGCCGCGCCTGGCAGCCCGGCGCCGTGCCACCGCACGGCGTGCGGCACGCCACGACCAGCCCCAACTAACGCTGACGGCCGAAGTTTAAGACGCCCGGTCCGCAAGTCTGCTCAGGGAACCCCATGGCGGCCCAACCAGCCACGTTGCAGTATCCTCCTTATCATGCACCCGGACATTACTGCCAAACCCCAATTCACTTCAATGCGTACTCGTGCTGTTGTAGCCTTCGCGATTGGCCTCGTTGCGGCCTTTGCGGTTGGCTTTTTGGGCCACTGGCAACTGGCGCCGCTGGTGGGGTGGGATATGACGGCGGTTGTCTTCACGACCTGGATTCTGGCCACCATTCTACCGCTGGACGGCGCCACCACCGGGGCTCTGGCCGGTATTGAAGATCCGGGGCGTGCCGTCGCGGATGGGCTACTGCTCTTCGCCAGCGTGGCCAGCCTCGTCGCCGTCGGTGTCTTCCTGGTGCGCGCCGGCAGCGCCTCAGGGCCGGCCCAGACCTGGCAAGTCGGGTTAGGTGTCGTCAGCGTAGTATTGTCTTGGGCCCTGGTCCACACCATCTTCACGCTGCGCTACGCCCGGCTGTACTACCAGGAGCCGGTCGGAGGCGTGGATTTCAACGATGACGAGCCGCCCAGCTATGTAGACTTCGCGTATCTGGCCGTGACTATCGGAATGACGTTTCAGGTTTCCGACACCAGCCTGAGCAGCCGACATTTCCGCGCCACCGCCCTGCGCCATGCGCTGCTGTCATACCTCTTCGGCACCGTCATCGTGGCGACGACGATTAACCTGGTGGCGGGGTTGAGTAAGTAGGGGCACTCGAACCGCTTTCGCAGCCCCTCCCGGCGAACCGCGCGGGCGGGGAGAGACATTAGTGTTACGTAGTGACGCAGCGGTAGCGGCGGCCTCCGTGCCGCCGAACTCCATTGCTCCTCACTTCGGCGGCACGGAGGCCGCCGCTACCATCGCTACGCGCGAGCGGCCGGGGTGAGGTGCAAACGCCGCCGTCAGGTTACGGCTACGGCTTCAACAGCGATGGGTTAGAGGGACCGGGTAGCAGCGACGCGCTCGGTTGAGGGTTCGTCAGGGCGCTGTTGGTCGGGGGCTTGACCTGCATCACCAGGGGCCGTTCCATGCTGCGGGCGAGTTCGCGGTAGGCCGACATTTCTTCCTTGAGTTGCGCCAGCCGCTCGCGGGCGTCCGCACAGGATTCGCCGCCCAATAAGACGGCCTGGCCGTATAGTGCCTGCGCCGTGGAAAACAGGCCGCGCGCGGCCTTAAAGCGCCTTAAACGCGCGGCCGCACGCGCTTGTTCCCGGCAGATTTCGGCCTGGGCGAGACAGTCCTCATAGCTGATGCACTCCGGCGTATTGGGACTCTTGGATACGACACGTTTAACGGCGGCAACGATCTTCTTTGTTCTCATGTAACGACCCCACTGGTCTCCAAGCGTGGTGCGCCACGATGGCCACCATTATTATTCCACAAAAACCAGGCGTCAGGGCGAGTTTTTTGAGGCATCAGGTCGAGCCCGCGATATTGGCTCGGCGGAGGGCATCACCCATTTGGACACGTCCTCAGTGTTCGCGGTTTCAAGGCGTAAGTGCAACGGGGTCTGAACTACGAGATATTTAATGCAAGGTGCAGAAGTCCAGGGTCTTACGCGGCCGGTGGCCGAACTGGTCCATCCCCTTTTGCACCTGCGCCGCAGTGCTGCTGCCGAAGTCGCTGTCTTTGGGGAATACTGGCGCCCCAGACCATTGGCGTTCTCATTCAGGCCGCGCTCCCAGGAGTGATACGGATGCACACAGTGGTAGTCCATTTGCAGTTCGGCCGCCATCTTTTCATGCTGAGCAAACTCGCGGCCATTGTCCGCGGTGATGGCTTCGACTGGCACCCCCACACTCGACAGCAGTTGGATCACCGCCGCGCGCATGATTTCAGCGGCAGCGTGCTCTACCTTGGCCAGCAACGTCAGCTTACTCTTGCGCTCGGTCAGTGACACCAACGCCTGTTGATGACCTTGGCCGACAATGGTACCGGCTTCCCGATCGCCCAGGCGCAGGCGCTCCGCTACCACTGCAGGACGGGCCTCCACTCCTGGCGCAGTTGGGTCTCGATCAAGGTCCCGGCGGCGGCGGCGATCTCGGAGCGGCTATGCTATGCTTGGCGCAAAGCGTAAATCTACTTGATGGCGATATAGCGACAGACCAGGCGCCGAGTTCAGCGCGCAAAGTGCGCCCACGCTGCCACGCTGGCGGCAATGAGCGTCAGCAGCGACGTGAGGCAGCCGATGGGCAGCACGATACAACAGCCGCGTGATTGCATGAGTGTCCTCTTAGCGTAACAACGACGCGCCGCCGTCGACGAAGATTTCGACGCCCGAGACGTGACGGCCCAGGTCGGAGGCGAGGAACAGGCAGGTGTCGGCGACATCGACCGGTTCGCCCTGGCCCTCGTTCAGCGCCGGGCTGCCTTCCGGCAGTTCCACTTTAATGCCGATCTTCTCGGTGTCACGCTTTTGCGTGCGCTCATCAATGTTGGTGTGAATCGCGCCAGGGCAAATCGCGTTGCAGCGGATGTGGTGGCGACCGAGTTCGAGGGCGATCATCTTCATGAACGCGACCTGGCCGGCCTTGGAGGTGCTGTAGGCGCTAGCGCCGGGGTTGGAGAACGTGCGTGTGCCGTTGACGCTGCTGGTAATGAGGATGCTGCCGCCACCGGCGCGCTTCAGGTGCGGCACCGCGTAGTGTACCGTCAGATACGTGCCCTTGAGATTGATGTCGAGCGTCTTGTCCCACTCTTCCGGCTGCAGTTCGTCGATTGGCGCCCACACGCCGTTGATGCCGGCGTTAGCGAAGACAATGTCGAGTCTCCCGAACTTGTCGACCGCCGCCTTGATGGCAGCCTCCACCGACTCCGGCCGGCTGACGTCGCAGTCGATGTACAGCGCCTGATGGCCCGCGTCCGTCAGTTCCTGCTCGATCTTTTTCCCGTCGTCTTCCTGCACATCGGCCAGCACGACCTGCGCGCCCTCGGCGGCGAACCGCCGCGCGGTGCCGGCGCCGATGCCGCTCGCGCCGCCCGTAATGAACGCGACTTTACCCTCTAACATTCCCATGACACTCTTCCCCTGCTCTCAATGACGTTGCGAGAACGTCTATGCCAGTTGCGGGCCACGGTGGCAGCAGCGGCAAGCCCAATGCGCGATTTCGTACAGAGCGGGCCAAGAAGCGCTATAATCGTGGTATAAAGTGCGGATGCACGTCCGCCACCTCAGCGCAAGGAGCAAGCCTCATGGCATAGAATCCGCTGCAACTTAACCCTTACCACTCGACGCAGCCCAACTTCTTACCGTAAAAGGATCACCATGAAGAACCTGACGGTCCGAAGTCGCATCATACTCGGATTCTCCGCCGTTATTCTCATCATTGCCGGGCTGACCGGGCTGGCCTATCGCAGCCTGCTCCACATCCAGGACGAAACCGGCGCCATGGCCACCGATTCGCTGCCTGGCCTGGGCTTCATGACACAGATTGAAACTGCCGCGGTTGAGGACTACAGCCTGGTGCAGAAGCACGTCCTCTCTGAGGATCGGCAGCAGGAACAGGCACTGGAAAGCCAACTCCAGACGAGCGAGAGCAAAATCGACGATGTCCTGAAGCAATACGAGCCGACCATTAACGACGCTACCGACCGCGACCTGTACAATCAACTGCTGCAGGCCCGCGCGCAATACCTGACAGCGCAGAATAACGTCATCAAGGTCAGCCAGACGGCGGCGACCAAGGCTGCACAGACGGCTCTGGAGCGCCAACTCGACCCGAAGTTCAAACCCTATCGCGACCTGATCCGCTCCGAAGTCGACTACAACCGGCGGATGAGCAACGCCAGCGCGGTGCAGATCGCGGCGGCGGTGGCCAGCGCGCAACGGGCCGTGCTCGTCGGGCTGACGCTGAGCATCGTCCTGGCTCTCATCAGTGGCTGGCTGCTGGTGCAGGCCGTTAACCAGCCGTTGGCGAAGGTCGTGGCGGCGATGGAGCCGATGCGGCGCGGCGACCTGTCGCAACGCCTGACGCTGGCGCGCAACGACGAATTCGGCACACTGGCCGAAGGCTTGAACCTATTATCCGGCGACCTGACCGCGCTCATCGGGCAGGTGCAGAAGGCGTCTATCGACGTCAACAGTTCGGTGACGGAGATCGCGGCCACCTCGCGCCAACAGCAAGCCACCGCCAGCGAAATCGCCGCCGCCACCACCGAAATCGGCGCCACCTCCAAGGAAATCTCCGCCACCTCCAAAGAACTCGTCAAGTCCATGAACGAAGTCGCCGGCGTCGCTGAGCAAACCGCCACTCTCGCCGCCAGTGGGCAGAGCGGGCTGGGCCGCATGCAGAGCACCATGCAGGGCATCATGCAAGCTTCCAGTTCCATCAACGCCCGCCTGGCCGTGCTCAACGAGAAAGCCGGCAACATCAACACCGTGGTGACGACCATCGCCAAAGTCGCCGACCAGACCAACCTGCTCTCGCTCAACGCCGCTATCGAAGCCGAGAAGGCAGGCGAATACGGCCGTGGCTTTGCGGTGGTGGCGACCGAGATTCGGCGCCTGGCGGATCAGACGGCGGTGGCGACGCTGGACATCGAGACGATGGTCAAGGAGATGCAATCAGCCGTCTCGGCGGGTGTGATGGGGATGGACAAGTTCGCCGAAGAGGTGCGGCGCGGGGTGGAAGTCGCCGCGCAGGTGAACGAGCAGTTGACGCAGATCATCGAGCAGGTGCAGACGCTGACGCCAAACTTCGAAGCGGTGAACGAGGGGATGCAGTCGCAGTCGCTGGGGGCGCAGCAGATCAGTGATGCACTGAGTCAACTGAGCGAAGCGGCGCAACAGACGGTGGAGTCGCTGCGCCAGTCCAATCTGGCCATCGAACAAACCAATGACAGCGTGCGTGGCCTCCAAAGTGGCGTATCCCGCTTTATGCCCGCGGCTTGATGCAGAGTGCGCCATGACCGAAACAGAGACTGAAGATTTAGAACAACCGGTGCCCGCAGCGGCCTCACAGCCGGCGGCGAGCGCAACGCATCTGCTCGACCGGGAAGCACCGGCCGACTACCGCCAGGAGTGGACGGCGCGTATCGCGGCGCCGCCTGAAGACCTGACGGCGGCCACGGCGGCAGCGGTTATTTTCCGGCTGGGAACCGAATGGTTGGCGCTGACCGCCGGCGTATTTCAAGAAGTGGCGGAACCGTCCGCCATCCATGCCGTGCCGCATCGACGCAATGGGGCCCTGCTGGGTCTGGTCAATGTGCGCGGTGAGCTATTGTTGGCGGTGGCGTTGGGCGCCGTGCTGGGCATGGTCGGGGAAGCGCAACCGGCGGCCACGGGCAGCACGATCTATGAGCGCCTGTTAGTGGTTAATCGGCAAGGCCACCGCTTCGCGTTTCCGGTGGACGAGGTTTTCGGCGTGTACCGTTATCATCCTGGCGACATGCAGGACGTACCGGCCACGCTGGCCGGCACGGACGCGCGCTACGTCGCCGGGATGCTGCCGTGGAAGGACAAGACCATCGGCTATCTCGATGAAGCCGCGCTCTTTGCCGCCCTGAATCGGAGCCTGTCATGAGTGGAAATGCATCAGGGGATCTCAGTGGGTTTTCTCTGGCCGAGTTGTTCCGGCTCGAGGTGGAGACGCAGGCCGCGACCCTGACCGAGGGCCTGCTGGCGCTCGAACGCGACCCCGGCGCCACGCAGTGGCTGGAATCGCTGATGCGCGCCGCGCATTCCTTGAAGGGTGCCGCACGCATCGTTGAGCGGTCAGACGCGGTGCGTCTGACCCACGCCATGGAAGACTGCTTCGTGGAGGCGCAGCGCGGGCAGGCGGCGTTGCCGCCGGCGCGCATCGATACGCTGTTGCAGGGCGTCGACCTGCTCACGCGCATGTCCCAGGTCGCCGAAGCGGACGCCGCCGCGTGGGACGCTGAGCACCAAGCCGAGTGCGAGGCATTTCTCCATGCCCTGGCCCAGCCCGCTATGGCCGATCCGCCACCTCCGCAGGGGGCAGCACCTGCCGCAACGTCGCCTCCGCCAGTGCCGACGGCATCAGAATCGGCGCGCAACGGGCACGCCCCGCGCCCCGCCAGTAACGCCGGCCGCGCTAAAGCGGCAACTGATGGTAACCCGGCCACAACCAACGGCAATGGCGCTGGCGATGGTGCGGTCGGCGCCAACGTCGCCGCCGAGCCGGCGCAACGCGCCCTGCGCGTCTCGTCCGACAATTTGAATCGCTTGATGGGCCTGGCCGGTGAACTGGTGGTCACGTCACGCTGGGCAGAGAGCTTCAGCGGCGAACTGCTGCGTTTGAAGCGGGTGCAGCAGGATGTGAGCAAGGCCGTGAGCGGCATGCACGACGCACTGGCCGCCGAAGAAAATGTCGGGGCTAATATCCGGGGCCAACTGGGTGAGGTCCTGCAGCGCCAGCAGCATAGCCAGCAACTACTGGCCGAACGCCTGGAAGACCTGGAGTCATTCGACCGCCGGTTTTCCAATCTGTCGAGCCGGCTGTATCAGGAAGTGTTGGAAACGCGGATGCGCCCCTTCGCCGACGGCATCCAGGGCTTCCCGCGCATGGTGCGCGACGTGTCGCGGAGCCTGGGTAAAGACGCCACACTGGAAATCATCGGCGATACCACGCTCGTCGATCGCGACATTCTGGAGCGCATCGAGGCGCCGCTCGGGCACCTGCTGCGCAACGCGGTCGACCACGGCCTCGAAGCGCCGGAAGTACGCGTCGCCGCAGGCAAGCCGGCGACAGCCGTGGTGCGGTTGCAGGCTTCGCACAGCGCCGGCATGTTGCTCATCGACGTCACCGACGACGGCGCAGGTATCGATCCCGAAGCCGTGCGCACCGCGGTGGTGGCGCGGCAAATGACCAGCGCCGAGGTCGCGGCCAATTTGAGCGACGCGGAACTGATGGAATTCCTGTTCCTGCCGGGCTTTTCGATGAAAGGCGGCGTCACTGAAATCTCGGGACGCGGCGTCGGCCTCGACGTGGTGCAGACCATGGTACGCGAGGTCGGCGGCACCGTCAGGGTCACTTCACAACGCGGCCAGGGCACGCACTTTCATTTGCAGTTACCGCTGACGCTATCGGTGCTGCGCACGCTGCTCGTCGAGATCGGCGGCGAACCCTACGCGTTTCCGCTGGGGCGCATCACCGCCGCCCTCAAAGTCGCGCGCGACGACATCCAGACGGTGCAGGGCCGCCAGCACTTCACTTATGGGGGGCAGCAAATCGGCCTGGTGACGGCGCATCAGATTCTCGAAGTCGAACCGGCCGGCCCGCCGCCGGATACGCTGCCTGTCATCGTGCTGGGTAATAAGACGGCACGCTATGGCGTGGCCCTCGACCGCTTCCTGCGCGAGCAGGAGTTGGTGGTGCGCCCGCTCGATCCGCGTCTCGGTAAGGTCAAGGACATTAGCGCGGCCGCGCTGATGCCGGATCGCGCACCGGTATTGATTGTCGATGTGGACGACCTGGTTCGCTCCGTTGAAAACCTGGTCTCCGGTGGCCGCGTCACGCAAGTCCGCCAGGGCGCCACTGACGAAGCAGCGGCGCGGCGCAAGCGAGTGCTGGTGGTGGACGATTCGCTGACCGTGCGAGAACTCGAGCGCAAGCTGTTGGACGGCCAGGGCTACGAAGTCGAGGTCGCGGTAGACGGAATGGATGGTTGGAACGCCGCCCGCGCCGGCCACTACGACTTGATTATCACGGACGTGGATATGCCGCGCCTGGACGGCATCGAACTGGTAAAGCTCATCAAGCAGGACATTCGCCTCAGTTCGCTGCCCGTTATGATCGTCTCCTACAAGGATCGCGAAGAAGACCGCCAGCGCGGCCTCGAAGCCGGCGCCGATTATTACCTGACCAAAGGCAGTTTTCACGACGAAAGCCTGCTGACGGCTGTGGCCGACCTGATCGGCGAGGCGCACGAGTGAGGATTCCCATTGTCATACCCGCCCCCGCGCCGAACTCCGCCGAGAAGGAGCACGAGTGAGAATCGCCATCGTCAACGACGCTGCCATGGCGGTGGAAGCCTTGCGGCGCGCCGTGCTGAGTTCGGGCGAGCACGAACTCGCGTGGGTGGCTTACAATGGAGCGGAAGCGGTCAGCGAGTGCGCCCGCGACCGGCCCGACCTGATCCTGATGGATCTGCTGATGCCGGTGCTCGACGGCGTGGAGGCGACGCGGCGCATCATGGCGCGCACGCCCTGTCCGATTCTGGTCGTCACCGCGACAGTGCAGGGCAATTCGGCCAAGGTCTTCGAGGCGCTGGGTGCCGGCGCGCTGGACGCGGTGACCACGCCGGCCATGGGCAGCAGCGGCGCTCTCGATGGCGTCTCCACGTTGCTATACAAAATCGCGGCGCTGGGCCGGCTGTCCGGCACCATCTCCGTCGCCCCACCATCCCTGACAGTGCCGGCGCCATCTCCGGCGCGCGACCGGCTTATCGCGATCGGTGCCTCGGCCGGCGGTCCCGCCGCGCTCGCGGTGGTGCTGGCCGCGCTGCCGCGCGACCTGCGGGTGCCGGTCGTCATCGTACAGCACCTGGACGCGCAATTCGCGCCGGGCCTGGCGACCTGGCTGGCGAGCCATACGACGTGGCCGGTGCGCGTGGCTCGCGCCGGGGAGGCGCCACAGCCCGGCACGGTGCTGGTGGCGGGCACCAACGACCATCTCATACTTCAGTCTGGCGGCACATTGGCGTATACTCCCGAACCGGTCAGCGCGTCCTACCGCCCATCGGTGGACGTGTTCTTCGCCAGCCTGCGCCAGCACTGGAAGGGCCGCATCGCGGCGGCGTTGCTAACCGGCATGGGCCGCGACGGCGCGGTGGGATTGAAGGCACTACGCAGCGCCGGAGCGTACACGGTGGCGCAGGCCCGCGAGGGCTGCGTTGTGTACGGGATGCCCAAAGCCGCGGCGGAACTCGATGCCGCCACTGAGATACTTCCATTGGAACGAATCGCGGCCGCGCTGGCCAGCCAGGTCGTGGGCGGCGTTTCGCGTACGGGAGAGAAACGATGACTCCACTCAATTCGCCGGTGGGCGCTACAGGCGCCGAGTATCCTATGTTGGTGCTGCTGGTGGACGATCAGCCGATGATCGGCGAAGCGGTGCGTCGTCTGCTGGCCGAGGCGACCGATATCGACCTGCATTTCTGTGTGCGTCCACTCACCGCGGTGGACGTCGCCAACCAGATCAAGCCGACGGTCATACTGCAAGACCTGGTTATGCCCGACATCGACGGTCTCGAACTCGTCAGTCGGTACCGCGCCAACGCGATCACCGCCGACACGCCAATCATCGTGCTATCGACCAAGGAAGACGCCCAGATCAAAGGCAACGCCTTCGCGCTGGGCGCCAACGATTACCTGGTCAAGCTGCCCGACAAAATCGAACTCATCGCGCGCATCCGCTATCATTCGCGCGCCTATTTAAATCAGGTGCAGCGCGACGAAGCGTATCGCGCCTTGCGCGAAAGTCAGAAGCAATTACTCGAAAGCAACACTGCGCTGGTCGCGCTGAACCGCGAACTCGAAGAAGCCAACAAGATTATCTCGGCGCTGGCACGCCGTGACTCGCTGACCGGGCTGGTCAACCGGCGCGTGCTCGACGAGGAACTCACCCGCGAATCACAACGTTGCGCGCGCCGCCTTAGCCCACTCACCGCCGTGGTCATGGACCTCGACCACTTCAAATCCATCAACGACAACTTCGGCCACGCCATGGGCGACGAAGTGTTGCGCGCCACCGGGCAGTATCTCGCCGGCCAAATGCGCCCCTATGACCTGGTCGCGCGCTACGGCGGCGAAGAGTTCGTGATCCTGCTTTCGGAAACCGGCCTGGGCGAGGGCATGGAAGTCGCCCAGCGCATTCGAGTGGGCCTCTCGCAACTCACGGTGCCGGGCTTCCCCCGCCCGGTGACCGCCAGTTTCGGCGTCGCCACCCTGCCGCCCGGCGAATCGCCCGACCATCTCATCGCCCGCGCCGACGCCGCCCTGTATCGGGCCAAAAGAGCTGGACGCGACCGCGTGGAGAAAGAAGATGAGGTCGACGTGGTCCCGCCAGGTGAGGTTCCCTGACCGGCGCGCCAGCAGCAGTCGACCGCGCGATGCGCGAAGACTCACAGCTAAGCCCAGAGCGCCACTGCCCACACCGCAGAGGACAGCTAGACCTGTCGTCGCCTTTGCGCTCGATTCGGGGACAGCAACGAATGATGCGTTGCCATCCCCGCCTCATCCGTTGCTGTCCCCGTTTCATCCGGTGATGTCAACGGGTGAGGCGTTGCCATCAACCCCCGCTCCGCTGATGCCAGCGACGGAGCGGGGATGGCGACGAAGCCGCAGGGACCAGTCGCGACGCTGCCTGCGAAAGGACGGCACCGCTGCGTCGAGGCTGTGCTGGTCGGCGACTCATTCGTCCATCTTGCGCTTCAGAGGGACATGTCGGCGGCCTCAATGGGGGGCGCTGACCGGTATCGCCTCAGACCAGTCAGGGCCGGTCCTACCGTGGCCCAGACATGAGTAATGAGTCACACTCATTCACCATGTTAGAATAGGTAGACACAGCACGTCGTTATGCAAATAGAAGGAGCGCCGTTCATGAAGACCGCCTGTCTGGTTGCCGTATGCTGTTGCCTGCTGAGTGTCGCCTGCGCCGATTCCTTATCCGATTTAGCACGGCCGCAGACGGGCCGCAGCCGCCGTGCTACCTCAACTTTCCGGCGTGGACCGGACGGCAAGTATTCACCGCGAGCCGAGCCGGAAGGCGACAGCGACGAGCACAGCAACTGGGACAACTTTCAGGTCGCGCCGGGTGCGACGCACGTGCTGATGGACGAAAAGGGGCCGGGCGAAATCACCCATATCTGGATGACGTTTCTGGGTCCCGAGGCGCAACAGTGGGCGCCCAACGGTTCAGCGAACCATCAGGATATGCTGCTGCGCATCTACTGGGACGGACAGCCACGGCCGGCCGTCGAGGCACCGGTGGGAGACTTCTTCGCCAACTGTTTCGGCCAGCGCCGCGAAGTCATCAGCTTGCCGGTTATCGTCGAAGACGCCGATTCCTACAACTGTTTCTGGCACATGCCGTTTCGCAAGTCAGCCCGCGTTGAGATCGTGAACCAGGGCGACAAGCCGATTAGCCTTCTCTATTACAACATTGACTGGGTGCAGAAGGATAAGCTGCCGCGCGACACACCGTACTTCTATGCGCAGTATCGTCAAGAATACCCGGTGCAGCCGGGCCACGATTACGTGGTGCTCGACACCACCGGCAAAGGCCATTATGTCGGCACGGTGCTGGCGGTGCGCACGCGCAGCCCGGCCTGGTTCGGCGAGGGCGACGAGAAGATTAATATCGACCGTGAAGCGAAGCCCTCAATCTGGGGCACCGGCACCGAGGATTACTTTCTCTCGGCGTGGGGCCTGAAGAAGACGAGCACGCCTTACTTCGGCGTGCCGTATTTCGACCAGTGGGGCATCGTGGGCGGGCACACCAGCGCCTACCGCTGGCACCTGCAAGACCCGATCGTATTCAACACCGGCATCCGCGTCGCCTTCGAGCACTTTGGGTGGGCGTCACCAGATGAGAACTCACAGCACCGCAGCACCAGTTGGAACGAACGCGAGGACGACTACGCCAGTGTGGCGTTCTGGTACCAGACCGGCCAGCCGACCTTTGCGGCCCGCGCGCCCGACGCGAAGGCACGCCGCCTGCCGAGCCTGGAGCGCGTCATCGCCTACGCACGAGATAATGCAGGCGCCGGTCAGCACGGCGCAGGCGATGTGGCACGCCAACAGTTAGAGTTCTATGACGGACCGCAATTACTGTATAAACCCACGAGCGAACAGAATGCCTGGCTGGAAGTCCCGTTCGACGTGGCGCGCAAAGAGCCGCTCCGGTTGCTTCTGAACCTGACTACATCGTACGATTTTGGCCGCTACCAGCCTTATCTCAACGGCGTGAAGCTGGGCGGGCCGCTCGACCTGTATAGCGCGGACACCGGCACACGGGAGTTTCACCTGCTCGACTTCTGGCCGGAACCTGGCCATTACACGCTACGCCTTGAATGCGTGGGCAAGAACCCACAGTCGAGCGGCTACTATCTGGGCATCGAATCGGTGCGCCTGCGCGAGCGGCGCCTGCGCGTCGCGCAGTATGGGTGGGATAAGGACAAGGATTGGCGGCAGTCGCCGGAGTTGTATCGGTAGCGACCGACTGTTGTGCACGTGACCACTGCCAGCATATGCTAGTGATCGCGGCCCGCTTGTAGCAGCGCCGTGAGGCGCGTGTTCGTGGCGCTACGCTTCCCGGACGCGCCTCACGGCGCTACTACAAGCCAGTTACGCCAGATTTTGCGCCTTTAGAACTCACGCTACAGTGAACTTTATGTGCTGATCCTGCTCGCAATGCGGGCACACCATCTTATGGTTGCCCAGTATGTCGATCTTCTTGAAGCGGCTGGACGGTCCGATGTAACCGCAGGCATCGCAGGTGACCCAACCGGTCGGCGCCGGGCCGCGCGGCGCTTCCAGGGCCGGAGTAGCGACGGCGGCGGGTACTACCTCCGGCTTGTCGTAGCGGTAGACGCGCCGCATCAAAGTCAGGACGCGCGCCACAAACATCTGCTGGTCGGCCGGTTTCATAATGACGAAGTCATCAGCTCCGATGTTGAGGGCATGCAGGTGATCTTCGCGCCGCGTGCGCACCGAGGCGATCACAATGGGCACGGTGCTCTGCGCGCGAATCTGGCTACAAATGGCCGCGCCGCCGACCTTGGGCAAGCCTAGCCCCAGGACCACCAGGTGCGGATGGCGCTGGCCGAACTGCTGCATGCCGGCCGCCGCGTCCGCCACGTGGTAGCACCCCATGCCGGCGTCGGTCAGACCAGTCGTAATGAACGTGGCCATAGCGGTGTATTCTTCCACTACCAACACCTGAAACTTCGCATCACCGGTTGGTGCACTCATGGATTTGTCCTCTCACGGCGGCGTAATGAAACGGTGCGCCTAATCGAGATTGTAGTGTGGCCGCAGCGAACCGGGATCGACTTCGTCCCGGGCGCGCTGATAGCGATTGTCCGTCGAGATGCGTAGTCGGTCACCCGACAGGTTGGGCAACGCCTTGTGAATCGTAAATGAGTGGAAGAACAGCGCATCACCAACGCCGAAATCCGACGTGTGCCACGCCTGCGGCTCCTCGACCGGCACGCCGCGGCCGCCGACCGAGCCCGGATGCGTCACGCTGTGTTCGATAAATCCCTCGTGGTGCGAACCGGGCAACACCGCCAGCCCGCCCAACGACATCGGGCACTCGCCCAGCGGCACCCAACAGGAATACGTGTCGACGGTGCCGCGTATATAAAAGTGATCCTGATGCGCCGGCGTGGTCGCCACCAGGTTATTCGGAAAAGTGACGCGGCCAATCCGGCGGGGATGGACCAGCACATCGTCACCCAGCAGGCCGCGCGCGATGCGCATCAACGACTCGTGGCACGGAAAGTCGTGAAACCGCGGCAGCTTGAGCAGCTTGCGATACATCGCCATGTATTCCGGATGCCCTTCGGTCAGCGGCGTCAGGCCAGGCGCCGCGACGGCATCTAACTGCGGTGCGTCGGCGCTCAGCCACCCGGCTTCGCGGCACAGTTCCAGCACGTCCGCACGCACGGCCAGCACCTCGTCCTGCGGCACGAGATCGCGAAAGAAAAGATATCCCTGCTCCGCTATCGTGGCCTGCCAGATTTCCGCGTCGGCAGCGGCATCAGACTCAATAAAGGGGGTGTAGGATACGACCGTGTGTTCGTCCATGTCGATTGGGGATAGTATACCCTAGCCGCCGCGCAGCTATGCTCGATGATCCCGCAACAACTCGCCGCGCGACTCAAGGGTCACGACGGCGTGACCGGCGAGACAAAAGCACATCACCCGACGAGTGAGTTCTCGTCGGGTGTATCAATGGCCGGCCCAATACGGGCCATAATCTGCTTGGGGAGCCAATCCAGTTCTTTGTGCGCGCGCTTGGTGAGGAAGACAGCGTAGCAATGCGACCGCATCTGCGATTTATTGCGTTTCGTCAATCATCGTGACCTACATCACCAGGCATGATTCCACACAAAAGCGATGACCGGGCTCACGCGATGGGTGAGCACCTTCTCAAGGTTTGTAGCTGTGCGGCACTGAGAATGGGGTCGCGAATGGGTGCGGCAGGTATCAAGCCATGGATGACTCGACCACACCTGAATACCACTGAATACGTCGTGCCCGGAGCGTCGCGGCGTACTGATCAACTTGCCTACGCAGTCCTGGCGGCAGTTCCTGGCGGGTGAGCAACTCGTCGCAGAGCACGATCGCATCGTAAAAGTCTCCTGCCTGAGCCCAGCAACTTGCCGCGCTAAACTGGTGGACGAATGACTTCTCAAGTAGACCTTGCGCGTCGCACCGAGCACTTAACTCTTCCTCGACAGCTGCTGCCTCGGCAAACCGTTCCGCTGCCGATTGATCTTCACCTCGCGCCCGTAGCTGTTGTGCCTCCAGGAGCAATTGCGACTTGCGTGTTTCCTCAGCATCAAATGACGCACCCAAGCCATGTCGCCTGACACTTATGGACAAATTCTGACTCACGCGCCACACCTCCCAGCAAGCAATCGTGAAGTAACCCTGTCACTTAAAACCGACTACATATGATCATGGCGCTTGAACTCCGCGACATCCTTCTTAGTGAGGGCAAACGGGAAAG
>JADMIO011227308.1_pt1 | contig 17457 bp, 21 predicted proteins | sample 8958161 | NCBI WGS metagenome assembly JADMIO01 (sample SAMN16585339, study PRJNA669376) | soil metagenome | isolation source: Crop rotation soil | place: USA: Cullars Rotation, Alabama | collected 2011
CATCCGCCACAACGAAGACGGCATACTGGTAGAAAAAGAAAATGTTTTGGCAATGGCAAAGGCGATATTATCGTTGATCGATGACGAAACAAAGAGAAAGGAAATGGGAGAAAAAGCATTTCATAATATCCGCAGGCTTTCTGCGGAGAATGTATACCAATTGTGGAAACAGTTATTTTAAAGCAACCTGATGTTATCCCGGATCAAAAACAAATTAAAATTCATTTTCCCGAATACGAAAAAAGTATTCAATTCCATTTACCATAGTAAAGCATGGGATACGGGAGAAACCATTTCCGGTCCAGGCTCCACACTCGCTTATACTGCCCATTTGCGTGAACAATTACCACTGCTTCTCCAGGTGTTAAAAATAAAAAACTTGCTGGACGCTCCTTGTGGCGATTATAACTGGATGAGTAAGACAATACTGGGAGATATCGATTATACCGGCGCTGATATTGTTCCTGATCTTATTAAAAAAAATAAGGAGAAATATCCCGGTGTACAATTCATTGTGGCCGATATCCTGAAAGATAAACTACCTGCTGCAGACGCTATTCTTTGTCGTGATTGTTTTATCCATCTCCAGAACAGGCAGGTGATGCAGGCGATCAGGAATTTTAAGAAGAACCATATTAAATACCTTATAACGAATACTTACCCGGTTGATAAGAACATTGAGATACTGACGGGGTATTACAGACCCGTTAACCTTGCACTACCACCATTCAATTTACGTCCCCCACTTCATCTATTGAAAGATCATACGGAAGAAGATCCCATTCGTTACCTCGGAGTCTGGCTCCTGGACGAAATAACATGAACCGATCATTTGATGATAAGCCGGCCTGTGTAATCGATACGGTGCAAAAAGACAAAGGGCTTGTCGTTGAAGTACTCATCAACGGCTTTCCTGGCACCCTGCCAGGCCCCATAATCATCCACCAGCAATATTCCTTTTTCAGCAAGCAACGGATAGAGATGAACAAGTTCGTGACGGGTAGATTCATACCAATCGGTATCGAGGCGTAATAAAGCTATTTGGGATGGAATATGATGAGGGATCGTAGTTTCTACCTTCCCTTTAACAAAGACCATATTCTCAACAGGATAACCTGTCTTTTCTATATTTGCGCGGACTTCTTCAATGGATGCATAACACATTCTGTTCATTTCACCCGTTGTCTTTCCCTGTTCCCATTCTTTCTTTTCTTCCACACCATCCATATCTCCCGGCTCGGTCATTCCCATGAAGGTGTCGTATAACCATATCTTCCTGCCCGACTGTCCTGCTGCGAGTAATGTATAGGCTATCAGCATGCAGCTGCCTCCTTTCCATACACCACATTCAACAAGATCCCCTCCTAAATCATTTTTGACAATATACTGTACAGCGTTGTACAAAGCGAAACACCGCTCGATATCGACCAGCGTATGGTCCTTTATCTTTTCATAGATCTCCAGGAACAATGGATCCCGGCTTATATCCTTTATCGGATCATAGCCACGGCGGGGTTTTCTCTTTAATTGCAAGCCCACAAACCCAAGCGGGTAATTTATTATTTGAGAGAGTTTCAAAACAATATATATGCACGAAAGAATAAACCTGGTGGCACTCAGTCTTAATCATCCAGCTTCAGCACCGCCAGGAAAGCCTCCTGTGGCACTTCCACGTTCCCGATCTGTCTCATCCGCTTCTTACCTTCTTTTTGCTTCTCCAGGAGTTTACGTTTACGGCTGATATCACCACCATAACATTTGGCAGTAACGTCTTTCCGCATAGCCGAGATATTTTCCCGTGCTACTACTTTAGCGCCAATAGCCGCCTGGATAGCGATCTGGAATTGCTGGCGCGGCAACAGTTCCTTTAATTTTTCGCAAAGCTTGCGTCCGAATTCCTGCGCCCTGCTCCGGTGGATCAACGCACTCAATGCATCCACTTTATCGTTATTCAGGAGTATATCCATTCGCACGATATCGGCTTCACGGTAACCGATCGGGTGATAATCGAAAGAAGCATATCCCCTTGTCTGTGATTTTAATTTATCGTAGAAGTCGAACACGATCTCTGTCAGCGGCATTTCAAACAACAGTTCTACCCTCGTAGTGGTCAGGTAGCTTTGGTTCATCAGGATACCCCGTTTACCCAAACAAAGGGTCATGATATTGCCGATATATTCAGGCTTGGTAATGATCTGTGCTTTAATGAACGGTTCGTCGATATGATCCGTTTTTACCGGGTCAGGAAATTCTGTGGGGTTATTAACGATGATCTTTTCTCCTTTTGTAGTGTAAGCAATAAAGCTCACGTTCGGCACCGTCGTGATCACCGTCTGGTTAAACTCTCTTTCCAGTCTTTCCTGGATGATCTCCATGTGCAGCAATCCAAGAAAGCCGCAACGAAAACCAAAACCGAGGGCCTGTGATGTCTCCAATTCGTAGGTTAAGGAGGCATCGTTCAACTGGAGTTTATCCATGCAGTCCCGCAATTCTTCAAAATCCTCCGTGTTCACCGGGAAGATACCGGCAAATACCATCGGCTTCACTTCCTGGAAACCTTTGATGATTTCCTGTGTCGGGTTATTGGCCAGGGTGACCGTATCCCCCACTTTTACTTCTTTCGCATTTTTGATACCGGTGATCAGGTAACCCACATCCCCGCATTTCACTTCGTTCTTTTCGGTCATCTTCAGTTTCAGGATCCCCACTTCATCGGCATCGTATTCCTGGTCGGTAGAAACGAATTTTACCTTATCTCCTTTTTTAATAGCCCCATTTCGTACCCGAAAATAAACGATGATCCCGCGAAAAGGATTGAATACGCTGTCAAAGATCAGGGCTTGCAGGGGTGCATCCGGTTTTCCAACCGGCGCCGGGACCCGTTTTACAATAGCATCCAGGATCGAATCCACACCGATACCTGTCCGGCCACTGGCGTGCAGGATCTCCTCTCTTTTACAACCGATCAGTTCGATGATCTGGTCCTCTACCTCTTCGATCATCGCACCATCCATATCGATCTTGTTGATCACGGGAATGATCTCAAGGTCATTATCAATTGCAAGATATAAGTTACTGATAGTCTGGGCTTGTATCCCCTGTGTCGCATCCACTAATAAGAGACATCCTTCACAGGCGGCGAGTGCACGGCTGACCTCGTAACTGAAGTCTACGTGACCCGGAGTATCGATCAGGTTCAGGATATATTCCTGCCCATCTGTGTGTTTATAATTGATCTGGATCGCATGGCTTTTGATCGTGATCCCCTTCTCCCTTTCTAGGTCCATATCATCCAGCACCTGGTCCATCATATCCCGGTCGCTGATGGTGCCGGTCGATTGTAATAAGCGGTCAGCCAGGGTGGATTTGCCGTGGTCGATATGAGCGATAATGCAAAAATTACGGATGTTCTTCATGTACAAAAGCCTCTGTTTTTCGAGGTGGCGAAGGTACGGCTTTTGGGCCTCTTTTTAGCATGAAGTCTTTGTCATCTGCCCTATTGGATCTTGTTATTCCGAGGCAGGAGGAATCTATTGTTTGGCCAGCTTTTGCACCCTGATCAGCTTCGTTGCGTCGCACTCTTCAGGGTTTTGTTCGCTTTTGGGTAATAATAAAAACGGTTAAAACCGTTTCTCATTTTATAAACATCCTCGCATCCCGGGGTTTAAACCCCGGGCTATAAGATCCGTTCATTATTCATTTAAATGGTTTTACCTCGCATAGGCGACGGCGTTAACATAGCCCACGGTTTTAACCGTGGGAAAGGGTGAGACAAAAAACCCACCAACCATTTCAATGGTTTTACCTCGAAGCCTTTGATGAAAACACAGGGAATAAACAGAAAAACATCACAGAATGCAGGGATAAAACACATACTCAAATGGTGAAATGGCCTACAGATTAACCAGGACAAGGATTTATTTTGTTTTAATAAAATCAGATTATGCTACATTCATTCAACAGGATCTGGATACACGGCATCTGGGCCACCAAAGAAAGATACCCCCTCATTCAACCTGCCGTCGAAAAACAAATCCACCAACAGCTTAGTACCGAATTTACGGATTGCGGCTGCCCAACACGTATCATAAATGGAATGCCTGATCATGTACATTCTTTGTTTTTACTAAATCCACAGAAAGCTCTTACGGATATCATTAAACAGGTAAAAGGTGCTACCTCTTATTGGATAAATGAACAGCCTCTGCTACAGGATAAATTCGCCTGGCAGACCGGTTTTGCGACCTACTCCGTAAGCGAGTCTCAATTGGAAAAAGTATACCTGTATATTCTAAATCAAAAGCAACATCATTTAAAAAAATCCTTTTCGGAAGAATTTGATGAATTGATACGGTTGCACAGATCACAGATTGAATAAAGCCGTGAGTTAGTAAACGGTTAAAACCGTTTTGCGTTCGCATATATCATCCCAAAGCCCGGGTTTAAACCCGGGCCTATAATAATTCATCAGTGCATTAACATTTCTCTCACAGCTTTTCCCAATTAATAACATTCTCGCAAACCCTCTTCCCTCCTGTCTTTTAAAAGAACTGGCATAACATGCACTTTCCTGTTATTTGTACTTAACATTTCTTTTACCCATTTCTGGCACGCTGGCATTTGCTTTGAAATATACTGTTCAACCGGGCAATTAAAACAAATTCGTACCGCAAGCGCCCGGCTATTGCAGTACCTATTTAAAACTTAGATGACATGAAAAAGATGTTTACACTGTTTGCAGGCCTCTTAATGACCGTAGCGCTATTCGCAGCCGACCGAAGGCCTGTGGTAACAGTAAAAAAAGAAATGAACTACAAGGTCGTTATCGATGGCAGAACCTATTTTGATAACGATATGACCATGCGCTTGTCCAATCTCCAGTATGGCCGTCACACGATCAAAGTGTACGAGATCAACCGGAGAGGGTTTTTCAGCCGCGAAAGACTGGTAGCTGTTTCGGCTTTCCGTCTCGACAACAATGACCTGCGTATCAGGATCGACCGTTTCGGTAAGATCTCTATCCAGGAAAAGAGAAATTTCGGTCGCTTTGAAAGAGATGACAACGACTGGAATGACAACCGGGGTTGGGATAACCATGATAACCGTGGTTACGACAACAGGGACGATCACAACAGGTTCTAAATTGCTCCCATAACTATAAGCCGCCTCGTATCCTGAAGGAACGGGGCGGTTTTGTTTTGCCAAACCATGGTCCTGCTGGCATAATGATTGCAGCCCCTGCTTAAAACCATGCCATGATCCGCAAATTAAAATCGGGAGAATACCGCATCTACTCCAGGAAAAAAGATCCTAAAACAAAACGCAGGCGCAACCTCGGCACATTCTCCTCACTGGAAGCTGCCAAAAAACATGAACGGGCGATACAGTATTTTAAGCACCATTGAAATTCCCCGGGTAAAGTTCTTTTATGAAAAATGCGTTATCCCTCCTCCTGGTATTCTTACTCCGCACTGCTGTCATGGCGGAAACCCGGGATACCATCGCTCATCCTGCCGATACATTAATAACAACAGGTCCCTATGCATTGGTCGCGGGAGGAAGTAAGGGTATCGGCTTTGCGATCGCGGAGGCATTGGCAAAAAGACATTATAACTTGGTGCTGATCGCAAGACACTGGGACAGTTTATCGGCAGCCAAAACAAAACTCGAATCAACATATGGTATTCATGTTGACCTGTTATCGTACGACCTGGCCCTGGAAGGTTCGGCAACGGCGATCGCTGACTGGTGTATCAAAAGACGGATACCGTTAAAGATGCTTTGTAATGTAGCAGGGTTCGGCGGGTCGAAGGATTATCTTTCACTACCACTTGATACGTTGCGGTACATGGTCAATTTAAATGTTGAATCCTGCATGGCGCTGAGTCTTCTGCTATTACCCCTGCTCGAGGAAAATGCTCCCTCCAGTATTCTCAATGTGGCGAGTATGGCGGGCTTCTCTCCCATCCCGATCAAGAATATGTATTCCGCAACAAAAGCAGCAGTGATCTCTTTCAGTTATGCGCTCCACTACCAGTTAAAGGACAGAGGCATCACCGTAAGTTGCCTGGCGCCTGGTCCTGTATTTACGAAACCGGAGATCGTACAGGAAACAAAAAAACAACTGGGGACATTTGGTGTACGGATGGCCGTTCCGGTTTCACGGGTCGGCGAGATCGCTGTCCGCAAAACACTGCGCGGTAAGATGATGATCGTTCCCGGCACCCTGGCAAGGATCATGTCTGTCTTCCTGCGGGTATTGCCTAAAAAATTTACCACATCGCTCTATGACCGGTTAGGAAAAAAATAAGACGGAACGGCCACTGGTGATGAGTTAACTACAAAATTTTTTTATAAATTGCGGGTGAGCATGACCGTTGTATATAAACAGCATTATTAAACCATTAAATCTGGAATGATTTTTTGATGCTGGTCAATTTTAAACCGTGCAGTTTTGTTGTAACTTGTATTTCGAACCGCCGCTAAATCTTATTCGCCATCAACCAACCACCTATTGCTTATGAACCAAGAACTATCCGAGATCCGGGATCAGCAGAAACAATCCTGGAATAAATTCTCCCCCGGCTGGAAAAAATGGGACGACCTGATGATGGATTTCCTCGGCCCGATGGGCACGGAGATCATTGCCCGTATCCATCCTTCCGGTACCGATGCGGTGCTCGACATTGCCGCAGGCACCGGTGAACCCGGGCTTACCATCGCGGCTATGATACCAAACGGTAAAGTGGTTATCACCGACCTGGCTGAGGATATGCTGACGATCGCCAGGGAGAATGCTGCCAAAAAAGGCATCACCAATATTGAAACGGTGGCCTGCGATGTTTGTGAACTACCCTTTGCCGATAACAGTTTTGATTCGATCAGTTGCCGTTTTGGATTTATGTTCTTCCCCGATATTCAACTGGCCATGAATGAAATGTTCAGGGTATTAAAACCTGGCGGCACCATGGCTACTTCTTTCTGGAATATACCTGAAAAGAATTTCTGGGTCACCGCAACGATGGGAACGATCAATAAGAATATGGATATTCCTCAACCACCGCCCGGCTCACCCGGTATGTTCCGATGCTGCAAACCGGGCTTGATGAAAGATATTGTTGAAAAAGCCGGCTTTAAGAATATCGAAGAAAAGGAAGTGGTTTCCGTGTTCAATACAGGCACTGCCGATATATATTGGAACATCATGACAGAAGTGGCGGCCCCGGTCGTGGCAGCCCTGGGCAAAGCCGATGATACCATGCGCCAAAAGATAAAGGAGGAAGTGTTCACTCTTGTCACTAACCGCTACCCGGGCAGGGTGGCGATCGAAGGCAGCGCTATCGTGATCAGTGCAGAAAAATAAATCGCTATTTTCGGGATATGCAATACCGGTTCTTCCTGTTAGCACTTATCCTGTTCTGTGCCTGCTCCCCGCAACGGATGATGGAGACCGATCTTTATTTCGGGCAATCCAAACCTTCGGGTGGAATGGTGACAGAATTGGAGTGGAACCAGTTCAAGGAAAATTATATCAGCAAGGTCTTCAAAGAAGGCAGCACGATGGTAAATGTTAGCGGGAACTGGCTTGACCCCGATAGCCATAAATTGATAACCGAGCCTACGTACAAGGTCATTTATTTTTATAAAAAGAACGCCGCCGTTTCCAAGCAAATAGACAGTCTCCGTTATTGGTACAAGACATTATTCCAGCAACAATCTGTATTAAGGGTCGACCGGAAAGTAAAAGCCTCTTTCTGAGCTATTGCTCTGGCCGCAGGACCAAATCCCAAATTATAACAGAAGGTTAAAGATCACCCACAAGCTTCCATAACGGGCCTGGGCATTATGCAATTGACAGGATCCATGCATCCCACTGGTTCAACGCAATTGTTTGTCATGAGAAAGAACCTTCTCCTTGTCAGCACACTCCTGCTCTGCCTGGGAGCGCTGACCGCCTGGACTATACTGCATAGTTCATCCCCCGCCAGTAAAAAAACAGTCGTAAACAATATGATCGATGAGGACTCGAGCCGTTATGAAAGAGATATCCTGCCGGAGATCATTCAATTGAACAGCGATGAAAAGTTCAAACCAAAAAAAGATTTCCGGAAAGGTCATGTGACCATCTCGACCAGCAAAACTCAATATGAAAAGACCCAGGACGGTTTTTCGATACAACTGGGCTCCTATACCAATATACCCACACCTGCCGTGATCAATGGACATGTCTACATGAGCGGCGGATTTGGGAGCAAACAATATTATTCATTCAATGCCCAAACCGGGAAACTCGATTGGGCCATCGACCTCGATGATGATGGTCCCTCCTCACCTGCCGTGGAAGATGGGATCATCGTCTTCAATACAGAGTCCTGTACCATTTTTGCCTGCGACCTGTTAACAGGTAAACAAGTCTGGTCATACTGGCTGGGAGATCCGCTGATGTCAATGCCTACCATTGCTAACGGTATCGTATACACGTCTTACCCCGCCTATTACGAAGGAAAGGCCTTGAAAACAAAACCAGATTCCACCGATCATCAGCTCGATATATTTCCCACGCATGTATTGATCGCATTCGACCTGAAGACCGGTAATATTCTCTGGCAGAAATGGATCGACAGTGATATCATGTCGGCCCCCGTAGCAAAAGATGATTATATCTATGTCACCACATTTTCCGGGGCGCTCTACAAGATCAAACAAAAAACAGGTGCGATCATGGAAGCAAAAGCCATCCGTGCTACTTCAGCACCGGTGTTCGATGGCAATAACGAATTAATAGTGAGCCGTCGTTCTGACAAAGCAGGTGACAGCGTTGCTTCTGAAATGATGGTCAGGGGGACCGGAAGAAACCGGCAAGCCCTGTATGGTAAAGTATCCAATTATATCGATTCCCGTGTACAGGAAAAATCAAACCTCAAGACAGAAGCGATGAAGATGGATGCGGGGAATGGTTTTTCCGCGGGTGCTCCTGCCAGTTCCAACTGGAAAGCGGCCTATGATAATATCGGCCAGTCCAATGTGGCTTCCCTTCAATCCTTCCAGGGTTCAAGGGCGATCTGGCACAAAGGGAAACTATATAATACAATGGGTGATGAGATCGTATGCACCGATTCAAGTGGTGCGGTAAAATGGAAATACGCATTGGAAGGCGACCTGAAAACACATGGCGGTTTCCTGGGCACTCCCCCGGTTTATGCGAATGGTTATCTTTTAGTGGCCACGCTCAATGGAGAAATATTGATCATCAATGCAAGCGATGGTAAATTAAATAAGAAATACACCATCAAGGATGCGGTGCGCTATCAACCGGTGGCCGACAAAGGATGGATATATGTAACGACCGTGAACAGTAAACTATATGCTATCAATACCGGCAATACCGATATCACAGGTTGGGCCATGTGGGGAGGCAATGCAGCAAGAACGAATATGGCAGTAGAGAAATAGGATTCAGGCCATTTATCATTTCAGTCTCCCGGTCTTCCTTTACAGCTCCTGGTCTACTAATAGTTTAGTAGCTTACTTTGGATGCGGTAACCTGTTTACAGGTGACAGCGTCCCATAAAAAAAGTATAGCCATGACCCCCAACAAAACCCTGCTACAAGGTATCATATACCTGTGCTCATTTGTGAGCATTGTTCCCGCCACTGCGCAAACGATCAGTAACGATGCCTGGCGAAGCGATCTCCACTACTTTAAAGAACTGGTGCATTCAAAATACAGCAACCTGTTCTATAATATCACGGCCAAACAGTTTGACAGCGCAGTCAACGCTGTAGATAAAAAGATCGGCAAACTGAACGATACACAGATGAACGTGGAGTTTGTCAAATTGGTAGCACTGTTCAAAGTAGGTCACACAAATGTGCGGCAACGCTTTGGAGACAATGATTCCAAAGCCTGGGTGCACCAGATCCCTGTACGTTTTTACCTGTTCAGTGATGGTTTGTATATAAAAAATGTTGACGCCCGCTATAAAGAAGCAGTAGGCGGCAGGATACTGAAGATCGGGAACACAGCAGTTGATCAGGTGTTGGAAAAGATCCGTCCGGCAGTAGCATTTGAAAATGAACAGGGCTTTAAAAATATGATCCAGTATTACCTGAATCTCCCTGAATTCTTACAGGCAGTAGGTATCATTGAAGAAACAAGCAATGTTTCACTTACCTATCGCAAAGATGGAAAGGACAATACCATTTCTATCCCTGCGGAAAATATGCCACCCCCGAGGGGACATGGAATGGGTGCAGCCGATGCCAATTGGATCGATGCCTGCCCGGTAGCAAACACAAAAGATGCGCCCTTATGGATGAAAGAACCCGGTAAACTCCGCTACTTTGAATATTTGCCGGATACAAAGACTGTCTATGTTAAACATGCCGGCGTACAGGATGGTCCTGATGAAACAATCGCGGATTTTTTTGCGAGGGTCTTTCGTTTTGTCGATAGTAATGATGTTGACAAATTCGTACTCGATATTCGCCTGAACGGTGGCGGTAACAATTACCTGAACAAATCGGTGATCACCGGCATCATCCAGTCAAGAAAGATCAATAAGAAGGGGCATTTATTTATCGTTACAGGTAAAGCCACTTTTTCTGCAGCACAAAACCTGACCAACGAACTGGAAAAATATTCCGAAGCCCTTTTTGTCGGCGAACCTACATCGGAGAACGTGAACTTTTTTGGTGATACCAGGACGGAAACATTACCCAACAGTCAATTGAAGATCGGTCTCAGCTGGATGTGGTGGCAAAACCAGGATCCCCGTGACAAAAGACAATGGACGGCCCCGCAACTGGCGGCTGATATGAGCTTTGATGAATACCAGAAAGGGATCGACCCGGCCATGATCACCATACTGAACTATAAATATGATGGATCCGCAGAAGAAAAATTCCGCGGGCTTGTAATAAACGGGAAATATGATGAAGCATTTACTGCTGCCAAAAAATTTGTCGACGATCCACTGAACAAATATTACAAGACCGACATAGAGAACAAGATCAACAGTCTTGGTTATTCGTTGATGAACCAGGGCAAACTGGAAGAGGCGAATAAAGTACTGCAGATAAATGTCCGGTTGTTCCCCGAATCAGCCAATGTCTACGACAGTTATGCGGAAAGTTTATTAAAGCTGGGCAAAAAAGAAGAAGCGATCAACAATTACAATATAGCGATCAGCAAGGACCCGAACGGTGTTACAGGAGAAAGTTCCCGCAATGCACTGAAACAGATCGGGGCCGATAAGAAAGGATTTTGATCGGGGTAAAATAATAACGTAACCGAAATTTGTATCTTCACGCATGTCCATTTTGATTGCGCAGAAAGAAGACATTCCCCTACTGGTATCGCTGATCAACAGTGCTTATCGCGGCGAAGCATCCAAAAAAGGATGGACCACGGAAGCCGACCTGCTGGAAGGTGAAGCCCGTACAGATATCCCTACTTTGTCGGCGATCATGGAAAAACCATCATCTGTGATCTTAAAATATACAACAGAAGATGGACTACTCATCGGCTCTGTTTATCTCGATCAACAGGAAAAGGGGCTTTACCTTGGCATGCTCACCGTTTCTCCCCAATTGCAGGCGGCAGGGATCGGGAAACAATTAATGAAAGCAGCGGAGGAATTTGCAAAAGAGAAGAACTGCCCCTGTATTTTTATGAATGTGATCTCCGTCCGGGACGAGCTCATCGCCTGGTACGAAAGACTGGGTTATACAAAAACAGGAGAAACAAAACCTGTCCCCTCCGATCCCCGCTTTGGTGTACCGGTACAACCGCTCGAATTCCATATCATGCAAAAAAAAATGTAGCAGACAGTTGCTTCGTACTCACGACTCACGTCTCACGTCTCACGACTACTCAAACCCATCCTTCACCTCCGACCAGAAGCGATCCAATGCAATGATCCGTGGTTTTAAAAAAGAAATAATAAGCGGCCAATCGGTTTCATTAAAAATATTGACATCTTTTTTTATTGTACCAATGCGACTGATCGTTTGATCATTTTCATCTGCATGCTCCGGTTCCCAATCCCATTGCTCCCCTGTTTCCTTTTCCAGCATTGCTCTTAGTTGCAATAACTGTTCAAAATAATATTGCCGGATCAATTGATCAGGATGTTGCAATTCTATTGCAACAGAAGCCCGGTCTCTGCCTACATCCATCCTGAAATAAATATGCCGGATACCCGTCTTATAATTCAGCCAGTTGATCGTATCTCCCGTTGCGCCTTTTACCGGCCGCATATACTGGCCAAAATTTGTCCAGAACCGTTGCCTGGTCCGGGAAATTTCCTGCTTGCTGTACATAGCTGCAAATTAAGAATTGTCCATAGACCATTTCCATCTCATCATTCGCCATTTGCAACAAACTGGCACAATTTTCTACCTCCTTGTACTAAAATAAAATATGAAGAACTGGCTCAAAACAGCGATCGCCGGCTATGCTGGCTGGAAATGGGGCGGCGGTTGCCTGGGTTTTATCGTGGTCTTCGCCCTTGTCTATTTCTTACTGAACCAATCGGGCTGCTGATTATTTTTCCCATCCTGAGCATTTTTTCCTGTATTTGGATAAGCGGTCAACGGACGATCTGAATAATAGTTAACTTGAATGGACCAATCGAAAGAATGCCATGAAAAAGATCACAACGATCCTTGTCTTTTGCCTGCTGGCAAAATGGGCCCCCGCACAGGATGGAAAAGAGAAAGTAGAAAGAGCCTGCCTCGATTATATAGAAGGCTTTTATGAAGGCGATACCAGTAAACTCATCCGTTCATTAAAACCTTCTCTCTACAAATTCGGGTATTGGAAGAATGATAAAACAGGCCAGTATGATCCTGATGGACAGATGACCTACCGGCAGGCACTGGACTATGCAAAAAGGGTTTTTGAAAAGAAGAATTTTGCCAGGACAGGCGCTCCCAAAAAAGTGGAAGTACTGGATATCATGAACACGGTCGCTGCTGCAAAAGTCACCGCCTGGTGGGGTATCGATTATATTCTCCTGGCCAAACAGGATGGCAGCTGGAAGATCGAGCAGGTATTGTGGGAAGGCCCTTTGCAAAAACAATAAAACTCATTTCAAAAATAAAATACTATGACCAGGAACTTTACTGCTGTACTTGCTTTCGTTATCGTGCTGGCGGGCTGCAAACATGCCGCTACTGACAAATCGGGAGATGCCAAAAAAGAGATTGCACAGACGGAAAAGGATTTTGAAAAAATGGCTGCCGAAAAAGGCGTGGCAGAAGCATTTGCTTATTATGCCGATTCCACTGCCGTTATGCGGGGTAACGAAGATTCTGTCATCACCGGTAAAAATGCCATTAAAGATATCTTTGTAGGTGATCACTTTAAAAATGCTACGGTAAAATGGTCCGCCGATTTTATCGATGCTGCCTCTTCCGGCGAATTAGGATACACTTACGGTAAATACCGCTGGGAATTCAAAGACAGTACCGGTAAGATCACCGAAAGAAAAGGCATATTCCATACCGTATGGAAAAAACAAAAAGATGGCAGCTGGCGATTCGTATGGGATTGATCCTGCTTAGTGGATCTGGATGATCCTTGTTACCGTGTCCCTCACTCCTCCTACTACTGTACTGTATTTGATCGTATAATCACCGGGCAACGGGAATTGAACGATGGGGTCTCTTGTTGTATTGACCGTACCATTGAAATTCCAATAGATGCCCGTGGAATTAGGGTTAACCGTTTTAAAGGATGCTCCTACAGGTGCTCCCTGACAGCGATCAAAAAAATAGGCGAAAATGGATGTACTGGCGTTATAGGGTTCCAGATTCATCAGTTTGCATATCGAGTCTGTTCCGCCGGGTCCGGTAACTTTTAGTTTTAAAGGAAAGGTACCCGCTGCTGTATAGACATGGGTAGGGTTAGATGAAGTAGATGTAGTTCCATCCCCGAAATCCCAGGAATAACTGGTGGCATTTGTCGATGTATTCAGAAAATTTATCGTCGCGGGAATCGGGCTCTCAAAACCGGATATAGAAAAATTAGCATCGGTGACCGGCACAGGGTCTTTCTGGTTACAACCCGTAAATGCGATCAAACCTGCAGCCAATGTAAAGAAAGAGATGATCTTCATAGAATTCACGTTTAAATTTAACGATACAAAAATAAAGCTTGTCCTGTTAAGGAGACGCTTATATTACCAGGATATCCCCTAGACCTTATTCTTCAGGGTTCTGCTGCATTTGCTTCCGGAGCCGTTGCCGCTGCTGTTCTACCCTGATATTGTGCCGGATCACATCCCAGTATTCCTTGCCGTATTCCACGAGTATCTCTGCCCCGGCCGGGATATCTTTCCTGGATTCGATAAATACTTTTAACCCGTCTTCGGTGTATTCGGCATTATTGGTCACTCCTTTTACCCGGCAGATCCCGCGGGCATCGTTGGCATAACGGGCTAATGCTGTTTTAGAACGGCTCGCATCGATCACATGATGGCGTTTTACATAATAGATATAGCCATTGTTCCCGTCGTTATCATCCACCTCTTTCCAGGTGGTGATCTTCCCCTTGTATTGGACGATCCGGGTACCTTTCGGAATGAATTCCTTTGCGAATAAGCCTTTACCGGCACCGGGAAGTACTGAGTCCCTTACTTCCACTTTATCCTCCCATAAAGCCATAATAATAATGATCAGTTTGTTGAGAAAGCGGCAAAGATAAGTACAGAAGCAACTATTTTTGCAGGCACATCAACATATAATAAATCATCTTCATGACCAGGATATTCATATTACTTTTTCTATTGAGCCCGCTGGCGCTTTTCTCCCAGAATTTTATTGGTAAAAGCAGGCCGCAGGTAAAAAAGGAATTGCAAAAGATGGTCGAAAAGAACGATAGCCTGAATGCCGTGCTTAACGACAATGACTCTGCTCTTGTGCTCTCTTATACAGGTCCCGCTACCCGGCCTGTTAATTTTATCTATCGCTTCAATAAAGCAGGCAACTGCTCATCGGAAAAAGTAATGGCGGGCTGTGATTCCTGTTATAAAAAATATCTTTCCCATCTCCTCAGCCAGAAAAAATTCGAATGGAAAAAGATCAATGAGAACCAGTATATATCCAGGTATGCCGATCATATGATGATCGAATTGCCGGGAAACCCGGGGGATTTCAGCTATGCTATTCTCCTCACAGACTGGACAAAAGAACTATACCAGATGCTGACCGGTAACTGATAACTTTCCCGTCACAGGAATTCCTTTTACATTTAGGGCATGAACCGAATGGACAGGCTGCTGGGTATCCTCACCCTGCTGCAATCAAAGAAATTTGTGCCCGCGGAAAAGATCGCTGAAAAATTCAGCATCAGCATCCGCACCGTATATCGTGATGTCAAGGCATTGGTAGAATTGGGCATCCCCGTCAGTTTTGAAGCTCCAAAAGGCTATTTTGTTATCCAGGGTTATTTCCTGCCACCTGTTTCATTCAGCTCGGAAGAAGCCAATGCGCTCCTTCTTTCCGAGTCATTGGTCTATGGTTTTGCCGACCGGTCCATCCAGAAACATTATTCCAATGCATTGAACAAAGTGAAAGCGGTGCTCCGATCGCAACAAAAAGACAAACTGGATCTGCTGACCGACAGTATAAAGATGCAGATGCACCCCAATCTTGTCCTGGATGTGGAATGGCTTTCCCTGCTCCAGCATGCGATCAGCGTTAAAACGATCGTCGAGATAGAATATAAGGACACCAAAGAACAGGTGACCAAACGACAACTCGAACCCATCGGGCTCATCTTTTATGCATTCAACTGGCACCTGATCGGCTGGTGTCATACCCGCAATGATTACCGCGACTTCAAAGTATCCCGCATTACCCGACTCCGTGACACCGCCTTGCCCTTTAAAAAGACAAAGCATATCGAAGTGAACGATTATATGAAATCCCTGCCGGTAAATTATTAGGCTAAGAGGCTAAAAAGAGTAAAGGAGATTAAAAGAGGAGAGTCTCAAATTGCTATAGTTATCTTACTCTTGCCAGCTCGCTCTTTCAGCCCTTTTAACTCTTTTTATCTCTTTGCTAAACAGGCTGCCATAGGGTTGTCAGTGACCGGTTTTAGTTTTGAATTCTAAAATCAACAACATGACATTTATCGAATCATTTCAGAAAGAACTGGAGCGGGAAGCAGTTACCACCCGCAAAATGCTGGAAAGAGTACCCGGAGAAAAATTTGACTGGAAACCGCATGAAAAAAGCATGACGCTCAAGCAACTGGCCATCCATGTAGCCGAGATCCCTACCTGGTTGAACATGGTATTGACCACCAGCGAGGTCGATTTTTCAAATAATGAATGGCAGCCGAAGGACGTACCCGATGCGAAAGGACTGATGGATTTCTTTGAAAGATCATTAGTGGACGGACGCGAGGCTTTGTCAAAAGCGAATGATGATCAATTAAAAGATACCTGGACCATGCGAAATGGTGAACAGATCTTTGCATCCGACCCGAAAGATGAAGTGTTACGTGGATGCTTTTGCCAGGTCGTACATCACCGTGCACAGTTGGGAGTATACCTGCGCTTACTCAATGTGGGCATTCCCGGTAGCTATGGACCCAGTGCTGATGACCAGAGTTTTTAAAATAGTAATAAACCGGTTCTTTTAAGAACCGGTTTATTATACCGGCGGCAATTAAATGGTTTTGCGAATCGGTAAATTGCATTTCAATTTATTTTGATGAAAGAAATAGCCCGCGAACTCGAATCCTGCATCGATCAGCATATTGACGCATTACGATCGTTGAAGGAACCAGCCATCAGCATAAAGCCTTCTCCCGTTAAATGGAGTAAGAAAGAAATAATGGGTCATCTCATCGATTCTGCACAAAGCAATATCCGGCGCTTTGTAATAGCACAATACGAGGATACGCCATTCATTGTTTATGACCAGGATAAATGGGTGTCCATTATGGGTTACCAGCAATGGGACTATTCACAGCTTATCGGGCTCTGGTATTTACAGAACAAACAGATCTGCCGGATCCTGGAAAATACGATGGAAGAAATGGCTCAACGGAATTGCCAGACACAGCAATTACATACGATCGAATGGCTGGCTATCGATTATATAAAACACCTCCGGCATCATGTACACCAGGTGCTGGAACTGGAACCGGTTGCTTACCCCTGAGATCAGTTTTCCAGCATACCGTCCGCCTTCCATTGCTTGAAAACGTTAATGGTGCTATCACTTAGCCTGGCCGCCTTCTTGAAAGGCATAAATCCTCTTTCGCCGGGATTGAGTTCGATACGACGAATGATCTCGTCAATATCAGCTTTGACATTGGCATAATTGTCATAAGCCTTTTTATTACCGCCCTTGGCGGGTATATGGCAGGGTGTACAATAGGTAGTAACGGCAGAAGTTATATTGGTCGCATAAGTTGATTTGGGGACGGCGGGAGCCGAA
>JADMIO010833556.1_pt1 | contig 17456 bp, 15 predicted proteins | sample 8958161 | NCBI WGS metagenome assembly JADMIO01 (sample SAMN16585339, study PRJNA669376) | soil metagenome | isolation source: Crop rotation soil | place: USA: Cullars Rotation, Alabama | collected 2011
GATTCGGGGGGTGATTCGGGGGGTGATTCGGGGGGCGCTTTGGGGTCGGTTTGGGGTCGGTTTTTTCGCGGGCGTTTGGCTCAAGTGCTGGCCCGGCCGGGGATTGGGGAGATCGGGGTCGCAAAAACTTTTTTTCCATCGATCGGCCTCGGTTCGTGCAACGGAATCGGCCGATTGGCCAACGCCGAGCGGCGTTGTCGGGGTCAGGGGCTTCTCGTATCGTAAAAACCGTCATGGCCAAGGTTCGCAAAGCTGTCATTACCGCTGCGGGACGTGGGACTCGGATGTATCCGGCGTCCACCGCCGTTCAGAAGGAGATGTTTCCGCTCGTCGACCGTGACGGGCTGACCAAACCCGTCATCCAGATCATCGGCGAAGAGGCGATCGAATCGGGCATCGAGGAGATCTGCATCATCACCCAGCCGGGCGAGGAAAAACTCTACCGCGAGTACTTCAAGCGGCTCGACGACGACATGGTCAAGAGCTTTCGCGGCAAGGACTGGGCGATCCTCGAATCGGAAAAACTCGGCGCGTTCGGGGAACGGCTTTACTTCGCGGAACAGAATTCGCCGGAGGGTTTTGGCCACGCGGTCTACCAGGCGAAGAAATTCGCGGGTGACGAGCCATTCCTCCTGCTGCTGGGCGATCACGTTTACATCAGCGATGTGAAGGATCGTTGCGCCCGCCAGCTCGTGCGCGTGTTCGAGCAGTACATGCTCGATGCCGTCACCGGCGTGCAGCCGACGCTCGAACGGCAGTTGCACCTCTTCGGCACCATACGCGGCGAGCCGGTCGATCCGAACAAGGGCATCTATCGCGCGCAGCTGATTATTGAAAAACCGGCGATCGAAACCGCGCGGGAGAAACTCGTCACGCCGGGATTGCCCGCGGGGAATTACCTTTCGCACTTCGGGATGCACGTCTTCTCGCCGCAGATCTTCGACTCGCTCGAATACCTGATCAAAAACGACCTGCGTGAGAAGGGGGAGATCCAGCTGACCGCCGCCCAGGAACATCTGCGCCAGCAGAGCCACGGGAAGTACTGGGTTGTCGTCACGCAGGGGCAGCGTTACGACACGGGCATCCCCTACGGCCTGATGGAAACGCAGCTTGCGCTCGCGCTCAACGGTGTGCACCGGACGGACATGTGTGAGGCGATCGCGCGAATTCTTACCACACAGGTGAAAAACTAGCCGGTGGGCATAAGTGCCCAAAAGACGTTAAAACCCGCCGAAAAACCGCCGTTTTTACGGTCCCGTCCGCTTGCCCCACTCCAAAATTCCCAAGTTTGTCGAACCGGTGTAATCCACCCCGCGTAGAGATTCCCAGAAGTAGGCCGGGCAGTCGTACAAGTCGCTTCGAATGGACCGGGAATGTCCGTTGGTCCGGGGAATAGTCGAGTCTAATTTTTGGGAGCTTTCGAAATGTCTCACGTTTCTTCGTTGGTCGAGTTGTTTTCGCATCCGTCGGTCGCCGCTGAGGGCATTGAAGTCGCCCGTGGTGAGCTGGTGTTCGAGCAGGGCGCGTCCGCCGAGCACGTTTACGCGATCCACCGCGGCCAGGTCCGCCTGTATCAGGTCGGGCCGAACGGTGAAGAGCGGCTCGTCGAGATCCTCGGCGCCGGGCAATGGTGCGGATGTGCGGCGTTGTCGGAGCGCGGCGTGTACACGACTCGCGCGGTCGCCGCGACGGCCGGCCAGCTCTCGAAGGTTTCCGCGGCCAAGCTGATGCAGCACGTCGCCGCGCATCCCGCGGCCGCCACGCAGCTGATCAAGCACCTCGCCGAGCACGTGCAGGCCGCTCGCGAAGAGGCCGCCCGTCTCCAGTTCGATGACTGCAATCAGCGTCTGATCCAGGCGATGCTGCGTTTCGCCGACTCGGCGGCCGCGACGTCGCAGGGCGCGGACGTGGTCCTGCACCTGACGCACGCGCAGCTCGCGCAGGCGGTCGGCGCCGCCCGCGAAACCGTCAGCCTGGCGCTGACCGAGATGCGGATTCGCAACGTCGTCCGCACGGGTCGTAATCGTCTGATCTTCAACCGCGACGCGCTGAAGCAGTTCGCTTCATCTCAGGTGAACGGCGCTGCGGTTGCAACCACGCGGTAACAACTGATTTGATTAGCTTCGCGCGAGCAGCGCACGGACGTGCTGCACGCGCGCGACACGGTCAGGGGAAGCGCGTAAAAGCCCACGGATGGCCTCCGTGGGCTTTCTCGTTTCTGGTCCCCTCTCCCTTGCAGGGAGAGGGTTAGGGTGAGGGTAGAAGCGCGCCCAGTCTGATCGCGCGCGTTACGCCGTGTGACGCTTCATCGATCCGCGAGACCGCATCGATCATCATGGCGAGCTTCTACCCTCACCCCGGCCCTCTCCCTGCAAGGGAGAGGGAGAAATTCGCGCCCTCTGCGTTCGGTGATTTTACGCGGCGTTGGTGGTCGGCTTCGGGTTCTCCGCGACGCTCACGCGGTTGCGTCCGTGCTGCTTGGACTTGTAGAGCGCGGAGTCGGCTTGCGCGACCAGTTGGTCCGCGTTGGCGGCCTGGTTGATCTTGAGTGACGACACGCCGATCGACATCGTCACGCCGTCCTTGCGACGCAGCAGCGTGGCGGATGACGCGAAAAATTCCTCGCGAATACGCCCGGCGGCGGTTGATGCTTCCTCGCAGCTCGCCTGCGGGAGGAGCAGGACGAACTCGTCCCCGCCGTAGCGGGCGGCGACGTCCATCCGGCGCATGTTCGCGCTGATCACCTTGCCCGCCATGACGAGCAATTGGTCGCCCACCTGGTGGCCGAACGTGTCGTTGAGCTGCTTGTACCCGTCCAGGTCGATCATGACGCAGGCCAGGTCCTTGTCGTAGCGCGCGGCCTCGGCGAAGAGCTGGTCGAGCACGCGGCTGAAGTGCCGGCGGTTGTACACGCCGGTCAACGCGTCGGTCGCCGCCATCTGCTCGAGCTGCGCATTCTTCGCCTCGAGCTGCCGGCGGAGCTCTTCCTTCTCCTTGATCAGCTGCGCGACGGTCAGGTTCTTCTCGATGACGAGTGGGATCGTGAAGAGGTAGTCGCCGACCTTCACGACGTAGTCGGTCGCGCCGCGGCGGATGGCCTCGGCGGCGATGTGGCCGACGTTCTCGCCGGTCACCATGATCACCGGCGTCGCGCAGCGGACGCGGATGTCCGCCAGCACGTCCATGCCGGTCCCGTCGGGCAGGTTGAAGTCGGTCAGGATGAGATCGAAGGTGCCCAGGTCGTGCTGGAGGGCCTCCTTGCGGCTCCCGACGCCGACGACGGTGCCTCGGCCGAAACGGTCTTCGACCTGCTCCCGGATCAGCTCGCGCTGGTCGGGATCATCTTCGATAATGAGCAGCTTCAGCGGTTCCACTTTCTGTGCACTCTCGACTTACGATACGTCCGCCCTGCCGGGCAAATTCGCCGCGCAAATCACCGCCGGCACGAGCCGGGCTCCACGTGATGGTCCGGATACTGGTGGATGGTCAGCCAATAACTCGTGCTGGCCAGGACCGTCCGTAAAAACTGCTCCACATTCGCCGGCTTAACGGTGTAGCTGTTGGCCCCGTTCTCGGCGGCGGTTCGCATTTCCTTCTCGTCGCACACGCCGGTCATCATGACGACCGGGATGTCGCGCAGCTCGGGATCGGCCTTGATCGCCTTGAGCGTGGCCTGCCCGTCCATGCCGGGCATCTCCAGGTCGAGGTAGATCAGCCCGGGCCGCGGCGCGCCGGCGAACTTGCCGCGGCGCTTGAGGAACTCCAGGGCTTCCTTGCCGTTGGCGGCCTCGAAGACGGAGTTGGAGACCTTGCACTCGGCGATGGCGTCGCGGATGAGCAGCCGGCAATCCGGGTCATCGTCGACCAGCAGGATCGTGATCGGCCCCAGCGCCGCCGCTTCGGATGTCTTGGATTTCGCAACCATACGTCGCTCGCTCGCTCGCTTGCTCTATGCGGCCACCGGCTCGGTCTGTCCGGCGTGCCGCGTTATCGGGCTCGACGCCGGGACGTATTTCCCGTTGAGCGTGAACCGGAACGTGCTGCCCTTGCCCAGTTCGCTCTCGACCCAGATGGTGCCGCTGTACGTCTCGATAATGCTCTTGACGCTCGCCAGCCCGACGCCTTTGCCGGGCACGTTACACGTGGCCGTATTCTTTCCTCGGCGGAAGACGAAGAAGACTTTGCCGATGTCCTCGGGATCGATGCCGATTCCCGTGTCCCGGACGTAAAACTCCGCCTCGTTGTGCCCGACGACGCACCCGACGTGAATCGCCTTCGTCGGCCCGTCGCCCATGTATTTGATGGCGTTGTCGATCAGGTTCTGGAATACCTGACGCATACGCGCCTTCTCGCAGAGGATCTCCGGGAGCTCGTTGTCGACGATGAGGTCAATCCCACGGCTCTTGAGGTCGTTCTCCAGCAGCTCCGACAAATCCTGCACCAGCCGGTTGGCGTCGACCAGCTCCATCTTCTGCCGGCGGGTCTTGATGCGCGAGAGCTCCAGCAGTTCGGAAATGAGATCCGTCTCGGCCTCCACGTTCTTCTGAATGCGCTCCAGGCGATGGATCGTGTCCTCGTCGAACTTGTCGCGCGACTTCATCAGCAGCATGGTGGCCATGCCGGAAATGTTGCGCAGCGGCGCGTTGAGGTCGTGGCTGACGGCGCGGAGAAAATCTTCCTTCTCCGCGATCTCACTGGAGAGGCGATTGTTCGCGGTCTCCAGCTGTGCGGTGCGCTGCGCGACCTTGTCCTCGAGGTCGCGGTTGGCGTCGGCCAGCTCCTGCCGCTGCTTCTTGACCTGCGTGACCATCTGGTTGAACGAGCGGGCGAGAGTCCCGATCAGGTCCGGGCGGTCGATGGCGACCGCGGCGTCGAGATCGCCGGCGGCGATCCGCTCCGTAGCCCGAACCAGCGTGCGAATCGGGCTGAAAATCCGGTGGACGATCAAATAGATCGCCGGGAACGTCAGCAGCAGCACCACGCAACCGACCAGCACGAGGATCACGTAGACGCGACCGAGCGCCTGCTCTTCGTCACGCGCGGACATGCTGACGGTCACATAGCCGACCAGTCGCGTCGCCTGCACGCCGTTCTCGGTCCCCAGCCGGAAGACGGGCGCCGTCACACGGACGACGCGTCCGAGCACCGGCGATTCGACCGCGCGCGGCTGCATCAGATCTCGCGGGCCGAAGCGCGCGCCGAGGTCGTCGGCGCCGAGATCCGGATCCTGCGACGCCCAGGCGAGCACCTGCCCGGCCGAGCCGGCGAACGCGCAGCCGACGACGTCGTCGTTCTTCACGAAGTCGCGGCTCATCCGGTTCAGCTCGGGGAAGTTCGACGTATCCAGCGGCACCGACGCCGCCATCGCAAGCGTCTGCGCCAGGCTGGCCGTGCGCTCGCCCGCATTGCGACGGAGGTTGGCGCGCGATTCGCGAAGGAATAGCCAGTAGCTCCCTGACATCGCCAGCACCAGCAGGAACATGAAGCAGACGATCAGCTTGCCCTGCAACCCGAGCCGCGCGCTGACGCGACGCAGCCACGGTGCGCGTTGAGGCCAACCACGGGAATCGGCGAGTGTTTGCGAGTCGATGTCGGGCATCGTCGGGAGGGACACGCCGACGCACGCGTTCAAGGCGTACGCGCGGCGCGGCCCTACCCGCATTTCATCGTCGGGGCTGCACTTGCGCTTAAGGAGTTGTGCTCATGAGGACCGCAATGGCGGGAAAAATGGGCGGAAATTCGCGGGTTTTATGGGGCTTTTGTCCCCTCTCCCTTGCAGGGAGAGGGATAGGGTGAGGGTAGAAGGTCGTTGGGACCATAGCCGTATCCCAGCAAACTGAGTCCACGCGCTTCTACCCTCACCCCCGCCCTCTCCCTGCAAGGGAGAGGGAGCAAAGGCCGAGGCGGCGACATTCATTGCACGCGCACGTTCACCAGCACCGGGCGGACGATCTCGCCTGGGACTTCGACGAGCACATCGCCGCTGGGCAGCCGAACCGCGCCGGGAACGAGGCGACCTTCCACGGTCACGCGCACCGCGCCGGGCGGCAGGCCCGCGATCTCCAGCTCCGGGCGCGACAGCGTGCCACTCTTGGGCGCCAGCGTGACCTCGATTCGATCGCCGCGGGCGACGACCTCGTACGCGCCGCGCGATTCGTTGTACCCGTCGTTGTCGGCGTCGCCCGGCGTCGAGCGATTGAGCCGGCCCATCGAATCGGGGACGCTTACGTCCGCGGGTGACGCATGCTGCGCCGACTGTTCGCCGGCGTCTTTGAGATCGCGCCACGCCGGACGAAAATCTCCGCCGTAGTACATCCGGCCGTCGGGATAGATCGTCAGGCTGCCCGGCGCCGCCGACGACGCGAACCGCACGCGCTTCTCGCACGACTCGACGGCCGTCCAACCACTGGCCTGCGCTTGCGACGTCGGCAGCGTGAACGAGAACCGGCCCGGGGCATCGATGATGTAATTGAGCCCCTTGCGCCCGACGCGCCATCCGCTCGACGACTCGGCCGAGCTGTCGACCAGCAGTTCCTGGTTGTCCACGAGCATCACATCGTCGAGGCGAAACGTCGTCCCCGCCGGCGCGGAGAATGCGAGCTTCAGCGTCCCGATTTCGCCGGTGGCAGCGCCGCCGAGCGAGGTCAGATCGATCATCACCGGCATCCAGACACCCCCGGCGATGGCGAGCGTGCGCGTGAGCGTCGACTTGCCGTCGGCGGTCTCAAAGCTGGCGGTGACGGTCGCGGGCTGGCTGGTCAGGACGTACCCGCCGAGCAGCGTCCAGTCCGCCGGGAACGGCCGGCCCTGCAGGAGCGTGGGCGTCTTGATCGAGAGGGATGTCGCGCCGCTGGTGAGGACCAGGCACTTCGCGCCCCCGCGCGCGATGGCCGTGTCGATCATGGCGGCGTCGGTCGGATCGGTCGCGACGAAGGTCAGGTCATTGCCGGATTCGAAGTCGAGGAGGTTGCTGACCCGCCTGCCCGGCGGTTGCGGCACCGGTTGGGCGGTCATCTTCGCCGTCGCGGGCGCCGCGGTGTCGGCCGGGACGTACGGATCGCTCGCGCAGCCCGCAAGCCAAAGCGTTGCCGACGCCAATCCCATGAATGCAGCTCGACGTGAACGGTCCATCCGCGCGAAACGACTCCTCCCCCAGTCCTTATTTTCGGACCAAGAGCGTCAGTCGCAATAGTAATCAGGATGAATTTGAGGACCCGCGGCGGAGCCGCCGGGATCTCGCTTGCGGGCGGGAGCCCAGCGACTCTGCCGCGCGTTAGGATGTCGTAAGTTAGAACCGCTCGGTGTTCTGCGGGACCATCGCCCCGCCGCCGTTCTGGATCTGCTCCTGCTCGGCCTGCCACTGCTGGAACTCCTGCACGAAGTGCTGGGCCTCCTCGACGGAGCGGAATTTCTGAATGGTGACCTTGCCCTTGCCGTCGACGATGCGGACCTGCGCGGGCGGGGATTGGAGCAGCGGGTTGACGACGGGTGTGCCAACGACCGGAGTGGGCGTGCCGGCGATCGGATTGATGGGCTGAGCGGCCCCCGGCCCGAAGGTGAAGCGGCCGATCATGACGCCGACGATAATGCACGCGGCCGCCGCCGAAATGCTTCGAAGGCGCGATAGGCGATACGCCCAGGCGGTCTGCCGATCGATGGCGTGGTCAACGCCGTTGACCAGGCGCTGCACGCTCGCTTCATCCGGCTCGCAGCTCTGCCACAGCGCCGCGCGGGCCCGGCGATCGGCGCGCAGAGCTTCGACAGCGGCGACGAGGTGAGGCTCGGCTTCCAGCCTCTGCTGCACCCGCCGCTCTTCGTCCGCCGACAATTCGCCGTCGACGTACGCGCTGAGTAACTCGTCGAATTCCTGATCAACGTCGGGCATGATCGAGCTTCCCATCCTACTTTCCCTCTCCCTTGAGGGAGAGGGCTAGGGAGAGGGTGAAAACTCGTGGAGTCGATCAGCGTACCTTCGCTCATCAACTCCAAGCATTTTCACCCTCACCCCAACCCTCTCCCTCAAGGGAGAGGGAGAAAAAGAACCTACGTATTCGCGAACTCCTTCAACATCACCGCAAGCTGTCGACGTGCCCTGTGGATCCACGTCTTCACCTGCGGGACCGACGCGTTGAGCGTCTTGGCGATCTCGACGTACGGCATCTGCTCGTACTCACAGAGCACCAGCGCCGCCCGGTAATGCTCGGGCAGCTTTGCGATCGCCGCTCGGACCTTGGTGACGGTCTCACGCTGGTCCATCGCCCCGGCCGGTTCATCCAGCGGGGCGCCGCGTCCGGGGTGGTCGTCCTGGACGACCGTCATCCGCGGCTGGCGGAGAAGCCGCAGCGCCTCGTTCACGACCGCGCGCCGGAGCAATCCCCCCGGCTCGCGCCAGTCGTAGCGCTCGCGGTGCTGATACAGGTTCATCACCGCCTGCTGCACCACGTCTTCGGGACTCGCACGATTCCCGACGATCGCCCGTGCGATCGCCAGCAAACGCCGCGAGTTCGCCCGCACGGCCTCCTCGAAAAGCCCGATCGTATCTAACGGTCGGGGAGGAGGTTGTGATGGCTTCTCATCGCTTGACACGCGCCAACTCCGGGGAAGTTTCAGGGTTTGGCCACCCTTGCCCGCCCAGCAAAGCCCAGCAAAATCCCGCCACTTTCGCCCTCCGGGGGACACCATATCTTAGGCGGGCCGGGTTTTCACGTACGGATCGACGGTGGCGGGAGTTATGTGACGGCTTCCAACCCCTCGCGCACCCAGTCTCAACTGCGCCGTCTATTTGAGATCATCGTGGCAAATCGGAAGTTTTCGGAAATTCTCGGAAGTCATCTCCGAGGGTCAGTCTCAACTGCGCGGCGCAGTTGAGCTCATCGCGCCAAATGGGGAATTGCGGGGAATTCTCGGACATCGATCGCGGCGAACCCACGGCGAAGCCGTGGGCTTTGCGGCGGAGCAGCGCGGGCGCGGCGCGGGTCCACGCGGACCGGGAGAACGCGCGCCTCTATCTTCCCCGGGGGTGTTGCGCGCTTGTGGTCATAAGCGCGCAACACCCCCGACCCGAATTCGCGAAAAGCTCAGCAAAACCAAATGAAAAGAAATTTCAAATCATGGATTTTCTGGCGCGCGCCCGTTGCGCGATTGTGCGCACAAACGCGCAACACCCCCTGAATTGCGCGCGGTGAATCAGATTAGATTTTCGTCCGCTGTCCCGTTCGGGCCGCTTCCTCGATGGCGGCGATCACCCGCATGTCCGCAAGCCCCTCCTCGCCCGGGGTGAGTGGGTCTTTGTCGTTCAGGACACAGTCCGAGAGGTGATCCATTTCCGCGGCGAAGTGGTTCACCGTTTCCAGGTTGTGCTTGGTCTCCTGCCGCTGCTTGAACGAGCGAAGCTCCTGGCCGCTGTAGCCGAAGGGGTGTTCCATATCGATGTAGCCGTCGGTGCAGTGAACGCGGTACCTGCGGGAGGAGTTGGAGCCGAACGTCACGCCGCAGTGCGCGTGCACGCCGGAGGGGAAACGCATCGTGAAGACGTAATCGCGCGGGACCTCGGCGAAGCGCGGATCGTCGGCCGGCTGATATAACATGGCCGTCACTTCGACCGGCTCCTCGCCGCTGAGATATCGGCAGGCGTTGATGCAGTAGACGCCGATGTCTCCCAGCGGCCCGCCGGCCAGCGCCTTGCTCAGGCGAATGTTCGGCGGACGCGTGTTCTGCATGTTGCTCATCTCCATCTGCACGATCGGCCCGCACAGTTTTTCGCGACAGAACTGGATCGCCGCCTTGTTGTACGGCTCGAAGCGCAGGCGGTATGCGACCATCAGCTTCTTCCCGGCGGCCTTGCACGCGTCGATCATGTGTTGTGCCTCGGCGACGTTCGCGCACATCGGTTTCTCGCAGAGCACGTGCTTGCCTGCCTTGGCCGAGCGCATCGTGTACTCGGCGTGCATGCTGTTGGGGAGAATGATGTAGACGACGTCGACGTCGGGGTTGTCTTTGATCGAATCGAAGTTGTCGTAGTTGTAGATGTTCTTCGGATCGACGCCGTACGTGTCGGCCACGGCGCGGGCTTTTTCGGGATGCCCGCTGACCAGCGCGACGGGCCGGGAAAGTTTTGCTTCGCGGAACGCCGGCATCACCTGCGCCAGCGCGAGCTGCCCGAGTCCGACGATCGCCCAACCGACCTTCTTCCCGCCGGGCTTGAGGACCTGAAGATCAGGCCGCTGCTTGTCGGGCGGCGCCAGCGGAATCGCCGCGGCCGCTAAAAGTCCTGTCCCACCTGCACGGATGAAGTCGCGTCGCGTCGGTTCGATCGGCATTCGTCGGCTCCCGTGTGGAAGGTGGGGATGATAACGTGCCTACCATGCCGGTTAGGTTCGAGAAGGAGAATTGATGACAGCGAGCACACAACTCCCCCGCCGGAAACTCGGCGGGAGCGGCGTCAGCGTTTCCGCGATCGGCCTCGGTTGCATGGGGATGAGCGAGTTTTACGGGGCGCGGAACGACGAGGAGTCGATCCGAGTCATCCATCGCGCGATCGAGCTGGGCATCGACTTCCTCGACACCGCCGATGTCTACGGCCGTGGGGAGAACGAAAAACTCGTCGGCCGGGCGATCCGCGATCGGCGCGACATGGTCTTTCTCGCCACGAAGTTCGCCAACGTCCGCGACGAACAGGGCAACTTCAAGGGCATCAGTGGAAAACCCGACTACGTGAAGCGGGCGTGCGACGCGTCGCTCCAGCGACTCGGGATCGAGCGCATCGACCTGTACTATCAGCACCGCGTAGACCCGGAAACGCCGATCGAAGACACGGTGGGCGCCATGGCCGAGCTGGTGAAGGCCGGGAAGGTACGATTCCTCGGCCTGAGCGAGGCCGCGCCCGCGACGATCCGCCGGGCGGCGAAGGTGCATCCGATCGCGGCGCTGCAGACGGAGTATTCGCTTTGGACGCGCGACCCGGAGACGGAAATCCTGCCCGCGTGTCGCGAACTGGGCATCGCGTTCGTCGCTTACAGCCCGCTCGGCCGCGGATTTCTCACCGGGCAGATCAAGTCGATCGACGATCTCGCCCCGGACGACTGGCGACGCGTCAATCCGCGCTTCCAGGGCGAGAATTTCCAGAAGAATCTCGACCTCGTGCGCGAGATCGAACAAATGGCGAAGCGCAAAGGCGTGCTCCCATCGCAGCTCGCGCTCGCGTGGGTGCTGGCCAAGGGCGAGGACATCATCCCCATCCCCGGCACCAAGCGCATCAAGTACCTCGAAGAAAACGCGACGGCCGCGAGCATCAAGCTGACGAGCGACGAGCTCGCGCAGCTCGACCGCGCCCTCCCGCCCGGCAGAGCCGCGGGCACGCGATATGCCGAGGCCGGAATGAAATTCCTCAACCGATAGGGAGTTGAATCTCCGTCACGTAGTTCTTCGGATTGCCCTTGAAGATCATGCCCGGGCCCTTGAGGTAGACCTCGCGCGTTGGGGAGGCGATCGCGAAACCCTTCTCTTTCGCGTAACGAATCGCCTTCTCGTAAGCCGGGCCGAGCTGGTTGTATGGGCCCTTGTGGATCAGGCAGACGCAGCGCGCCGCGGGGAGTTCGCGGACCGAGATGCCGTCGACCGATTTCGCGCGGCGCACCGGCATACACGCCTCGAAGTCCGCGTCATCTTCCTTGTACTCCGTATCGTAGTGCAGCAGGAAGCACGGCCCGGCGATCAGTCGGCCGAACGAGCGGCCGATCTTTCCGAAACCTTTGCCGCAGTCGCTGTACTTGCCCTTCATCCGCACGCCCGCGATGAGCTGGGCATCGGTCGTCCTCTCCCGCACGTCGTCGCTCTGTTGCATCATGGCCATCGCCTGCCTTTCCTGTCGGATGTAATCGTGCATCGCGCGCGAGGCGTTCTTGAGATGCCGGACGCGCTGCTCGATCGCCGACGATTGCTTCTCCATCGCCGCCAGCACGGCGCCCGGCTCCTCATGCGCGGCCAGCAACGCGCGGATGTCGTCGAGCGGGAATTCGAACCCGCGGAGCCAGGTGATCGCGCGGGCCCGCTCGACCAAGGCCGGGTCGTAGTACCGGTAGCCGGTTTGCGGATCGACGACGGGCGGGATGAGCAGCTTCTCGTCGTGGTAGAAGCGCAGCGTCTTGACGGTGATTCCGCTGACGCGGGAGAACTCGCCGATGGTGAACAGCCCCCGCGAGCTACCCTGCCGCGATTCCGCCATGCCGGCGAGGATAAACCCTCCAGCAAGTGGAGAGTCAAATCAGAATTTCCTATCCTCAGGCGATGCCGGAAAAATCCCGATGCCGCTGGGCGACAACCCCGCTGGGGGTTGCCTATCACGACAAGGAATGGGGCGTCCCGCAGCACGACGACCGCGTGCTCTTCGAGTTCCTCATCCTCGAAGGCGCGCAGGCCGGCCTGAGCTGGGAAACGATCCTGCGAAAACGCGAGAATTATCGCAAAGCGTTCGACCGTTTCGACCCGGTGAAAATCGCGCGCTACGACGCCGCGAAGAAACGCAAACTCCTGGCCGACGAAGGGATCATCCGCAACCGCCTGAAGATCGATGCGGCCATCCGCAATGCGAAGGCATTCCTCGCCGTCCAGAAAGAGTTCGGCAGCTTCGACAAATACCTCTGGCAATTCGTGCCGAATGGCACACCGATCGTCAACCGATTCGATTCGCTCAAGCATGTGCCCGCGCGCACGGCGGAGTCGGACGCGCTGAGCAAGGACCTTAAGAAGCGCGGCTTCACGTTCGTCGGCTCGACGATCTGTTACGCGATGATGCAGGCAATCGGGATGGTGAACGACCACGAGGTCGGGTGCTTCCGGTACAAGCAGGTTCAGAAGTGAGCAACCCGCAGGAACAATCCCCGCCGCCGCGCGCCTTCTCGCAGGGCGTGGGGCTGGTCTTCCAGATCGTCGGCGGATTGCTGTTCATGGCCAGCTCGTTCATCTGCTGCGGGAGCAGCCTGCTGTCAAAGGATTTCGCGACGCAGACGAACCTCACCCACGTCGGATGGCATTTTTCGGGCGACCCGGTCGATCAGCCGAGCTATTCCGCGCAGAAGGCGATCACGATCAGCGTCTTCGCATCGGTCTTCTTCGGGCTCGCGCTGGCCGGCATCGGACTGGGTCTCCAGGCGGAACACAGCGGCGCGACGGGGTTCGCGGTCGCCGCGACGTCGGTTGCGACCGTCTTCTGGCTCGTCCAGACGCTTTTCGCATTCACCGCAATGCATTCGCTCGGGTTCGGTCTGCTCACGCTCGCTTTGGCTGCGGTGTTTGGGGTCGCTTGCGCCTTCGCGGCCGGGGCATTCCGCGAAATGCGGGCAAATCCGCCGCCCGATCGTCACGAAGTGCTTCCGTCGGGCTATAAGATTCCTTATTCGCACTACCACCCCGATCCGCCGGAAGTGCGATTGGCCGCGGAAATCGAGCAGCGACGTCAGCGTCTAGCGGTTCAGCAGAAGGAACTGGAGATGCTCGAGGAGAAATTGAAGCGCAAGCTGGAAGAGAATCGCAAACCCGAGGAACCGTCATCATGATGCGACGCATTACCTCATCCGCGTTGACGATCGTTCTCCTCTTCGCCGCTCGCGGCGTCGCGGAGCAACCCGCGCCGCCCGCCGCCGAAGCGCGCGCCCAGCAAATGGTCGATAAGGCTCTGGAGTATCAGAAGTCACAACAGAAACCCGACGGAAGCTGGCAGCGCGAGAACGATCCTCCTGGCGTCACCGCGCTCGTCCTCCGCGGCTTCGCGCGCAATCCGATGGAGGACGAGGCGTTCGTCAAGAAAGGCTTCGACAAGCTCCTCAGCTACCAAAAGCCAAATGGCGGCATCTACCAGGACATGCTCGCCAACTACAACACGGCCATCGCGGTGAGCCTCCTGGCCAACGCGAACAACCCGGACTACAAGCCGCAGCTCGATAAGGCCGTTGCGTTTCTCAAGAACTTGCAGTGGAACGACCAGGCGAGCGATGCGCCGGAGCGCAACGTGGTGCCGCAATCCGATGCGCGCTTCGGCGGATGGGGCTACGGCCGCAAGACCCGGCCCGACCTTTCCAATGCCCACTTCACCATCGAAGCGCTCCACGACGCCGGTCTGAAGGCGGACGATCCCGCCTTCAAAGCCGCGCTGATCTTCCTCTCGCGCACGCAGAACAATTCCGAGACGAACGATCAATCCTGGGCGGGCAACGACGGCGGCTTCGTCTACACCCCCGCGGCCGAAGGCGGCGACTCGGAGGCCGGCATGATGACCACGCCCGACGGACGGAAAATCCCGCGCAGCTACGGCTCGATGACCTACGCCGGCCTGAAGAGCATGATCTACGCGGGCCTGGCCAAGGACGACCCGCGCGTGAAGGCGGCCGTGGGATGGATCACAAAGCACTGGTCGCTCGATGAAAACCCCGCCATGCGCGACGGCAACGCCGAGCAAGCCCAGCACGGCCTGTACTACTACTTCTACGTCTTCGCCCACGCGCTCGACGCGTACGACGAGCCGGTCATGACCGACGCGCAGGGCGGCACGCACGACTGGCGCGTCGAGCTGATCGACAAGATCGGCTCGCTGCAAAAGCCGGATGGGAGTTGGGTCGGCGAGAAGCGATGGATGGAAGACAACCCCGTTCTCACGACGGCTTACACGGTTCTCGCGTTAGAAGAGGCCATTGGAGACCTTAAGGAGCACCCGGCGGCGAAGTAGCTTCCTTGCAATCAAAGGGCCTCTCCTCTATCCTTCCCCGACTTCCGAATGCCATGCATGTGCGTGGCACGGAACCTTTTATGACCGGTCCGCCGGCGCCCACCTCGTTTCAGGGTCGGCTGGGGACTTGGTGTCGAGGAGTCGTCCGCGATGATCAGTGTTGCCGAGAAGCAGAAGATCGTTTCCGATTACCGTACCCACGAAAAAGACACCGGCTCGCCTGAGGTTCAGATCGCGCTGCTCACGCAGCGGATCACCGAGCTGACCGAGCACCTCAAGACGCACAAGAAGGACCACTCCTCGCGTCGCGGGCTGCTCAAGATGGTCGGCAAGCGCAACAGCCTGCTCAAGTATCTCACGCGCGAAGACCGGACGCGCTACCAGCAGATCATCGGTAAGCTGGGGCTGCGTAAGTAACCGAACGTTGACGCAGGGCACGCACGAATGCGTGCCCTGCTGTGTTTTATGCCCGGAGCGGTCAGCTATCAGCTGTCAGCTTTCTCCCGCCTGGCGGCGCGAAAGCTTACACCTGAAAGCTGACGGCTCACCGAGTTGTCAGTTTTCACCTGAAGGATCCACTCCATGCAAGCCATTCGAGTTGAGCGTCAGATCGGCGGGAAGACTCTCGCGATCGAGACGGGGACATTCGCCAAGTTGGCCGACGGGTCGGTGACCGTGCAGTACGGCGAGAGCGTCGTGCTCGGCGCCGTGGTGCGGGCCAACCCGCGCGAGGGGATCGACTTCTTCCCGCTCCAGGTGGATTACCGTGAGCGACGCGCCGCGGCCGGGAAATTCCCCGGCGGGTTCATGAAGCGCGAAGGACGCCCGACCACTAAGGAAATCCTCACCGCCCGCCTGATCGACCGCCCGCTCCGTCCGCTCTTCCCCAAGGGCTTCATGGACGAGGTGCAGGTGCACCTGAACGTGCTCGCCTTCGACGGCGAGAACGACCCGGACATCCACAGTGGCATCGCCGCCTCGGCCGCGATCGCCATCAGCGACATCCCCTTCATCACCCCGATCGCGCACGTCCGCGTCGGGCGCATCGAAGGCAAGCTGGTGCTCAACCCGAGCGTCGAGCAGCTCGAGTACAGCGACTTCGACCTCGTCGTCGCCGGCACGAAGCACTTCGTGAACATGATCGAGCTGGGCGGGCGCGAGGTGGAAGAGGATTCCGTCGCCGACGCGATCGAGTTCGCCCACAAGGCGATCATCGAGATCGTCGGGATGATCGAAGAGCTGCAGTCCAAGGCGCCGAAGAAGGAAAAGACCTTCGATCCCAAAGCCCCCGAGGCCGGCTTCGTCGATGCGATCCGCGCCCGCGTCGCCGACAAGATCAAGGAAGTAAAGGGCAAGCCCGGCAAGCACGATCGCTCCGATGCCGTCAAGCAGATCCAGGAAGACCTCATCGCCGAGATGGCCCCGCCGGTGACGGATCCGAACGCCAGTTACGGCGCCATCATCGGGCAAAAGGACCAGGCCAAGAAGATCCGCAAGGTCTTCGGCGAGATCGAGGAGCAGGTGACGCGCGAGGCGATCCTCGCCGGCGTCCGCCCCGACGGCCGCGGCTTCAAGGACATCCGCCCGATCTCATCGGCCGTTGGAATCCTCCCGCGCGTGCACGGCTCATCGCTCTTCAGCCGCGGCGAGACGCAGTCGATGTGCACTGTCACGCTCGGGACCAGCTCCGACGAGCAGCTCGTCGACGGGCTGATCGACGAGTACAGCCAGAAGTTCATGCTGCACTACAACTTCCCGAGCTACAGCGTCGGCGAAGTTCGGCCGATCCGCGGCCCGGGTCGGCGCGAGATCGGTCACGGCGCGCTGGCCGAGCGATCGCTCATCGCGGTGCTGCCGGCCATCGACCAGTTCCCTTACACCGTCCGCATCATCAGCGACATCCTCGAATCCAACGGATCGAGTTCGATGGCGTCGAGCTGCGCCGGCTGTTTGGCGCTGATGGACGCCGGCGTGCCCATCTCCAAGATGGTCGCCGGTATCTCCGTCGGGCTCGTGCAGGAGGGGGAAAAATACGAGCTGCTCACCGACATCATCGGTGAAGAAGATCACTTCGGCGACATGGACTTCAAGGTCTGCGGCACGCGCGACGGCATCACCGCCATCCAGCTCGACATCAAGACCGAAGGCATCACCCACAAGATCATCCGCGACACCCTCCACCAGGCGAAGCAGGCGCGCCTTGTCATCCTCGACAAGATGGCACAGACGCTCGACAAGCCGCGCCCCGAGATCAGCAAGTGGGCCCCGCGCCTGCTCACGATCAAGATCAACCCGGAGAAGATCGGCAAAGTCATCGGCCCGGGCGGCAAGAACATCAAGGCCATCCAGGAGGAGACCGGCGCCAACGTCGACATCGAAGACGACGGCACGGTCTACATCTCGTCGGTCGACGGCGCCGCGGCGGAAAAATGCCGCGACATCATCGAGGCGATGACCGCCGAGGTGAAGGTCGGCAAGATCTACCAGGGCAAGGTCGTCTCGATCAAGGACTTCGGCGCGTTCGTCGAAATCGCCCCGGAGACCGATGGCCTGTGTCACGTGAGCGAGCTGTCCGACAAGTACGTCGAGCGCGTCACCGATGTGGTCGACATGGGCGATGAGATCAAGGTGAAGGTCCTGCTCATCGACGACCAGGGCCGCATCAAGCTCTCCCGCAAGGCCGCGATGAAGGAACTCGGCGAGAGCGACCCCGAGCCCGTCGGCGCCCCCGGGAAAG
>JADMIO010849034.1_pt1 | contig 17456 bp, 15 predicted proteins | sample 8958161 | NCBI WGS metagenome assembly JADMIO01 (sample SAMN16585339, study PRJNA669376) | soil metagenome | isolation source: Crop rotation soil | place: USA: Cullars Rotation, Alabama | collected 2011
CCGCGACTTCAAGTCACGTGAATTCCAAGCTTCGGATCCCACTGTGCTGGAAAGCGGAAGCGCGGCAGCAAGCCGACCGCGAACGCGATGCGCACATTGCGCAGCCGGCGCCGCGCCTGCGCGTCTTGCCACAGGCCGTCGACCTTGAGCATCATCTGCGCCATCTCGCGGATGTCTTTCACCGTCATCACGAGCGCCGCGAGCAGTCCGCGCGCACGCATCGTCCAGCCGCCGTGCAAGGCCTGGAACGCGTCGTACGCGACCGTCTTGTGCTCGACTTCCTCGGCGCCGTGCCAGCACAACAGGCCGAGCACGTCGGGATCGGCGCCGGTCAGCCAGCGCGCGCGCTCGTCCATCATGAAGCCGACCAGCTGGTAGGTGATCGCTTCGTAACCCGCGGTATACGCCATGCGGAACGCCAGCGAGTGCTCGCGCTTGCTCTTGTCGAGCCGCGCCTTGATCTTGCGTTCGATCGCGGCCAGCTCGGGATAGCGCTGGCCGAGCACCTCGTTCCAGCGCCGGTGTTGCTGCGCGTGGCGCGCTTCCTGCGCGACGAAGCCTTCGATCTCCGCGCTCAGCTGCGCGTCGTCGATCGAGCGCGCGGCTTCGCGGATGTTGTGGATGAAGTACGGCTCGAGCTGCGGCAGCGCGGCCATGAACGCGCTCGCCACGTGGCTGAATTCGGGCTGGCCCGGACACCAGTGGCTCGGGATGCGATCGCTGAGCTCGAACTTGATGTCGCGCGCGGCGATGTTCGTGCTCGCGCTCGGGTTGCCGTCGCCGACTGCCAACATGCAGGCGCTAGTCTATCACGGGCGGTTTGCGATCCCGAGCTGGGTCAACACGAACGCGAAGTCGAAGGCGCGCTCGTGCCACTGGTCATAGCGACCCGACGCGCCGTGGTGGCCGGCCTGCATGTTGATGAAGAACAGCAAGGGGTTACGGTCGGTCTTGGTCGCGCGCAGCTTGGCCACGTACTTGGCCGGCTCCCAGTACATGACTTGGCTGTCGTTGTAGGAGGTCTTGACCAGCAGGGTGGGGTAGGCCTGCGCCTCGATGTTGTCGTACGGGCTGTAGCTCGCGATGTAGCGGTACTCGGCTTCGTTCTGCGGGTTGCCCCACTCCTCGAACTCACCGACCGTGAGCGGCAAGCTCGCGTCGCTCATCGTGTTGAGCACGTCGACGAACGGCACGTCGAGCAGCGCGGCCTTGAACAGGTCCGGGCGTTGATTGACGACCGCGCCGATCAAGAGCCCGCCCGCGCTCGCGCCTTCGATCACCAGGCGATCGGGCGCGGTGTGACCATCGTGCTCGAGCTGCTTGGCGGCGGCGATGAAGTCATCGAAGGTGTTACGCTTGTTCAGCATGCGCCCGGCGTCGTGCCAGCGCTTGCCGAGCTCGCCGCCGCCGCGCACGTGGGCGATCGCGAAGCTGACGCCGCGATCGAGCAAGCTCACGCGCGAATACGAAAACGTGGCCGGGTAGGGAAAGCCGTACGCGCCGTAGCCGGTCAGAAGCATCGGCTGCGGCCCTGGCGGATGCGCCTTCGGGTACACGAGCGAGATCGGGATCTCGGTTCCGTCGGCCGCGCGCGCGTGGATGCGCTCGGTCGCGTAGCGCGAGGCATCGTAGCCGCCGAGCACGGCCTTGCGCTTGACCACGTCGAGCGTGCGCTCCTGGACGCGGTATGCGTAGTACGTGGTCGGTGTGGTCGGTGACTCGTAGCTGAAGCGGTAGTCCTCCGCGCTCGCCTCGGGGTTTTCGTCCGGGAAGATCTCGTACACGGCTTCCGGCAGGTCGATCACGTGCGCGCTGCCGCCGATCACGCCCGGCGTGAGCGAGCCCGGCGTGTCCGGCGCGAGGCGCACCACGCGCACGCGCGGCAAGCCGTCGGCGCGCTCGTGCACGGCGTAGAAGCCGTCGAACACGTCGAGGTCCTCGACCATGACGCCCGGGTCCGCGGCGATCAGCTCGCGCCAGCTCTGCTCGCCGGCATCGCTGACACGCGCCGTGACGACGCGGAAGTTGCGATCCTTGTCATTGGTGCGGATGAAGAACAGCTCGCCGCGGTGATCGACGTAGTACTCATGGTTGTCGCGGCGCGGCGCGATCACGCGCGGATCGGCCTCGGGGCGATCGGCCGGGATGAAGCGCACCTCGCTCGCGGTGTGACTGCCGCTGGTCAAGAGCACGTACGCCTTGCTGCGCGTACGCGACACGTCGACCGAGAAGCGCTCGTCCTTCTCCTCGTAGACCAGCACGTCGTGCTCGGGCTGCTGGCCGAGCACATGGCGATACACGCGGTACGAGCGCTTGGCGTCGTCCTCGATCGTGTAAAACAGCGTGCGGCTGTCGGACGCCCACGCGCTCGAGGCGACCTTGGGGATGCGCTCGGGCGAGATCGCGCCGGTGCGCAGATCCTTGACCTGCAACGTGTACTCGCGAAAGCCGGTGGTATCGAGCGAGTAGGCGAGCAGGTTGGCGTCGTCGGAGACTTCGTATTCGCCGAGGTCGAGGAACTTCTCGCGCTCGGCGAGCGCGTTCATGTCGAGCAGGACTTGCTCGACGGCGTTGTTGCTCACGTGCTTACGGCAGTACACCGGATACTGCAGGCCCTCGGTCGTGCGCGAGTAGTACAGATAAGCCCCACGCTTGACGGGCGGTGTATCGTCGGTCTGCTGGATGCGCCCGACGATCTCGTTGTACAGCGTGTCCTGCAGTGCCTTCGTCGGCTGCATCACGCCTTGCGTGTACGCGTTCTCTGCGTGCAAGTACGCGAGTACCTCCGGCGAATCCTTTTCACGCAGCCACGCGTAGTCATCTACGCGCGTTTCGCCGTGAAGCTCGATCGCCTTCGGGTGTTTCGGCGCAACCGGTGGTCCCGCTTGTCCGGCGGCATTCTGGGCTGGCCGCGAGTTGCCTCCGCATGCGGCGAGCAGCAACAAGCAAGCGAGGACCCGTTTCATACTCAATCCGCGACGATGTTGATCATGCGGCCCGGGACGACGATGACTTTGTGCACCTTCTTGCCAGCGATCAATTCCTGAACTCTCGCGTCCGCCAGCGCGATCTTCTCGAGCGCCTCCGGCGCCGCGCCGTTCGGGACCATCACGTGACTGCGCACCTTGCCCTTGATCGCGATCGGCATCTGCACCGAGTCGTCGACGAGCTGCGCCGGATCGACCTCCGGCCACGGTTGCGTCGCCACCGACGCTTGCAGGCCGAGCTTGGACTGTAGCTCTTCGGCCATGTGCGGAGCGAACGGCGCGAGCAAGCGCACGAACCGCGACCCCTGTTCGCGCGTGAAGCCGCCCGCCGTGCCGGCTTCGTTGACCAGCTTGATCAACGCGGCGATTGCCGTGTTGAACGCGAGCTTCTCGATGTCGTCGCCCACCTTGGCCGTAGTGCGATGCAGCAGCTTCTCGGTCTCGGCGTCGGCGTCGGCGCGCACCTTCAGCTCGCCCGTGCTCTCGTCGACCAGCAAGCGGAACGCGCGCTGCAGGAAGCGGAACAAGCCGCTGATGTCGCGCGTGTTCCAGGGTTTGCTCGCCTCGAGCGGGCCCATGTACATCTCGTACAAACGGAAGGTGTCAGCGCCGTACTCGGCGATCACGTCGTCGGGGTTGACCACGTTCTTGAGCGACTTGCTCATCTTGGCCGTGATCTGCTTGACCGGCTGGCGCGTGGCGATCTCGATGAACTGGTCTTCGGCGACGGTTTCGACCTGATCGATCGCCACGAGGCTCTTGTCCGAGCGCTCGTACGCGTAGCTGGTGATCAGGCCCTGGTGGAACAGCTTCTGGAACGGTTCGCGCGAACGCACGTAGCCGAGGTCGTACAGCGCCTGGTGCCAGAAGCGTGCGTAGAGCAAGTGCAGCACGGCGTGCTCGCCGCCGCCGATGTACAGGTCGACGCCGTTGTCGGCGATCCAGTAGCGGTCGGCCGCTTCGCCGATCAGGCGCTGTGAGTTCTTCGGATCGCAGAAGCGCAGGTAGTACCAGCACGAGCCGGCCCAGTTCGGCATCGTGTTCAGCTCGCGCGTGACCGGCGTGTTCGGCGGCAAGTCGCGCACGCCGGCCTCGCCCGCGGTGGTCGCTGCCCAGCGTTCGGCCTTGGCCAGGAGCGGCTTCGGCACGTCGCTCTCCTCGGGCTTGAAGTCGGCGAGCTCGGGCAACTTGACCGGCAGCGCGTCCTCCCGGATCGCGTGATGGTTGCCCTGCGCGTCGAACACGATCGGGAACGGCTCGCCCCAGTAGCGCTGGCGGCTGAACAACCAGTCGCGAATCTTGAAGTTCACGTGGCGCCGGCCGATGCCGCGCTGCTCGAGCCATTCGCTGATGCGCGCCTTGGCTTCGGCCGTGCGCAAGCCGTCGAGCGAGACGCTCGCGTTCTTGGAGTTGATGTTGCGGCCTGGATCGCTGAAGCAGCCTTCGAGCTTGCCGCCGTCTTCGGGCTGTACGACCTGCACGATCGGCAAATCGAACGCGACCGCGAATTCGTGATCGCGCTCGTCGTGCGCGGGCACGGCCATGATCGCGCCGTGGCCGTAGCCCATCAGCACGTAGTCGGCGATCCAGATCGGCACGCGCTGATCGTTGACCGGGTTCTTCGCGTACGCGCCGCTGAACACGCCGGTCTTGGCCTTGTCCTGCTGGCGTTCCAGATCGGAGCGGCTGCGCGCGCGGCTGACGTAATCGCGCATCGCCGCGGCATGCGTGCCGGGCAGCGGTGATTGCAGCAGCGCGTCGACCAGCGGATGCTCGGGTGCGACCACCATGTACGTCGCGCCGAACAGCGTGTCCGGACGAGTCGTGAAGATGCGCAGCTTCTCGATGCCGCCGATCGGCTGCTCGAGCGCGAAGTCGCACTCGGCGCCTTCGCTCTTGCCGATCCAGCCGGCTTGCTTGCTCTTGGTCGACTCCGGCCAGTCGAGATCCGCAAGCCCCGCGAGCAGGCGATCGGCGAACGAGGTGATGCGCAACATCCATTGCTTGAGCGGCTTGCGCAGCACGGGATAGCCGCCGCGCTCGCTCTTGCCATCGATCACCTCTTCATTGGCGAGCACGGTGCCGAGCTTCGGGCACCAGTTGACCACCTGCTCGGCCTGGTACGCGAGTCTGTAGCTGTCCACGATGCGGCGCTGTGTCTGTGCGTCGAGTGACGCCCACGCACCAAAGCGCCGCGCCTTGTCGTCGGCGTCGATCTCCGCGGCGTGCGCGTTGTAGCGCGGCTCGCGCTTGCCGCTCTGCAGCTCACTGATCAACTCCGCGAGCGGGCGTGCCTTGCGTTGCTCAGCGTCGAACCACGCATCGTACAGCTGCAGGAAGATCCATTGCGTGAAGCGGTAGTAGTCCGGATCGATCGTGCCGAACTCGCGGTCCCAGTCGTAGCAGAAGCCGAAGCGTTGCAGCTGGCGGCGGAACGTCTCGATCGCCGCGCGCGTGGTCTTGGCCGGATGCACGTTGGTCTGGATCGCGTATTGCTCGGCGGGCAGACCGAACGCGTCCCAGCCCATCGGGTGCAGCACGTTGAAGCCGCGCATGCGCTTGTAGCGGCTGATGATGTCGGTCGCGGTGTAGCCCTCGGGATGGCCGACGTGCAGGCCCGCGCCGCTCGGATAGGGGAACATGTCGAGCGCGTAGAACTTGGGCTTGCTGGCGTCGAAGCCCGGCTCGCCCGGGTTCGGCTGCGCGTAGGTGCGGTGCTGCTTCCAGTACAGCTGCCAGCGCGTCTCGATCTCCGACGCGCGCGCCGCGTCGTACCGAAACGGATGCTCCCGGTCGCCTTGGTCTGCCATGGCGCGCAGTGTACGGGGCGGCGCGCCCGAGCGCATCCTAGTGTTGCGGCCGGTTCCGGGGGTCGCGGCGCGCGTCGGCGGCGGCCTTCGCTTCCGCGATCAGGTCGCCTCCGCCTTGCACGAGCAGCGCCTGGGCGGCCTCCTCGCCGAGCGCCCGCGCTTCGGCATGCAACTGCTTGCCGTGCGCGTCCGTGTAGCGTTCGGCACCGGCGCGCACCATGCGGGCGTCGTCGAGCGCGCCGACCCAGCCGTCGAAGCGCAGCCGCGAACCGCCGTCCTCGAAGCGCGCGTGACCGGCGACCGGCGTGTGGCAATCGCCGCCGAGCACTTTCAGGAATGCGCGCTCGGCCTCGACGCACGCGCGCGTCGCGGAGTGCTCGAGCCGCGCGAGCAGCGGGAGCAGCACGCTGTCGTCCTCGCGGCACTCGATCGCGAGCGCGCCCTGGCCGACGGCCGGCACCGAAATCGTGATCGGAATCGCCGACAGCGGTCGATCCGCGAGACCGAGCCGTTTCAACCCCGCGTACGCCAGCACGATCGCGCGGTACTGGCCCGAGTCGAGCTTCGACAGCCGGGTGTCGACGTTGCCGCGCAGCATCGCGTACTCGAGATCCCCGCGCTGGCGCTGCAGCTGGATCGTGCGCCGCAGCGAGCTCGTGCCGACGCGATCACCGGCGCTGAGGTCGTCGAGTTGCGCGCCGTCCTTGCTCACCAGCACATCGCGCGGGTCTTCGCGCTCGGGCACGCAACCGATCAGCAGACCCGGCGCGAGCTCGGCCGGCAGATCCTTCATCGAGTGCACGGCCAGGTCGGCGCGGCCCTGCAGCACCGTCTCTTCGAGCTCGCTGACGAACAGGCCCTTGCCGCCGACGTCGGCCAGCGGCACGTCGCGCACGCGATCGCCGACCGTCAGCATCTCGACCAGCTCGATGTCGAGCGCCGGGTCGAGCTCGCGCAGGCGCGCGGCGACCCAGCGGGTCTGGACGAGTGCCAGCGCACTCTTGCGGGTCGCGATGCGGATCTTCACGGCGCTCTTCGTATCACGATTGGCGGCGCCGGCCATCCGCGGGTTGCAATCCGGCGTCCTTCTGTTCGCGTGGCGGCGTACTGGCGGCGGCTGCGACCTCGAGCTTGAACAGGCGTTGTACCGCTTCGACCAGCTTCTGCCCGTCCTCGGCTTCTGCGCCGCGCTTGAGCTCGGTCAGCGGCGCATGCAGCAGCTGGCCGACGATCGACTCGCACATCGCGTCGAGCGCGCGTTCCTGTTGCGCGGACAGGCCGGCCAGCTTGGGCAGGGCCTTTTGCTTCTCGCGCAACACCGTCTCGCGCACGCGCTCTCGCAACGCGACGATCGTCGGCGTCAGCTCCAGGCTGCGCAACCACTCGGCGTAGCTGCGCACCTCGTCGTCGACGATCACCTGCGCCGCGGCCGCCGCACGCTCGCGCGCCGCGAGGTTCTCGTGCGACACGCGCTTGAGGTCGTCCATGTCGTAGAGGAACACGTTGCGCAGGCTCTCGACGCGCGGGTCGACGTCGCGCGGCACGGCGATGTCGATGATGAAGAGCTGGCGCCACTTGCGCATCTTCACCACGCCCTGCATCAGCTCGTAGCTGACGACGAAGCCGTCCTTCGCGGTCGAGGTGATCACGACGTCGGCGGCGGACAGCTCGGTCGCCAGCGCCTCGAGCGGCTTGGCCTCGCCGCCGCACGCCTTGGCCAGCGCCTGCGCGCGCTCCGGGCTGCGATTGACGACCGTCAGCGTCGCGCCGCGCGCGGTCAGCGAGCGCGCCGCGGTCTCGCTCATCTTGCCGGCGCCGATCAGCAGGATCTTGCGGCCGGCGAGGTCGCCGAAGATGCGCTCCGCCAGCTCGCACGCGATCGAGCTGACGCTGACGTTGCCGGCGGCGATCTCGGTCTCGTTACGCACGCGCTTGGCCACGCCGAAGGTGCGCTCGAAGCAGCGCCCGAGCAGCGTCGAGACCGCGCCGACCTCGCTCGCGCTCGCGTACGCTTCCTTGACCTGGCCGAGGATCTGCGGCTCGCCCAGCACCATCGAATCGAGCCCGGACGCGACCCGGAACAGATGCCGCACGGCGTCGAGGCCGCGGTATTCGTAGACGTAGTCGTCGACGCGGTCGGGTGTCGAGCGCGCGTTGAAGTGCGAGAGCACGTGTTCGCGCGCGCGGTGCGGCTCCGAGGTGACCGCGATCAGCTCGACGCGGTTGCAGGTCGAGAGCAGCACGCCTTCGTTGAGCGGACCGCCGTCGAGCATGCCGCGCAGCGTCTCGCCCGAGCGGCCGTGCGCCGCCGACAACCGCTCGCGCAAGGCGAGCGGCGCGGTGTGATGCGACAGGCCGCAGACGAAGAGATCCTTGGGCACATCAACTCCCGTGCAATCCGCGGATCAAATAGCCGAAGGTGGCAGCCATCGAGAACAGGAAACCGAGCATCGTGCCGATCGCCGCGCGCCGCCCGCGCCAGCCGGCCGCTGCGCGCGCGAGCAGAACACTGGCGAAGAACACCCACGACAGCAAACCGAAGCCCTGGCCGGTGCTGAGCCCGAAGCCCCCGCGCGCGGCCCAGAACGTTCCGGTGACGAGGCCGACCGTGAACAGCGGGAAGCCGATCGTGACCAGACGCAGGCCGAGTGAATCGAGCACGTCGAGCGGCGGCAAGCGCTGGAACACGCCGACCACCTGCTTGCGCCGCAGCAGCCGCTCCTGGATCACGTAACCGAGCGCGGCCGCAAACGCGAGCGCGAAGGCCGCGATGCCGAGCACGTTGACCGCCACGTGCAGCGGCAAGAGCGCCGAGCGCACGTCTTCCGGAACGTCGCTGACCTGGCCGCCCAAGCCGGCGCCGAGGAACAGCAGCAACGTGACCGGTGTGATGAACGCGCCGAGCACGGTGAGCTTCAACCGGCGCATGCTGATCAGGTAGGCCGCGGCGATCAGCAGCGACAGCACGCCGAGCACCTCGCGGATGTCCATGGGCGCGTGTCCGCGCAGCGCGTAGTCGCTGATCAAGAAGGCGACGTGGCCGGCGATCGCGGCGCCGAGCACGCGCGGCGCCCAGGTCACGCTGTGCTGTCCGCCGCGCCCGAGGTGCACGAAGAAGAACGCGCCGGCCAGCGCGTAGAGCGCGGCGGTGAGCACGAAGATGGCGGTGACGGGACTCATCGCGGGCTGGCTGGTCTCGAGCTAGAGCAGTTTGAGCAGGTTTGCGAACGGGCTGCCGGTCTGGATCGGCGTGCCGCGGGTGCTGCGTTTGGCCTTCTTGTCGGCGCCGGGGGCCTTCGGCAACAGCTCGCCGATGAAGCCTTCGACCACTTGATAGGCATTGTCGCCGAGGATCACGGAGTCGGCCACGTGCTCGCCGCCCAGCTCGGCGACCTGCTCGTGCGTCTTGACCTTGCCGACGAGCGCGTTGCCATCTTCGCTGCCGGCGACCTCGGCGACGAAGTGCACCGCGCCGTGCAAGCGCAGGTTGCGTCCGGCGGCACCGATCGTGAGCTCGTCGCCGACCAGCGCGATGTGGCCCTGCTCGAGCCACTCGTCCAACGTTTGTTGCGGAAAAAACACGCGATTTGCGCCCATGCTCGCACCCCGGCAGAACGCGGCATCGTAGCACGTGCGCTGCTGTGCTCCCAATCCGCCCCAATTGACACCCTGGGGGGCAGTCACTACGTTCCTGCAACGGCCTCAGCGCCGCTCAAGAGGAACATGGCTGGCGAAAAAGTAATTCCGGTCAACGATCTGAACTTCGATGTCGAGGTGCTCGGCTCGGGCGTGCCCGTGCTGGTCGACTTCTCGGCGACTTGGTGCCAGCCGTGCCGCGCGATCGCGCCGCTCGTCGATCAGCTCGCAGGCGAATATCAAGGCCGCGTCAAGGTCACGACTGTCGACATCGACGAGAGCCCGGCCACGGCGCAGAAGTTCCGCATCCGCGGCGTGCCCACGCTGCTGATGATCAAGGAAGGCAAGGTCGTCGGCCAGCAAGTCGGCGCCGTGCCGAAGGCGAAGATCCAGCAGCTGATCGAGAGCGGGCTGTAAGCCCCGCGCCGAGTCGGCCTCGGGGAGCCGGGCTCCCACTCCGAGACCCAGCCGACAGACCCGAACAGCCAGGCTGGATTGCCTGACACAATTCGGAGGGAAAGCTCGATCCCGAACGAGCCGCTCGGGCGCGTTGCTACATCGCCGCACATGCGACGAGACTTAACGTTCAGCTCGACGACCGGCTACAGTGCGGAAGTGGCGAGCGGGGATCGCGCGTGGTCCGGCTGGCTAGGTCGAACACGCCCAGGCCACAGACGCGCACGAGAGCGGGCGCACCTCGGTCGCCAGCTCCGCGTTCGCCAGCTCCGCGTCCGCCAGAGCGTGTTCGCTACTCACGATGACCAATAACCTTCAACAACAAGTACGCAGCGTCGTTCTCCAACATGGCCGGCTCACCGGCGTGACAGACTTGAAGGACGACACCGATCTCTACTCGGTGGGCCTGACGTCGGTCGCGACCGTCGCTGTGATGCTTGCGCTCGAGGCGACGTTCGACATCGAGTTCCCCGATCGATTTCTGACGCGGCAGGTCTTCGAGAGCATCCAGAACATCGCACGGGCCATTTCCGAGCTGACCGGCGAGACTCGCGCGACAGGAGCCATGTGATGGGCACGAACTCTCAGGGCCGGAACGAACGCCGCGAGCGGCTGCAGCAGATCGCGAAGGAGGTCGTGGCGCCGAGAGCCGACGACGTCGATCGCCAGGCGCGCTTTCCGACCGAATCGATCGCAGCGCTGCGCGAGGCGCGGCTGCTCGGTGCGGCGGTTCCGGTCGAGCTGGGCGGGCTCGGCGTCGGGCTGACCGAGCTCGCCGAGATGTGCGGCATCCTCGGCGCGAGCTGCGCGTCGAGCGCGATGGTGTTCGCGATGCACCACATCCAGCTGGCGTGCCTGATTCGCCACGGTCAGGGCTCGAAAGAAGTGCGCGAGTACCTGCGCGAGGTCGCCACGCGGCAACTGCTGATCGCATCGGTCACCTCGGAGGTCGGCATCGGCGGCGACATGCGTTCGAGCATCGCCGCGGTCGAGGCCAACGATCAGGGCGGCTTCAAGCTGAGCAAGCAGGCGACCACGATCTCGTACGGCGAGCACGCCGACGATCTGCTGATCACGGCACGGCGTGCACCCGACGCGCCGCGCAACGATCAAGTGCTCGCGCTCGTGCGGCACGGCGAGTTCGAGCTGCAGAAGCAGGGTGTTTGGGACACGCTCGGGATGCGCGGCACGTGCAGCCCGGCGTTTCAAGTGCACTCGCGTGGTTCACTCGGACTCGTGGTGCCCGACTTCGCGACCGCCGCGAGCGCGACGATGGTGCCGTGCTCGCACTCGTTGTGGTCGTCGGTGTGGCTCGGCATCGCGACCGATGCGGTCGCGCGCGCGCATGCGATGGTGCGCTCGCAAGCTCGCAAGAACCCCGGCACCGTGCCGCCGACGGCGTCACGCTTGGCGGAGGTGACGGCTTCGCTCGACGCCCTGCGTTTGAGCCTGCACTCGTTCATCCAGGAGTACGAAGCGCTGATGGCTCAGCCGAACGGCGGTATCGACACCTTGACCAGCATGGGTTTCGCGCTGCGCGCGAATCAGCTAAAGGTGCACTGCTCGGAGCGCGCGGTCGAGATCGTCAGTCGCGTGCTGCCGCTGTGCGGGATCGCCGGCTATCGCAATGACACGCCGCAGAGCGTGGGCCGCCACCTGCGCGATGTGTATTCCTCGATATTGATGATCGCCAACGATCGCATCCTCGCGACCAACGCGCAGCTATTGCTCGTGCACAAGGCGACCTGATCCTTGAACTTGGGTAGTCGTGGGGCAATTCGATGACGCAGAATGACGGACAGGCGGCGCGCGATAAGCAGCTCGCAGAACAAGCGTTGCTCGCCGGCTTTTTCGAGCACGGTCTCTTCATCCCGACCGGAGTACCCGGTTTGTACGGTCGTGGTGCTGCGTACGAAGCGGTCATGGAGGGATTCGCCCGGCACTTGTCGGACTGCACGCGCGCCGATCAAGCGACCCAGGTGCACTTCCCGCCATTGATGCCGCGGGCCAACCTCGAGCGCATCGGTTACCTCGAGTCGTTTCCGCACCTCGCGGGTTTGATCTTCAGCTTCGACGGAACCGAGGCCGACCACCTCAAGCTGCTCACGAGCCTCGCCAACGGCGAGAGTTACGCGGGCTCCGTGAAGATGACGGACCTGGTGGTCGCGTCGGCGACGTGCCAGCCGCTGTATCCGACGTTGCGAGGCAGACTGCCGGAGAAGGGCCTACTCTTCGATCTGACGCAGTATTGCTTCCGTCGCGAGCCTTCGAACGATCCGGCGCGCATGCAGAGCTTCCGCATGCGCGAGCACGTGCGGCTCGGCACGCCGACCGAGGTGCAGCATTGGCGCGAAGACTGGTACGGACGCGCGCACACCTTGTTCACGGGCCTCGGCTTGCAGGTGGACAGGGTCGTCGCGAACGATCCCTTCTTCGGGCGCGGCGGCAAGGTGCTCGCGTCGAACCAGCTGCAACAGCAGTTCAAGTTCGAGCTGGTTACGCCGATCACCTCGCAGGAGCTGCCGACTCCGATCTTCTCGTTCAACTATCACGAAGCGCATTTCACGGCGATGTACGGCATCGAGACGCACGCCGGCGAAACGGCGCACTCCGGTTGCCTCGGCATCGGCATCGAGCGAATCGCGATCGCGTTGTTCAAGCAGCACGGCTTCGACGTGCGCACTTGGCCGGCCACGGTTCGAAGCCTGTTGCACCTCGATCGGCAGGACGTCGCGCAAACGGTCCGGTCGTGAGCGACGGTCAAGTCGAAGACGCCGCAGCGGTGCGCCCGGAGGCGGAGCGCGCGCGGCCGCTTTGGTTCGGTGCGCGCGGTCGCGAGCTGTTCGGGCTCTACCACCCACCCGCGACGGCGGCCGGCGACCTGGCGATCCTGCTCTGCAATCCGTTCGGGTACGAGGCGATGTGCACGCATCGTTCGTATCTCAAGCTCGCGGAGGAGCTGCAGCGCCGCGGGTTCCCCGTGCTGCGCTTCGATTACCACGGTTGCGGTGACTCATCCGGCGACGATCGCGACCCCGATCGCATGGAGGCGTGGCGCGACAGCATCCATACCGCGCTCGACGAGCTGAAGGCGCTGTCGGGCTGCACGGCGCTCGGCGTGTTCGGCCTGCGCTTGGGGGCGAACCTGGCGCTCATCGCTGGGGCGACGCGCTCCGACGTGCGTGCCCTCGCGCTGTGGAGCCCGTTCGCCACCGGACGCGCGTTTCTGCGCGAAGAGCAGACCGTGCACAAGCTGCGTCCGCTCGATCCGAAATTCGATCGGCCCGAGACGCGGGCGCCGGGTGAGATCGAGGCGCTGGGTTTCGCGATCAGCGCGCAGACGGTCGCAGGCATCGAGGCGCACAACGTCGCGGGTTTGGCCGAGCTCAAGCCGCGCAACGCATTGATTCTGACGCGCGATACGCCGCTGCAAGAGAAGCGCGTCGCCGACAGGTTGAGCGAGTTGGGCGCGGAAGTGACGTACGGCACGGGCGCCGGCTACCAGCCGATGATGAACGACTTCATCACGCCGATCGACACCTGGGCGCAGGTCGTCGGTTACTTCGAACGTCTGCGCTCGCCGACGTTCGAACGCAACGCGGCAGTGCTCAAGCATCTGCCGTTGCAGACCACGAGCGAGGTCGGCTCCTCGACGCTGGCGTCGGCGGGCGTTCGCGAGCACGCGGCGCACTTCGGCCCGCGCAATGAGTTGTTCGGCGTCGTCACACACGCGGCGCGCGAGCGCGAGTCGAGCGCGAAGCCGACCGTGCTGTTGTTGAGCGGCGGCGTGAACCACCACGTCGGTCAGAATCGCATGTACACGCGCTGGGCGCGGCGCTGGGCCGCTGCCGGTTACACCAGCTTGCGCCTCGATCTGGCAGGCTTCGGCGATGGCGCCGAAGCGCACGGCGGCGGTGAGGGCAAGCTGCATTGCCCCGAGTCGGTCGGGGACGTGCGGGTTGCGATGGACTACATGGGCCAGCTGTGCGGGAGCCGTCGCTTCGCGATCGTCGGGTTGTGTTCCGGCGCGCTGCTGGGATTCCACGTCGCGCTCGAGGACGAGCGGGTCGTGAGCCTGGGCCTGTTGAACTGGACGCGATTCATGCTGGATCCGTCGACGCTGGCTTCAACCGCGGCCAGCGGCGTTCAGGATATCGGCAACACGGCCGAGCACCGGCGTTATCAGTCGTTGCGCTATTACATCCAGAAGGCTGCCGGGGGCGATGTCTGGCGGCGCCTGATCAAGGGTGAAATCGATGCGCGCGGCATTGCGGGACACCTCATGCGGCGCACGGCCGAGCGGGTGCGCTCGGAGCTGGTCCACCGCCTGCCGGTGCTCGGCGGCGGAGAAGCCGCCGCGACGGAGTTCGCGCGTGATTTTCGCCGGCTCGCTGCGCGCAACGTCACGAGCTGCGTGGTCTACAACGGCGACGAGCCGATCCTCGACGTGTTCCGCGAGAAGCTCGGTCCGCACCTGGGCCGACTCATGCGCTCGCGAAACCTGCAGCTCGAGCTGATCGACGGCACCGACCACGTGTTCACACCGCTGTGGTCGCAGGACCACGTGTTCGAGGTGATGACGAAACACGTCGTGGCGATCGACGGCGGCGCGTAGTCACCACGGGCGGGCGGGCTACCAGCCCGTCTGCACGTTGCCTTTTCTCAGCTGCTGGCTGATCACGATCTGCTGCACTTCGCTCGAGCCGTCGTAGATGCGCGCGACGCGCAGGTCTCGCCACAGGCGCTCGATCATGTACTCGCCGCTGATGTACGCGTTGCCGCCGAACATCTGGAAGCACTCGTCGACGGTCTGCCAGCTCCACTCGCCGCCGACCAGCTTTGCCGTCGACGATTCGCGGATCGCTTGCTGGCCCTGATCGAGTAGCCACGCGGAACGGTACACGCACAGGCGCGCGGCCTCGGTGCGCGCGCTCATCTGCGCGAAGCGGAACGCAAGCGCCTGGTGCTCGGCCAGCGGCGAGCCGAACGTCTTGCGCTGCATGCCGTAGTCGAGCGCGAGCTCGAGCGCCTTCTGCGCGGTGCCGACGCAGCGCGCGGAGAGCGTGGTGCGACCTTCGGCCAGACAGCGCTTGGCGTAGTCGAAGCCCTTGCCCTCCTCGCCGATCAGGTTCTCCTTCGGCACGCGTGCGTCTTCCAGCACGACCTCGGCCGGTTTGCTGCCCTTGTGGCCGATCGTCTCGAACACCTGACCGATGCGCACGCCCGGGCTCTCGCGGTCGACGATGAACGCGCTGATGCCCTTCTCGGTGCGCGCGAAGACCATGTAGTGGTGTGCCTTGGGCGCGTTGGTAATGAACGTCTTGGTGCCGTTCAGGATCCACTCGTCGCCCTTGAGCACGGCGGTGCTCGACATCGCGCCCGCGTCCGAGCCCGCGCCCGGCTCGGTCAGCGCGAACGATCCGATCCACTCACCGGCCGCCATCTTCGGCAGGTACTTCTTCTTCTGCGCGTCGTTGCCGAAGCGCACGATGCCGACGCAGCCGATGCCGGTGTGCACGCTGATGAACGTGCCCAGGCCCCATGGCCCGCGTCCCAGCATCTCGTGCACGAGCGCCTTCTGCACCACCGAGAAGCCGACGCCGCCGTATTGCTCCGGGATGCTCAGCCCGAGCAGACCGAGCTCCTTGGCCTCCTCGATCAGCGAGTCGGGCAGCGCGTTGTCCTTTTCGATCTTCTGCCAGATCGAATTCGCGCTGTTCTCGACGAAATCCTTCACCGACTGCTGCAAGAGCCGGTCTTCTTCGCTGATGCTGAAATCCATGGCCTGCGTGCTCCTGTTGTCGCGCCCGCGTCCATAACACATCGCGGCGAGCGAACCTACAGCCACCGGCCGACCCGGCCCGGCGTTTCGTCCACCTGAGTTCCCGGATTTACTCGATCGGACAGATTCGAGACGATTGCGGTCAGTCCGCGAATGCCGAACGAAGTCTTGTCGAGCCTGCCCTGGTGGCTGCAGGGCAACTACGCGCCGGTGGCGCACGAGCTGACCGCGCACGGCTTGCAGGTGACCGGTGCCCTGCCGCCCGAGCTCGACGGCGTGTACCTGCGCAACGGCCCGAACCCGACGCGCGCGCCGAGCGCTCACTGGTTTCTCGGCCAGGGCATGGTGCACGGCGTGCGCCTGCGTGGTGGCAAGGCCGAGTGGTACATGAATCGCGCGCTGCGCACGCCGTTGCTCGAGCGCGCGCCGCGACTCGGGCCGCCGGCACTGGCCGACACCGCCAGCAACGTCGCGCTCGTGTACCACGCGCGGCGCTTGCTCAGCCTCGGCGAGCAGGGCCTGCCGTACGAGCTGTCGCGCGCGGACCTGTCGACGCTCGGCGCGTGCGACTTCCGGGGCAAGCTGCGCACGAACATGACGGCGCATCCGAAGATCGATCCCGAAACGGGTGAGTTGCTGATGTTCGGCTACGACTTCGTCGAGCCGTTTCTGACGTTTCATCGCGTCAGCGCCGACGGCGAGCTGGTCGAGTCGCGGCCGATCGAGTTGCCGGCGCCGGCGATGATGCACGACTTCGCGATCACGCGGGGCCACGTCGTGTTCATGGATTTGCCGATCGTGTTCCGCCTCGACTGCGCGCTGCGCGGCGATGCGTTTCCGTTTCGCTGGTGCGATCGGCACGGCGCGCGTATCGGCGTGATGGAGCGCGGCGGCGCGCGCGCGCTGCGCTGGTTCGAAATTGAACCGTGCTTCGTGTTCCACGTGATGAATGCGCGCGAGGACGGCGACGCGATCGTCCTCGACGCCGTGCGCTATCCGAAGCTGTGGGACGGCGCGACGACGGTGTTCGACGCCGTGCCCGGGCTGCAACGCTTTCGCATCGACCTCGCGCGCGGCGAGGTGCGCGGCGGACCGCTCGACGACCACGCGCTCGAGTTCCCGCACATCGATTCGCGCCGCACCGGCCGCGGCTATCGCTATGCGTATGCGTTGCACCTGCGCCCGGGACGCGGCGAGATCCCCGGCGGTACGCGCGGCTTCCTCAAGTACGATCACGCGCGCGGCGCCGTGCACGAACACGCATTCGCCGCCGGGGAGCGCTGCGACGAGCTCGTCTTCGTCCCCGCGTCATCGCGCGCCGCCGAGGACGAAGGCTACTTGCTCGGCTACGTCCACGACACGCGCACCGGCGCCAGCGACCTGATCGTGCTCGACGCCCAGCACATCGATGCCGCGCCGCTCGCGCGCGTGCACCTGCCGCAACGCGTGCCGCACGGCTTCCACGGCTTGTGGGTGCCGGAGCGCGGCGCGTAGCTCAGCGCCCGCTGCTGCCGAAGCCGCCGCTGCCGCGCTCGGTCGCGCCGAGCTCGTCGAGCTCGTTCACGGCCAGCACGGTCACGTGCGTGACCGGCGCGACCACGAGCTGGGCGATGCGATCGCCGGGCTGGACCACGTACGGCTCGCTGCCGAGGTTCACGAGCAGCACGCGTACCTCGCCGCGATAGTCTTCGTCGATCGTGCCGGGCGCATTCACGACCGTCACGCCGTGCTTGCTGGCGAGGCCGGAGCGCACCGCACCTGGCCTTCATGACCCGCGGGGGAAAG
>JADMIO011627988.1_pt1 | contig 17455 bp, 14 predicted proteins | sample 8958161 | NCBI WGS metagenome assembly JADMIO01 (sample SAMN16585339, study PRJNA669376) | soil metagenome | isolation source: Crop rotation soil | place: USA: Cullars Rotation, Alabama | collected 2011
GACAATAAATAATAGCCCCAGTGTGAAAATCAGGGTGAAAAAAAGTATGGTGATACTTGAGAATATGCTTGATCGTTTCTTCTTCATTCGTAAAAGCGGTAACCTTTGCCCCACGTTGTAAGAATATACCTGGGGTTATTTATGTCTGGTTCAATTTTTATCCGCAACCGGTTGATGTGAGAAGTAACAGTGTGCTCATAGCCAGAAAAACTATACCCCCAAATTGTCTCCAATAATTCGTCCCTCGAAAATGTTTTGCCGGGGTTGCTTGCCAGCAGGTATAATAAGTCAAATTCTTTTGCAGTTAGCTCAAGCCGCCTTCCGTCCATACTCGCCTTCATCTTTTCACGGCTGATAAAAAAATTATTAATAACGATTTCACTGTTTTTCTGTGTTGATCGTATTGTACTGTGTTCAGACCTGCGCAAAACCGCTTTTGTCCTTGCCAGAAGTTCTCTTAATCCAAACGGTTTGGTGATATAATCATCGGCGCCTAACTCGAGTCCTAACACTTTATCAATCTCTTCCGATCGAGATGTTAGCATGATTACCGGCGTACGGATACTTTTTTCCCGAATTTTCCGGCAAACGTCAAAACCATCTATGCCGGGCAGCATAATATCGAGGATGATGAGATTGAATTTATCAACAGCAATTCTTGCTAACGATTCTTCACCTGTTCGGCAATTTGTAACCTGGTAACCCGCAGGGCTGAAGACATGTGTTATTAATCCTGCCATATCAGCATCATCCTCTACCACTAAAATTCTAATCATGTTCAACACATTTTTAATACTGTACGATAGCCGGAGACGATTTTCTCTAACGCATGATTTACCAGATAAAATAACGATAAGACCGTGAAGAATTCCTCACAGAAGTATCAAATTTCATCTACTGCCAGTGTCTACCTTAAATTTATTCGTATACTATTTTCATTTCTTGTACACCAATTGTTTAAAGTTAGTTTTTGGAAAAAACTTCCCGATCCTGCTGTTTGTAATCGGATAGGGCCCACACAGCAAAGAGAATGATGGAAAAGACGATGTAAAAGTAAAATGCGAACCGGTCGCCGGATGATCTGAACCAAAAAGCCACACCGAATAATATAAGAGCGACCGCTATTTCAATCATTCCGTGAACCCGGAAGGGCACGATTTTAAACGCTCCTGCGCTAAAGTTGGTGAATAACGTAAGTAATAAATGGATGCAGGCCAGTGCATAGGTGAATGTTGATGCTAAATTTTGCATTCCAAACAAAACCGGGGCGAACGATAAAAAAAGTACGGTAGCGTAATCAAGGATACCGTGAATTAACGGGACTATTTTCATTGGTAATTAAATTACAATTGAAATTACCGGTACTGCAATGGGGTAATTGTCCGTTACCCGACATTTATTATTACTGCTTCCGGATTATCAGTAACCAACCAGGACAGTAATTCTTAGACGAAGAATTGAATTGTCATTGATTTGTTAAACTATACTGTGTTAGCTTTTTCATTTTTTCCGTAATGACATATTATACCAGATAACTGCCACTGCTTTAAATTACGTTTATAAGGAATTGATGCATCAAAGTTCTTTATTTGCTTTTCTGTCGGCTACAGGACAAATTGCTTCTGTCGTTCGATTAATTTTGCAAACATCTTTTGAACACCATTGGTAAGAGGAAATAGCAGAGTAGACAAATATCAGAAACATGATTGCTTGTCTATTGGTACTCTGTACTATTTTTCGACATTTATACAAATTTGGGGCGCCTTCCCATTTAACAAATAGCAATGATGTTCAATCCAATTTTTCCAACTAAGCTTCACCAGGATACAGCCGGGCTGATAAGAGATTACTTCACAGCATTTTCCAATGTAGATACGGTGTTGGTTGTAAACTCCTGTGCACGGGGAAGTGCCGTGCCCGAAAGTGATCTTGATTTTGCAATATTGGTAAAACCAGGTACAGCACTCGCGGAGAAATTGAGCATAGAACGGTTGTGGGAATCTTATAAGGAAGCGCAACCAACCTTCTTAAAATTCAGACGATCCAATCAATTTGCTCATCTTCATCTCGATATCATCGAAGGGAATTATGTCGCCACCAACCAGGAAGCAGGAGAACCGATGGATTATTTTGAAGTCGAAATCGGCAACCAGGTCCGTTACGCTGCGCCAATGGGCCAGCCGGGAACGTATTTTAAAGAACTGCAAGGCAAATGGCTTCCTTACTATGCAGAAAAACTGAGACTGCAGCGATTGAATATGTCAATAGCGGCATGCCTGTACGACCTGGACCATATTCAGTTGTTCGTAAAAAGAGAGCTTTACTTCCAGGCATTCGACATTCTTTGTAAAGCTTTTCACGAATATCTTCAGGCTCTCTTTATCTCGAAACGAACTTATCCGATCGCCTACAATAAGTGGATCAAAGAACAGGTTGTAAAATGGCTAAACATGCCTGATCTTTATCCGAAGCTGCCGCCCATTCTTTCGATTACTAATATTGAAAGCAACGAAATAAAAGACAAGGCATTGATGCTTCGTCATCTCCTGCTTGATTTGACGAATGAATAATATTTTAATTTCCGCATTGTATAACAGTCAAAGTATACGTGTGCGCATCCCATTTTACATGCGGGATGAAAAATCAGGTACACTATTAATACGTAACAGGGAGCTATTTTATCAATATTGTCTGCCTACTGTTAACAAAAGGCTGCAAAACAGGAATCAGGGATTAAACTTTGTCAGGTACAGGACATAACAAAGACCTTTGTCTACGGTGCAGCTCTTTTATTTTTATCTTTATAATCGATTAAACCGAAATGGCTTCTACAACCATAAAGTACGATGATAAGGACCTGTTGCTTTCCAATTTTACATTGGAAAATCTGTATGAGGCTGTATTTTGGGTAAGCTCATCCGGTTACATAATACATGCTAATGAAATGGCGTGCACTATGACCGGCTACAAAAGAGAGGAACTCTCTGGTATGAAAGTTCTTCAACTAAATGCCTCACTGGTCGTTTCCGACTTTCCCGCTTTTTGGAAAAGATTAAAAAAGGAAAAAAAGATTGTATTTGAAGCACAGCATCGTCACAAAACGGGTTATTTATATGATGTGGAAATAACCGGTAATTACATTGAAATAGATGGGCAGGAATATTCGTGCAGTATTGTAAGAGATATACGAAAACGAAAAATGGAAGAGCTCCTTTTTCGTGCTATTTCCGAAGCAACCTCCGAACTTACCGGTCATGATTTTCTATTTGAACTTACAAAAAAAGTATCAACAATACTTGGCATGCGCTATGCTTTTATTGCTGAATGTGCAGACGACGCAAAAACAAGATTACGCACAATCGCATTTGCTAATGGCGAAAAATTGCTCGACAATATAGAGTATAACATCAAAGGATCGGGTTGTGAAATGATGATGGATGGCCAATGTCATTTTATGCCGGATGGAGTGTATAAACAATTTCCTGCCGCAGCCGGCATCGAGGCGTATATAGGGGTACCAATTATGAGTCCAACAACCGGTGAGATGATAGGCCATATAGCTGCATCTGACCCAACCCCCGTTACAGAAGAAAAAAATCAAACGACCATTTTGAAAATATTCGCAGGTCGCATCGGCGCGGAGCTGGAAAGAATGAAAGCGGAATCCGCACTGGAAAAAAAGAATCGTGAATTAAATGAACGATTGAATGAAATTGAACTTTATAACAGTACAGTAAAAAATCTTCGCGACCAAATATTCTGGTTAGATAAGGACGGAAATTTTATTCGGGTAAACGAGGCCGTTAGCCGCGAAACGGGTTATAGTCATGAAGAATTAAATACAATGTCTGTCTTTGATCTTAATCCATCGCTTTCAAAGAAATTATGGGAAAAGAAGTGGATAGAAACAAAAAAGCTTAGACAGGAAATATTGGAAACCGAACATCAAAAAAAAGATGGAACAACATATCCGGTAGAAGTAACGAATAATTTTATCGAGCACAACGGTGCTGAATACTTCTGCAGTTCCGTTCGCGACATCCGGAAACGTAAACTTGAAGAAGAATTATTACGCACCATCTCTGAACGTACGGCGGGCGTAACGGGGCAGGACTATTTTCATGAACTCACCAAATTTGTCACTTCTTCTCTCAATGTCCGTTATTCAATGGTTGTTGAATGTTCCACCGGCGATAATACACGCTTGCGTACGCTATCGTATGTAGACAGGCAGGAAATAAAGGAGAATATTGTATACGACAAAAAAGGCACTCCCTGTGAAATTGTAATGGAGGGAAAAGATTTTTTTTGCGCCAGCGGCCTTGAAAAAACATTTCCAAGAGAAAAAGGAATTCAATCTTGGGTGGCCGTTCCGATATATAGCCCGTCTACTGGTAAAGTAATCGGTAATATCGCTGCATTTGACAGACAACCCATGTCGAAAGAACAAAATCAGACGGATATTCTGAAAATATTTGCTGCCCGTGCCGGCGCAGAAATAGAAAGAATAGAAGCCCAGCAAAAATTGGAACAGGCGAATGAAGAACTCGCAAAACATTTAAAAGAAATTGAAGCGCTGAAAAATCAATTGCAGGCTGAAAATAAATACCTGCAGGAAGAAATTAAACTGAATAACAACTTTGAAGAAATCGTCAGCAAGAGCAAACTATTTCATAAAGTGTTGCAGCAGGTAGAACAGGTGGCTTCAACAGATGCAACCGTACTGGTGCTTGGCGAAAGCGGTACAGGAAAAGAATTGATTGCCCGTGCTATTCACAACATCAGTAACCGGAGCAAGAAGCCATTGGTAAAAGTAAATTGTGCGACGCTGCCGGCTAACCTCATTGAAAGTGAATTGTTTGGCCATGAAAAAGGAGCATTCACCGGTGCATTGGAAAGAAAGATAGGACGCTTTGAGCTCGCGGATGGGGGAACTATATTTCTGGATGAAATTGGCGAACTGCCGGTAGAGCTGCAGGCAAAATTATTACGCATATTACAGGAAGGAGAATTTGAGCGGTTGGGAAATCCCAAAACGATGAAAGTGAATGTGCGAATTATAGCAGCCACTAACCGCAATCTGAAACTCGCGATAGAAAAAAAAGAATTTCGCGAGGATCTTTATTACCGTTTGAATGTATTCCCTATTCTCAGCCCTCCCTTGCGCGATCGCAAAGAAGATATTCCTTTACTGGTAAAACATTTTTTACAGAAATATGAAGGCAAGATGGGTAAAAAGATAACGAATGTGCCCGCGAAAGTAATAGATACCATGTTGGGGTATGATTGGCCAGGCAATATACGTGAACTGGAAAACCTGATTGAGCGGGCAATGATATTAAGCCCCGGCGATTCACTTGAATACGGAGATTGGTTGCCTTCTGTTCATTCAATAAGTAGCGAAAATGGAAAGTCTTCGCCATCGACACTCGAAGATGTAGAACGGGAACATATCATTGAAACATTAAAGAAAGTAAACTGGAAAGTGAGTGGTGAAAAAGGCGCTGCAAAAATCTTAGGGCTCAATGCTACCACACTAGAAGCAAGAATGAAAAAACTGGGAATAAAAAGAGACAATCATTAAAGACGTTATTGAATACCCGTTTGTCCGGTGCCGATAATCTCCAATGAATTTTTATCCTGCAGATAAGCAATTATTTTGCAATCCTGTTTACTGAGACCGGCGGGAATTTCAAATTGGGCAGATCCCGTTCCTCCGTTCATCGTAATTATTTTAAACCCTCTTACGATGTTAATATGTTTCAATTTCCGCCCCTTGTTCTCACCTCGTTTCACATCCGATTCAGCTTTCAATTGAACAAGGGCAATATTTAATTCATACTTTCCATTCGCATTTGATTCATATTGAACAGTGGCACCTTGTGCAGAAGAAGCAGCCGATATGTTTAATTGAACGTCGCTGCTGGCCGTGCTTTTAAGCGATTCACCAATTGTTTTTTCGAGTTCAATTTTATCGGAACCGACAAATTCTTTTTTTCCATTCACTACTACCTGCGGTGTGTAGATCGACTCTAAATGAAATGCCGAACCATAACGTTGCTGCCTGACCGAATACGATGCATCACTGAATTCATCTTTCCATCCCAGGTAGTTCCAGTAGTCAACATGAAAAGAAAGTACAAATACATTGTCCGGGAATTCCCGTTGAATATCGGCAACTGCTTCATCGGCAGGAGGACAGCTTGAACATCCTTCCGATGTAAAAAGTTCTACAACAGCAAACCCTTTTTGTGCACGATGAACATTATCCTGTATATCCGTCACATTAACGGTTGTGCCGGAAAGAATGGTCGCTAAAGAAATAAAAAGCAATTTCATCTATAAAATTAGTTAACAAACAAAACCAGTCAAGGTTCAATTTTCGCATTGCGAAGCGATTTGATTTTTGACAACGAACCAATACATACAATTATAACCCGGTTCATAAATACCTCATCGTTTTAAAATGATAACTAACACCCAGGCCAAATGTGTTTGCTTTATTTCTAAAACGATCGACAACAGTACCGTCAGGAGCCACCTGTTTTGCAGTTCTTGTTTTATACTCAACAAACAGAAATTCGTAGATGGCCCTGATGCTCCAGGCATCGTTGAGATGATAACGCAAAAAAAATTCTGAATTCAAACTGCCAAGATCGTGATCGCCTGTGAGCAGCAAATTGAACGAAGCCGGTTTTGCTGCAGGTTCTGTTTGCATTTCTCCATTGCTGACAAGTACAGCAGCACTTTTTCTGCCAAACGTTAATCCTATCAGGTCTATATTGAATCCCGCACTCCATCTCTGCGTGAAGTTGTATCCGAAGTTTATTGCCAGGTTCACCGAATTGGTAAACGGCCGTTGAACTGTAAGTGTATCTTGTGTTTCTTTCCTTTGCCCGGCAAAAAAAATGAGAAAAGGTGTCGTATTCGTTCTTGCCAGGCGTGCCGGTGCCGTTATAAATTCTGTGTTGGTTCCAAAATAGCTACTCCATCGCAGACTGAAACCCGTTTCCCATTTCCTTTTTTTCCAAAGCTTCCAGTTATGCACATACGAACCGGATAACGATGCTTGCGATTGACCGATAGTACCGGCGAGATCAATGTACCGGTTGATTCTTATATCTTCTATCTTTTGTCCGTTGGCCAGCATCGCCAGTACTATTAAGATCAAAACAAATAAAATCCCTTTCATGGTTATTGCTTATGGTTAAGATATTGCTGCAGAGGTTACCCGAAATAATTATCGAAAAAACTTTTTCCAGTTGGCGTCAGCATTCATTTTAAGATGTGCTTCATTTTTATTCCAGCTTTTGAGTGTGTTATTAAAAAACCTGTTATAGAACAGATACAGCTTGCCATCGACGATTTTAAATGTTTCAGGGTCTACTTCCACTTTCGAACCATCATTTCCCATAGCATAAGCACACCATCCACCATATTGCGGTTCATATTTTGTGTAATCTTTTTTAAACTCTTCTTTATTGTCTGCAGTGGAGAAATAATAGGTAATGCCATCGGCAACAACTGAAAGGTCTTTATTTCCTTTTACAGCTTTTGCCAGTTTGAAATAAGCAACGGGGTCATATCCGCTGATAGCAATGTTGTTATTCAAATTAAATTGTTTTGTACGCAGCGATGCATCCTGTGCATCTGCCATTATTATCATTGAACCTAAAATAAAGGATAAGAAAATTTTTGCTTTCATTTTATTAATTTGATTTATTCATTGATTCAAATAAAAACATTCATACAAAAGTAGATCGCGATTCATTGCAAGCATGTCTCGCAAGTGACAATAGAGACAATTTTGAAGGGGTCGCAATTGTTTACAGTCTTTTTTATTGTCCAGATTCCGGGAAAATTGTTTTTGCTAAAATTCCAAATCCACTCTCCCAATATATTGGGAAACTCACAACCTATTGGGAAAAATCTCATCGGCGATTCTTGCGCGATTGCAATGAACAAAAATTTTCAAACCCTTTACAGTAAAGAGTTTCAGGGCATGCACATTTATCCAAAAAAAATTCTGGCACGGCCGTTGGCTATATGTGCATACCGACAAACAAAAAATATGAATAAATCAATCGGAAGAACAGAGTTTATGAATGAAGTAGCGGGGAGCATCCATTTGAACCTTGTACAATTTAAAACAGAGTGGAATGGAGCATGCCAGATAGTCGCCATGATATACGACGACCTCGCAAAATCATACATGGGCATCGCTAATTTTTTCACCGTAGATATGGAAACTGAAACGCTGCTGGCAAAAGAATATGGTGTTATCGAAGTACCCGCTATCCTTTTCTTTCGCAATGGAAAAGTAATCGATCACGCAAAAGGATTAATTCCCAAAAACGTGTTGATCTCGAAAATAGAAAATGCATTATCAGCATCAAAACAATAGTCAACAACCAATCATCAAAACCTTAAAATAATAAGTTATGAGCGACGAAATAAAATATGCTTACCTGAAAAGCCACCCGTTATTTGCGAATGCAGGCGAGCAAAAAATAAAAGATGCCTGCACACTGGTAAAAGTTAAAACCGTATTTCGCGGCGAAACGCTCAGCTACGGTGAAGGAGACTACAGTAAAGTATACCTGTTGATAAAAGGAAAAATCAAGATCACAGAATGCGATTCAATGGACAATGAGTTGATAAAAGACATTCTTACAGCACCTGATCTGTTTGGTGACCTGGGCCTGGAAGGCAAACCATCAGCGGACGAATTTGCGGAAGCATTGACAGCAAATACAGTAGTGTGCGTATTCAACACTGCAGAGTTCAAACGAATAGTATCCGAAAACCCTGTTATCGCGTTGAGCTATGCAAATATTGTAAACAATAAACTCAGGAAATTGGAAAACCGTCATTCTGATCTTGTTTTCCGCGATGCAAAAAGCAGGCTGATCCGTTTTATGAAAACCTGGGCACAATCTGATGGAAGCCTTATGGGTGATAAGATCATTCTCAATAATTATCTTACGCATAGTGATATCGCCGGTGTTATTGCAACGTCACGCCAGAGTGTAAATGTTTTACTGAATGAATTAAGAGACGCCGGCATGCTTTTCTACAACCGGAAAAGAATAGAGCTGAATAATACAATGTCCTGGAATTAATAAAAATATCAAATGCGGCCGCTTGTCTCGAAGCTGACATAATTCCGTCCTTTCGCCGCTTAGCTTTGTATTGAAAGTTTTTTTTAGCAGTTAGTGTGGTTTTACGGCCATTTGAAACAGAGTGGCCGTTTTTGTAAAACCGAAAACATCGATTATCCGTTCCAGTTATAATCATTAACCGTTATCTTTTTCACAGAAACTCGCCATTTCCTTTATGTCCCGAGCCGTTTGTCTATATTTTAAGGTTCATCTGCCTTTCAGCCTGGCAAACTATACAAAACAGAATATAGGTGTGCATCATTGTTACGAGGATAGGTGCACAGATGAACTGATCATGAACAAACTCGCCGATGATTGTTATTTACCGGCAAACAAAATGATGCTGTCTAACATACTAAAGACAAACAGCCGGTTTAAAGTCAGTTATTCCATTAGCGGAACAGCCCTGGAACTAATGTTGCAATACAGGCCCGACGTTATAGCTTCTTTTCAGCAATTGGTGAATACCGGCTCAGTCGAAATTATGGCCGAGACATATTACAACTCACTGAGTTTTTTGTATTCGAAAAATGAATTTGACCGGCAGGTGGAAAAGCATAATGAAGCCGTGCGAAGATTGTTCGGTATTCAACCGACTGTATTTCGCAACACAGAGCTCATTTATAACAACAAGCTGGCATCTCATATTTATGATCTCGGCTATAAAGGAATTCTTTGTGAAGGCACAATGAAAATATTGAAGGGAAGATCACCCAATAAACTATATGCCTCTCCGCAAAACAGCGACTTCGCTTTGTTATTAAGAAACACCAGTTTATCCGACGATATAGCTTTCCGGTTTGATGACACACAGTGGAACGAGTATCCGCTGACCGCAGAGAAATTCGCCGATTGGATTCATACACATCCAAACGAAAGTGAAGTGATCAATCTCTTTCTCGACTATGAAACATTCGGTCTGTATAAACACAGCGACACAGGAATTTTTGAATTTCTCGATTCGTTGCCTTTCGCCATCATGGCCAGCAATGATTTCGTTTTCGATGTTCCATCGCATGTTATTGATGAATACTATCCGAAAGATATTTATAATGTTCCCGAAATAATTTCCTGGGAAGATCATTCGGCAGCCTGTTGCATGTGGTCGGAGAATGCAAAGCAAAACAACACACTCAAAAAAATATACCAGCTGGAAAAATTAATCAATCAATCGGGTAATGATAACCTGTTGCAGGCATGGGGTCGCCTGCAAGCGGCGGACTACATCCATTTTATGTCGGACAATAATAAAAACTCCTGTAAACATCTTAATCCCTTTGACACGCCTCAGGAAGTGTTCGACTGTTTTATAAGCATGCTTACCGATATGGAAATAAGTTTAGTAAACGAGCAAATAGGAAAAAATAATATGCATTTCATTAACCAGACCAATAATCTTTATTAAATGGAAAAGAAATTAGACCGACAAATAGCAATAGTTACCGGAGCAAGCAGTGGCATTGGCGCCGGTGTTGCCAAAGCTTTAGCCAAAGCAGGCGCAACAGTCGTTGTAAATTACCCGGTAGCTGCAACCAAAAATGACGCAGAGAAAGTATTAAAGGAAATACAAGACGCAGGTGGCATCGGTACTACCTATGCCTGCGATGTAAGTAAGGAAGACCAGGTGACAAGCATGTTTGCAGATGTTATCAAACAATTCGGCACGGTGGATATTCTTATTAACAACGCCGGACTGCAACGCGATGCAAAATTTACGGAAATGACGCTGGAACAGTGGAACTTTGTACTTGGCGTCAATCTTACCGGTCAATTTCTTTGTGCAAGAGAAGCGATTAAGGAATTTCTACGAAGAGGTGTAGATGAAAATAAGAGTAAGGCGGCGGGAAAAATAATTTGTATGAGCAGTGTACACGAAGTAATTCCATGGGCAGGACATGCAAACTATGCAGCCAGCAAAGGCGGTGTAATGCTGATGATGAAAACCATAGCACAGGAATTTGCGCCAAAAAAAATACGGGTGAATTCTATCGCACCGGGAGCCATCGCGACTCCTATCAACCACGATGCATGGGATACGGCGGCACATTTACAAAACCTGCTGAGGCTTATCCCTGAAAAAAGGATCGGGCAGGTAGAGGACATCGGTAATGCGGCTGTGTTCCTTGCCAGCGATGACGCAGACTATATAAACGGAACCACATTGTTTGTAGATGGTGGTATGACACTGTATCCCGGATTTGAAGACAATGGATAAAATGTGAACCAAGATTTGAAAAATCTTGCAGATTATCATGATTTTGATTAGAAAATGCGCTGACACGTTAAATGCTTACTGACAATGGGTGAATAGGCTATTAAAATTGATGTCACCTTAAACTAAAAACCATGAATGCTGAACAACAACGGTTATTACAACCTGGTTGGAGAAAATGGGGCCCCTATCTGAGCGAAAGACAATGGGGCACTGTTCGCGAAGATTATAGCGAACATGGCAATGCCTGGGATTATTTTCCACACGATCATGCACGCAGCCGCGTATATCGCTGGGGAGAAGATGGGATTGCCGGCATCAGCGATGACCTGCAGCGCATATGCTTCGCCGTTACATTGTGGAACGGAAAGGATTCTATTTTAAAAGAACGCCTGTTTGGATTAACGGGTAATGAAGGCAATCACGGAGAAGATGTAAAGGAGCTCTATTATTACCTCGACAATACACCGTCGCATGCTTACATGAAGCATTTGTATAAATATCCCCAGGCCGAATATCCTTATTCAAATCTCGTTCATACCAACCGCAACCGATCAAAGTTTGAAGGTGAATATGAACTATTGGATACAGGTATTTTCAATGAAAACAAATACTTCGATGTATTTACCGAATATGCAAAGAATGATACAGAGGATATCTGTATAAGGATAACAGCTTATAATCGGGGAAATGATCCTGCTTATCTATCATTGCTGCCCACCATTTGGTTCAGAAACCTGTGGAGTTTCGGACTATTACAGGAAAAACCGTCCATCTCGTTTAAAGAAGAACGGGAAGAATATTGTATTGCAGAACTCGCACATAAAGAACTTGGAAAATATAGTTTCTATTTTGAAAAACCTTCGCGTACCCTCTTTACAGAAAACGAAACAAATACCGAACGCCTCTATGGTGTGGTCAATTCGTCGCCCTATGTAAAAGATGCGTTTCATGACGCGGTACTAAAAAATAACTACAGCTTATTTGAGCAAAAGAAAGAAGGAACAAAATGTGCGGCAATGTATGAACGTACAATCGCTCCTTTTTCGTCGGTAACCATTAAACTCAGGTTATGTAAAAAAGGACTTGTAAAGCAACCATTCAACGAAGCTTTTGATGCGTTGTTCAACACCCGGATTGAAGAAGCAGATTCATTTTATAACGAAGTCACACAAACAAAAGACAAAGATTCACTTAATATACAACGCCAGGCCTTTGCAGGCATGTTGTGGAGTAAACAATACTTTAATATTGACATTCCCAAATGGCTGAATGGAGACAGGGGACAAATTGCACCGCCCGAAGCACGTAAGAATGGACGTAACCACGAATGGCATTCATTAAACAATGAAGATATCATCTCTATGCCTGACAAATGGGAGTATCCCTGGTATGCCGCATGGGACCTGGCTTTTCATTGTATCCCTCTTTCAATGATTGATCCGCAATTTGCAAAAGAACAACTGGTGCTATTCCTTCGCGAGTGGTATATGCATCCAAATGGTCAGCTGCCGGCGTACGAGTGGGCTTTCGGTGATGTAAATCCTCCCGTGCATGCGTGGAGCTGTCTGCAGGTGTATAAAATGGAAAAAGAAAGAACAGGCAAAGGCGATATTGCGTTTTTGGAAAGAGTTTTTCAGAAGCTGCTCATCAATTTCACGTGGTGGGTTAACCGAAAAGACCATAAGGGCAACAACGTATTCGAAGGTGGCTTTCTGGGTCTTGACAATATCGGTGTATTTGATCGAAGCAGTGCTATTCCTGGTGGCGGCACGTTGGAACAGGCCGATGGAACAAGTTGGATGGCGATGTATTGTTTGAATATGCTGGAGATGGCGTTGGAAATTTCTCAATACAATCCCAACTACGAAGATGTGACGACTAAATTCTTTGAGCACTTTGTTTATATTGCCGACTCACTGAATCGTATAGGCGAAAACTGGACCGGCAGCTGGGACGACGATGAAGGGTTTTTCTATGACGTGCTGTCCCTGCCAGATGGTAAATACGTTCCGCTCAAAGTTCGCTCTCTTGTAGGTCTCACTACTTTATTTGCGGTATTTGTATTGAAAAAGGAATTACTGGAAAAGGTTCCCGATTTTCATCGCCGCTTAAAATGGTTTCAGCAATACCGGCAAGATAATGGTCAATACCTCGTGATTGAAGAGCTGAAAGAACACGACGATATTCTTTTATCGCTTGTGCCGCGCACAAGACTTGAAAAATTACTAAAAGCGCTATTGGATGAAAATGAATTTTTGTCGGCCGGAGGAATACGATCTATTTCAAAAATCCATGAACAGGGCTACTCGGTTCATATCAATGGAATGGAATGTGGATTGGATTATCAACCCGGGGAAGGAAACACTTCCCTCTTCGGTGGCAATAGTAACTGGCGCGGGCCGGTATGGATGCCGATGAACTACCTGATCATTCTTGCGCTGAAGAACTATTGTGATTTTTACAAAGGAGAATGTAAAATAGAATACCCGACCGGCTCAGGTACTGAACTAACGTTGTCGGACATTTCCATTGAGCTTAGCAAGCGGTTAGTTTCGATATTTAAAAAAGATGAAAATGGGATACGCCCGGTGAACGGGAACGAGCCTGTTTATCATTCGAGTGAATATTTCAATGATCTTGTGTTATTCTATGAATATTTTCATGGCGATACGGCAAGGGGTGTTGGTGCATCTCATCAAACAGGCTGGACCGGCGTTGTTGCAGATCTGATCAATCGTATAGCAGTACATGGAAAACGGGAAAAGGAAAAAGTAAAAGAGACATTCACTGTATAACTTATTTCTCACTTTAAAACCATTGTCATGCTGCAAAAAGATAAAACAATACTACAAAATTATAATGCGGGAATTCAATGTGAATGGCTGGAAACAAATGGCCTTGGCGGCTGGAGTGGATCTACAATTGCAGGCTGCAATACACGCCGTTATCATGGATTGCTTATTGCTGCAACTGTTCCCCCTGCAGAAAGAATGGCGCTCGTGTCGAAGCTTGATGAAACTATTGTCTTGAATGGTAAAAGATATGAGTTAGGAACAAATGATTATGGCAATACAATAGATCCGCATGGTTTTCAGTATCTCACCGGTTTTAAAAAAGACATCTTTCCTGAATTTATCTATGAAGTGGATGAAATAAAATTGAAGAAGACAATTGCTATGATCCACAACGAAAATACAGTGGTCATACAATATGAAGTGCTGGAAGCCGATGAACCTTTTACAATGGAGCTTATGCCGCTGCTTTCTGTAAGAGGTTACCATAGCCTGATGCATGCCAACAATGCCATCAACCGCGACGGATCGTTTCACGATGATATTTTTAAAATAAAAGCATACGATGGCACGCCGGACATTTTTATTAAATTAACAGGGAGTAAATATGCGTCCCAACCTGATTGGTTTTACAATTTCAACTATAGCGTTGAAAAATACCGCGGGCTGGATTTTATGGAAGATTTATTTACCCCCGGCAAATTCAACATCGAATTAAAACATGGCGATATCATCGGCATCATTGTTTCAGCGGAAGATCCTTCCAACAAAGAAGCAGGTGAGTTAATCAGAAAAGAAACTACGCGGAGAAATTCGTTGTTGCCGGATGGGCCTGACAATGAAATGCTGAAACAATTGCTGTTAGCGGCTGATCAGTTCATCGTAAAACGGAATCTTTCACAAGTCTCCTCAATTGGTGGCGATACAGAGGGAGCTACAGTAATAGCCGGCTATCATTGGTTCACCGATTGGGGAAGAGATACAATGATATCATTACCGGGGTTATGTTTATCAACAGGTCGTTTTAACGATGCAAAAAAAATAATTGCGGCTTTTGCAAAAACGGTGAGCATGGGTATGCTGCCGAATCGCTTCCAGGATAACGGTGAAGCGCCGGAGTATAATAATGTGGATGGTACGTTGTGGTATTTCATTGCGGTCTATAAATATCTGATAGCAACCGATGATATTGATTTTGTGCTGCAAGACATTCTTCCTGTATTAAAAGATATTATTGACTGGCATTTCCGGGGCACACGGTATAATATTCATGTTGATAGTGATGGCTTGCTATATGCAGGCGAACCGGGTCAACAACTAACGTGGATGGATGCCCGAATAGGCAATTGGGTAGTAACGCCCCGAATGGGTAAACCCGTAGAAATACAGGCTCTCTGGTACAATGCCCTGAAAATTTTTGCTGAATTTTTAAAATTCAATAACCAATCTGCAGATGCACACCTGGTTAGTCTTAGTGCTGAGAAGGCAAAAGAAAGTTTTACGACGAAGTTTTGGTATACGGAGGGGAATTATCTATATGACAACATAGATGAAAACGGAAAACCGGTGACCGAATTAAGACCCAACCAGCTCTTTGCAATCAGTCTTCCATTTCCCCTGATACATGGTGAACAAGCCAGCTCAGTAATAAAAATTATCGAAAAAGAATTATATACGCCGGTAGGACTAAGAAGCCTGCCAAAAGCTGATGTTCATTATACACCCGTGTATGGAGGTGATGCTTACCATCGGGATTCATCCTATCATGAAGGGACAGTCTGGAGTTGGTTATTGGGGCCCTATGTAGATGCAATAATGGCTGAAAAATATTTTGTGGGATCAGATGGATTAAACGGAAAAGAAAAAGGCATAAAAATTATAAATGAATTTTCCTATCATTTGAATGAAGCCTGCATCGGTTCTGTTTCAGAAATATTTGATGCAGATCCACCCCATCATCCAAGAGGTTGCGTGGCGCAGGCATGGGGCGTGGCAGAAATTCTTCGTGTAATAAAAGAGTATGACCTGTTAAATTCTATCCGGCGGATTTCAAATAAAAAAGTCGCATTGCCTGCAAGCTGATAACCGTATGTACCCGCTTTCAAAAAAACAGATTGTATTGGATCATTTTTATCCAGGAATAATTATTAGCGACAATAACACATTGCATGTTGAACTGCATTGGAGCGATCTTGTTATTTGGCATCCCGGCAAAATAAGATAGAATGAAAGCTGATTCGAATTCAATCATCAGTTTCTTACAGAATACCTATCTATAGAAAATGCTGTCTCTTCGACAGCATTTTCTTTTTACGTTATTGATCGAATGTGTAACTATCCCGTTGTATGAACCGATTATTCTTTATCCATAATTCCCGGCCAGTTCTTATCCGCTTTTTCAATTCTTCCTTTTTCGTCCTTAACCCATTCCTTTTTTACATCAAGACTATAGTTCAGGTACAATTTGTCGTTGACAATGGTCCAGGCATTATTGTCAGTCGGTGCTTTGTGACCTTCTGACAAACCATAAGCGCAATAGCCGCCATATTGTGGCGCATATTTTTCCGGATTCGCTTTAAACAAATTGAGGTTCTCTTGCGATGAAAAATACCAATCTGCATGATTCCACGACAATTTAAACTTGTCATTTCCTTTAACGGGTTTCCCCGCTGTAAAATAAGCTACAGGATCATATCCCCGTATAGCCTTTCCTGATTCAACAAAGGTTGCGGACTTTTGGGCACAGATTGAAGCGCTGGTCACAACAACGATCAATAACGACATCAAAACTTTCTTCATAATTATAATTTTCTCCAAAGTTTATCTGCTAACCGTCTCTGATTTGTCAACCGGCCGACAAATAAAATTTTTTGCAATTCAATTATAAAATCGTTAACGGCGTCTTGCAGGCGACACAGTTTTTTTTCCGTTCTTCTGTTCTTTGCATGTATAATTTATTATTACATGACTAATCACTACGATATTATTATCATAGGAACAGGTACTGGCGGCAGTACTATCACGTACAAGCTTGCACCTACCGGAAAAAGAATACTTGTATTGGAAAGAGGTGGTTTTATTCCAAAAGAAAAACAAAATTGGGATGCACATGAAGTGGTAACTGCCGGGCGCTATCGGCCGGATGATGTTTGGTACGACCAGGATGATAAGCCTTTCAAACCGTTTATACATTACAATGTAGGTGGCAACAGCAAAATGTACGGTGCCGCTTTATTTCGCTTTCGTGAAAGTGATTTCGAAGAAGTAACTCATTATGGCGGTATTTC
>JADMIO010768836.1_pt1 | contig 17452 bp, 11 predicted proteins | sample 8958161 | NCBI WGS metagenome assembly JADMIO01 (sample SAMN16585339, study PRJNA669376) | soil metagenome | isolation source: Crop rotation soil | place: USA: Cullars Rotation, Alabama | collected 2011
GCGTCGGTTATCACGGAGTTTCCATCCTCGCGGCACGCGGTGCACAACGCGCCCGCCCCGGGCTCGTTTCATTGTTCACCCAGCCGGAGACATACAACGCCGTCGCGGCCCAAACTCAGGCCGTGATGGTCCATCCATGGCGGGAGGACGTGAATTGGAAAACGTTTACCGCTGTCCTCTTTGGTCCCGGCCTCGCGGCTCCGAATTTGCCAAAGTCGTTGCCCGACGCATTGCAGAAACTCTGGGTGGAGTACGATCAACCGCTCGTCGTCGACGCCAGCGCGCTCGCATGGTTGCCATCCAGCACGTCTCGCATTTCGTCGTGTCGCGTCATCACGCCTCATCCCGGTGAAGCAGCGCGGCTGTTAAACACCACCGTGGAAACCGTGCAGCAGGATCGCCCTGCGGCGTTGCGCGCGTTGTCGCAGCGTTATGGTGAATGTTGGGTCGTGTTGAAGGGCCAACACACTCTCGTAGGCCGCAGCCAAGACAAAGTTTTCGTGAACAGTTCAGGCAACGCGGGGCTCGCCCAGGGCGGCACCGGCGATTTGCTTGCTGGTTACATCACGGGCTGGCTGGCCCAGCCGCAGTTGCGCAACCACGAAGAGCAGGCGATTCGTTACGGCGTATGGGAACACGGGTGCGCGGCCGATCGACTGGAGGCACGGCGCAAAAACTGGATCGTGGAGGAGCTTGCGACCGAGCTGGGAGCCGCGTGACGCCAAGCTCCCCCGCCCGTTTTGAGAATGCCACGTGCGGGCAATTTTACTTCCGTTGCCCAAACCGCTTTGTTATCCAGAGCAAGATGTTCCTGAGACGTGCATGGTGGCTGATTTGTCTGGTGGGATGCTCTGCGCTCGCGCAGATACAACCACAGGCCTTCAAGTTGACGGATGGCTCCGTCATCATGGGACGGCTCATCGCGCCGCAGGATAAATTCGTGCAGGTGGCGCTCGACACCGGTGGAACAACGCCCGTTTACACGAACATCCTGTGGGCGAAGCTTTCGCAGGAAACGCTGGTGCAATTGACCAGCAACCGCACCGCGGCGGCATTCGCGCGAATTTTCATCGATCCGGAACCGCCGACCCGCCCCGTGACAACAACAAAAAAGATCACCATCAAAACTCCGCCGCGGCTCGACCGGCCCGCCGGCGGAAGTTTGTTTGCGTCTCCGGTGATGCTTGTCGTGCTGCTGCTCATCTACGGCGCCAACATTTATGCGGGATGGGAAATCGGCGTTTTCCGCCAATGGCCGCCAGCCATGACGGCAGCCGTCGCGGCGTTTGTTCCTATCATCGGTCCAGCCATTTTTCTCGCCATGCCGACGCACCGGCCCAAAGTTGAGGAACCCGTCGAGACGGTACATGTGGGTGAAGAAGCGCCCGCCGTCGTCGAAGAAGTTGCCGCCGCGCCTGTGGCTGAACAACCCGCGCAGCCGGCCGTTCCGCAACCAGTCGTTTATCCTCGCGGCCAATTCACATTCAACCGCCGATTCTTCGAAACGAAGTTCGCGGGCTTCCTGAAAATGGTTCCAGGCGAAGCCGAGCGCGACAAAGTGATCTACATCAAGTCTGCCCGCGGCGAACACACCGGACATCGGTTGTCGAAAGTCGAGCCGAACGAACTCTACCTCCAGGTCAAAAAGGGAAATGCCACCGAAGACGTCATGATTCCCTTCAGTGAAATCTTCGAAGTGCAGGTAAAACACAAGGACGCGTAATTCGTCCCGGGAAGGCGCCGTGGTCATGCAACGCACTGAAAAATCAAAGCACGTGAGATATCGCACGGTCCTTCTATTTGGTGCGCCCGGCTCGGGAAAAGGCACGCAGGGAAAGATTCTCGGCAGCGTCCCCGGCCTCTTTCATTTCGCGTGTGGTGACGCGTTCCGGAACCTGCGCATCACTGATCCGCTCGGCCGCTTGTTCATCGAGTATTCCAGCAAGGGCGAACTTGTCCCCGACGAGCCGACGATCGATTTGTGGCAGCGGAATATCGAGGGAAGCACTTTGAACCATTCGTTCGATCCCAAGCAGGACACGCTGGTGCTCGACGGCATTCCGCGGAATGTGCAGCAGGCGAAAATTCTGCGCGATACTCTGGACGTAAAAGCGGTGTTTCATCTCACCTGCCCGGACATGACGAAGATGATCGAGCGCTTGCAGCGGCGCGCCCTGCGCGAGAATCGCCTCGATGACGCCAATCTCGACATCATCCGCCAGCGGCTCGAAACCTACGATCGCGAAACGAAGCCGGTGCTCGATTTCTACGGACCGAAGATCGTCCACACGATTGATTCGAGCCAGACACCATTGAATGTCCTTCGCAACATCCTGGAAATTCTTTCCAAGCTTCAGGCAAAAGCCTGAGTCGAAGGCCTCGCGGCACGCAATGGAATGACGCCGCTCCGAATCATCTTCATGGGAACTCCGCCGCTCGCGGCGACCGTTCTCGAGGCGTTGTTGCGTGAAAAGAGTTTCGAAGTCATCGCCGTCGTCACCCAGCCCGATCAACCCAAAGGACGAGAGCTTAAACTTCAACCTTCAGCCGTGAAGGAATTGGCTCTCACGCAAGACCTGTTGGTCTTGCAGCCGGCGCGTGCGCGAGAATCTTCCTTCATCGAAGAAGTGCGAAAACTTGCGCCCGACCTGATCGTGGTGGCGGCGTTCGGACAGATTCTCCCTCAAGCGTTGCTCGATGTTCCGAAATTCGGCTGCCTGAACGTTCACACTTCCCTGCTGCCGAAATATCGCGGCGCGGCGCCAATTCAGTGGGCCATCCTCAACGATGAAGCCGAGACGGGCGTCACGATCATGAAAATGGACGCCGGGCTCGATACTGGCGAAATCATCAGCATGGAGAAAACGGCCATCACGCCCGAAGAGACCGCGCAGACTTTGCACGATCGCCTCGCCACGCTCGGCGGCGAATTACTCCTTCGCGCGATACCCGATTACATCAGTGGCAAAGTAACACCCCGCTCGCAACCAGAGGGCAGCAGCTACGCGCGCAAAATAAAAAAAGAGGATGGCCAGCTCGATTGGTCGCTGCCCGCGCGCGTGTTGTGGAACCGCGTCCGAGGACTCACGCCATGGCCGGGCACTTATTGTCGCCTGGAACGGTCCCCAACACCGGTCCTGTTGAAAATATGGCGGGTGGAAGTCGCCGAAAAGCGAACGGGCAGCCCGGGAGAGGTTCTTTCAGGCGAACAAAACGGAATTACCGTCGCCTGCGGCGAGGGCGCCCTGCGAATTCTCGAATTGCAACGTGAAGGAGGAAAGCGGCTCAGTGCCCAGGCGTTCCTCGCCGGCTTTCCAATCACGTCCGGCGACCGGTTGCGATGAAGCGGCGGGCTGAGGACAGCATGTCCTACCTTTTCGCCTCAGGGCGCAATAAAAAGCCGTTCCAGTTTCCCGGAACGGCTTTGCAATTTTTGGCAAGACGGCGTGCCGCGCCTCCTCGAAGCAAACCAGCACGTCTGCCCTGGCCTATAATTACTTCTTCTTCGGCGCTTTCGCCTTGGCTTTGCGCTTCTCTTCAATCGCCGCCTGGGCCGCAGCAAGGCGCGCCACCGGAACGCGGAACGGAGAGCAACTCACGTAAGTGAGACCGATGCGGTGACAGAACTTCACTGAATCCGGATCGCCACCGTGTTCGCCGCAGATGCCCAGCTTGATGTCAGGCCGCGTCTGTCGTCCCTTCGCAATCGCAATTTCCATCAACTGGCCAACGCCCGTCTGATCGATCGTCGCGAACGGGTTCTTCTTGATGATTTCCGCTTCCTGGTAAGGAGCGAGGAATGATCCTGAATCGTCGCGGCTCATGCCGAGCGCGGTCTGTGTCAGGTCGTTGGTGCCGAAGCTGAAGAACTCCGCCGTCTCCGCGATCTCATTCGCCGTGAGCGCGCCACGTGGCACTTCAATCATCGTGCCGACGCTATAGTTCAACTTCACCTTCGTCTCCGCCTGCACCTGCTTGGCAACCTCGTGAACAATCTCCGTCTGGAGATCGAGTTCCTTCTTGAAGCCGACGAGCGGAATCATGATCTCAGGCTTGCACTTCACACCTTCCTTCGTGGCCTGAGCCGCAGCTTCGAAAACCGCGCGAGCCTGCATGCGGGTAATCTCCGGATATTTAATTCCCAGTCGGCAGCCACGGAACCCGAGCATCGGGTTGAACTCGTGCAACTCGTGCACGCGGTTCATGATTTTCTCGACCGGGATCTTCAGCTTGCGCGCAAGATCCATCTGCTGCTCTTTCGCGTGCGGCAGGAACTCGTGCAACGGCGGGTCGAGGAAACGAATCGTTGCCGGGAAACCTTTCAGCTCCTTGAAGATGCCATGGAAGTCCTCGCGCTGATAAGGCAGCAACTTCGCCAGCGCCGCTTCGCGGGCTTCGAGCGAATCAGCCAAAATCATCTCGCGCATCGCATCAATGCGATCGCCTTCGAAGAACATGTGCTCGGTCCGGGTCAGGCCGATGCCGGTGGCGCCGAATCCCACCGCGTTGCGGGTCTGTTCTGGATTATCCGCATTGGTGCGCACCTGAAGGCGCGTGAACTGCGAGCACCATTTCATCAACTGCGCATAGCTCTTGAACTTCTCCGTGGCCTGCGCCGCCTTGTCGCCGTTGATCAGGCCTGCGATGATTTCAGAAGGCGCCGTCTTGATCTCGCCGGCGTAAACCGTGCCCGCGGTACCATCGATCGAGAGAAAGTCTCCCTCCTTGTAAGTGTGACCGTCCACCGTGACCGTCTTGGCGTCATAATTGATGTCCAAGGCCGCCGCGCCGCAGATGCAGACCTTGCCCATTTGCCGCGCCACGAGCGCCGCGTGCGATGAAACACCGCCGCGCGCGGTGAGAATGCCTTCGGCCGCGATCATGCCGCGCAAATCCTCGGGCGACGTCTCGACGCGAACCAGGAGAACCTTTTCGCCCTTGTCGGCCGCCTGCACGGCGCGTTCGGCGTTCAGATAAATTTTTCCTGATGCGGCCCCGGGACCAGCGGGAAGACCCGTCGCGATCGGTTTTGCTTTCTTCACTTCGGCCAGATCGAAGATCGGAGCCAGTAATTGATCGAGCTGATCGGCCGGATTGCGAAGCACCGCGGTTTCGGCATCGATGAGCTTCTCCTTGAACATGTCGATCGAGAACTTCAGCGCGGCGGCCGCGGTGCGCTTGCCGTTGCGCGTCTGCAACATGAACAGCTTGCCGTCCTGGACCGTGAACTCGACGTCCTGGACGTCCTTGAAATGCTTCTCGAGGATTTTGCGGACGTTGAGCAGCTCGGCGTAGCTCTTCGGCATCTGGTCCTTGAGTTTGATGACCGGCTCGGGCGTGCGGACACCAGCGACGACGTCTTCACCCTGCGCATTGATCAGGAACTCGCCGTAGAACTCATTCGTGCCGTTGGCAGGATTGCGCGTGAACGCGACTCCAGATCCGGACTTCTCACCGGTGTTGCCGAACACCATCGCCTGCACGTTGACGGCTGTTCCCCATTCGGACGGGATGTTGTATTTGCGGCGGTAAACGATCGCGCGATCGTTCATCCACGAACCAAAGACCGCGCCAGCTGCGCCACGCAATTGATCCCAGGGATCGCTCGGGAATCCTTTGCCGGTTCGTTCCAGCACCAAGGCCTTGAAGCGCCGCACCAGTTCCTGCTGATCCTCAGCAGTGAGTTCAGAATCGATGATGTCCTTATGATACTTCTCGTGCTTGAACTCATGAATCACCGTCTCGAACGGTTCATGGTCTTCGCCTTCGCGCTTTTGCACGCCCAGCACCACGTCGCCATACATCTGCACGAAACGGCGGTAGCAATCCCACGCAAAGCGGCGATTGTTCGTCGCCTTTTCCAGTGCGATCACAGTCTGGTCGTTCAGGCCGAGATTGAGAATCGTATCCATCATGCCGGGCATCGAATCGCGTGCACCGGAGCGGACCGCCACGAGCAACGGCATCGAGTTCGTCGCGCCGAACTTCGTGCCCATGATCTTTTCCATGTTGGCCACGCCGGCTTCCATCTGCGACTGGAGCTCCTTGGGATAGGTTCGCTTGTGCGCGTAATAGTAAGTGCAGACTTCCGTGGTGATGGTGAATCCGGGCGGGACAGGCAGGCCGATGCGGGTCATTTCGGCCAGGTTGGCGCCTTTGCCACCGAGGAGCGGCTTCATGGAACCGTCTCCGTCGGCCTTTTTGTTGCCAAATGTGTAAACGTATTTAGGTGCTTTGGGCATAAATCAATCGTGCAAGTGAACCGAATTTGCGGCGCGGCCGCGAAAAACGAGCCGCGACAGTAGCAAAGGCGGACTTCGCGTCAACGGGAGAGTTGGCGAAACATGACACTAAAGGCGCGCGCCTTGCGCTTCACATTTTTTGAGCGCTCCTTGGGGGAGATTCGCTTGAAACACCGGGTGAAGGCCGGTGCAATCTTGAATGTTGGGTAGCACCCGCGTCTCGCGGGTCCAGTTCGGCGTCTCGCTCACCTCTCTTCAATCTCCGTTATGCAGTACCGCCTGAATCTCCACCGCCGCATTAAGCAATCGCCCTCGTTCCTGCATGTCCAACGAACTGACGCGTTGAAGCTGACGTTCGAAGTGGCGCCAGCGCTGGGCCGCAAGTTTCTCGCGTCCGCGATCCTTCGCCCGGCGCCATGCCTCCCACAACAATGCCGCCTGACGACCAGCCCGCTCATTACGCAAGGCATCGAGCGCTGAAAGGAACTCGGCGAGCGCCGTTTCGGACCTGATGGCTTCAAAGTCCGGATAAACGCTCGTGACAGTTGAAGTTCCATCCGAGACAGACACGGATACTTCGTTTGAATGCAGTCCCGGCGAAAACATGGAAGCGTCCAAGGCAACAGAAGCGCCGTAGTAAGTCCCATGGCGAATCGTACGATCATCGACTCCGGGATATTTCGAAATAAAGTTGCTGTTCGTAATGGCCTCACCCGTCTGGAGATTTCTCCAATTGACGGTGAGCGGATCGTCGTCCTCGTCTTCGAAGTACGCGCCCAATCTCGAAGCGGGCGCATTAGGTGATCCAATTATCACAACCTGCGTGTGGCTCAAAAAAGAAATGCCTGGCACGTAGAGCGGAAAGATTCGCGGCGGATGAAGAGTCCGAACTTCATTCGTGCGCAGCAGACGGAACAACGTGTCTGAAGCGGCCGGAAGAGTCGTTTGATTGCGCCACCCGGAACGTTGGGGTTCAACTGCAACGAACGACCAGTTGCTGCCGCCATCCGTGCTTTGTTGCAGGGCAAACGGTAGCGCCGTTGCCGGCCAGGACAGAAGGGTATCATTTCCAACCTGGCGTTGAGTCAATTCGGGGAGAATCGTCGAACGGCGCGCTACAAACCCACCTTTCGGGGCGTAACTCAACTTATTCGTTCCAAAAATGGTTTGCCCTTCGAGTATGCCGGTGACAATCACAGCCCCATCCTTGTCTACGGCGATCGCCTTGCCGGCATTGCGATCACCCTTCACATAACTTTCAATACTCTCACGCGAAAGTTTCTCGCCGAACGGCGACAACGTAAGGATGAGAAGACGCTCAGCGTTGTAATAGCTGCCATCGGTATAGCCAGTGACGTAAATGGTACCGCGCGCATCGACGGTAACTGCCTCGGCGCTGTGAAAGCCTTTGGAGTACGCAAAGACTCCATTGCTCCATTCCTGCGTTCCCATCGGCGAGATTTTCACCGCAAAAGCTGACCTTTGCGGAATTGGATTTGAATGACGCCCGACAACTACCACTCCTCCATCTATTGCCGCCGCGATCCCGTGAAGGTAATGGTCGGTAAAATAGGCGCTGGGCGCAGCATCCCACGTCCAAATAACTTCCCCTGACACGGAAACGCGTGCTGCAAAGTCTATGGTCACGTCCGCGTAGGCTCGTCTTCGCCCAAATACATAAACTTCCCCCGTCCGGCCGACTGCGATTCCCTGTGGGCCCACGAATCCGCTTTCCGCGGACGCAAAGATATCTGCCTGCAAAGCGACTTCGGTCAGTAACTCGCCGTCTTGCGCATACCGGCGAATAAAGGCGCGATTCGTCGAGGCCAACACGTAAACGGTTTCATCCGGTCCAAATGCCATGCTCGCGGGGGCAGCATCGCCTTGCGGCAAAGGCGTCATCCACGCGACACTTCCCTCATCAAGTCGGGCGAGGAACACATTGCTCGAAGTTTGCACGTTCGATGAATCCCGCAACGTGAGGTTTCCGCAGACAAAGACGCTGCCATTGCTCGCCACCAGCATCTTCGTCAGCACACCGCTCGCGGTCGTCGTCCAGAGCGGGGTTCCAAATGAATCGAACTTCGCGATGAAAAGGTTGTCGCCTGCACCGCTTGTAATTCGATTGGTCCCAATGTAGTTCGTCCCGCTGAACGTCCCCGCGACATAAACGTTCTGGGCTTCATCAACGCCGACCGCAGTGCCAACCGTGCTATCTCCCGAAAACCGCTGCACCCAGTCCCATTGCTGCGCGTGGAGGCTGAAATGGACGAACGCGAACGTGCAGAGCAGACAGAAGATTCCCCGTGGTTGCATTTCCCCTCCTTCGTGACTGCCGAGAACGTAGCGTGGAAGGCGAAGTTGTCTACCACGTTGCCGCCCGATTTCTGCTGTCCTTGGCATTCCACTGGGGCGGGCTTTAGCCACGGATGAGCACGGATTAACACCGATAGACGGAATCCTACTTATCCGTGTCTATCCGTGTGCATCTGTGGTCGTTAAATTACCGGAAACAACATCACGGCTTTGCGAGGACGCTCGCCTTCGTAGTCTCACCACTGCGCAGCCAATCGACGATTAATCCAATCGAGTGCGCATCGAGGATCTTTTCTTCGCCATAAGCCGGCATCCGGTCGTTGCGCTGACCGTAAAAGCGTTCGTGCTTCGGATTGGAAATAATCCCGATGAGCCATTCGCGCGACATGTAGCCCGTCAGGTCGGGTGCGGTCGCATCCTCATCTTTCTTCCGGAACTGATGGCACTCGGTGCAGCGCGCGGTGTCTGAAGCCATGAAGGTGCGTCCCTCTTCAATCAAAACGCCGTCATGTTCGTCCGCGTCGCTCTGCGATGGCAACTGCGCTTCCGCGGACAGCGCCGCCGCAATCTTCTTCACCTGTTCCTGGGTGAATTGCGACGCATCCTTCTTCACGAACTTCACCATTTTGCCATCGGAGAACTTCGTTGCGCCGAAATAGTTCGTGCTTGTGATCTTCTGCGGGTCCAGCCATCCAGCAATCCAGGCGCGAGAGCCAATACCTTTCAAATCCGAAGCGGCCTGGCGGTCGCGCGGCGTATGGCCGAGACCGTCGTGTCCGTCGTAGCGATGACAACTCGCGCAATTCTTCGCGAACAGCTTCGGACCCTGCGTGAGCTCGTCGTCCCGCAGCAGACCAACAGCGCCCGTCACGGGTATGCCGCGCGTGCCCGCCAAATGCTTAATTCGTTCCGCGTCATGCTCCGCCTGCTTTACGGAGGCGAGGTATTCCGATTTGTGTTTGTCCTCCTCCAATGCCTGGTAGGTCAACAATCCAGCGCCCGCTATCAGCACGAAGAGAAATCCGATGTTGAAGCGATGACCAAGCCGCCACTTGCCCAGCACAGGCATCGCGAAGAGCAATCCCATGACGACTCCGGGAATGATGATGGCGCCGACCAATTCGCCATGGTGCCCAAAAATTCCGGTCAACCACTTGGCTTTAAGAAATTGGAACAGGAAAAGGAAGTACCACTCCGGACGCGCGGCGGAATAAGCCTCCGAGGGATCGGCCGGCGCACCAAGATCGGCGCCGAGTTCGCCGTGGCCGAACAGTCTCGGCTTCACGATGAAGAACAGCACGGCGGCCAGCACTGCAAGGCATGCAATGACATCCTTTAACACCTGATCCGGCCAAAACGCGCAGTCTGGTCTCGTCTTCGGTTCCTTCGCGGTCAGCCCGTGTTTGCGGAACAGGTAAATGTGACCGGCGATGAACAGGACGATCAATCCCGGCAACACTCCGGCATGCAACGCAAAGAAACGGGTGAGCGTGTGATGGCCATAATCCGCGCCGCCGATCACGAGTCGCTGGAGCTCGGGACCGATCAGCGGCGTGATGGCCATGATGTTGGTCGCAACTTTCGTGGCCCAATAACCCTTCTGATCCCAGGGCAACAGATAACCGGTCAGCGAAAGACCAAGCACGAGAAGCAGGAGAACCATCCCAAACCAGAAATTGATTTCGCGTGGCGCCTTGTAGGCTCCGTCGATCACCACCTGCATCAGGTGCAGAACCAGCAGCACAGTCATGGCCTGCGCTGTAAAATGATGAATTCCGCGCAGGAGCCATCCACCCCACATCCGGTTCTGGATGTAGAACACGCTTTCCCACGCGGTCTGCGAACTCGGCGAGTAAGCCATCCAGAGAAACACGCCGGTGATTACCTGCACCATGAAAGTGAAGGTGAGCGTGCTGCCCCAGACGTAGCGCCAGCGGGATCCGCCCGGCACGTTCTCATAGAGCGCTTCGTGCAGAATCTTCCGGTAGCCGGTGCGCGAATCCAGCCACTGAACGAATTGTTGCCCGCGATTCATGAGGGGATTTTCTCCGCCACGCCGGCGCGAAAGTTCTGAAATTTCACCCAGACTTCCGAGTCCTTTCGGATTTCCACTTCCAGCTCATCGAGTCCGCGCGGCGCAGGACTGCCGGGATCGTTGATCTTTCCGTTGAGCGCGAACGTGCTGTTGTGACACGGACAAAGATAGCTGTCCCGGTTCGCAACGTAGTCGACAAAACATCCGGCATGCGGACAAACGACATTGAAGGCCTGCGGCTTCCCGCCCTTGTCTCTCCGCAGGTAAACAGCGCCAACGACACTTTCGGGCGACTTGTTCCAGGCATCGACGCGGCTGGCGAGCACGGAAAATTTTCGAGGTACGCCGTCGTCCGGCAATGCAGTCAATGTGGCCACTCGCACAAGCTGGCCATTGGCCGAGCCTTTCCGTCGTGCTGGATCCAGCCAGACCGCAATTCCCGCCGCGAACGGAACGACAGTGATGATCGCCCCTATGACGTTGGCGGCGAACTTTTTGAGGAAGCCACGCCGGTCCTGACAACACGGTCCGGGTTCGATGCTTTGCATGTTGGTGCTCGTGCGGTGAATTTGCCGGAAGCAAGGTTCAAAACGCAAAAGCTTTTGCGGCCTTCGACGGGCAAACCCGCTCCGGTGGCACGCCGTTGCCTGGCTTCGCTGATGTTCGAAGCGGCATCAATGGCAACCACGCCGGCGCGGTCCGAAATTTTCTGCGTGATTTTAGCAGGATCGAAATCTACGTTCTCGCACCATGATCATGTGGATTGCGGGCATCGTGCTGGTGCTGCTGTGTGCGGGGATCGGTTATCGTTCCGGGGCCATTCGCGCGGCGCTGACCTTCATCGGGCTGATAACGGCGGCTATTCTCGCGCTCCCGCTCGCTCCATTCTTTAACTGGGTATTCCCTTTGATTGGTTTCAAGAATCCGGTCGCGCCACAATTCGGCGGGCCGATCATCGCCTTTATCGTTGTGTCCCTCGTGTTCAAGGCACTCGCGGCTTTCGTGCATCGCAAGGTGGAATACCACTATCGTTATCACCGGCAGGATGCGGAACGCGCCGTTTGGGAAGTGATGCACCGGCGTGTCGGCGCATGCGTCGGTGCGATGAATGGCGCGGTTTACTTCGTGGTGCTGTGCATCATCGTTTCTGTGTTTGGTTATTTCACGATTCAGACCGGTGGCGGCGAAAATCCTTCCACCGTGTTGTCGTGGATCGGCAAGGCGGCGAACGATTTGCAGGAGACGCGGATGGACAAAGTGGTTGCCCCATTCAATCCAGCCCGCGAAAAATATTTTGAAGCCTCTGACATCGCGGGATTGCTTTATCACAACCGGCCGTTGATCGATCGCCTGTATAACTATCCGGTCTTTGCAGCGATCGGCGAGGAACCTGCGTTCAAAGCTCTCGGCCAGGACCGTGACCTACAGACCACGATCAAAGGCCAGGCAACATTCAACGAAATCCTGGATCAGCCCAAGGTTTCAGAAGTCGTCAGCAACACAGACATTCAGACACGCGTGGTGAATCTGGATTTCAAGGACCTGAAGGAATATCTCGAAACGGGCAAGTCGCCGAAGTTCGCACAGGAAAAGATTCTGGGACGATGGGGTTATGATCTGCTCGACACGTTGCAACTGAACAAAGCTTTGAAGCCGGACATCGCCGCCTCTGCCTGGTTCCGGACGAAGAACGAGTTGGCCGAGCGGTTCAATAATTCCGTGTTCACCGCCTTCCACGACAACAAAGCGAAGCTCGCTTTGGCGCCCAACATGGAAGGGAAATCATCACCGATGATGCCCGGCGTGCGGCTGCCAAACGGACAGACAAATTACACGGCAAAATGGGCGACGACCAACGCAAGCTATTCGGCCGCCGGCAAATGGAGCGGCAATGCGCCGTTTTATTTCGTTACGTTGGGGAACAAGAACGGTACGGCGACTTCCGAAGGCAAACTCGAGAACGGGAAGCTCTCTTTTCAATTCGAAGGCAAAGCACTTTCCTTCACCCACCTGCCGGACTGAAAGATCAGCGGAGCGGATACGAGACTGGCACCACCTGGGGGCGAAACACGGTGCGATCGATTGGCGTTCCGTACTTGCTTACGGGATTGGTGCTGTTGGCTGAAACCGAACTATCGCTGCCGAGAATATCTGGCGCAGACTGTTTGACCAGCAACGGTGAGCTGGAGAGTCCGCTCGAAGCCTCGACGTGAACAGGTTGCCCCTCGTCCGCGGTGGCAACTCCATAAACCACCAAGGCACAGGCGAACACGCCCGTGGCAGCAGCCAAAGCTGGGCGCAAATCGAATCCAAAACGTTCCCACCACGAAGTGCGCGCTTCTCCCCGTTCAATGCGGGCAATGACACGGCCGGAGAATTCATTGAAGTAGCGCGGAGGCGGTTGCTCGTAACGCTTCACGCGCAAGAGCGTCTGCACTCGCTTCGAATCGTTGTCGGACGAAAAACCCATAATCACTTCACGTAGTCTGAAAGATACGCCTGTAACTGCTGCCGGGCGTAGAAAAGCCGGGAACGCACGGTCCCGACATTGCAATCCATGATGTTGGCGATTTCCTCATGCGAAAGACCCTGCACATCATGCAGCGTCACCACCATTCTATGAACGTCAGACAGCTTTTGGAGGGCCTTGTTCAACTTTTCCTGGAGCTCAGCCAGAGCGATGTCGCGCCGCGGCGTCTTGTCCGACACGAAAGCCACCAGCTCAGGATCGTTCTCAATGTTGAAGTCCAGATCGTTCAGGCTGAGAGAAGTCTTGTTCTTCCGCTGCTTCAGGAAGTTGATCGTTTTGTTGACCGCTATCCGGTAGACCCAGGTGTAGAAGCTCGAATCTCCCTTGAACGACTTCAGCGCGCTGTAAGCCTTGATAAACGTCTCCTGCGCCAGATCGTTCGCGTCCTCGTGATTGGACGTCATGTGATAAATAGTCGCGTAAATCCGTTCCTGGTAGCGCCGGATGAGGTCGTCGTAGGCTTGCAAATCGCCTTCGCGCGCGGCGTTCACGAGCGCTGAATCCGGCGTTTCCACACTTTCCGCTACCGGTGGCGGCGGTTCGGGCGGCAGCGCCGTCTCCTTGACGGCAACCGGAAAAGGTTTCATCGCGGCAACCAAGCTACGAGCCCCCTCCCAACGATTCTGTCTGCGCGGCAAGCACGTCACAGAGTTTCAACAACCCATTCCGTGCATTCGATTCGCTGAACGTTCCGAGAAGTTCTTTGGCCGCTCGCAAATGCTGTTGAATCACACGTGAGCAGTCGTGCATTGCGCGATGTCGACACAACAACTGGACGATCTGTTCAAAGTGCTGCGGCTGGTAATCGCCGAGAAGATTCTCCAATTCGCGATCGAGTGCGGCGTCTTTTCGCTCCAACAGCACCAGCAATGGCAGCGTGACCTTTCCCTTGAGCAAATCAGTGCCGAGCGATTTGCCGACGCGCCCTTCTGAGCCAAACAAATCCACGCAATCGTCGTAGATCTGATACGCCGTGCCGAGCGCCATCCCAAAGTCGCGCAAAGCTTCCCGTTCGCGCACTGGCGCGCCACTGAGGTAGGCTCCCATGTCACAAGCGAGCGCGAACAGCTCACCGGTTTTCATCGCCAGGACCTTCAGGTAATCCGCGCGTGTGAACCGAAGATTCCCCCGCCGCTGCGTTTGCAGAATTTCCCCTGCGCAAACCGTGTTGGTCGATGACGCGACCGCACGGCAGACTTCCGTCGTTGGAAACCCGGCGGCAAGTTTCAGGGCGTGCGCAAACAGACAATCGCCGAGCAGAACTGAAATTTCATTTCCCCAATTCGCAGCCACCGTTGGACGGCCCCGGCGAATCGTGGCCTCGTCCATGACGTCGTCGTGAACGAGTGTGGCGAGGTGAACCATCTCGACGATCACAGCGACTGTGATGTGAGCATCGTGAATCTTTCCGGACGCCGTGGCGCTCAAACCGACGAGCGCGGGGCGAAGCTGCTTGCCTTGCGCGGTAAGCGCATAGGACGCGTACGACGCCAAATCGGCATCGAACGCGCTAATCTGCTCGCTCATCCGCTGGGAAACAGCCTGAAGGAACGGCTCTAAAGGCTGGACGATTTGCTTCCAATCGACCGGGGATTTTGCAAGCAACGCAACTGAATCCGAGGGCAATGCCACTCTGGTTTCTGCGGCCAACATTGTGAAAGACGTTACGGGGGCGTGATAGCCAAGTCAAACCTTGCTCTTTCCTGCCATGCACTGAGCAGCAATTCACCGGAAGCCCATCAGCAAAAGTCCCCGGAGAAGGAATCAGGACCCCACCCGAATGAACTCGAACGCCGACTGCCCTAAGCTACGAACACGCTTATGCAATTCAGGAGGGGGTTTGCTGTCATTTGTCTCGTAGTCTCGACAATCTTTTCCGCGTCCGCTGCGGCGCCTTACGGGTTGTCATCCCGTCCGGTTCTCGGACCTTTTCTGAACAACCAGATGCCGCCGACACGTCCGGGCGCAGGTAGCGGCGACTACATGGTGGACGACGCTTTCCCGGGGCTGACCTTCGAAGACCCGACTTTCATGACGTTCGAGCCGGGCACGAATCGTCTCTATGTTTTGGGCCGGCAAGGAACCATTCACTGGTTCGTCAATAATCCGAACACCACGACCAAGACACTCTTCCTCGATCTCACCAGCCGCACTCAAGGATACGAAGACTGCGGCATGCTCGGATTCGCGTTCCATCCGGAATGGCGCCAGCCCGGCTCGACGAACCGGGGATTTGTATACGTCTGGTATCAATACACGACGAACCGTCTCACGCCTCCGCCGAACAGCGATCGGCCAGATGCTTATTACGGAACCTGGATGCGACTGAGCCGCTTCACCGTTCCGGACAACCAACACGTCGCGAATCCGAATTCCGAACTGGTCCTCATTAATCAGTTTGACCGCCACATGTGGCACAACGGCGGGAACATGTTCTTCGGTCCGGATGGATTTCTCTACATACCCGTCGGCGACGAAGGCGGTATCGATGACGAATTCAACCAGGCACAGCGCCTCAATGGTGGACTTTTCTCCGGCGTGTTGCGCATCGACGTGAACAGCGACCCAACCAAGAGCCATCCGATTCGGCGTCAGCCGCAATCTCCCATCGGAAGTCCGGCGAGTTACTCGGCGCACTACCAGATTCCCAATGACAATCCGTGGCAGGATCCCGGCGGCGGTATTCTCGAGGAGTTCTGGGCGGTTGGGCTGCGCAGTCCGCATCGCATGACCTATGACGCCATCAGCGGACAAATCTGGCTGGGTGACATCGGGCAGAACACGCGCGAGGAAATCAACCTGATCGAGAAAGGCGGAAACTATCAATGGCATTATCGCGAAGGCACTTTTCCCGGCGCATTCCCGATGCCGTCACCGCTCATCGGGACAGACAAGCCGCCGGTCTACGATTATGGCCGGGCGAATGGCGACACGTGTGTGATTGGCGGCTACGTCTATCGCGGCGGCCTCATGCCGGAGCTCTACGGCAAATACATCTTTGGTGACAACACGTCAGGCCGCATCTGGGCATTAACCTACAATGGTCCCAACAACGCGCCGTCAGTCGCTTATCTTTGCAACATTCCGCCCGGCCATGACTACCAGGGTCTTTCGTCTTTCGGTCTCGACCAGAACAAAGACCTCTATGCGCTGCAAATGGGAGTGCGCGGGAAAGTTTACAAGCTGATGCGAACCGGTCCGCCAACTGTGATCGCACCGCCCGTGCTCTCTCAAACCGGTGCCTTTGCTGATACCGCGAACCTTACCCCTAACGCCGCGCTGATTCCTTACGGAGTTAATTCGCCGCTCTGGTCCGACAGCGCGGTGAAGACCCGGTGGATGGCGGTCCCGAACGACGGCGCGCCTTATACGAGCAACGAACAAATTGGGTTCGCTCCCACGGGTGAATGGACTTTTCCGGCGGGCACCGTGTTCGTGAAGCACTTCGAACTCGCGACCAACGAATTGAATCCAAATCTTCGCCGTCGTCTCGAGACTCGGCTGCTGGTGCGCGATACGAACGGCACCGTTTACGGACTCACCTATAAATGGCGCGCCAACAACAGCGATGCGGACCTGCTCACCAATTCTTTGACCGAGGATATTCTCATCACCACCGCCACCGGCATTCGCACCCAAACGTGGCTCTATCCGAGTCCGCAGGATTGCATCACGTGTCACAATCCGAACGCCGGTCACGTGCTCGGCGTCAAGACCCGGCAACAGAACGGCGACTTTCATTATCCGGGCAGCGGCATCACCGACAATCAACTGCGCGCGCTGAACAACGCCGGGCTCTTCAATCCTCCGTTGAACGAAAACAACATCAGCAACTACGCGAGGCTGGTCCTCGTTTCGGACACGAATGCACCGCTCGAAACGCGTGTCCGTTCGTATCTCGACGCGAATTGCTCGCAATGCCATCGCCCGAGCGGCGTGCAGGCTTACTGGGATGCGCGCTTCGACACTCCTCTTGCGAATCAGAATATTCTCAACGGGCCGGTCTTCAACAATCTCGGCATTGCCAATGCGAAAGAAGTCGCACCCGGAAGCCTTGCTCGCTCGATCATGTATTTGCGGATGACGACCAATGACTCGACGAAAATGCCGCCGCTCGCGCGCAACAAGATCGATAGCGACGCCATCGCTGCGCTGACGGAATGGATCAACAGTTACTCGCCCGGCCCGATTCCGCCGCCGTGGGAGCATCAGGACATCGGTCCCGTTGGAATCGCCGGCAACTCGACTTACATGACCAATCTTGGAACGTTCTACGTCGCCGGCTCGGGCGCGGACATTTGGGGAAGCGCGGATGAGTTCCATTACGTT
>JADMIO010833557.1_pt1 | contig 17452 bp, 18 predicted proteins | sample 8958161 | NCBI WGS metagenome assembly JADMIO01 (sample SAMN16585339, study PRJNA669376) | soil metagenome | isolation source: Crop rotation soil | place: USA: Cullars Rotation, Alabama | collected 2011
CTTTCCCATAGCGGGCGTTTTATCTTCGATGCGCGCTTCGCGAGCCATAAGACGCGCCCGTTCTATTGAACGCTGTATGACCTCCTGTGCCTCTCTGTCTTTCTTCGTTTTGTCGCCCACCAGGCATCTCGTGCACTCAAGCGTGTAGGCGCCGCAACTGCGCAATGCGGCTGCAAGATATTCCTGTTCAGTGTGCCGGGCGAGCTTCGGAAAAACAGCAAAGCCCGCCACCATTCCACAGGTCGATCCGATTGCGATGGCCAGCACTTTCCTGAATGCGCCTTCCACGACATGAAAATCAGGCGCGACCGCGATGATGGTGACCGTAACGAGCCCGTATGCCAGCAGCGGCCATTTGGCCGTCAAAAAGCTCATGAGGGCGACGCCCAGCAGCAGGGCGATAAGAGGACCCCAGCCGTCGGCGCCGAAGAAAGTGATCAGCGCGACGGCGATGATCGCGCCCAGAATCGCACCCGCAATCCGGCCCAGTGCTGCGCCGATGGTCCCGCCAATACTGGATTGAACGACAAAAAGTGCCGAGAATACTCCCCAAGAAACGTCTTCTGGCTGAGTCACGCTCGTCGCCAGGTACGCCATCAGCACCGCAAAGGCGGTCTGGATCGGAATCCGCACTTCTTCCTGCTGCAGCCTGGCGCGTATCCGTTTCAACACGGGGCGGGGAGTAGGCATCGATCTTTCGCTCCGCGATTGCACGTAATCGTTCCGTCCCGCAAATGCCATGCCGCGGTTACTTTGGACGGCCCTATAAGCTGCGTGCAGCCCCGGTGCTGAGCTGTGGTAAGGGTCGACGGCTGCCCTCGGCTCCAACGACGGGTGTGGCTTTTCGCTGCCAGTTGCTCCTTAGCGCTCGAGGAAGTAGATGTCGGGCTTGTCGATCACCCCGACTTCTTCCATCTTTTCGCGCAGATCTGCAGACGCTGCGAATGTTTTCGCTCGCTCGAGATCCTGCGCTTCAAAAAGGATGACAACATTGTTGGCGTCGTCTGAACTTCGAAGCAGATACTTTTCCGTGAGGCCTGCTTCATTGCGCTTTGGCTGGTGACCGTCGTAACCGGCCTTCCAAGTCGCGAAATCCCTGACTTTATGCCTGATCAATAAGAATGCCATGACTGACCCCTTCAACGGCTGACAGCAATGCTCGAATCGACAGCATGGCATGAATCATTTTATGTGCCCCCACATTTTTGGTAAGAAAATCAAACGGGCGGGTGTCGGTATTGGTATCTGTCAGTTGGTAGCGTTTTCCGGATGCGCCAACCGTTAGGTGTCCGACCGCGTTGCGATGTATCCTTATCCGCACCGCAAGTTTTGTAGAATGACGACATGACAGAATTTCCCTTTGACGCCGTTATATTCGATTGCGATGGCGTGCTCGTCGACTCCGAACCCATTACCAACCGCGTGTTGAATCTGATGCTCGGCGAAATGGGCTGGCACCTCAGCGCCGAAGAGTGCATGCGTATATTCGTGGGCAAGGCCGTCAGGGACGAGATGCCATTGATCGAGCAACATACCGGCGTCCGCATCGACGATGATTGGACGAAGGAATTCCGCGAGCGTCGCAATGCAGCCCTGGGCAGGGAATTGATCGAGATCCCGGGCGCCCCGGAAGCCGCGCGTTCATTGCACGCTGTATTGAATGGACGCATTGCCGTAGCGTCCGGCGCGGATAAACACAAAGTAGAGCTGCAGCTGGCGAAGGTAGGACTGGCAGATTGCTTTGACGGTCGCATCTTCAGCGGGCAGGACTTGCCGCGCACGAAACCGTTTCCGGATGTCTACCTGGCCGCCGCGAAGGCGCTGGGCGTGCCTCCGTCCCGCTGCGCGGTCATCGAAGACTCCGTCACCGGGGCGACCGCCGGCGTCGCGGCGGGCGCAACCGTGTTCGGCTACAGTCCCAACGATGTCGGCCACAGCAGTCCGGACGCACTGCGAGCCGTGGGCGTGGCGCATATATTTACTGATATGGCCGAGCTGCCGGCGCTGTTGGCGGAATGGCGCCCGACGGTGACTTAGGGCAGTTTCAGCCGTACCGGATCAGGTCCGGATGGTCCGTGTTCTCGAAAATGCGGCGGACGCGTTCCTGCCATATTTGTGCGAACGCCGCTTTTTGATCTGGAGTTGCGTCCGGATTTGCCGCCGCAGACAGCATGGTCATCATGTTGGAAGCGGGTGGCACAACGGCGCTATGGAAGCTGACCGTGACACGGTCGTGCGTATCCAAGCGCTCGAAAGACATGACGCCGTCGATGTCTTGGCCAAAAGATAATAGGTTGCGCCGATCAAAATGGCAGCGAATCCCTTTGAATCCGGTATCGGTGGTAGCTCCGGTGAGGTAGGTGGCTACGCTCGCCATGACACCGGCCACGCCTTCATCGGCATTGTCCCGCATGGAGACTGAGATGGCGCCCCGCTCGGGAGTCTCATCGCCATAAAGTCGCTTGAGCGCTCGCGTTGTCATGATCCAAGCTCCCGCTACCGTGGGACATGAGTGCCCGGTGAGCTTAACGACTTCCCCATAGGAATACTCGATCAAACCACCTTCAGCGGAACCGAGGAAATCTTAAAGAGGATCCCGAAGGACAATGGTGGGTATGCTGGCGAAAAAATTGGGTTGATTCATGATGGTTCATCTGCGATGACAGGGCATGCTGTTGTTGTATCGCAAAGAGAACCGTGGGGCGCGATAAGCATGATGCCAGTTGTGGTCTATTGGAACGGCGGGCATCAGGCTTCCGGCCTGCAGTGCTCCATGGCCCCCTTTTGGCTAGAAGCCGACATTCAGATACGAGCCTAGAGAACAGTCGTATTCGAGGAATACTGGTACAACGTGGAAACTGCAATCCTCACGAAGCTTAGGCCTGCTTAATAAGGGCGCTTTCTCAACAAAAAAGATTCGTTAGTATGGCTACACGCCAACTCAATGAATCCGCAACGATGAAATTAACTAAGGCCACCCTGGAGAAGAGTAGTGCTTAAGGAAGAACAGGTCGTGGCACTATTAACACGTTGCGAGGTAAAAGTAGGGCAGCGCCTTGATCAAGTGCGCGGGAATTTAAGTCGCGCTGAAAATAGGTCTGCGGCGATATGGGAACTTCTGGTTTTAGATGCAAGTACGGAGCTTGGGTGTGTGGAATATGAGCCTCACCCAGGTGGTAGTCCAGACGTTAGGGTGATACTACCTAGTGGAGAGAAAATCTGGATCGAGATTGCCTTCCTTTACCCTCGCTTTTGGAAGGAAGAGCGTCAATCATTTGAAGTTTCACAGTGGCTTAGAGAAGAGGCTAATCGACGGGGAATCGATGGATACAAGATATCTTGCAGGTTTGACGGACTTCGATCTCGGTCCGGATTTGTTAGGAAACTTCCACGTCAGCACGAAAGAAACTCATTTCTAAAATCGACGGCAGTAAGTGGGTTCTTCAATCAGATAGCGGCTAATCAGGCTGAGAGTGTTACGTTTACTCATTCGGACTATACGCTATCAGTGACCTATTCTCCTCAATCCAATGTCGGGAGCGGTGGCGGATTGGTCCAAGAAGCCCCAACGCATTACAAAGATCATGCCCTGTACAGGATCACTAGAGAGAAAGCTCGTCAGCACGATGTTCCTGGAGTTCGGCTCCTGTGTATTGGAAGCGATCAGAGCCGTGCGCTATCTGATTTCGTCGCGCCTAATTGCGTTAATCCTTCCACTGCGCTATGTCACGCATTTAATGAAACGTCATCTGTTACCGGCGTTATCACAGTAAGCATCGAAAATAGGATGCAAGCATTTGGCCAGATTACACGAGACGCAAGCGCGAAAATATATTTTAATAAAAAGGCAAGGGTTGGCCTCAGTGAATCAGCAAAAAGAGCCATTTCAAAACTAAATTTTAATCGTTGGACATACCACTATCCATTAAATAAATATGATAGCCCGCGTGATGGGCTATATCGTAAGCTTGGAGGCAGCCTCACCGTGTCTACATCCAATAACGGTCAATCGCTCAAAATTCCAACGTCAGTATTGATAGAGGTGTTGGCCGGGCGAACGTCGCTTGAACAGCAATACGGTATGAATACTTCGCACCTACTTTCAGGCGCTTATCGAATAATATCGTCATCATTCGAAGCTGGAAGTCCTGAGAAGGGAGAGGCATCAAGTGTGACGCTTGAGTTCGTAAGGGATTTCGATGCGGTATTTGAACGACCTAAGCAGTCATAAGCAGGCAAATTTCGGCATTAGCAACGGTTACGATAGATGAACGCGGGCGCTCAATACCGGGCTTTGCGGCGGTTTTGGAGGAGCGAGGCGATGGAAAAACTGTCCGACAACAGATTATTGTTAGGAGTGTGCCAAACGATTAGGCTCGCTTCAAATGCCGCTTGGCCTTAACCGGCAGTTTCATTTTTTTATCGAGCCAATGAAGCACATACCATGCCCCATGTGGCGCGTGTGCGCAGGTAAGGACGTCCAAGGTCGTAACGGAGCTAGCGATTCTCAAAAGGAAATCTTCATTGGGAGTCTCCGTCAGATCCTGGCGCACAGGCGCGAACCATGGGTTGTATAGATCGAACTTCTCAACAAGGCCCTCATCCATTTTGCTGAGGGTTTCCTGTATCGGGGGCACTCCGATCTGTTGCCTTATACCAAAAACAAAACTATCAAGAGCAAACAAATATCCCGAGTTAAACTTCACGCCAGAAGAGTTGTATCGGTTGTCAGGATTTCCCTGCGATTCAATGTCTTTGATAAATTCAGCTACAGATAGCTTATCAATTGATCCAGAGACGTTTGGGTTAGTCTTGATCGCTGAATGAGGCTGCGTGTCGATGGTCAAAAGCTCCGCATCTACTGAACACGCTTCAGCGTGCAAAGCGGCAATCGGATGACCTTTGAGACAATCTCGATTAACCGAGACTCCCCTCATTAAAAGAAAAGCTTTCAAGTATTTTTCCAACGCTTGAGAGGCGGCCCAGAAAAATGCGCGATGCATTCCGCTTTGAGCTAGTAACCGAGCAGTTACGTAGTCTTCATCAGCAGGTTTTACGAAAGAGTCACAGATCACTTCGACGATGTATCGTTCGATATTGGCTTGCGTTTCATCAGGTAGCCTATCAAAGTGCTCAAGGACGTCTTCACACTTGAAGCTGTATACGTAGCTCAATCTTCTCTCGTTCACTCCTTGCCCCCTGACTTCTGAACACCGAATTCACCTGAAAGTGGTGTTTGGCCTAAGTTTTCGTGCGCAGTGCTGTTCAAACTTCCAGGGATAAGAATCCCGTGAAACCCGGCAAGCGCCACCCAAAGCAAACCATAACCTGGCAGCCGGTAAAGGCAGCACTCTCTAACGGCACGCTTCGGGCTGCAATCAAGCCATTATTAAATCATTGACCCCTTTGAGGAGGTCGACTGTCTGCCCTGGGTCGATTTCAGCCGTTCAGCTGTGACCATAATTGGACAGTAGGGGTATTCGCAATTTACTTTCTTCCGAGACTTGACCCGCCAATTGGTATCCCCTACGCTGCTGGAAAATACACAACAAGGTGTCGCAAGTGATTATTTGCGCAGTATCTGGCAGCATATGATTGACTAGCAGCAAAGAATCCAACAAAAAAGGGGAAGACAATGAACAAAGCAGTAATACACGAGACTAGCCTTTTCAAGCTTGTTATTCTTGTTGCCTGCATAGTAGTTGCAATGTTCTGCGCAACTGTTCTGGTGGCGCTCGTATTCATGCCAAATCAGCTTATTACGGGCATGCCGTCTGAAGATATAACGTTTCTTCTGCCTCTGGCCTTATCCACCGTATGTAGCGCAAGCGTCTTGGCATGGTATGTTCAATCACATAGGTCCCGATCCAAGCGGTAACGCGGCAGTCATAGTCTTCCGATCCGCATGTTGATGGGCCAGACGATTGTGCGGCGGATGTTTTCATCGCCCCACGCCGAGGAAATGTCGTTGGCGAAGTCGAAAACCACCTCTTGATGTCCAACTTCCTTGGCGTTACGCACAGCTGACCAGGTGAAAAGATAGCCCAAGAACTCGGACAGTTGCCAGTCGAGTTGGATTTCGAATGGGGGAGCGACGAGTTCCTGGAACGGAAAGTCGATGGTTGCGTAGCCGGTATCCACGAGTTTTCGTTCCGGCGGCCAGTAGGGACCAATCTCGTCCCAGTAAAACCTCTGGAATCGGTCGTTGAGGGAAGGTTCGAAATTGAGAACGCCATAACTGATCAGCGCGAGCACGCTGCCTGGCATAGCGATTCGTCTCACCTCTTGATAGAAGCTAGGTAGATCGAACCAATGCGCTGCCTGTGCCGCCGTAATGAGGCTTGCGGAACCGTCGGCCAGCGGTAATTGCTCGGCCGGTGCGCACTGATAGGTGATGTGCTCGTTGGGGATGGTATTGGCAATTTGATCCGCACTGGGATCGACTCCTACCACTGCGTCGAAATGCGGAACCAGAAGCTTAGTCAGTTGCCCGTTACCACAACCTACATCGACTGCCATTCGCTTGTCTGGTGCTATCGAGGCCAGGAAAGCGGCCAGTTGCGGCGGGTACTCGGGGCGGAAGCGCGCATACGCTCGACCACCTTGCTGAAACCAATTCCGAGCAGGGTTGGTGTTAATCGACATTGTTCGACCTCTTACGGGCAATTCTTGTTTGGCGGCTGTGATTCGGTCCCATTCCCATACTGTATGCTAATCAACTGCCGAGAGCGATAGCTAGGGAAAACCCATGACAGCAGCCTATCAAGTCCGTACGATGCGCCGGGATGAACTGGATTTTGCTGTGGACCTGGCCGCCAACGAAGGTTGGAATCCGGGTATCCATGACGCGGAGGCCTTCTTTGCCACGGATCCAGGCGGCTTTTTGATCGGCTTGTTGAATGACGTGCCGATCGGCTGCATATCGGCAGTGCGCTACGGCGAAAGTTTCGGCTTTCTGGGGTTTTATATTGTGGTTCCAGAGTATCGCGGGCGTGGTTACGGGCTGCCATTGTGGAATAGCGCACTCGAACAGTTCGGCGCGCGCAATGTCGGGCTCGACGGGGTGAAGGAACAGCAGGCCAACTACCGCAAGTCGGGATTTAGTTTGGCCTATAGCAACATACGTTACGCATGGGATAAGCGTTCACAAAGTGAATCTGCTATTGCGCCAAACCTTGTTTCTGTCGGCCAAGTCGATGCGGGCGCAATTGCACGGTATGACCGGCTGTGTTTTCCAGCATCGCGCCCAACTTTTCTTGATGCCTGGCTCAACCAGTTCGATTCAGTCGCGCTGGCGTGGTGGGAAAACAATACGATACGCGGCTATGGTGTCATTCGTCGTTGCCGCGATGGTTGGAAGGTCGGTCCCTTGTTTGCAGACAATCGCGGCATTGCTGAATCACTGTTGTTGGCCTTAAGCCATGACATCGCAGACGAAGGGGCTGTTTACCTCGATGTGCCTGAAGTCAATATCGAAGCTATGCGCCTTGCCGCCGATTTTGGGATGCATGAGGTGTTCGGCACGGCGCGCATGTATAGCCGTTATATGCCGGATATCGAAACGGATCGGATATTCGGCGTGACGACATTCGAGCTTGGCTAGTCGTATATTTCAAGCGTGGTCATCAAGGAGATGCCGATGTCGTTCGTCGTCCGGCCTGCAGGCGCTGATGAGCTGGCACGCGCCGAGGAACTGGTTGTTCGCAGCATCAATGACTTAACCGTCCGGCACGGTTTAGGGCAGATTGCCGCATCGCGGTCTCCGGATTTCCAGGAATTCTGCCTGCGCGACGATCCACGCGGCGTGTGGTTGGCCGAGGATGATGGCGAGATTGCCGGCTTCGCCCTAAGCTGGGTTTGCGATCGACTCTGGTTCCTGTCGGAACTGTTCGTCGCACCCGGCCGCCAAGGGCAGGGAATTGGCAACGAACTGCTGAGGCGCTGCTTGCTGCATGCGAGCGAGGCCGGCGCGACCGAAAAGAGCTTGATCACCTTCGCGTTCAACGTTGTGTCTCAGGGGCTGTACGTGCGACATGGCCTGTTTCCGCGCGTGCCTATCCATTTATGCAGCGCCGAGCGTGAATTGTTGTCGCGCCACGCACAGGGTTCCGCGTTTCGAGCGACACCCATTCAGACAACTCCCGCCGATCAGGAAATACTGCGCCAGCTCGACGTTGCAATCCTGGGCGCTTCACGGGAGAAGCATCATCGATATCTGCTCAGCGATCCGAAGGTGCAGGGCGTGTTTCTCGAAGATCGGGGCAAGCGAATTGGCTATGCGTATGTAGCGGAAACGGGTCACATCGGCCCTCTGGCGGTCATGCAGGCGGATGCGATGCCGGATGCATTCAGGGCCGCGATAGCGATAGCCATCGCGGGGTATGCCCAGCAGGTCTCCGTGTTCGTTCCAGGGGTGAGCCAGGCGCTGGCCCTTGCGGCCAATTTCGGCATGCGATTCACGCTTCCGATGGTGGTGATGTCGACGAGCGACTGCGGCGACTGGACGCGTTATCTTCCGCGCAATCCCGGCTTTATGTGAGATGCCTTTGGGCGCTGGCCCCCCGGTGGGAATGTCCGCAACGCGTCGAAAGCGCCTGGGGCGGATGAGGACTCATCTCAATCTTTTTTAGAAATGCAATGAGCTTCGGTCCCACGGCCTCTGGCATCTCGACATGCGGATAATGCCCCGCACCTTTGACCATCAAAGTGCTCGCGCCCAGTCGGGATGCCAATCGCCGCGCCTCATCGGCCGGGTCCTTAAAGTCAGCGTCCTTCGTTCCCATCACGACAAGGCTTGGTACGGTGGCACTGCCAACGATGGCTTCTGTATCGGCCTTCGACAGCCTCACCATGGTTTTCAGTGCATCGAATCGCCCGGGCTCTTTCAAGTTCATGGCAAGCGAGGCGCGGTATTGCGCATGGTCAGCAGGCTTTCGGGTTGGGAACAGGCTGTTCCAGTATGTGGTCCAGAACCGGTAGCGCCACGGTCCGGCGAACCCGAGATGCAGTATCGCCGCCATGAATGGCGCCACAGGAAGATCGCGCACGATCGGGCCAATCAGTATGGCGCCTTGAACTTTTGCGGGCCTCTCATGGGCCGCCCAAAGGGCAGCGCCGGCAGCAAAGGAATTGCCGACCACGGCGGCGGACTGCACGCCCAGCTTTGCGAGCAGTGCCAAGACATCGCGCCCGACGGCATGCGCCGAATAGTCGCTCCACGTAGCGGATGATTCGCCTTGCCCGCGTACGTCCATCGTGACGACGCGATAGCCCGCGGCCGCCAGATATGGTCTCAGATACCGGTACTGGGCTCGCAGATCGCCCATGCCGGGTATGGCGATGACCATGGGGCCATCGCCACCGGTGTCGTCGTAAGCGATGTGGCCGCCATCGATCTCGAGGTAGTGGGTGGTGCCTGGCATTGAAGAAAAACACGGTTCTGCGGCGACCGAGAGGGTACGCATTGATAGATCAAATTCACTAGCCACTTCCAGATCCCTTCCGATGATTGATTCGTATGGTGCGATGCACGGACGTCACTGTAGATGACCAGCGCCTCAACAACAATTAGCCAATAGCGTTGTGCTGCTATACTTTTTTGTATGGCTATCGACGAACCCGATTGGAACCTTTACCGTAGCTTTGTACACGTGATGCGCGCCGGTAGCCTTTCGGCGGCGGCACGCATGCTCGGCACTACGCAACCCACGGTGGGCAGGCATATCGATGCGCTCGAAGCCGCATTAAGGGTCACACTCTTCACTCGGAACCTGGACGGTGTCATACCCACCGAAGCGGCCAACAGGCTGGCCAGGTCGATGGAAGCCATGGCATCGCTATCCAAGACCATCGTGCGAACTGCGTCTGCGGGAGCTGCGGAAGAGCGCGGAACTGTGCGTATTGCAGCGAGCGAGATGATAGGAGTCGAAGTCCTGCCGCGGGTGCTGGCCGGTTTGCGGAAGGACTATCCCGCCATTGCCATCGAGTTGGCGCTAAGCAATCGCAACGAGGACCTTCTGCACGGGGCAGCCGATATTGCCGTCAGGATGATCCGTCCGCAGCAGGAATCGCTGATCGCCAAGCGGATAGGGACGGTGAGGCTAGGCTTGTTCGCCCATAGGGATTACCTGAAGGCTGCAGGAACGCCGCAGCAGCTCACCGACCTGGTCAACCATGTCATGGTCGGCTTTGACCGTGAGCCCACGTTCGCTCAGCTTGCCCGGTCTTGGGGCCTAGACGTCAAGCGCGAGGATTTCTCATTTCGCTCTGATAGCGAGCACGCGCAGTTAGCGGCCTTGAGAGCCGGTATCGGGATCGGCGTTTGCCAGCTCGGGATCGCAGCACAGTACCCGATGCTGAAGCAGGTACTAAGCGGCAAACTGAAGCTATCACTCGACATGTGGCTGGCGATGCATCGCGATATCGGCAGCAATCGCCGTGTCAGACTGGTGTTCGACTATCTTGCGGCGGCGCTTTCCGGATACGCCAACCGCTAGCGCGAGCGTCGCAATGACGCCCTAGCTGAACCGAATCAAGTCGGGGTGATCCGTACTTTCGAAAATGCGGCGCACGCGATCTTGCCAGACTTGTGCAAAGGCAGCCTTTTGATCTTGAGTCGCATCCGGATCCGAAGCCGCAGCCATCAAGGTCATCATGTTGGAGGCCGGTGGCACGACGGCGCTATTGAAGCTGACGGTGACACGATCGCTCGTATCCAAACGCTCGAAGCACATGACGCCGTCGATGGGCTGTTCAAACGCAAGCAAATTGCGCCGGTCGAAGCGGCCGCGAATGCCTTTGAAACCCGTATCCACCGTTGCGCCCGTGATATAGGTCGCCACGCTGGCGATGACGCCGGTCACGCCCTCCTGCGCGCTGTCGCGCATGGAGACCCCGATGGCGCCGCGTTCCGGCGTCTCATCGCCATAGAGCTGTCGGAGCGCCTGCGTCGTCATGATCCAGGCGCCCGCTACCGTCGGACATGAGTGACCCGTCAGCTTGACCACTTCCCCATAGGAATACGCGATCAAACCGCTTTCAGCGGAGCCGAGGAACTGTGAAAGCGGATCCCGAAGGACAATGGTGGGTATGCTCTCGAAAAATTTGGGCTGGTTCATGATGGTTCATCCGCGGTCACTGGCTTGCTCTTGTTTTATCGCAAAGAGAACGGCCAGGCGCGATAAGCCTGATGGCGGTTGTGGTCTATGTGGTCGTGGCCCGCGCACGATAGGCGTAAAGGTCGGCTTTTGGGCCAGTAGCGGACACTCGGGTTGGTCAAAGGCTTGTCATCGCTCCTACTTCACCGGATATCCTGTTAATAGACAGTCCTCTGAATAAGTACTAAATTTCAAGATAGCATTCGCCCGCGGTGCGACGGAAAAGTTGCTTCAGCGCCACATCCACGGATATGGTTCGACAAGGAGAGCATGTCATGTCACACAAAGGCAAGATCCAGCTTACGCTCGTCATCGTTGCGCCGCCGGAGCAGGTGGCAGAAGGCGATCGCCTCATTCGGAGCCACGGTCCTTGGATGGAGGCAACGCATCACCGCACCGGGGACAAGGCACTTTTGAGTTACAACCTGTCCAAAGCGCCAGAGCTGTCCAATCCCTTGGATGCCGACTCTCCTCCTACCGGCAACACCTGCTTCATCCTGAGCGAGATCTACGAGACGGACGCTGGTGTAGCCGACCACTTTCAGATGGCCGAATCGCGTTGGCAAGACTTCCCAGCCCTCGTCAAGTGGTTGGAGAAATGCACGGTTACTGGACTGCCGGCGGCTCCCATCGTTAACTCGCTTTGGTGAATGTTGGGCGATCGTCAGCCAGTTCAAATGACAACCACTCCGATGGCATCACGACCAGTAATTTGTTGTGCGGTGCGCCCAGCGGTATTGACCTTAAACGCGCATCAGCATTGCACGCCGACGCTCACTCATATCACCGCATCTCATCCGCCATCTTCCTGCGCCGAACGAGCTCCTTCTCACTCGGCTCCGTAGTCACGAACGAACCGGGCCGGATTTCGCCATCCGGTACATAGGTGCTCATCACGACGCCCGTGCTCGACACCTTAGAGCCAACCAACCGTAGCGCTAATGGCTGGATAGTGCCTTCAAAAAGGCGCTTGCCGCGCCCAAGCACCAGCGGAAAAGTCCACACGTTGTACTCGTCGATCAGTGTGGCGGCATGCAGCGTTTGGATCAGATTGCCACTGCCAATGATTTGCAAATCAGGGCCTGGTTGGGCCTTGAGGTCGGCGATGGCCGAGACGACATCGCCGTGGAGCAGGGTGGAGTTGTTCCAGTCGACTTTCGTCAATGTGCGCGAAGCCACATGCTTCTTCGCAGCATTGAGCGATCGCGCTATCGGATCGCCTTCGGGCTGGTATGGCCAGTACGCTTCAAAAATTTCATAGGTTTTGCGACCGAGCACCACTTCTCTATCCTTGCCGTCCAGCCCTGATGCCGAGACGTCCATGCTGTCGTCCCAGTAGTTGAACGTCCAGCCTCCAAAAGCAAAACCGCCACTCGGGTCTTCGTCCGGCCCACCGGGAGCCTGCATGACACCATCGAGCGATACGAACGTAGACGCGATGAGTCTTCTCATGGGAATGCTCCTGTCGTTTTCGGAGGAAGTTCGGCCACTTACGCCAACGCCTGGATCAGGCACCCATTGTAGGTCATTGATTCTTCTAGGTCTTCTTCCGTTGGAAGGTCAGAAGGTGCGCGCCAGCACCGGATGGAGCCATAATTGACGTCAGCCACGGCGAAAGCCCGCTGGTCGCGCAGGCAGGTGGTCGCCAGGCTCATCATCGCGTTAGCGGTCCTCCAAGGGGGCAGCGTGCGCCGACGAAGGAGTAGACCATGCCGATCGATCCACCCGACGACGAACTCTCCGAAGCTGCCCAGCCGGGCGAGCCTGCGCTCAAGCGGCAGGCGGCGAAATACCCTCCACACATCCAGCGCAGCCGCTTCGGCGGCACGGAGCGCAGGCATGAGCGTCCGCCGGACGACGAGGCGCCGGTATCGCGCAGCGATCTCAGTAAAGGCCCGGAGGAACTGCTCGAGCATCGCCGCGACCGCATTAATTGGCGCGTTTTGTTGACCTCGTCAGTGGTGATCCTGGCTTTCTCCATCTGGGCCATGCGTGCACCCCATGAGGCGCGAACGGCGATGAAGGCGACCGTGGACTGGATCGCGACGAATTTGGGTTGGTACTACGTCCTCACGATGACGCTCGTGATCGGTTTCGTGTTGTGGGTCGCGTTTTCCAAGGAGGGTGAAGTACGGCTGGGCCCCGACCACTCGCGACCGGAGTACAAGCTGACGACCTGGGTCGCGATGCTGTTTGCTGCCGGTGTGGGGATCGACATGCTGTTCTACTCGGTCACCGGTCCGGTCGTGCAGTTCCTGCATCCACCTTCTGGAGCGGGCGGCACTGCCGCCGCGATGCAGGATGCGGTCGTGTGGACGATGTTCCATTACGGCATCGCGGGTTGGGCGATGTATGCGTTGCTGGGCATGGCGATGGGATACTTTGCCTATCGGTGGGGCATGCCCTTGTCGATTCGTGCGGCCCTCTATCCGCTGTTCGGCAAGCGGGTGCGTGGCTTTTTGGGCGACGGCATCAGCATCATCGCGCTGGTGGGTACGGTGTTCGGCGTTGCCACATCGATGGGCATCGGCGTCGTACTCCTTAGCGTGGGCTTTTCGCTGATCTTCGGCCTGGAGCAGGGCCTTGCGCTGGAGATCGCGCTGGTGATGGGGGCGGTGCTTCTGACCATCGCGGCCACCACCTCGGGCGTGGACCGCGGCATACGCTGGATCTCGGAGCTGAACCTATGGAGCGCCGTGGCGATGATGGTCTACATTCTGGTTACCGGACAGACCGCCTTCCTGTTGAATGCCTTGGTCGAAAATATCGGGCGGTTCATACTGACGCTACCCGCCCGCACGCTGCAGACCTTCGCCTACGAAGCTGACGGCGCCGAGTGGATGGGCGGCTGGACGCTGTTCTTCTGGGCATTCTGGCTCGCGTGGGGGCCTTTCGTGGGGGTCTTCCTCGCCCGCATTTCACGCGGTCGAACGTTGCGCGAATTCGTGATCGCTGCGATCACCGCACCGGTGCTGTGCGACTTCATCATCGTCTCGTTGTTCGGCAATTCGGCCCTGCATCACGTGCTGCTGGGCAATACGACGTTCGCAGAGCTGGCGATCGAGAATCCGGAGCAGGGTTGGTACGCGCTCCTGGCGATGTTCCCGGGCCCGACGTTTCTGATCGGGCTGGCCACGCTGTCGGGTTTGCTGTTCTACATCACGAGCGCCAACTCGGGCGCGATGGTGATGTCGAATTTTTCGGCATCGATTCCGGAGCCGTCGCACGACGGGCCGAAGTGGCTGCGCATCTTCTGGGCGGTGCTCACGGCGGTTCTGACCGTGGCGATGCTGCTTGCGGGCGGCGTGACCACGATGGAGTACGCGACGCTCATCTTCGCCTTGCCGGTGACGATCATCGCTTACTTGGTGATGGCGTCCTTCTACAAGGTGCTGCGGATGGAGCGCGCCGAGCGGGAGGGTCAGGTGCTGCGAAGGCGATCCGTGGCGCCGATTGGCGGTCAAGTACCTGAGCGATCATGGAAGCAGCGGCTTGAACGGCTCCGCGCATTCCCTTCGTTGCGGCAGGTCACCCAGTATCTGGACCGGACGGTGCGGCCGGCGCTCGATGACGTCGCCGCCGAGTTTCGGACGCAGGGTTATGAGGTCGAGCAGGGTGCCATGGACAACGCATATGGCGTACAGGAGCCGCTGCTGCGGCTGTCCATGGGCACGTTCCGCGCCTTCCACTACCAGGTCGCCATCGTCGAAGCGCCCGTGCCGATGTTCGGCAGCCGGATGACGCGTGAGACCGACATCTATTACCGCCTCGAAGTCTTTACACAGACGGGTTCGGGCGGCTATGACTTGATGGGCCTCACAAAGCAGCAGATCATTGACGATGTGCTCGAGCGATACGAGGCCCACCTGGCGTTCCTGACCTTCTCGACGGAGACGGATACCGCATCCGTTCTCACGCCACCGGTGCCGTCCGCGGACCACCTGTCCACGGTACCGAGGGATGCGGGGGACATCGAAGATCTTGAAGAAAAACAGTAACGGCTTAGTAGCGTTCGAGCCAGTAGGCGTACGGCGGGAAAGGCGTCCATGATGCGCGCTTGACGCCGAGTTCCTTCGCGGCAAGATACGCCCAGTGGGGATTGGCCAAATGGCTTCTTCCCACCATGACGATATCGAGCTCCTCGTCCTTGACGACGCGCTCGGCAATTTCCGGTGTGCCGAATCCCCATGCGGAAGATACCGGTACGTCAGCTTCGCGACGAACACGCTGGGCCACCGGCCCCAGGAACGCCGGCCCCCACGGGATGGACGTGCCCGGTATCGTAAAGCCGATGCTGACGCTGATCATGTCCATGCCAGAGGCTTTAAATTCCCGCACGAGGCCGATCGATTCGAGCAGTGTCTGTTCATCACGACCGTCATATTCGATGACGCCAAAACGTACAGTCAGGGGCAGGTTCTCTGGCCAGACTTCGCGCACTGCACGCAATGTCTCCAGCAGGAAACGCCCACGATTCTCAGCGCTGCCGCCGTAGATGTCGTCCCGCTGGTTCGAATGCGCGGAAAAGAAGCTCTGGCCCAGATAGCCATGCGCGAAATGCAGCTCCAGCCATTCGAAGCCGACGTCGCGCGCGCGTTTGGCTGCGTCGACGAAGTCTTGGCGCACCCGCGCGATGTCGTCCAGCGTCATCGCCTTGGGCTGTTTCGGGAGCCCTTTGCCGAATGCGATGGCTGACGGTGCAATCGTTTGCCAGCCACGTGGATCGTCGTCAGCGATATGGTCGTCGCCTTCCCATGGACGATTGGCGCTGGCTTTTCTGCCGGCATGGGCCAGTTGAATGCCGGGGACGACACCGGCCGACTTGATGGCCTTAACCACGGGTACGAACGCCTGCGCCAGATCGTCGCTCCAGATGCCTGCGCACCCCGGGGTGATGCGTCCCTCGGGTGATACGGCAGTCGCTTCGACGATCACCAGCCCCGCACCGCCGCGCGCCATGCTGGCGTAATGCGACAGATGCCAGTCGTTGATCAAACCATCGACCGCCATGTATTGGCACATGGGCGGGACCGCAATACGATTGCGCAGGGTAACGTCTTTGAGCGTGAACGGTTGGAGCAGAGCAGACATGATGACCTTCTTGAGCGGGTTGATTAGCTTCGTTAGTTCGACGATATACGAACATTGGAATAAGTATACGGCAAAGTGTATGATTCCGCTCATGCGTCCGTTCAAGCATCCCGCCGCCAATGAGCTTTCCCTCGAACGCGTTCTCTACGCGTTGAGTGATTCCATCCGTCTCGATATTGTTCGACAGCTTGCTCGCGTCGAGGTAGCCACCTGTGGCGAACTGGACGGAGGGCGGCCCAAATCGACCGTATCGCATCATTTCAAGGTGCTGCGGGAAGCGGGGCTGGTCTTTACCAAGAACAACGGCACGAACCACATGAACACCCTGCGGCGCGAAGACATCGAAAGCCGGTTTCCAGGGTTGTTGGACGCGATACTGACGCAGAAATCGGACTGAGGAATGGCTGGGCTTTAGCCTTGTGAATTCCAGAATTCGACCGAATGTACATGCGTTCGATGTCAGGCGTTCGAGGCTGCGGATTTCATCGCAAGCATCGGCTGAAGTGCATCGAGCAGGCGGTGGGCAGCAGCCTCAGTGCCCGCTGGCGTCGTGTCTGCCTCGAACTCTGCGATCTCGACTCCAACGATTTCACTGCTTGCAATCGCTACTGCGATTTGGTGCAACTCGGTCAGGTTCAGGCCGTCCCTGACTTTGTAGTCAGTCGGAACTAAACCAGGCTCCAGCACATCGCAGTCCAGATGGAAGTAGACAGGGCGGCCAGCCACGGCCGCGGAGACTCGTGCTGCGATGTCAGGGCCTGGAGGGATGAGAGTCACCACGCCGCGAGCGATGAGTTCTTGCTCGAACGGGTCAATATCTCTGGCACCGACAAGGATCGCATTGTCCGACGATAGTCCTTGACCCAAACCAGAATCCCATTCTCCAAGCGGCCCGGAAAGGGACAACCCTCCAAGATAGCCGGTTGTCGTGCTATCCGGAGTGTTGATGTCGGCGTGCGCGTCGAGCCACACGACGACTGCGTCCGGTCGGTGCCGTGCAACGACAGGCAGCGTGGCAAGTGCAACTGCACAGCGGGAAAGTGCGGTGAAAGGTACGGCTTTTTCGCGGAACAATTGTTCGTATCGCGCGCCCATGGCGCACAGGCCTGGACGGGCGGCGTCGAGTTCTACCTGCCATCCCGTTGCCAATCTTTCCAGCACATTGGGATCCTAAGCTTAGAATTCCACGTGGACAAGTTGTCGCG
>JADMIO010607237.1_pt1 | contig 17451 bp, 13 predicted proteins | sample 8958161 | NCBI WGS metagenome assembly JADMIO01 (sample SAMN16585339, study PRJNA669376) | soil metagenome | isolation source: Crop rotation soil | place: USA: Cullars Rotation, Alabama | collected 2011
GCCCGCAGGGTCCCCAGGGCGCCGCGGGCCTCGACGGCATCGACGGCGCGGTCGGCCCGATGGGTCCCCAGGGCCCGGCTGGCCTCGACGGCGCGACCGGCGCGGTCGGCCCGATGGGTCCGCAGGGTATCCAGGGTCTGATGGGCGCGATGGGTCCCCAGGGCCCGGCCGGCGCCGACGGCGCGATCGGCCCGATGGGTCCCCAGGGCCCGGCCGGCAGCGACGGCATCAACGGCGTCGACGGCGCGGTCGGTCCCCAGGGCCCGGCCGGCCCGGCCGGCGCGGACGGCATCGACGGCGCGGTCGGCCCGATGGGCCCGCAGGGTCCCCAGGGCCTCGCGGGCGCCGACGGCGCCGACGGCGCGGTCGGCCCGATGGGTCCCCAGGGCCCGCAGGGCGTGGCCGGCGCGGACGGCCTCGACGGCGCCACCGGCCCGATGGGTCCCCAGGGCCCGGCCGGTCTGAACGGCCTCGACGGCATCAACGGCCTCGACGGCGCCACCGGCCCGATGGGCCCCCAGGGCCCCGCCGGCCTCAACGGCATCGACGGCATCAACGGCCTCGACGGCGCCACCGGCCCGATGGGTCCGCAGGGCCCCGCCGGCCTCAACGGCATCGACGGCATCAACGGCCTCGACGGCGCGACGGGCCCGATGGGTCCGCAGGGCCCGGCCGGCTCGGTCGGTCCGCAGGGTCCGCAGGGCGTCCAGGGACCGCAGGGTCCGTCGGGCCTCCTCGGCGTGTTCTTCGCCGCGGGCATCTTCAACACCGGCTCCAACGACGACAACTGGGTCGAGGTGACCGGCGCGAACTACACGGTCCACCTCGCGCACGACGGGTACATCGACGTCGACGCGCTCGGCACGCTGGTGGCGCTCTACAACAGCTCGTACAGCGGCAAGGCGGCCTTCCGCTTCGTCGTCGACGGGACGCCGGTGTCGGCGTCGAGCTGGGGTGACCGCGCGATCGGCTGCGATCAGGTCGACCCGAGCCAGAGCGAGCGCTGGTGCCCGTGGAGCATGCGCGCCACGTACAGCCTCCTCGCCGGCGACCACTCCGTCAGCGTCCAGATGCGCGCGGACCAGACCAGCGACACGTACTTCATCTCGTACACCGACGAGGCGTTCGCGGCGAAGCTCTGGGTCACCGTCCGCTAGCCTCCCATGACCGGATCGGCGTCCACGGGGGCACCGTGACCACCGCTCCACCTCGACGCTGACCCGTCGAGCGACGCGCCTCCGACCCGCAAGGTCGGGGGCGTTCGTCGTTCTACTTCAGCGGCTTCTTGGCGACGGCCTTCGCGGCCTTGACCGCGGGCGTCGCCGGCACCGTCGTCGCCGCCGCCGCGGGCGCCGCGGCCGGCTTCTTGCGCCCCTTCGCGGGCTTGGGGGGCGCGTCGGCCTTCTCCTCCTCGGCCTTGCGCTGCACCGCGAGCCGGCGCAGCGCGCGCAGCCGCAGGGTCTTGTCGAGCTTCGGCGCGTAGGTCGGCGGCGGCAGGTCCGGGAGCAGCCCGGCGCGCGCCGCCTCGTCCTCGCGGAGCAGCAGCGCGCGCAGCTTGTCGGGCGACGACATCGCGCGCAGCTTCGCGATCGTCGTCGGATTGCGCAGCGAGCGCGCGAGCCGCCCGAGGATCGGCAGGTGCAGCTTGTCGTACTTGAGGCCCATCAGGAAGAACAGGAACGTCGGCCGCCCGTCGGGCGCGCCGAACGCGATGCCCTCCCACGACCGCCCGCAGACGAGGAACGGCCGCGAGATCTTCCCCTTGTCCTTGGCGCGCGTGTGCAGGAACGCGACGCCCCCCTCCATCGCCGTCGACGACAGCGACTCGCGCTCGACGACCGCGCCGACGAACCACGGCTTGTCGGTCAGCCACGAGTTCGCGTACGCGCGCGCCGCCAGCTCCTCGATCACGGCGACCGGCGTCTTCGCCTTGAGATCGGTGATGATCGCCGAGTCGGGCAGCAGATCCTCGAGCGGGATCTTCATGCCGTCGGGGATGTCCGCGAAGCTCTCGTCCTCCCCGTTCAGCTCGCGCTCGAGCCACGTGTCGACGTCGCGCCGCTTGAAGCGCCACTGGCGATCGACCGTCACCGACGGCAGCTTCCCCGTCGCGACGAGCTTGTAGACCGTCTTCTCGTCGAGGTGCAAATAGACCGCGAGCTCCGGCAGCGTGAGCAGCGGTTCCTCGATCTTCTCGGCCGCCTGGGGCTTCTTGGCCATCTGGGCGGCGATGGTACCAGGAGCCAACCAAGCCCGCGCGGTCCCACGGGGTATGATGCGCGCGTGACCGAGCCTCGCTGGTCGTTGCGCCGCGCCCGCCTGCTGGTCGGCTCGAAGCTGGCGCTGATCGTCGGCCTCCTCGTCTTTGTCGCCCTCGCCTGGCTCGTCGAGCTCCTCCTCGGCCTCGATCGCCCGGTCCGGCTCTCGCCACCGGTCGCGATCCTCCTCGCGGCGATCCCCGCCAGCCTGTGGCTCGCCTTCTTCCACCTCCAGGACCGCCACGAGCCCGAGCCGACCCACTTCGTCGTCGGCGTGTTCTTCCTCGGCATGCTGGTCGCCGCGCCGCTCGCCGACTTCCTGGTCGCGCAGCTGGCCCCGACCGAGCCGCTCGCCCGCGCGTCCCTGTCGCCGTTCAGCCTGGACCGCGTCGTCCGCGCCGTCTTCGTCGTCGGCCTGGCCCAGGAGCTCTGCAAGTACGCCGCGGTCCGCTACACGATCTACACGTCGCCGGAGTTCGACGAGCCGATGGACGGCGTCGTCTACATGATGTCGGTCGGCACCGGCTTCGCGGTGTGGGCCAACTACCACCGCCTCCAGGGCCTCGGCGGCTCGGTCTTCCTCTCGATCGGCGCCGCGCAGGCCGTCGTCATCACGCTCGCGCACGCGTCGTTCGCCGGCGCGCTCGGCTACGTCCTCGGCCGCGCGCGCTTCACGCGCCGCCGCCCGGTCTCGCGCGGCGTCCTGCTCTTCACCGGGCTCCTCGGCGCCGCGCTCCTGAACGGCCAGTTCTCGCTCGTCGAGACCTGGTTCACGACGAGCGGCCTGTCGAGCCACCCGTGGCGCGGCGTCCTCTACGCCGCGATCGTGGCGGCCGCGGTCTTCGGCGGCCTCATGCTGCTCGTCCGCCGCCTGCTCGACATGTCGCCGTTCCGCCCGGGCGCGCCGCCGCTCGTCGCGAACGACCAGGTGCCGCCGTGAGCGAGCCCGAGGACAAGGACGAGGACGCCCCGGAGCCGATCGTCACCGAGGACCTCGTCCCGCTCGCCGATCCCGCGCCCGACACCGACCGGCCGCCCATGACCGACGGGGCCCTCGAGCCGGCCGCGTCGATGTCCTTCGACGCGATCGAGCCGGTCTCGCTCGCCGACCGCGCGTGGAGCGCCGTCACGACCATCGGCGAGATCGGCGTCGACGTCACGCGCGAGGTCGCCCACGCGATCGGCCCGTCGTCGCCGTACCACCGCCACGACTTCATCGTCATCGCGTTCGCCGTCATGGTCGTCATCGCCGGCGGCTGGTTCCACCGCCGCCTCGTCCAGCCCTCGGTCGAGATCTTCCAGACCCGCGGCCTGACCTTCGAGCGCCCCGCCATCTGGCTGCCGCCCGAGGAGGTCGCGCCGGTGCCGCCCCGCCTCGTCACCGCCGAGCCCGCCCCGCCCCGCCCCGCCGGCGCGCAGCTGCCGTACCACGTCGTCTACACCTCGACGCTCGATCCGAACGTCCGCATGGAGGTGCGCATCGAGGCGCGCCCGACCGCGTGGAACAACATCCTCGCCGTCCTCGACCTCGACCGCCGCACCCGCTGGGGCGAGCAGTACGCCGCCGACGCGAGCGTGGTGCGCACCCTCGGCGGCCACGACTGGCTCGAGACGCGCTTCCGCCACGGCTTCACGCCCGTCCCCGGCGACGAGCCGCGCATCGGCCACGCGATCGAGCTCGCCACCGTCGATCCCGAGCGCCTCTACGTCGTCACGCTCTACGGCGGCCCGCCTCGCCGCGTCGATCGCGCCGACCCTGCGGGTCGCGTCGCGCACCGGCATGCCGCTCGTGCCGCACTCGCTGCGCCTCGCGCCGGGCTATCCGCCGTCGGTCGCGCGCGGCTTCGACTCGACCGTGATGGTCCTCGTCGCCGACGTCGTCGACGGCGAGCTGCGCGCGGTCGGCGGTGGCTCCGGCGTCGTCGTCGGCCGCGACGGCTCGATCCTCACCAGCTACCACGTGCTCGTGCGCGGCGACGGCCGCAAGCACGACGTGTTCGTGATCGGCCGCCCCGAGGCGAAGGGCCAGCCGCCGGTGCTCGTCTGCGCCGGCCGCCCCGATCGCTCGAAGCTCCAGCCCGAGGTCGACCTCGCGCTCATCAAGTGCGACGCCGACCTCGACGGGCGGCCGCGCCCCGCCGACGCCGCCGCGCGCCCGTGGGTCGCGGTGCCGATCAGCCGCGCCGGCGATCCCTCGCCCGGCACGCCCTTGTGGGTCATCGGCTACCCCGACGTCGGCGGCGGCTCGATCACGATCGTGCAGGGCGCCGTCACCGGCTACACGAGCGCCGGCGGGACGCTCGGCAAGGACCTCATCAAGACCGACGCCGCGATCAGCTTCGGCAACTCGGGCGGCCCGGTCCTCGACGCGAAGGGCGAGCTCCTCGGCATCGCGTCGCTGTCGCGCGTCACGACCACCATCGACGGCAACTCCGTCGACACGAGCAAGTCCGGCCTCGTCCGCCCGGCCGCCGCCGCCGGCGCGCTCGTCGCGATCGCGCGCACCGGCTGGACCCCGCGCGCCGGCTACACGTCCGTCGACCTCGCCCCGACCTCCATCGAGCCCGAGGCCGAGGGCGTCACCGTCTCGACGCGCGTCGTCGACCAGGCCAACGACCAGCCGGTCCCGGGCGCCCTGGTCATGGTCCTCCGCGCCGGCGTCGACGGCCGCTCGGTCGACGTGAACCGGCTCGACGATGTCGTCATCGCCTGGGGCCGGGCCGACGCCGACGGCGGCGTGTACCTGCGTCAACCTGTCCCCGCCCCGGGCCGCTACACGGTCCTGGTGAACGCCGACGGCTACACGCCGCTGGTCGCCGACCAGGCGCTCGTTCTGCCGGCTGACGCACCTTCATCCGTCGTTCCGTGGGGTACGCTACGGTTAGCGGCACAATGAGTTTACTCGTACTGTAATCGTGCGCTGGCGATGTGCGTGCAGCAATTGCAACAGTTTGCCAGGCACTCTAGCGGCTAGTTGTAAGACGCATCACCTGTTCTTCCGAGCGCATCTTGTGACGGTGAAAATTCCCTCTTGCGGCCCGTGCTCGCACGACTCATAGTCATCTCAGCCGCACGCTTCGGCGTTCGCTGGCGACCGCAGCAGGCCTCATCCCCCCCGCAGGCCGCTGCGGTTTTTTTTTGTCCAATCGGTTCACATTGTTCCGGGCGGGGGCGGGGCATGTTACGCACGTCCGAATCAATGCCCGCGCTCGAACGCGCCCTCATAGACCCCGACGCAGATCGTGTGGTCCGGCGACTCGCCCGCGGCGGCTTCAAGGCATACCTGGTCGGCGGATGCGTCCGCGACCTCCTGGTCGGGCGCACGCCCAAGGACTTCGACGTCGCCACCAGCGCGACGCCCAACGAGGTCCGCGCGCTCTTCCGCAATTGCCGCATCATCGGCCGCCGCTTCCGCCTCGCCCACGTCTTCTTCGGTCCCAAGATCATCGAGACCTCCACGTTCCGCGCGAACCCGCGCGAGGACGAGGACGGCGACGATGACCTCCTGATCCGCCGCGACAACGTCTTCGGTACCGAGACCGAGGACGCGCGCCGGCGCGACTTCACCATCAACGGCCTGTTCTACGACGTCGAGGCCGAGGAGGTCATCGATCACGTGACCGGCCTCGCCGACCTCGACGCGCGGATGGTGCGCACGATCGGCGATCCCGACATCCGGTTCCGCGAGGACCCGGTGCGCATCCTGCGCGCGATCAAGTTCGCCGCCCGCCTCGACTTCGACATCGAGCCGGCGACCTACGCGGCGCTCCTCCGCCAGCGCGGCGAGATCTCCAAGTGCGCCGCGCCCCGCGTCGTCGAGGAGATCTACCGGCTCCTGCGCGGCGGCGCCGCGCGGCGGTCGTTCGAGCTGCTGGTCGAGACCGGCGTGCTCGACGTGCTGTCGCCGCAGCTCGCCTCGCTCTACGCGGCCCCGCCCGAGGACGAGGACGACGACGACGCGGCCGGCCCCGAGGACGAGCTCGACGACGAGGAGCGCGCCTGGCACCGCGTCTGGGACGACCAGAAGCCGCGCCTCGCCCGCCGCCACGCGCCGCGCCTCGCGTTCCTGCCCGACGCCGGCGAGCTGGCGCGCCGGCGCGAGCTGGCGTGGGCCACGCTCGAGCAGGTCGACGTCGCCGTGAAGGCCGGGCAGGAGCTGTCGAACGCGCTCGTGCTCTCCGCGCTGCTCGCCCCGTTCGCGGCCGACACGATCGTCGCCGCCGCGACGCGGCCCGGCGAGGCGAACCAGGTCATCCTCGACCTCGGCCAGCCGGTCGTCGATCAGCTCCGGGTCGCGCGCCGCGACGCCGAGCGCACCCGCTACGCGCTGTTCGGCCTCCGCCGCGTCGCCGCCGCGCGCGCCCGCAACCTGCCGATCGACGGCGGCGGCCGCGACTCGCTCGAGGACGCCGTGCAGCTCGCCGACCTGCTCGCCGCGGCCCAGGGCGGCGGCCCGCGCGTCGAGCCCGGCACCGACGACGCCGAGGCCGGCGAGGGCGACGACGAGCCGAAGAAGCGGCGCCGCCGTCGGCGCGGCGGACGGCGGCGCAACGGCGAGACCGACGCCGTCGCCGCCGCCTCGTGAGCTCCCGTCCTTCGACGCCGGGCTCGCCGCGTTCGCCCTGCGCTCAGGACGAGCGGGGATGAGCGCCAAGGCTCCGTTCGGCCCGCGCGCAGCCCGGCGCAACGCGATGGCGGTCGACCTCGGCGCGCACGAGCACTACCGCGACGCGCCGCTCTACGACCACGAGTACCGCCGGCGGCGCGACGACGTCCGCTGGTACCTCGCGCTCGCCGACCGGCTCCTCGACGGCAAGGGCCGCATCCTCGAGCTCGGCTGCGGCACCGGCCGCGTGTCGGTGCCGCTCGCGAAGGCCGGCTACCACGTCACCGGCCTCGATCACGAGCCGGCGATGCTGGCCGCCCTCGACGAGCGGCGGCGCCGCCTGCCCGCCGCGACCGCCGCGCGCCTCGAGACGGTGCAGGGCGACCTGCGCACGTTCGACCTCGGCCGCCGCTTCGATCTCGTCATCGCGGCCTTCAACGTCGTCGAGCACCTGTACACGCGCGTCGAGGTCGACGCCTGCCTGCGCGCCGTGCGCCGCCACCTCCGCGCCGACGCGCGCTTCGCCTTCGACGTGCAGCTCCCCGACCCGTCGTGGCTCGCGCGCGATCCGTCGAGGCGGTGGGCGCGCACCCGCTTCACCCATCCGGTCACCGGCGAGCAGCTCTACTACTCGACGAACCACGACTACGATCCGGTCAGCCAGATCGTGATGATCCGCCTCTACTACACGCCCGTTCGTCGAGGGAGAGAGGAGGTCACGCTGCTGAGCCAGCGGAAGTTCTTCCCCGCCGAGCTCGAGGCGCTTGTCGCCCACGCGGGGCTGCGGATCGCCGAGCGCTACGGCGACTTCGACGGTGGACCGCTCGGTCCCGGCTCCGAAAGTCAGGTCGTGATCTGCGCCCGGACGATTCCTCGACGGAAGACGCGTTAATTTTTTTTCGCGCTCGTCGAGGGCTCGACGGAGAACCTGCGCATCGGTTCAGTCACCACGGTTTCTCGTCGAGAAATCGGGTCGTTACCGTCGAGGAAATGTCGCGCTCCGAGTCCTCGACGGAGATCGTCCCCCCCTGCCACCGATCTCCGTCGAGCCCGCGCTCGATCGCGATTGTCAGACCCCCCACTTAGGGTCGCGCCCAACTCACCATCCTATCGGGAGGGACTGACAATGGCTGCAGCTGAGAAGGTCTTCCAGGCGAACATCAAGCGTGACAACAACTTGATGTACTACATCAAGAACGGCGACGTCTGGGCCGTGCCGCGCAAGAAGCCGGGCCAGCCGAAGGGCAAGGCGTCGAAGGTTGCCGCCGCCGGCATCCAGATGGACTACGGCAAGTATCTCTACTTCCTCGACGGTGACGGCGACGTGGCGCGCAAGGAGCGTCAGGTCGGCGGCAGCAAGCGCAAGAAGGCGGCGAAGGCGCCGGCCGCGAAGAAGGCGCCGGCCGCGAAGAAGGCGCCGGCCGCGAAGAAGGCGCCGGCCGCGAAGAAGGCGCCGGCCGCGAAGAAGGCGCCGGCCAAGAAGGCCGCCGCGAAGAAGGCGCCGGCCAAGAAGGCCGGCAAGAAGAAGTGAGCTGATCTTTCGACGACACGATCGACGACGGCGCCGGCCTTCGACTCCACTTGGGATGTTCGGGGCTCGGCGCCGTCGCCGTTTTCGGGGTCGGCGTCGGTTGCGGTCGACGCGGCGGCAAGGCTAACCTCGCGCGCGAGGAAGGGAAAATGCTCTCAGATCTTCCACGTCGACTGTCCATGAGCCTCGTCATCGTCGCGGGCTCCTGCGCCGCGCTGTTCCCGGTCCTCGGTACCGTCTCCAAGGCCTGGGCGGATGACGACGACGAGGACGATGACGGCGGCGACGATGGTGACGACGACGGCGACGACGACGGTGACGACGATGGCGGCGACGACGAGGAAGAAGAGGATCCGGATCAGCCGGTCCTCACGGCCGGCGGCCTCTACACCCTCGACACGTACCCGCAGGGCGAGATCCAGCGCCCGCTCACGATGACCAAGGGCATCACCGAGCTCAAGGGCGGCGTCGGCGTCGACATCAGCAACAAGCAGGCGTTCGAGAAGTTCGGCGCCGTGCTCGAGGCCCGCTACGGCCTCGAGGACCACGTCGAGCTCCAGGCCGGCTTCAGCGGCTTCCAGAACTTCGACGTCATCGGCGCGTACGCCGCCTTCGAGGGCGCGATCGCGTACGACCTGATCGACTTCCGCGCCGGCCTCCAGCTCGACCACACGCCCGGCAGCACCAACTTCGGCATCGCGCTCGGCTTCCCGTTCCGCTACGCGCCGAAGCCGCAGGTCGCCGTGGTCGCCCTCGAGACCGCGTTCGAGATCCAGTTCGACAGCAAGCCGGACGTGACGCCGAACATCGGCATCGTGATCCAGCCCGCGCCCATCTTCGCCGTGCTCGTGAAGGCGGCCGTCCGCGTCGCCGACTTCGACTTCTCGGCGACGAACCTGGTGATCCCGGTCACCGCCGACCTCCAGCTGTCGCCGAACAACAAGCTCGACGTGGGCCTGCGGTTCCGCTTCCCCAACCTGAAGCCCGCGGATCCGGACGGCGACGGCCCCATCGAGGCGCCGAAGTTCTACGATTCGCGCGACGTCCTGCTGTTCGGCCAGATCCGTATCTGACGAGGAGGCGACTCCGACTTGCGCGTCTGCCCTCGCTGCCGCACGCGCTTCCCGACCGGGGAGCGGTTCTGCCTGAACGACTCGTCCATGCTGGTCGAGGATCAGGATCTGGCCCGCCTAGGCCAGACCGTCGGCAACTACAAGCTCGACAAGATCCTCGGCCGCGGCGGCATGGGGACCGTCTACAGCGGCGAGCACGTCTACATCAAGAAGCCGGTGGCGGTGAAGGTGCTGCACCCGCAGTTCGCCCGCTACCCGGACGCGGTCAACCGCTTCCTGCGCGAGGCGCGCGCGGCGTCGTCGATCAACCACCCGAACATCGTCGACGTCACCGACTTCGGCGTGCTCGGCGACGGCCTCGTCTACTTCGTCATGGAGTTCCTCGAGGGGAAGAGCCTCGAGGACCTCATCGAGAAGGACGGCGCGGTCGAGCTGCACCGCGGGCTCAACATCGTCAACCAGATCACGTACGCGCTCGAGGCGGCGCACGCGCTCGGCGTCATCCACCGCGACCTCAAGCCCGACAACATCATGCTGCTCGAGCGGCCCGGCCGCCGCGACATCGTGCGCATGGTGACCGGCAACGCGGGCGGTCACTGGATCACCGAGCGCGAGCGCAGCTACGACTTCGTGAAGGTGCTCGACTTCGGCATCGCGAAGATCCTCGCGCCCGACGAGCTCGGCACCGACACGCTGCAGGGCGCGGTGTTCGGGACGCCCGAGTACATGTCGCCCGAGGCGGCGCGCGGCGAGGACGTCGACGTCCGCACCGACGTGTACTCGCTCGGCGTGATCCTCTTCGACATGATCTGCGGGCGCCCCCCGTTCGAGGCCGAGGCCGGCAGCGAGGTGCTCGCCAAGCAGATCAGCGCGCCGATCCCCTCGCCGCGCGCGATCGCGCCGCAGCGCGAGATCACCGAGGGCGCCGAGCGCGTGATCATGCGCGCGATGGCGAAGGACCCGGCGCGCCGGTACCAGACGATGACCGAGATGCGCACCGACCTGGCGCAGGCCTACGGCTCGGTGTCGTTCCGCCGCCACGTGCCGGTCGACGGCGCGGCGCGGGGCGCGGAGGCGCGCAAGAAGCGCCTCACCGAGGAGATCGACGAGTGGCTGCAGAGCGACCACTCGAGCATGTCGGTCGAGGAGGCGCGCATGATCGCCCTCGTCGATCAGGCGGAGAAGGCGTTCGTGCAGCCGAACCTCTCGCCGCAGGACGCCGAGCGCCTCGCGAAGGCCCTCGACGACGCGCTCGACGACGACTGAGCGGTCAGCCCGGGGGCGGCAGCATGCGGAAGATCAGCGCGTCGTTGTTCTGCAGCGCGGCGCCGACGGTGGCGCGGAAGTCGGCGATCGCCTTGGCGACCGTCTCGGCGAGCAGGCGGCCGTCGTCGCGGCGGCGCGGCGCGTCGGGCTGCGCGCCGACGTACTTCACGAACTCGTCGTACTTGTCGAGCAGCTTCTGCGGGTCGAGCTCGGCCAGCATCGGCGCGAAGTAGAGCGGGTTCACGACGACCCAGTCGCCCTTGCCGACCTCGAGGACGTTGCGGTCGGCGTACGGCGTCGACAGCTGCTCGTGCGGGATCGAGCCGAGGAAGCCCTCGTCGTCGGCCTGGTGCTTGTGCGGCACGACCTCGACGAAGAACGCGAACAGCTCGATGCCCTTGCGCAGGTTCGAGAGGTCGTCCTCGTCGAGCGGCGGGAAGCTCTCGGGCACGCCGACGTGCACGGCCGGCACCACGACGCGCTCGAGGATGTCGATCGCGAGCGGCGCGGTCGCGCGGCGCAGGCCGACGATCTGCGCGATCGCCTCGAACAGGCCGCGGTCGTTCGTCTGCTCGGCGACCGGGCGCTCCTGGTTCGCGCGCGACAGCGCCTCGACGACGCGCTGCACGATCATCTGGTTCTGCGGCCCGAGGCGCGGCCCGGCCGCCTTGACGGCCTCGATCATCGCGGACGCCGGCGCCTCCTGCCACAGCTTCCCGACGCCGGCGAAGTCCATCGCCATCCACTGCCCGAGCGGCACGGTGTGCAGGCGGATGTAGTGCTGCGACAGGAAGCGGTCGAGCGACTGCCCCTTGTCGTGGCTGCGCTGCTCCTCGTGGCTCTCGCGGATCTTCTCGATCTCGGTGACCATGCGCTTGATCGCGCCCGACCCCATCCGCAGGATCTGCTCGGCGAAGAGGAACGGCGCGATCTCGAGGAAGATCTTCGAGAAGCCGATGCGCCACGTGTGCGGATCGTCGCCGAAGAGGATCCAGTGGCCGCCGTGGCGGCGGCGCAGCGTCTCGCCGATCCACGAGCCGAAGTGGAACCACAGCTCCCAGTGCTGCTCGTCCTTGAGGTCGAGCTCCTCCTTGTCGCCGATCTGGCCGAACAGCCAGGTGTCGAACGTGAGCAGCTCCACCGGCGCCGCCAGCGCGATCGCGCCGGCGTCCCCCTCGACGTCGGCGATGGCGCCGACCACGTCGCCCTCGGGATCGATGAGCTCCTCGAGGACGATGTCGGTCTGGCCGCGGACCTTCGACGAGAACCGGTACGCGCCCTCGCGCAGCTCGGTCATCGCCTTCTCGAAGCGCTGCTGCGCCTCCTGTTCGGCGGCCGCGAGCTTCTGGGCGCTCTCGGACTTCTTCTTCGGCTGCTTCTCTTCGGGCTCGTCGGGTTCCGCCACGGGCGGACCATACATTACTCGGCGGGCTGGTGGGCCTTCCGCACGGCCAGGGCGATGATCAGCCACACGAACGCGAGCAGCGAGAAGCCCATGCCGGCCGGGGTCAGCGCCTCGCCGGTGCCCTGGATCAGGATCTCCGGCTTGATGGCGCCGCTCACGTCGAACTCGTGCATCGCCGACTTGCACACCATCGTGAAGTTCGTCGCGACGCCGCCGATCGTCGCGAAGACCTGCACCCAGCTCAGCGAGCGCAGCACCGCCAGCCGGTCGGGACTGGGCTTCAGCAGGAAGCGGACCGCGATCACGATCATCGCGAGCGACAGGGCCGCCAGGACCCACATCGTGTAGCCGCCGGCACGCATGTATTGGGACATGTCCCCGAAACGCGCGCCGCGGGCGATCGTGACAGGGCAGATGGCTTGTCACGGGCGGCCGGCGAGCGCGTTATCGAGGGGTGGACCCGTCCCAGGAGCGCGCCCTGGTCGGCCGGCTGCGGGCCGGCGACGGCGGCGCGTTCGACGAGGTCTACGAGTGGCTGCGCGAGCGCGTGCTGCGCTTCCTGGTGCGGCTCGCGCAGCGGCGCGACGTCGCCGACGATCTCGCGCAGGAGGTGTGGCTGCGGCTCGCCCGCTCGGCGCCGCAGCTCGCGCCCGACACGCGGCTGACCGCGTGGCTGTTCACGGTCGCGCGCAACCTGTACGTGTCGCACTGGCGCGCGGCGCGCGTGTCCGCCCAGCTCGCCGGCGATCTGTTGCCGCCGGCGGCGCCGCCGCCCTCGCCGTTCGACGACGCGGCGGGCTCGCAGACGTCGCAGGCCGTCGAGCGCGCGCTGGCCGCCCTGCCCGACGCGTACCGCGAGATCCTGCTCTTGTGCGCGGTCGAAGGGCTGGCCCCGCGCGAGGCCGCCGACGTCCTCGGCATCAAGCCGGAGGCGGCGCGCCAGCGCCTCGCCCGCGCGCGCGCGATGATCGAGTCCACCCTCGACCCCAGCCGGCGCTATGCTGGCGGAGAGCCCCCATGAGTCAGGACGACGACGACCTCGCCGACTTCGGCGCGCGGCTGCGCGCCCAGCTCGCGCCGGTCGCGACGACGCCCGACCGCGCGGCGTCGATGCGCGAGCGCGCGCACGCCGAGCTGCTCCGCGCGAACGAGCGGCTGCACGCCCGGGCCGCCCGCGCCCGCCGGCGAACGGTCTTCGTGCTCGAGACGTCGACCGCCCTCGCCGCCGGCGCGAGCTACGTCGTCTGGATCGCGCTCCAGCTCTACGGCCGCTAGTGCGCTAGGGTCGGGCGATGGCCCGTGGCACGACGGCCGGCTCGCTGGCGGCGTTCTCCGACGTCGCGCGCGCGTGGTTCGAGGAGAGCTTCGACGAGCCGACGCGGGTGCAGCGGCTCGGCTGGGAGCAGATCGTCGCCGGCGCGCACACGCTCATGCTCGCCCCGACCGGCAGCGGCAAGACGCTCGCCGCGTTCTTCGCCTGCCTCGACCGCCTCACATCGCGGCCGTGGCCCGCCGATCGCAAGGGGACGCGCGTCCTGTACGTGTCGCCGATCAAGGCGCTCGCGTACGACGTCGAGCGCAACCTGAAGGCACCGCTCGTCGGCATGGCGCGCGTGGCCGAGGCGCGCGGCGCGCGCATCCACGTGCCGCGCATCGACGTCCGCACCGGCGACACGTCGACCAAGGAGCGGCGCACGCAGCTCCGCGAGCCGGGCGAGATCCTGATCACGACGCCCGAGTCGCTGTACCTGCTGCTCGGGTCGGCGGCGCGCCAGAACCTCGCCGGCGTCGAGACCGTGATCGTCGACGAGATCCACGCGGTCGCGCCGACGAAGCGTGGCGTGCACCTGGCGCTGTCGCTCGAGCGGCTCGCCGAGCTGTGCACCGCCGCCGGCAACCCGGAGCCGCAGCGCATCGGCCTCTCGGCGACGCAGCGGCCGCTCGCCGAGGTCGCGCGCTACCTGGGCGGCGATCGCGAGGTCGCGATCGTCGACGCGGGCGAGAAGCCGCACCTCGATCTCGAGATCGTCGTGCCGGTCGCGGACATGAGCGCGCCGCCGCCCGCGAGCGGCTCGTCGACGGCGCTCGGCGACTCGCTCGGCGACTCGCGCGGCATGTGGCCGGCGATCTACCCGCGGCTGCTCGAGCTCGTGCTCGCGCACCGCTCGACGATCCTGTTCGTCAACAGCCGCCGCCTCGCCGAGCGGCTGGCGACGCAGCTCACCGAGCTGGCGCGGCTCGAGGGCGCGTGCCCGCCCGACGTCGAGCTGGTCCGCGCGCACCACGGCTCGGTCGCGCGCATCCAGCGGCTCGGCATCGAGGAGGATCTCAAGGCCGGGCGGCTGCGCGCGATCACCGCGACGAGCTCGCTCGAGCTCGGCATCGACATGGGCGCGGTCGATCTCGTCGTGCAGGTCGAGTCGCCGGGCTCGGTCGCCCGCGGCCTGCAGCGCATCGGCCGCGCGGGCCACCAGGTCGGCGCGGTGAGCCGCGGCCGCATCGTGCCGAAGTTCCGCGGCGACCTGCTCGAGGCCGCGGTGTGCGCGCGCGGCATGCTCGACGGCGCGGTCGAGGCGATCCACCTGCCGGAGAACTGCCTCGACGTGCTCGCGCAGCAGGTCGTCGCGATGTGCTCGACGCGCGCGTGGAAGGTCGCCGACCTCGAGCGCGTCGTCATGCGCGCGGCGAGCTACCGCGGCCTCGGCCGCGCGGCGCTGACCTCGGTGCTCGACATGCTGTCGGGCCGCTATCCGTCCGACGAGCTCGCGGATCTGCGGCCGCGCCTCACGTGGGACCGCACCGCCGACGTCCTGACCGCCCGGCCGGGCGCGCGGCTCCTGAGCGTCGTCAACGCGGGGACGATTCCGGATCGCGGCCTCTACCCCGTGCACGTCGGCGAGGGCGGCCCGCGGGTCGGCGAGCTCGACGAGGAGATGGTGCACGAGACGCGCAAGGGCGAGACGTTCCTGCTCGGCGCGACCACCTGGCGCGTCGAGGAGGTGACGCGCGACCGCGTGATCGTCTCGCCGGCGCCGGGCGAGCCGGGGAAGATGCCGTTCTGGCGCGGCGACGGCCCGGCGCGGCCGATCGAGCTGGGCCGCGCGATCGGCGCGTTCGTGCGCATCGTCGACGACTTGCTCGCGCGCCGCGATCCGATCGCCGCCGCGCTCGCCCTGCGCGAGGACTACCGGCTCGACGCCTACGCCGCGCAGAACCTCGTCGCGTACGTGCAGAGCCAGCGCGACGCGTCGGCGGCGGTGCCGACCGATCGCGCGATCGTCGTCGAGCGCTTCCGCGACGAGCTGGGCGACTGGCGCATCTGCATCCTCACGCCGCTCGGCGGCCGCGTGCACGCGCCGTGGGCCCACGTCCTCGGCCGGCGGCTCGAGGACCGGCTCGGGTATCCCGTGCACCCGCTCTACACCGACGACGGCATCGCGCTCCGCTTCGCCGACGGCGACGAGCTGCCCGACCTCGCCGAGCTGTTCCCCGACCCCGACGAGATCGAGGAGCTCGTCGTGAGCGAGCTCGCGCGCTCGGCCCGCTTCGCCGGCGTCTTCCGCGAGAACGCGGCGCGCGCGCTCCTCCTGCCGCGGCGGCGGCCGGGCCAGCGCACGCCGCTGTGGACGCAGCGGCAGAAGGCGCAGCAGCTGATGGGCGTCGCGGTCCGCTTCCCCTCGTTCCCGATCGTCCTCGAGACGTACCGCGAGTGTCTGCGCGACATCTTCGACATGCCGGCCCTGCGCGAGCTGCTCGCGGCGGTCGCGCGGCGCGAGATCGTCGTCGAGGCGGTGACGACCGATCGGCCGTCGCCGTTCGCCAGCTCGCTCGTCTTCGACTACGTCGCGAGCTTCCTCTACGAGGGTGACGCGCCCCTCGCCGAGCGCCGCTCGCAGGCGCTGACGCTCGACCGCGCGCTCCTGCGCGAGCTGCTCGGCGAGGGCGAGCTGCGCGATCTGCTCGATCCGCTCGCGATCGAGGAGGTCGAGGACGAGCTGGCCGGCCGCACCGAGACGCGGCGCGTGCGCTCCGCCGACGAGCTCGCGGACCTGCTCCGGCGCGTCGGCGATCTCGACGTCGCCGAGCTGCGCACGCGCGCGGCGCCGACGCTCGACGTCGAGGCGGCGCTGGCCGCGCTCGCCGCCGCGCGCCAGGTCGTGAAGGTCCGCCTCGGCGGCGTCGATCGCTGGATCGCCGTCGAGGACGCGGCCCGCTACCGCGACGGGCTCGGCACCGTGCTGCCGCCCGGCCTGCCCGCGGCGTTGCTCGCGGCGACCGAGGGCGCGCTCGCCGGCCTGTTCGCGCGCTTCGCCCGCGTGCGCGGCCCGTTCATCCTCGACGAGCTCGTCCTCCGCTGGGCGCTCCCGCGCGGCGCGGCGCAGGCGCTCGCCGACGCCGCGGTCGCGACCGGCGCGCTCGTCCGCGGCGCGCTGCGGCCGGGCGGCAACCAGGTCGACCTCTGCGACGCCGACGTGCTGCGCCGCATCCGCCGCCGCACGCTCGCGCACCTGCGCAGCCAGGTCGCGCCGGTCGACGCCGCGGGCCTCGCGCGCTTCCTGCCGTCGTGGCACGGCGTCGGCGCGCCGCGCCGGGGGATGGCGGCCCTGCGCGAGGCGCTCGGGCAGCTCGAGGGCCAGGCGCTGCCGTTCGGCGAGCTCGAGGCGCGCGTCCTGCCCGCGCGCGTGTCCGACTTCTCGCCCCGCATGCTCGACGAGCTCGGCGCGATGGGCGAGGTCGTGTGGATCGGACGCGGCGCGAGCGGCCCGAGCGACGGCAAGGTCGCGATCGTGCGGCGCGCGCAGGCGCCGCTGCTCGTCGCGCCCGGCGAGCTGCCCGACGACGCGACCGACCTGCACCGCGCGATCGTCGCGCACCTCCGCCACGCCGGCGCGTCGTTCCAGGTCGCGATCGAGCAGGCGGTGACGGGCCACAGCCGCGACGCGGTGAAGGCCGCGCTCTGGGATCTGGTGTGGGCCGGCGTGATCACGAACGACACGTTCGCGCCGCTGCGCAGCCTGCGCACCGGCAAGCGCGCGTCGGCGAGCGAGGCCGCGCCGGCCCGCGGGCGCCGCTCGTTCGCGTCGCCGCACGCGTCGTTCGGCGGGCGCTGGTCGCTCGTCGCGAGCCTGGTGCCGCCGACGCCGCCGAGCCCGACGCTGCGGCTGCACGCGCTCGCGGTCTCGCTGCTCGATCGCTGGGGCGTCGTGTCGCGCGAGGCCGCCCTCGCGGAGGGCGTGCCCGGCGGCTTCGCGGCGCTGGTCCCGGTCCTCGACGGGATGGAGGAGGCGGGCACGGTGCGGCGCGGCTTCTTC
>JADMIO011411933.1_pt1 | contig 17449 bp, 17 predicted proteins | sample 8958161 | NCBI WGS metagenome assembly JADMIO01 (sample SAMN16585339, study PRJNA669376) | soil metagenome | isolation source: Crop rotation soil | place: USA: Cullars Rotation, Alabama | collected 2011
GTCGTGGCCGTGGTCGTCCTCATCCTGGATGACTTGATGGGCGGGCCGATCCAGAAAAGCGTGCCTCGCCTCGTGTTCTACGGGGAGCGCGCGGGCCTGGTCGCCTTCGGCATCTCCTGGCTCGTCGCAAGCCGCGTTCTTCCGGTGCTGACCGCGCCGGAGGAGCGAGTCTCGCTCTTGCCTAAGGGTGGTAAGACGTGACCCGCTCGACCTCGTTCTTCGAGCCGAGGATCACCGCGATGCGCTGGTGCAGCTTCGAGGGCTGCACATCCAGGATGCGGGTCTTGCCGTCGGTCGCCGCGCCGCCCGCCTGCTCGACGATGAACGCCATGGGATTGGCCTCGTACATGAGGCGCAGCCGGCCGTCCTTGTTCTTCGAGTCGCGAGGGTACATGAAGATGCCGCCGCGCGAGAGCACGCGGAAGACGTCGGCCACCATCGAGGCGACCCAGCGCATGTTGAAGTCCTTGCCGCGCGGCCCGTCCTTGCCCTGCAGGCACTCGTCGATGTAGCGCTTCACCGGCGCTTCCCAGCGGCGCATGTTGGAGGTGTTGATCGCGAATTCCGCCGTGTCGGCCGGGATCTGGACTTTTTCCTGCGTCAGAACAAACGTGTATGTCTCCCGGTCGAGCGTGAAGGCGTAGACCCCGTCGCCCAGCGTAATGACGAGCTGCGTGGTCGGGCCGTACACCGCGAACCCGGCGGCGACCTGCTTTCGGCCGGGCTGCAGGAAGCATTTCTCGTCGGCGACATCGACATTCTTCGGGCAGCGCAGCACCGAGAAGATGGTGCCGACCGAGATGTTGACGTCGATGTTGGAGGAGCCGTCGAGCGGGTCGAAGAGCAGCAGGTACTCGCCGCGCGGGTAGTGGGTGGGCGTCGGCTTCACGTCCTCCATCTCTTCGGAGACGAGCGCGGCGAGGTTGCCGCCCCATTCGTTCGCCTCGAGCAGGATCTCGTTCGACATGACGTCCAGGTTCTTCTGCATCTCGCCCTGGACGTTCTCGGTGCCCGCGTCGCCGCGGCCGCCGCCGAGCGCGCCCTTGTTGACGCGCGTGCTGATCGCCTTGCAGGCGCGCGCGATGGTCTCGATGAGAAGCCGCAGGTCGGCGTTGATGAGGCCGGCGTGCTGGCGCTGGATCAGGAATTGCGTGAGGCCGGGGCGTTTCATCGAGCGCAATTCTAGCTTTTACCGGCGCCGCGATGCTGCCGGTTCGCGAGCCAGCCGCCCGAGAGCAGCGACGCCGCCATCGTGAGGAACACGGGCGTCATGCCGAGCGCCGCGCCCAGGCCGCCGAAGAGGAGCGGCAGGAAGGTGTGGCTCGCGTTGAGCATCGTCGTCCGTATGCCGACCACCTCGCCCTGGCGTCCCGGCGGCGAGGCGGAGTAGAGGAGCGCCATGATCATCGGCTGCGCGCTGCCGAGGCCCAGCCCGAGCAAAAACGAGATCGCCATCAGGAGCGGCACCCGCTCGACCCAGGCGAAGAGCAGGTAAGCGACGCCCGCGATGACGAGCGCCGCCGTCACCACGGTCCATTCACGCAAGCGCCGGGACAGCATCGGCATCCCGAGGCGCACCACGAAGGTGGCGAGCGCAAAGGTGCTCATCACGATGCCGATGGTCGAGGCGGAAAGCCCGATGCGCGTGCCGTGGATCGGCATGACAAAGGCGTAGATGTCCCACCCGGTCGCGAGCAGCCCGCTGAAGATGAAGGCGGGGCGCAGGCGCGGGTCGCGCACGAGGTCGAGGACGCTCCGGTCGCCCATCTCGCGCTCGTGCCCTTTCGCCGAGCCGGGCCGCAGCCAGGCGAGGATCATGGCGCCGGCCGCGGGAAAGAGCGCGCACAGCAGGAAGGCGTAGCGGTGCCCGAGCATGTCGATGCCGAAGCCGGCAAGCAACGGGCCGAAAAAGCCGCTGATCGCGTAGCCGAGCGCGAACCAGCTGAAGTTCACGGCGCGGTCCTCGGGCGCGCCCATCATGCCGACCACGTGGTTCAGCGCGATGTGCTGGAAGAGGAACGCGGCGCCGATCACGGTCGAGGCGATGTAGAGCACGCCGAGCTCCGGCCAGATAAAGGGCAGCAGGATGCCGCCGGCGACCGCGGCGCCCGACCAGACGAGCGGGCGCTGCGTGCCGACCCGGTCGATCAGCCGGCCGGCATGCACCGCGAAGAGCAGCCCGACCACCGAATAAAGCGAGAGGAAGACGCCCACCGTGAGCGGCGAGGCGCCCTGGTGAATCGCGAAGAGCGAGACCGTGATCCGGCTGCCGACGAAGCCGGCGTGGCCGAGCACCGTGAGAAGCATCACCAGGGCGAGCGGCTTCATCGTTTCCCTGATACCGGGCGGTTACACGGCTGACATTTGCCGAAAACCGGCCGCCCGTAGCCTGCATTCCCGAAAGGAGCGGTATCCATGACCCCCAGACAGGTGCAGCTTGTGCAAGCCAGCTTCGTAAACGTTCGTCTCATGGCGGATGCGGCGGCGAGGCTCTTCTACCACAGGCTCTTCACGTTGGAACCGGCGCTCAAGCCCCTTTTCAAAAGCGACATCACGGAGCAGGGCCGCAAGCTCATGGCGATGCTCCGTTTCGCGGTGCGCGGGCTGTCGAAGCCCGACGCGATCGTCCCGGGCCTGGCCGAGCTCGGCAAGCGCCACGCCGGCTACGGCGTGCAGGACCGGCATTACGACATCGTCGGCAGCGCGCTGCTCTGGACGCTCGAGCAGGGGCTCGGCGAGGAATTCACCGAGGAATTGAAGCAGGCGTGGGCCGAGGCCTACAACCTGATCGCGACGGTCATGAAGCAGGCGGCCACCGAATCGGTCCCTGCCGGGAACTGACATGCCGCTTCAGCAAGGTGACGAGCATCCAGCGCGTCGCCACGACCGGCGGGATCGCTCCCGCGGGCGGCTGCACGCAGGCGGGCGCCCACGCCCGCGTGCCTTACACGGCGGAGTACTACTTCTTTACTTCGAAGTAGCTCCTAGGCGACTTGCCCCGCCGCGTGCGACTGCAGCGCGGCGATGCGCTGCTCGATCGGCGGGTGCGTCGAGAACAGCGCCATCCAGCCCGGCATTCCATTGATGCCGAAGGCCTTAAGCGCTTCCGGCATCGGGCCGGGCTGCATCGAGCCGAGTCGATTCAGCGCCGCGACCATGGGGCCCGGCGAGCCAAGCAGCTCCGAAGAAGCCGCGTCGGCGCGGAACTCGCGCTGGCGCGAGAACCAGGCGACGATGATCGAGGCGAACAGGCCGAGCACGATCTGGCTGACGATCACCGTCGCGAAAAAGCCGATGCCCTCGCCGCGCTCGTTCTTCAGGATCACGCGGTCGACGAAGTAGCCGATGATGCGCGAGAGGAAAATGACGAAGGTGTTCACCACGCCCTGAATGAGGGTGAGGGTGACCATGTCGCCGTTGGCGACGTGACCGATCTCGTGGCCGAGCACGGCCTCGACTTCCCTCTTGTCCATCGACTGCAACAGCCCGGTCGAAACGGCGACCAGCGACGAGTCGCGGAAGGCGCCGGTGGCAAACGCATTCGGCTCGCCTTCATAGACCGCGACTTCGGGCATGCCAATGCCCGCTTTTTCCGAGAGGCGCTTCACCGTGTCGACCAGCCAGTACTGCGTCGTCCCTTCGGTGCCGTCGATCACCTGCGCGCCGGTCGACCACTTGGCGATCGGCTTGGAAATCAGCAAAGAGATGAACGCGCCGCCGAAGCCGAAGATGGAGGCCATGATGAGCAGCGGGAGATATTGAATGCCCTCACGCGTCAGTGCCTGGTCGAGACCGAGCAGGTTGATGACGACGCTGAGCAGCAGGATGACCGCGAAGTTGGTAGCGATCAAAAGGACGATTCTTTTCATGTGTTTGGCCCCTTGGGAGAATCCATTTTACCCCAGCGTTAGATGGGGGCTGGGCGCCGCAGTTCAATCCCCGCGCTTTCCGTCCTCCAGGATCATCTCCGCGCCCTTCGCGGCGATCATGTAGGTCGGCGCGTTTGTATTACCAGACGTAATACGAGGCATGATCGAGGCGTCGATCACGCGCAGGCGGTCGACGCCGAGCACCCGCAGCCGGTCGTCGACCACGGCCTTGGGATCGCTGCCCATCTTGCAGGTGCCAACCGGGTGAAAGATGGTGGTGCCGAGTTCCCCGGCCGCCTTTTCCAGCTGCTCATCGGTTTCGATCGACGGACCTGGCTTGAATTCTTCCGGCTGATACTTCGAAAGCGCTTTCGAAGCCATGATTCGCCGCGTAAACCGCATGCCGTCCACGGCGACTTTCCTGTCCTCGGGCGTCGACAGGTAGTTCAGCTTGATCTCGGGGTAGGTCGACGCATCCGGCGACTTGATGCGTACCCAGCCCCGCGACGTGGGCCGCAGGTTGCACACGCTCGGCGTAATCGCGGGAAACGGGTGCAGCGGGTCGCCGAACTTGTCGAGCGACAGCGGCTGCACATGCCACTCGATATTGGCGGTCGGCTGCGACGGGTCGCTCTTTGCGAACGCGCCGAGTTGCGAAGGCGGCATCGTGAGCGGGCCGCGGCGCTGAAGGAAGTACTGCAAGCCCATCGCCGCCTTGCCGAACAGGCTGTTCGCCAGCTCGTTCAGCGTCCGCACGCCCTTCACCTTGTACTGCATGCGGATCTGCAGGTGATCGTGCAGGTTCTCGCCCACGCCGGGCAAGTTCTGAACTGTTTTGATTTGCAGTTTGCTCAACAGCTTTTCGTCGCCGACGCCGGAAAGCTGCAGAATCTGAGGAGAACCGATCGAACCAAGAGCGAGGATGGTTTCTCTTTTCGCTTTTACTTGAAATGCATTTCCATCCCGTAAGAATTCAAAGCCAGTTGCAAGACGGCCATCAAACATCACTTTCCGTACGGCGGCACCCGTCAGCACAGTCAAATTCTTTCGGTGCAGGACCGGCTTGAGGAACGCGTCAGTCGCACTCCAGCGCACGCCGCGCTTCTGGTTCATCTGGAAGAGGGCGCAGCCCGAATTGTCGCCGCCGTTGAAGGACTTGACCGGCGCGATGCCGCATTCGGCGGCCGCCTCGCGCCAGGCGTCGATCACGTCCCAGCGCACGCGCGGATCCTCGACGCGCAGCTCGCCGCCCGCGCCGTAGCTGTCGGTCGCGCCGTGCTCGTAGTCCTCGAGCTTGCGGAAAACCGGCAGCACCGAGTCCCACGACCAGTCCTCGTTGCCGAGCGAGGCCCAGTGGTCGTAGTCCGATTTCTGGCCGCGCATGTAGATCATGGCGTTGATCGAGGAGCAGCCGCCGAGCACGCGGCCGCGCGCATAGTGGATCGAGCGCCCGGCGAGGTGCTCGTCGGGCTCGGTCTTGTAGCACCAGTCGGTGCGCGGATTGGCGATCGTGTAGAGGTAGCCGACCGGGACGCGGATCCAGAACCAGTCGTCCTGGCCGCCGGCCTCGAGCAGGAGGACGCTCGCCTTCGGATCGGCGGAGAGCCGGTTGGCGAGCACGCAGCCGGCGCTGCCCGCGCCGGCGATCACATAGTCAAAGCTGCCGAAAGGCTGCACGCTAAGTCGAGAACTCCATTACGCCGTCGTCGATGCGTCCGAAGCGAAGCGTGAGGATATCGCGAGGATAGTTCTGGCTCAGCCGCCATGGCGCCTTCGCGCCTTGCTTGGGGAAGAGGTGGAGCGAGCGCTGCAGGTAGCCGGAGGAAAAATCGACCCACGGCTCGGCGCTTTGCGCGCCGTCGTGGTTGCGCGGCGTGCAGCGCGTGTAGCCGTGCTTCTGCATGTGGTTGAGCAGGCGGCAGACGTATTCGGAGGCGAGATCGGACTTGAGCGTCCAGGAGGCGTTCGTGTAGCCGAAGATGGAAGCGAAGTTAGGCACATCGCTGTACATCAAGCCCTTGTAATTGAAGATCCTTGGCGCCTCGATGCGCTTGCCGTCGACGGTCAGCTGCACGCCGCCGAGCACCTTCAAGTCAAGCCCGGTCGCCGTGACGACAAGATCGGCCTCGAGCTCGGCGCCGGACTTCAGCTTCAGGCCCTTCTCGGTGAACGTTTCAATCTCGTCCGTCACGACGGACGCCTTGCCGGAACGGAGCGCCATGAAAAGGTCCGCGTCCGGAATCAGGCACAGGCGCTGCTCCCACGGGTTGTAGCGCGGCGTGAAGTGCCTGGTGACCTCGCCCTTCGTCCCGAGATAGGCATGCACGCCCATCATGATCAGCTTCTTCGCGCGCGCCGGATTGCGCCGGCAGAGGCGGAAGAAGTACTGCTGCAGCAGCACCTGCTTCCAGCGCGTAAGGCCATAGGCGATTCCCGGCGGCAGCCAGCGGCGCAGCCATTTCGCGAACGGATCCTCCGAAGGGCGAGCGACGATCCAGGTCGGCGAGCGCTGCAGCATGGCGACGTGCGCCGCCTTTTTCGCCATCTCGGGGACGAGCGTGACCGCGGTGGCGCCACTGCCGATGACCACGACCCGCTTGCCGGCATAGTCGATGTCGTCGGTCCACTTCTGCGGATGGACGACGCGGCCGTCGAAGCGCCCGATGCCGGGAAATTCCGGCGTATAGCCCTCGGCGTAGTTGTAGTAGCCACTGCAAAGGAAGAGAAAGCCGCAGGTGAAGGTCACCGGCTTGCCGTCATGCTCGGCTTCGACGGTCCATTTGGCGTCGGTGGAGGACCAGGCGGCCCCAGTGACGCGATGCCGGAAGCGGATCCGGCGGTCGATGCCGTGCTCCGCTGCGGTCTCGCGCAGATATTTCAGGATCGCGGGGCCGTCCGCGATGGACTTGGGCTGGCGCCATGGCCGGAAGCGGTAGCCAAGGGTGTACATGTCGGAGTCGGACCGGACTCCGGGATAGCGAAAGAGGTCCCAGGTGCCGCCGGTCGCGTCGCGGCCTTCAAGAATGACGTAGGAGCGGCCGGGGCAGTGCTTCTGCAGGTGGCAGCCCGCACCGATGCCGGACAGGCCGGCGCCGACGATGAGCACATCGAAGTGCTCGCTCGTCATCGCGGCCCTGACTTACGCGGAGGGTTGCTTGCCCTGCTTGCGCGGCGTGGGAGCCGGCGTGCCGGTCGGACGCAGCATCGGACGCGGCGGATACGGAGCCTGGCGCGGACGCCGCGGCTGTGCCGTCGTAGTCGACTTTTGCTGATCGGAATCAGCACCGCTATCGAATGAAGATTTAATGACGACCTCTTGAATAAGTTACGCTAAGCGGATGAAGCAAAAGAGAAATTATACACGAATCGGGGTCGATTTAGGGGGTACCAAGATCGAAGCCATTGCACTCGGTAGCTCAGGTAAGCAATTGCTTCGTAAGAGAATTTCGACCCCGAAGGGGAACTACGACGGGACGGTGCAGGCAGTGGTGGGATTGGTGCGGGAATTCGAGGCCGAGCTGGGGGAAAAGGCGAGCGTCGGCGTGGGTATCCCGGGGGCGCTTTCGAAGGTGACCGGGCACGTGAAGAACGCCAACTCGACGTGGCTGAATGGCCGCGATCTCGAAGGCGATTTCAAGCAAGCGCTTGGTCGTGAAGTGCGCATCGCGAATGACGCCAACTGCTTCGCGCTTTCGGAAGCGGTCGATGGCGCGGCGGCCGGCGCCGAGGTTGTTTTTGGCGTGATTCTCGGCACCGGCGTCGGCGGCGGCATCGTGGTGCGCGGCGAAGTGCTGACGGGCCCCAATGCGATCGCCGGCGAGTGGGGCCACAACCCGCTGCCGCTTCCGCGTAAGGACGACCTGCCGCTGCGCGACTGTTACTGCGGCCGGAAAGGCTGCATCGAGACGTATTTGTCCGGACCGGCGCTCGAGCAGGACAAGGACATGGACCGGTACGAGGAGCGGCTTGCGCGCTCGCTCGCCGGGGTGATCAACCTGCTCGACCCGGACGTGATCGTGCTCGGGGGCGGAATATCGAACGTCGATCGGCTGTATGCGAACGTACCGCGGTTGTGGGAGGCTTACGCCTTCTCCGACCGGGTGGAAACCAGGCTGGTGCGCAACATGCACGGCGACTCGAGCGGAGTGCGGGGCGCGGCCTGGCTCTGGGGCAGGGACGAGACCAAAAAGGGGAGGAAGTCATGAAGAAGCTTCTGGCAGTCGCGATCACGCTGGCCTTTTCGTCGGCAACACAGGCGCAGGACGCAGCGAAGGGCAAGGCGAAAGTCGAGGAAGTCTGCGCTGCCTGCCACGGCCTGAACGGCGTGAGCGTGGCCGACAACATTCCCAACCTCGCGGGCCAGCGGGCGCTCTACCTCGAGAACCAGCTCAAGGCCTACAAGGACGGCATCCGCAAGGCGCCGAGCCAGGCGCATCCGATCGCGATCATGCAGGCGATGGCCTCGCAGTTGAGCCCCGCGCAGATCTCGGACGTGGCGGCATACTTCTCCATGCTGCCGGGCGCGATGGCGGGCGGCGCGAAGTCGCAGCAGTACCCGAGCGTGGCAAAGACGAATCTCGGCTTCCCCGAGAACTACAAGGCGACTTTCGTCCGCTATCACACGATCAATTTCCCGGGCACGCGGCAGGTGCGCCACTACTACGCGAATCCGATCGCGATCGAGGCCGCCAAGGCGGGCAAGCCGCTGCCGAACGGGTCGTATCTCCTCGCCGAGGTCTATGCGGCGAAGGTGGACGCCGAGGGCAAGCCGGTCACCGGCGCGGATGGCTTCTTCGAGCCGGCCAAGCCGCTTTTCTACACGGCGATGGGCACCGGCGCGGGCTGGGGCAACGGCGTGCCGGAGGCGCTGCGCAACGGCGACTGGAACTACGGCATCTTCACGCTGGACAAGCAGCACCGGCCGATCAACCAGGCCGAGTGCTACGCGTGCCACAAGCCGCTGGACAAGGAAAGCTTCGTCTTCACGCTGAAGCAGCTCTCCGGCGCGAAGCAGCCCTAGATCGCCTTCCGGCCGAGGACGATGCGCGCGTAGCGCTGCAGGGACCAGTACGCCCAGGCCCAGTCGAGCAGCACGACGATCCGGTTGCGAAACCCGATCAGGAACCAGATGTGCGCGCCCAGCCATAGGAGCCAGGCCGGGTAGCCCCAGAGCTTGAAGCGTCCCAGCAGGGCGATCGCGGAATTGCGGCCGATCGTCGCGAGCATTCCGTAGTCGCGGTAGCGGAAGGGGTTCGTTTTTTTCTTCTCCAGAGAATTTTTTATAGAAGAAGCGACAAAGCGACCCATTTGCTTCGCCGCAGGCGCGATCCCGGGAATCGGCGGCTGGTGGCTCGGCACTGTGGCGAGATCGCCGATCACGTGAACTTCAGGATGGCCCGGCACGGTGAGTTCGGGCCCGACAATGACCCGACCGGCGCGATCGAGCGGCACGCCGAGCGATTTTCCAAGCGGCGAGGCGGCGACGCCCGCGGCCCAGACGACGGTTTTCGCGGCCAGGCGATCGGCGCCGAGCTGCACGCCCTCGGCATCGATCGCGGTCACCGGCCGGCCGGCCCAGACCGTGACGCCCAGACGCTCGAGCTGGAGCCGGGCCTTCTCCGACAGATCGGGCGGGTAGGTGCCGAGCACCTTGTCACCGGCTTCGACGAGAACGATGCGCGCGTTGCGCGGATCGAAGCGGCGGAATTCGCCCTGCAGCGTATGGCGCGCGATCTCCGCGAACGTTCCGGCGAGCTCGACGCCGGTCGGCCCTCCGCCGACGACGACGAAGGTGAGCCAGGGCGCGCGCTTCGCCGCGTCGCTCTCGCGCTCGGCGCATTCGAAAGCGAGCAGCACGCGGCGCCGGATCTCGAGCGCGTCATCGAGCGTCTTCAGCCCGGGCGCGAAGGGCGCCCAGTCGTCGTGGCCGAAGTAGCTGTGCGTCGCGCCGGTGGCGAGGATGAGATGGTCGTAGGTCAGTTCTTCGCCGCTTTCCAGCGTCACTGCGCGGCGATCGAGCGCGATCGACTTCGCCTCGCCCATCAGCACCGTGACGTTGTCCTGCGAGGCGAGGATGGCGCGGATCGGCGCAGCGATCGCCGGCGCCGATAGTCCCGCGGTCGCTACCTGGTAGAGCAGCGGCTGAAAGAGGTGGTGGTTGGTGCGATCGAGCACCGTCACGCGAACCGGCGCGCCCTTGAGCGCGCGTGCTGCGAACAGGCCGCCGAAACCGCAGCCGAGGATCAGTACGTGCGGGAGCATCGGGATATCATAATCCGCTCATGGATTTGTCGACCCTCATCGTTCCCGGTGCGACCGGGAAAGCGAAGCTGCGCGTTGCCGAAGAGCACACCGCCCCGCGCGTGGGCAGCGGCCGGGTGCACGTGCTCGCGACGCCGGTGATGATCAATTTGATTGAGGCGGCGGCGCTCGACGCGCTCGACAAGCATCTGCCGCCCGGCTACCAGTCGCTCGGCACCCGGCTCGATGTAAAGCACATCGCCGCCACTCCGGTGGGAATGAAGGTTTCCGCGAAAGTTCAGGTTTCCCGGGTGGAGGGCCGAACGGTCTATTTTTCGGTGAAGGTCAAGGACGAAATGGAGCTCGTGGGCGAGGGCGCGCACGAGCGCGTGGTGGTGAACGTGGCGAAGTTCGACGAGCGCATCCGAAAAAAATATGCAAAGTGACGTCGCGGTCCTCGGCGCCGGCATGGTCGGCATCTGCACGGCGCTGCACGCGCAGGCGCGCGGCCGCTCGGTCACGCTCATCGACCGGCGCGGCGCGGCGGAGGAGACCTCCTACGGCAACGCGGGCCTGATCCAGCGCGAGGGCGTCTATCCGTACGGGTTCCCGCATGACTTCGGCGCGCTCCTGCGCTATGGCATGAACCGCACGATCGACGCGCACTATCACCCGAGCGCGCTGCCGAAAATCGGGCCGTTTCTCTGGAAGTACTGGCTGCATTCGCGCGCGTCGCGCCATGCCGAGATCGCAAGGATGTACGAGCGCCTCATCCGGCACTGTGTCGAGGAGCACGACGCGCTCGCGGCCCAGGCGGGCGCCACGGAACTGATCCGGCGCGGCGGCTGGCAGAAGATCTTTCGCACCGAGCGCGAGCGCGACAAGCGCTTCGAGGAGGCGGCACGCATCAAGGCCGAGTTCGGCGTCAACTACCGCACCCTCGACGCAAAAGCGCTGCAAGAGGCCGAGCCGCACCTCGCGCCGGTGCTCTCGGGCGCGCTGCACTACACCGATCCAACCAGCGCGACCGATCCGCAAGGGCTTGCGCTCGCGTATTTGCGCCTTTTCAAGACCAAGGGCGGGCGGTTTTCGCAGGGGAACGCCGTCTCGCTCAGGGAGGAGCGCGATCACTGGTCGATCCGCACCGCCGACGGTCCGGTCGAGGCAAAGGATGTGGTGATCGCGCTCGGGCCCTGGGCCGACGTCGTCACGCGCATGCTCGGCTACGACCTGCCGCTCGCGGTCAAGCGCGGCTACCACATGCATTACCGCACGGCCGGCACGGCGAAGCTGAACATGCCGTCCCTGGACGCCGAGCGCGGTTACTTTCTCGCGCCCATGCGCGGCGGCATCCGCCTTACCACCGGCGCGGAGTTCGCGCTGCGCGACGCGATCCGCACCCCGGTGCAGCTCGGCCGCGCCGAGCCGATCGCGCGCGACCTGTTCCCGCTCGCCGAGCGCATGGATCCCGAGCCGTGGATGGGCGCGCGGCCCTGCACGCCGGACATGATGCCGATCATCGGCCCCGCGCCGCGGCACAGGCAGCTCTGGTTCGCTTTCGGCCATGCGCACCACGGTTTCACGCTCGGGGCGGTGACAGGGCGCCTGATTGGCGAGATGATCGCGGGCGAGACGCCGTTCGTCGATCCGAAGCCGTACCGGGCGGATCGCTTCTAGGGGAGACCATGAAAAAAATTCTTGTGGTGGCTTGCGTTCTTCTCTTTGCCGGCTGTGCCGGAAGCCAGGATCAGCGCTCAGGCGCGCCGCAGTTCAGGGTTGATCCTTTCTGGCCGAAGCCGCTGCCCTCGAACCAGATCCTCGGCCAGGTCGCCGGCATCGCCGTCGACAAGAACGACCACATCTGGATCGTGCATCGCCCGGCTTCCCTCGTCGATGATGAGAAAGGCGCGCAGGCCAACCCGCCGACGACGAAGTGCTGCATTCCGGCGGCCCCGGTGCTGCAGTTCGATCAGCAGGGGAACCTGCTTCGCAGCTGGGGCGGAAAGGGCGCGGGCTACGACTGGCCGATCACCGAGCACGGCATCTTCGTCGACGACGACAACAACGTCTGGATCGCGGGCAACAACGAGAAAGACCACCAGATCCTGAAATTCACCGCCGACGGCCGCTTTCTGCAGCAGCTCGGCAAGCCCGGCAAGTCCGACGGCTCGAACGGCACGAGCCAGCTCGGGCGGCCGGCGCACATGGTGATCGACGGCGGCGAGCTCTACGTCGCCGATGGCTACGGCAACCGCCGCGTCGCCGTGTTCGACGCGAAGACGCTCGCCTACAAGCGCCACTGGGGCGCATACGGGGAGCGCCCGCACGACGACAAGCTGCCGCCGTACGACCCGCGCACGGCGCTCATGCGCTCCTTCTCGAGCCCGGTGCACTGCGTGCGCGTCTCGAGCGATGGCCTCGTCTACGTCTGCGACCGCGCGAACGACCGCATCCAGATCTTCGAGAAGAGCGGCAAGTTCGTGCGCGAATTCCGCATCGAGCCCGAGACGCTGCAGAACGGCTCGGTGTGGGACCTCGTTCTGTCGGAGGACAAGGCGCAGAAGTATCTCTTCGTCGCCAACGGCGCCAACAACTACCTGCTCACGGTCGACCGGCAGACCGGCCAGGTGCTGAACACCTTCAGCCGTCCCGGGCGCATGGCGGGCGAGCTGAAATGGGTGCACAACCTTGCCATCGACTCGAAAGGCAATCTCTACACGGCCGAGGTCGGCACCGGGAGACGGGCGCAGAAATTCGTGCGGCAGTAGGAAAGCGATCCACAAATAGGAGATTTCGTGTCGACAGCTCTTGTCCTTATCGATTTGCAGAATGACTATTTTCCCGGCGGCTCGATGGAGCTCGTCGGCGCTGACGCGGCCGTGACGCAGGCAGCCGGCCTGCTCAAGGCGTTCCGCGCCAAAGGATTGCCGGTCTTCCATATCCAGCACATCTCGAAGCGCGCGGGCGCGACGTTCTTTCTGCCAAATACGAAAGGCGCCGAGATTCACGGCGCCGTGCAGCCGCAGGGCAAGGAATCGGTGACGGTGAAGCACTTCCCCAATGCCTTCAGGGAAACGACGCTCCTCGATTCCCTGCGCTCGGCCGGCATTACGACGGTGAATTTCGCGGGGATGATGACGCACATGTGCATCGACACGACCGTGCGCGCGGCGGCCGACCTCGGATTCCAGTGCTCGCTCGCGGCTGACGCCTGCGCGACACGCGATCTGCAATACTCCGGGCAGAAAATCGCCGCGAAGGAGGTTCACCTGGCCTACCTTGCCGGCCTGAACGGATTGTTCGCGAGCGTCAAGCCGACCGCAGAGCTGAGCGCCGAGCTGTGATGCTGCGGCCTCTCGCGGTCGCGCTCGGCGCGGCGCTGCTCCTCGCGCTGCAGGGCTGCGAGACGGTCAAGTCGATCGCCGGGACGGACTCGAAGCCGCTGCCGGCAATCGAGGCGGGCAAGGGACGCATCGTTTTCTATCGCACCAATTTCGCGCTCGAGACGCAGGTGCCGGACATCGTCCTGAACGGCGTAAAGATCGGCAAGCCGCTGCAGCGCGGCGTGTTCTACCGCGATGTCGCGCCCGGCAGCTACGGCGTGACGACGACGATCGCTTCCGACATTGTCAATTTGCGCGTCAACGCCGGCGAGCGCACCTACGTGAAGCTCAATCCCGGCTGGGGATTTCGCATCGCGCCGCTGCTCGTCGAGCCGGCGGTCGGCGAGGCCGAGACCTCGGGCATGAACGTCATCCAGCCGTCTGCGAAGTGACGCCGCATCCCGACAGGCGCGCGCAGGGTTTCTCGAGGGAAATGAGCATTTAGTCTTCGGCGCTCCCCGCGTCGGCTTCGTATGCTGGTCTTCCTGCGACACGGAGGGCTTGCCGATGACGAGTCAGAGCCGGGGACGGCGCGAGCTGCAGGGGCTGGATCAGTATCCGCTGCTCGGGATCATCAACGACGCATTCGCGCTTGCGCACCGCTACACCGAGGGCGAGCGCTTCCGCGCCTACGTGGCGGAGCGCCTGCGGCTGGTGGTGCCGATGTGCTGCCTGATCCTGTTCGTGAGCGTCGCCTGCGCCGCGGCGATGATGCTCGCGCTGGGCGAGATGCACCGGTCGCTGGTGCTCGCCGGGATCGTGATCATGCCGGTCGTTCTCGCGGGCAGCCTCTTCGCGCAGGCCTACGCATTCTTCTCGTGGCTCGAGCTGCGCGCGCTCGGGCATCGCGGCGCCTCGAGCCGTCCGCCCGTGCCCTGGGTGCTGGCCGGGGCGACGATCGTGGCGCCCCTCGTGCTGATGGCGATCGTGGCCTGGAAGGCGGCGCTGGTGCTGGTGCTGGTCGCGGCTATTTCACCATTCGTATACGACGCGCTGGATCGGTAAACCGCCGGGTAGGTAAACTAGGAGGACCGAGGAGGGTCGGTCCATGAGAATCACAAGCCTGCGCGCGGCCGCGGCCTGCGCGCTTTTCGCATTCACCGCAACAGGCGTGCTCGCCCAGGACTGGCCGAACCGCCCGATCAAGATGATCACGCCGGCCGCGCCCGGCGGCACCACCGATATCCTGGCGCGCCTTTTCAGCGCGAAGCTCTCCGAGGCGGTGAAGCAGCCAGTCATCGTCGAGAACCGCGGCAGCGCCTCCGGGGTGATCGGCGCCGAGATGGTGGCAACCGCGCCCCCCGACGGGCACACCTTGCTGCTCGCGTACCACCAGCACACGGTCAACCAGGCGCTCGGCGCGAAGCTGCCGTACCACTCGGTGAACAGCTTCACGCCGATCACGCAGCTCACGACCGCGGGGCTGCTCCTCGTCGTCAATCCATCTTCGCCGCCGAAGAACCTGGCCGAGTTCATGGAGTGGACCAAGGGCTTCAAGAGCGGGCTTAACTTCGGCTCGGCGGGCCTGGGCAGCGGCGGGCACATGGCGGGCGAGCTCTTCAAGCAGATGACCGGCGTCAAGGCCGAGCACATCCCGTACAAGGGCTCGGGGCCGGCGATCTCGGACCTCGTCGCCGGCGTCTACCACTACAACTTCGCCGGCATGCAGGCCGCGCAGACGCTCGTGCGCGCCGGCAAGCTGCGCGCGATCGCGGTCACCAATCCGAAGCGCGTGCCCGCATTGCCGGATATTCCGGCGATGGCCGAGGCGGTTCCGGGCATCATCGGCCCCGCCAACATGCCGAAGCCGATCGTCACGCGGCTGCACGACGAGCTGGTGAAGATTCTCAAGATGCCCGACGTGCGCGAGCGCATCGTCGCCGACGGCTCGGAGCCCGCGGGCACCGGTTCCGAGGAATTCCGCCAGTTCATGCACGCCGACCTCGCCAAGTGGGCGAAGGTCGCGAAGGAAAGCGGCGCGAAGCTGGACTGAAACCTGGATTCCCGCTTTCGCGGGAATGACGGCTTAGTAAGGCCTTGCCCCGAACAGCATGGGGTGGCCCCAGAAAAAGAGCGCGTACAGCGCGAGACCGATCAGCACGTTCCGCCAGCCGATCTCGGCGGCGTTGAAGCGATTGCGCCCCTGCGCGATGGCGACGAAGGGCAGGTGCGAGGTGACCGCGGCGAAGCGCTTCCAGTCCTCGCCGAGCGTCTTCGCTTTCCTCTGGTCCATGAGCAGCGTGCCGAGCGCCGAGACGGCGAACAGGCCGCCGAAGAACACCGCCGAATTCAGCTCGCCGCGCGCGAGAATGTGCGAGCCCGACCAGAGCATGAAGCCCCACATGATCGGGTGGCGGGTGACGCGGATGATGCCGCGCGCGGGATCGTCGTTGCGCAGCAGCCGGTCGGCGCCGACGAGCGTCGGGTTGCGCGCGAACAAGCCGGTGGCGATGAGCACGAACGCGACCGGCATCACCCAGGCCGGCAGCGCGCGCCAGCCCTGCCAGAGCGGCTCGTCGGGCGCCTTGGCGAAGGCCCAGATCATCCAGCCGAGCGTGATGAAAGCGACGAGCGAGTAGGCGACGATGTAGCCCCGGTCGCCGAGCGAGCGCACCATCGCGGGCCGCAGCGGCGTGCTGGTGACGAAATGCGTCGCGATAAACGCGGCGGTGGCGAACCAGAGCTGGGCCGCCGGGTCCATGCTTACGCGAGCGCCTTGGTCACGATCTCCGTCACGTCCCTGGAAATCCCCTTTGCATCGCGGATGCGCGCGAGCTGCTGGCGCGCCTTGGCCTGCCTATTCTCGTCAAATCGCTTCCAGCGGTCAAAGCCGCGCGCCATGCGCGCCGCGACCTGCGGATTGAGCTTGTCGAGCGCGAGCACCTGGTCGGCGAGGAAGGCATAGCCGCCGCCGTCGGCGGCGTGAAAGCGCACGTGGTTCGCCGAGAAGCTGCGAATGAGCGCGTAGACCTTGTTCGGCACCTTGATGTCGAACGCCGGGTGACCGAGCAGGGTGCAGACGCGCTCGAGCGTCGAGGGCAGCCGCGAGCCCGCCTGCACCGCAAGCCACTTGTCGACCACCAGCGACTCGTCGCGCCAGCGCCCGTAGAACGACTCGAGCGCGGTCTCGCGCTCCGGGCAGTCGAGTCCGGCGAGCGTGCCGAGCGCCGCCATGCGGTCGGTCATGTTGTCGGCCTCCTCGAACTGGCGCGCGGCGAGCGCGGGCCCGTCGATCTCCGAGAGATAGCCGAGGATCAGGTTGCGCAGCGCGCGCTTGCCGGCGGACTCGGCATCCGGCGCATAGGGCTTCGGATTTCTCAGCTTTTCGTACCAGGACAGGAAGTCCTTGCGGAGAAAAGCCGCCAGCTCGCGCCGCAGGTCGTTCCTTGCGCGGTGAAGCGCGTCGGGGTCGACCACCTTCATCTGCTCGGCGAGGAAGGTCTCCGAGGGCAGCGTGAGGCATTCGGCGATGAACGCGGGATCGGGGTCCTTGAGCAGCGCGCCGATCGAGGCGAGGAAAGCCTCGCCCGGCTTGCCCTGCTTCTCGAGGATGATGGCGGCGGCGAGCTGCTGCGCCGCCTCCCAGCGGTTGAACGGATCATTGTCGTGCGCGAGCAAGTGCACGAGCTCCGCCTCGCGGTACGGGTACCTGAGGATGACCGGCGCCGAGAAGCCGCGGAGCAGGGAAGGGACAGGCGACGAGCCCAGATTTTCAAACTTGAAGGTCTGGGTTTTTTCCTTGACGGACAGCATTCTTTCCTCTGAGCCGATCTTGACCGCCAGAGGAATGTGAAACGGCGGCGTCATTGACTGCGACACTTTCAGCTCGAACGTCTTGCCCGCGAAGCTCCCCGAGCAGTCGAGCACCGGCGTTCCGGCGACGTCGTACCAGCGCTTGAACTGCGAGAGATCGACGCCGGAAGCATCCTGCATCGCCTGCACGAAGTCGTCGCAGGT